>Ga0306924_10003538_pt1 | contig 15038 bp, 13 predicted proteins | sample sta12Can44000111_FD_203756 | JGI IMG/M metagenome (GOLD analysis project Ga0306924, IMG submission 203756) | Lab enrichment of tropical soil microbial communities from Luquillo Experimental Forest, Puerto Rico - statanox.12C.anox.44.000.111 (v2)... | ecosystem: Environmental > Terrestrial >... | reverse complement strand
GCCAGACTCGCAGGAGGTCGGGCAACGTCGAGGTGGCCGGCTGGACCGAGCTGGTCAACCAGTCGCGGCACGATGCGAGGCGCCGGCTGGAAGGTGACGTCGCACGGCTCGGCGCCGAGGGCGTGGTGATCGCCAGCATGCGGATGCGGGTGCGTGAGCGGGACTGCCCGGCGGTTACCGGCCGCCGTGACCACATCGTGGAGGCAACGCTCATCGGCACTGCCATCGCCAGGTTCTCCCGCTCCGGACAGCATCCGGCCAGGCCAGCCCGGGCGGTGATGTCGCTCGACCCGCAGCGTCGCCAGGCCGCCAGGATCTCGATGTAGGCGGCACGGCGTCTGCCGGACAACTCGGAGATCACCGATGGTGGCGTTGGCAGGCCGTCGGAGAACGGCTGCCACGTTCTGCCGAGGTAGGCCCATGGGTAGCACCGACGGCGCTCCGACCTGGCGTTTCCCCTGGGCAGGTATCTCCGGGCGCGCCCGTGGCTCTGTCTTTATGACGGACTGACATCCCCAAGGGACGTTCGGTGAGGAGGCAGGGAGTGCGGTCATGGGCTCGCGGCAGATGGGCAAGGTGCCCTATCTGAGGAGGCTGGCCGGAGGGGTTGCCTCTCGCTCGACCATGCGCTGGTGCCGCCTGTGGACGTTCCTGAGATTCTGCCTGCTCGCCGCCGTGGGGGCGGCCTGACCGTAGAGTTGCCGCACCCCCAGGGAGCGGCCGCTGTCGTCAAGCTGCCGCGGCCGGCGGCGGGGCCGGCCGGTCTCCCGCAGACGATCATGTTCGACCAGCCGCCGGACACGGCGGTCGGCCAGCCGGTCACCTTGTCGGCCTCGACGGACGCGAAGGAGCGCCTGGTCGTGTCGTTCCGCTCGGACACCCCGGCCATGTGCACGGTCTCAGGCTCGATTGTCACCCCGAACGCATCCGGTTTCTGCGTCATCACCGCGACCCAGGGCGGCGACGGCCATTACGCGCCCGCTCCGGACGTAGCGCGCGCGTTCCGGGCGCGCGCCGGGTCAGAACCCCAGGCCATCACGTTCGACCAGCCGCCGGACACGGCGGTCGGCCAGCCGGTCACCCTGACCGCGTCGTCGTCATCGAAACTGACGGTGTCGTTTACCTCGGACACCCCGGGCGTCTGCACGGTCTCAGGCTCCACCGTCACCCCCACGACGGCCGACGTCTGCACCATCACCGCCTCCCAGGGCGGCAGTGACCGCTACGCGGCTGCCCAGTCGGTGCGGCGTTCATTCCAGGCGCACGCCGGAACCAACCGACAGACGATCACCTTCGACCAGCCGCAGGACACGGCGGTCGGCCAGCCGGTAACCGTGTCGGCCACTACGGACGCGAAGGACCCCCTGGTCGTGTCGTTCCGTTCAGGCTCGCCCACGGTGTGCACCGTCTCAGGCTCCACCGTCACGACCGTCGCGGTCGGCGCCTGTACCATAACCGCGCTCCAGGGCGGCAGTGACCGCTACACGGCAGCCCAGGCGTCAAGATCATTCCAGGTCACCAGCACCGACCGTCTTGCTCAGCAGATCCGGTTCGACCCGGTGCAAGGCGCGACGGTCGGCGTGCCGGTCGTCTTGACGGCATCGTCGTGGACGCTGTTCGATGAGCCGATTTCGCCGACCGGTCTGGCCGTGTCGTACAGTTCGCAAACCCAGCGAGTGTGCACGGTCTCCGGCGCCACCGTCGTCCCCTGGACAGCCGGCCGGTGCGTGATCACCGCCTCTCAGGACGGCACCGCTGAGTACCAGCCAGCCGAGCCCGTCGCACAGCTATTCCTGGTCGCGCGCGCCTCGCAGACCATTTCCTTCGTGCCGCCGGCAAGCGCCACGATCGACCAGCCGGTCACCTTGACAGCTACCGCTTCTTCCTGGCTGCCGGTGACCTATGCCTCCAGCACCCCGGACGTGTGCAGGGTCTCCGCGGTCGATCTGCTGGTGGACAATCACCGCGTGGCCACCGTCGAGCTGGGCCTGTCCGTGGTGTTCGACATCAGCGCCCTGGTGGCCGGGATCAGGGGAGGACGGCTCGTCGCCGTGCACTCCGGCCGCTGCGACGTCACGGCCACCCTGGCCATCCAGGACACCGAGGTCATCAGCAGGCAGGTTCACATCGAGCTGCCCGGCATCATCCCGCTCGGGCGGGGAATCGGCCTGCTGGCCGACCACGGACACTCGGGCGACCCGGGCGACGGGACATCACAGGCGTCGGTGGCCTGACTACTTTGGCGCGCGTGCCTGGCCGGCCACGCCGGTCACAGGCTGGTGTGGCCGCGCGGTCAGGCTGGTGTCCGGCTACGGACGTGGTGGATGATCCAGATGTTGGGTTCCCAGTACTCACCGGTGTCGTTGTCGCGGTCGATGTGAACGGTGGCGAGCCCGGCCGGGAAGACGTAGTCGCCGGTCTCGGGGAAGCGCATCTGGGTCCAGGATTCCCAGTCGCCGACGGTGCCGGTGATATGCAAGGAGCGGGGAATCGCGGGCCCTATCCGGGCGCCCAGCTCGGTGTGCACCCGCACCCAGGGATCGAACGGCGTCCCGTCGGGGCGGGTCCAGCGCGCGTAGCGTTCGATGGGAATGGTCGGATAGCGGTCCTTCATGGTCGGGCGCACCGGCGCGATCAGGTGAGTCAGCCCGGCGTCGCGGGCCAGGCCCGTCATTGCCTGCAGCATCACCTTCGCCAGGCCCCGGCGCTGATGGCGGGGCGGGATCTCGGCGGCTAGCGCGCTGACCGCCGTGGGCTGCCCGCCCGCCGCCCGCAATCCGAAGGCGGCGGTAACGGTCGCATCAATGCCAGGCCCGAGGCCGGTGTCGGTGCCGTCCCACGCCACGGGGATGGTGTGGCCCTCGGCCAGGACCGTCTCATCGCCGGCGTCGTACAGGACGAACTGCCAGTCCGGGAAGCTTTCGTAGAGCTGATCCCAGTAATGGTTGAGCGTCGCGCCATGCTGGTTGTACTCGGGCCAGACCTCACCGGACAGGCCGGCGATGGCGTCCCAGAGTTCCGGACGCTCGCTGTAGCGGACAACCTGCGGGGCCACGTCACCAGTATTCCCCGGCCCCTTCGCGATGGGTCAGCCGGACCGGCGCCAGTCAGTCCCCGACACACTCGCAGACCCTGACCTGCGACGATGGATTTCGGCAGACGTACCGCCGGTCGCTGGTCGGAGCTCGGCGTGCTGATTAGCCGCTCGCGACGTCGAGCACGATCTTGCCGCCGGCGTGCCCGCCTTCCAGTATCCGGTGTGCTTCAGCTGCTGCCGCGAGCGGGAGCACGTGGCTGATGACGGGCCGCAGCGCACGCCGGTCAAGCAGCGCCGCCAGCGCCCGGGTGCGGTCGCCGTCGTCCTGCAGGAGCACGCCGTGGAAGGTGATGTTGGCGTCCAGCAGCGGATCCAGGTCCAGCTCGGGCGTTGCGATAGCCGCGATCTGCCCGCCGGGCCGCAGCGCGGCGCAGGCGGACTGGGCCAGCCTGCCGCCGACCAGATCGGCAATGGCATCCACCGGGCCGCCCGCCAGCGCAACGGCCCGCGACGCGACATCCTCGCCCGTGTAGTCAATGCATGCCGCGGCACCGCAGCCGCTCATCTGAGCATGCATCACCTGGCGGCCAACCCCGATCGCCGTGATCCCCGCGGCCGCCGCCAACTGGAGCAGGAACAGCCCGACGCCGCCACTGGCGCCGAGCACGAGCAGCCGGCTTCCGGCAGGCAGGCCGAGCCGGGCCAGCACCAGGCACGCGGTTCCCGCGGCAAGCGGCGTGGCCGCGGCGTCGGCAAACGAGGTCGCCGGGCTGATCAGCGCGGCCAGCGCGGCGCTGGTCACCGCAAGTTCCGCGTACCCCCCGGCACCGTCCGGGAAGTGGGTCATCGCCATCACCCTGTCGCCGGGCGCTAGCCCCGTTACCCCGAGGCCCACACTGTCGATGACTCCGGCGACGTCATAGCCGAGGATGCACGGCACCTGCAGTCCGGCCCAGCGGCCATCCGCCCGGTTACCCGCATCGACCGGGTTGACCCCGGCCGCATGCACGGCCACCCGCACCTGGCCAGGCCCGGCGACCGGATCAGCAACCCGGCCTGGTCGCAGCTGCTCCGGGCCACCGAACTCGCTGACCAGCACGGCTCTCATAGCCGGGTCCCCTCCGCTGGCGAACCAGCCTCGCCGCATCCGTCCCTGGCCCGCGCCCAAGCCGACATCATGACATACATCCGCAAGCCGCGCCTGACGGCCGCACCGCGTGCCCGGCCATGGACAAGGGCCGATTACAACGCGCGACGCAGCGCGTTTCGTCGCCAGCAAGCTGAGCGATTACAGGTGGGGCGCAACTGTAGGCCGCACGATTTAGTGCTCAGGGTTGTTTTTCGAGTTCGAGCTCGTCGCGCAGCGGTATTCCGTAGGCGCCAATCTGGGGGATCTCAGGCTTCAGGCTGGCGCGGCTGCGATCAACGGCACCGCGATGCACCGTCACCAGGCAGAAGCCGCGGCGCTGGTAGAAACGCAGTGCATCAACATTGTCGTTGGTGGTAATGACCCACAGGCGATCACACCCCTGACGCCTGGCAAGCTGCCCGATCGCCTCGATCAAGGCAGTCCCCGCCCCGCGCCACTGCTCGCCAGCGTGGAGGGTGAGAATCTCGCACTGCTGCCAGTTCCGCTGCGGCACGTACGTGAGCACCCCCAGCAGATGTCCTTCGGCGGCCTCGGCGACAAACGCCGGATGGTCGAGGGGATGGACCAGTTCCCCAAGGCGGGCCGCACGGACGCTGTTGTGCCGGGCCAGGAACGCCTGGACCGCAGCATGGTCGGCGACCTCCCGCGGACGGACATTCACCGCATCACCGTAACAGCCACGCAGGAAGCTGCACGAGCGCAACCTTCTCGGACCTGGCGCTCATTCAGCGCGTGCGTGCACGTGATCCGCGAGGACGAGCGCATCGGCGCCGGATAGGTCTCCCGCACCGGCGCCCTATCTCTCGGCACGTCAGGACCGCCACCCATGGACAAGCAGCTATCAATATGATAGCATATTAATAGGGCCATGAGGTGACCGGCACCACAGCCCGCAGGGGGCATCCCGATGAACGCACCCAACGACAACACCGCTGCGAAGGGTCTGCGCGGGTGGTGGCTATCTCCCCCGCGACCCGGCACGCACCGCCTGATCAGCCCATGGGAGTACCGCCACCTCAGCGTCTCTGGGGTCACGCGTGCTGCCGCTGGCGGCTTCCAGCTCGGCATCGGCCTCGTTCTGCTCTCGCTCGGCCGTAGCGCGGGAACCGACCAGGAGCGGCGCAAAATGTACCGGTTGTCAGCGTGGTTCCTGGTGCCCGCGGCGGGGAATCTCGCGGCCGGCTACTGGTACATCACTATCGCTAGCTCCGCATCTACCCGAACCTGAGCCTGGTCAGACGCCTCATAAGCGATATAAGCGCGTTTCCGCGGAAGCGGCTTGTGCAATTTTTCACAAGGCGTTTCCGCGGAAACGTCATGGGCATGGCCGCCAAGGCTATAACGATCCAGGACGGCGCCCCTAGCAGAGTTCGCCGATAGGTGTCGGCGTGGTGACCCGGTCGTAGCCGACCGCGGCGGCGGTGAGCGAGCCCGGGTCGGCCAGGTCGCCGGCGTCCTAGCCGTTCAGCTCATTCATGCGCGATGCCGGGGCCACGCCTGGACTGCGCCAGCTCGCGTGGCTCGACCGTGATGGAGCGGGCGAGGAAGTCGGCGGGGGATCCGCCGGTGAACTCGCGGAAGTCGCGGATGAGGTGCGACTGGTCGGCGTAGCCGCCATCGGCGGCGATGCGGTCCCAGTGGGCCGGCTCGCCGTCCCCGAGCCGACGCCAGGCGCGCTCGAAGCGCAACAGCCGGGCCGCTGTCTTGGGGGTGAGGCCGACCTGCTGCCTGAATTTCCTGATCAGGTGCTTGTGGCTCCAGCCGGTGTCGCGCGCCAGAGACCCGATCGGCACGGCTCCGGCGCTGCCGACCAGACGCCGCCAGGCCCATCTCACTTCGGGCGCGGCGGCGGGTCCGCTGCCGATGCGGTGCAGCAGGAAGTCATCGAACGCGGCGAACCGCTCGCTCCAGGTCCCCAGCTCGCGGACCGTGTCCCCTAGCCGCCGTCCGTGGCGGCCGGCTAGGTCCCCCAGGTCGACGAAGGTCCTTCCGAGCTCGTCCATGGGCGTGCCGAGCAGCGTGTACGCGCCCAGCGGCGACAGCCATGCCTCCAGGTACGACGGTGCGCACGCGCCATCGACCACCGCGAACGAACCATGCGGGCCGCGGGTGAACTGCGGTGGCCGCAGCGCCGAGTCCTGCACCTTCACCACCACGAGTACCGAGGTAGTAGCGGGCAGGACAAAACCGCCGTCTGGCTCGGTCCCGTCGGTGAATCCGGCGTAATCACGGGTGACCGCCACCCGGAGCGCCGGATGCGGCGCGCCTCGCGCGCCCGGCTGCCGCGCCCGCTCGGACAGCGGGCGGCGGGACGCATCCGGTTTCACATCCTGGTGCAACCGGCCGGCCGGCCCGGCTGTTCCTGGCTGACACGCTGGCCGCGAGGTCAGATCCGTTCAATACAGGGCCGCGGGCCAGCCATATGGTCGAAGACCACGGCGCCTGGCGCCGACAAATTCAACCTCGTAAGGAGCAGTCATGTACGAACGTTCGGGGTCATTCTGGGACGCGATGGAAGGACGCGCGCCATTGCCGCGTGCCGCCGCGACCCTGGGACTCGAGTTCATCGGCGCCGACATCGAGGCGGGCACGATCGAGCTCGCCTTCGCGGGCACGGAAGATTACACCAACCCGGCCGGGAACGTGCTCGGGGCATTTCAGGCGGCGATGCTCTTCGACACGGTCGGTCCCGCGCTGCTTGCCACGCTGGCACCTGATGAGTTCCAGTCGACGATGGGGCTCACCGTGTCGTTCCTGCGGCCGGTCCGGCCGGGCCGGCTCACCGCCAAGGGACGCGTCGTGCACCGCGACGGCGACCTGGCCTTCCTGGAGGCGTCGCTGGCGGACTCCGACGGCGCCGTAATCGCGACCGCCACCGCGACGGCCAGGGTCATCGCCCTGGAGCAGGCTCGATCGGCCGCATGACGACGCGGCAATCGCCACCGGGGAGATTCCGATGACCACGCGCACCCGCACTCGATCGGCCAGCGTGGCTGCCTACTACCTTGGCCGGCCAGCTGCCATCTGGCTGGCCGCATCGGCGCCGCATCGGCGAATCGCGCATCGCCGCCTACACGGTGCGCCCGCGAAGATGCTGTGCTCGTCTTCGACGAACCTGCCAAGGGACGGTACGGCGGCGTGTGAACACTGGTTCCAGTGTTCACGCCGCGGCTGGGCGTTCTTGCGTGGCAGTGAAGACCCAGACTTCGTAGGCAGGGATCGCCGCCCTCATGTCACCATAGGGGTCATGGGCCCGCAGCGGTTTCGCGCCGTCATCGCCGCCGGCCCCGGTGGCCGCGCGATCATCACGGTGCCGTTCGACCCGGATCAGGCGTGGGGCGGCAAGGCCGACCATCCGGTCGGCGGCACCATCGACGGCAGGCACGTCCGCGGGAGGCTTTCACCGAGCGGACGCGACTGGGTGCTGACCGTGACTCCGATGTGGCTGCGCGACACGGGCGTCGCGATCGGCGACGACGTGACCGTCGAATTGGCTCCCGAAGGTCCTCAACGCGGCGATCTGGCCGACGATGTCGCCGCGGCGCTCGAGGCCAACCCCGCCGCCAGCGCGTTCTTCGATACGCTGGCGCAGTTCTACCGCAAGGCATACCTCCGCTGGATCGACGCGACCACCCGTCGGCCGGAGGTCCGGGCGGCCCGCATCGCTGAGGTGGTCGACCTGCTCGCGGCGGGAGTCAAACAGCGACCACGATCATAGGGGTGGCCGTCGCCGTGGCGGGTGGCCCAGGCCACCGCCTGAGGTCGTCGGCGGCACCCGGCCTGCGGAGCGGCGGGGTATCGATGCCCTCCCGACCGTGCGGATAGTGACCAAGGCCCCTAGCGCCCCGGCCCGCGCGGGACACGGTGATAGGTGGGAGGTGTTGCGCGATGACCAGCACCGTGAAACGATCCGTGCCGCCGCACACTCTGGTCAAGATGGGCAACCCGGTGGTGAGTATGCTCCTGGGCTCGCCGCTGCACGGGGTGCTTGATCATTCCTTCCTGGTGCTGCACCTGACCGGCCGCAAGACCGGCCGCCGGTACGACATCCCGGTCGGCTACGTGGACATGGAAGGAAAGCTCGCCGTCGTCACCGTGGCCAGGTGGCGGGTCAACCTGCGCGGCGGAGCTGACGTCGAGGTGACGCTGCATGGATGCCTGCGCCCCATGCATGCGCTGCTCGAAGAGGACCCAGCCGCGGTGGCCGTCAGCTACCAGGCCATGATCGACCGCATCGGCTGGAAGAAGGCCCAGCGCCAGCTCGGCATCTCGCTACCCGGCGGTCGAGCGCCTACGACCTTGGAACTCAGGGACGCTGCCGGTGAGTACGGCTGGTCGGTCATCACCCTCATCCCGCGGTGAAGCGGCGATGCCGCCTTCGCTCGACCGAGCCAGCGCCGCGGACCTGATGCAGTTCGCTACGGGCGACGGCGGAGCTGCGGGGCACATCGGAGCCGTCTTGATCCTCGACGCCACGCCAGGGTTCAGCGTTGGTGAGGCGCGGCGGATGCTCGGCGAGCGGATCCGTGCGGTGCCGAGGCTGCGGCAACGGCTCTGCCGGGCGCCGCCTGGATGCGGGCGGCCGTACTGGGCCGACGATCCAGCATTCGATATCGATAAGCACGTCCGACAGGTGCGCTGTTCGCCGCCAGGGGACGAGCGGGCCCTGCTCGATCTCGCCGCGGCCCAGCTCCGCGAGCCCATGCCCCGGTCCCGGCCGCTCTGGTCGGCCACGTTCGTCACCGGGCTGGCCGACGGCGGCGCCGGGCTGCTGGTCATCATGGACCACGTGCTGGCGGACGGCATCGCTGGACTCGAGGTGCTTGGCTCGCTGGTCGACCAGGTCGCCGAGGCGGAACAGGCGCGAGCGGACCGGTTCCCGGCGCCGGGACCGCGAGCATGGGAACTCGCCGTCGATGCCTGGCGAGGCCGCCTGCGCCGGGCAAGGCCGGCCGAACCAGGCGCGCCGCCCGGGGCGCGTGGCCTGCGCCGGGTCGGCGAGGGGATGGCAGAACTGGGGGGTGCCCGGCCGCCGCGCCGACGGCCGGCGACATCGCTCAACCGACCGGTAGGGCCGCGGCGGCGGCTCGACGTCGCCGCCGTCGACCTGGCCGCCATCCGTGCCCTGGGACACGCGCACGGCGGCACCGTCAACGACGTGGTGCTCGCCGCGGTCGCCGGGGCGCTGCGAACCCTGCTGGCGGCTCGCGGCGAGCAACTCGGCGAGGTCACCATCACGGTTCCGGTGGCCGCGCGGCGGGCGGCCACCGGCGAGCTCGGCAACCGGATCGGGATCATGCCGGTTACCGTGCCCGCCACCGGCGACTTCGGCGTCCGGGTAACCCGGACGGCCAAGATCACCCGCGAGCACAAGTCGCGTGCCCGCGGCGCCTCGGCCGCCCTGTTCGTGCCTGCGTTCCTGCTGCTGGCCCGCACCGGCCTGCTGCGCTGGTTCGCCAACCACCAGCGGGTCGTCCAGACCTTCGTCACCGACCTGCGCGGCCCGGAAGAGCCGCTCACCTTCGGCGGCGCCGCAGTGCGGGCGATCATCCCGATCCCGTCCACCACGGGGAACGTCACCGTAACGTTCGCGGCGTTGTCCTACGCCGGGACGCTGCGCATCACCATCCTGTCCGACCCCGCCCGCACGCCCGACGCCGCCGCCCTGGCCGCCGCCCTCCGGCACGAGCTATCCGCCCCGCTCACCGTCCCCATGCCATAAGCTCACTGCCCCGGCTACTCATACGGCGTGGATGTCCCAGCCATGTTGTCCACACGACGTGGATGTGGCATCCACGCCTAATGAGGCCTGGTACGAGCGGTGCCAAGGTGGCCGATGTCCGTTTTCGCCCGAGCGGCGGCGCGGCAGACGAGCCAGCCGGACGGCGGAACCCTATCCTCCGTCGCTGGCTAGACAAGTCCGTTTCCCGGGGCGGAGGTCGCGGGGTGGGGACGTATCGCCCGATCGGGGGGTTTTTCGCAGGCTCCGCGCGGTGAATAATGCCGCTGAGGGACGGCATTGGCAGAGTTGGCCTGCTGCTAGGGAGCGTTGTGCCGGGCGGATTGTGTGAGCGTGAGGGTGAGCTGGCGCGTGTCGATGCGCTGATGACTACCGCGCGCGCCGGTCGCGGTGGCGTGCTGCTCATCACCGGCCCGGCTGGGATCGGCAAGACCGTGCTGCTGGGAGCGGCCCGGGAGCGCGCGGGCCAGGCGGGAATGCGGGTGATGGCCGGGCGTGGCGGAGAGCTGGAGGGCGGCTTTTCCTTCGGCGTGGCGCGACAGCTGTTCGAGCCGCTTCTGGCCGGGACCGGGGTAGCGGAGCGACAGGCGCTGCTGGCCGGGGCGGCCCGGCGGGCGCTGATCGCGCTGGAGGGTTTCCGGGACCAGGTCGGCGCGGCGCCAGCGGAGGCGGAGAGCGAGCCGCCGTTCGCGGTGATGCACGGCCTGTACTGGCTGGCGGTGAACGCCAGCGCGGCGGGGCCGGTTCTGATGGCCGTGGATGACCTGCACTGGGCCGATCAGGCGTCGCTGCGGTTCCTGCTCTACCTGGCCGACCGGCTGGCCGGGCTGCCGATCGCCCTCGCGCTTTCCTGGCGGGTGACAGAGGCGGCGGACGGCGCGGATCCCCTGGCCCGCCTCGAGCAGATCGCCGCCGATGGCGTGGTCCCCCTGACTCCGCTCAGCCGGAGCGGTGTGAGCGAACTGCTGACGCGGGAGTTCGGGACCGCACCCGCGGAACGGTTCGCCGAGGCGTGCCACGTGGTGACCGGCGGTAACGCGTTCCTGCTGCGAGAGCTGATCGAGCAGCTGCGCGCGGACGGGATCGGGCCCGGCCAGGAGACCGCCGCTCAGGTCGCGGCCCTGGGTCCCCGGTCGGTCGCGCGGGCGGTGGCGTTGCGGGTCGCGCGGCTGGGGCCGGCGGCGGGCGAGCTGGCGCGGGCGGCCGCGGTGCTGGGGGACGGGGCGCAGCTGCGGCACGCCGCGGCGCTGGCCGGGGTGGGCCTGGCGGAAGCCGCGGCGGCGGCGGACGGGCTGGCCGGGATCGGGGTGTTCGAGCCGGGTACGCCGTTGCGCTTCGTACACCCGATCGTGCGCACGGCGGTGCACGAGGACATTCCCCAGGCCGGCCGCGGCCTGCGCCATGCCGAGGCGGCGCGGCTGCTGGCCGCCGAGGGCGCGGACCTCGATGCGGTGTGCGCGCACCTGCTGGTGTGCGAGCCGGCCGGGTCGGCCGAGGTGGTGGAGCTGCTGCGGGCGGCCGCGGCGCGGGCGGTCGGACGTGGCGCGCCGGAGAGCGCGGTGGCCTATCTGCGGCGGGCGCTGGCGGAGACGGCCGACGTGAGCCTGCGCGTCCTACTGGCGCGGGAGCTGGGCCGGGCCGAGAAGGTGGTGGGTGACCCGGCGGCGGCCGAGCACCTGCGCGAGTCACTGCGGCTCACCAGCGATCCGGCCTTGCGGGCGGCCGTCGTGCCTGACCTGGCGGAGTTGATGATATTTGGCGGGCAATGGGGGGCCGGCACGGCGCTGCTCCGGGAGGCGCTCGCGGAGCTGGCGGACCGTGACGTGTCGTCCGGCGAGTCCGCCCCGGCGGTCGTGGCTCGCCTGCAGTCGTGGTGGGCGGGGTTGTCGGCCTACGACCCCAGCCTGGTCGGTGAGGTGGACCAGCGCCTGGCCGAGCTGCGCTCGGCGGCCCGCGGACCTGATGTGGCCTCACGCAAGCTGGCCGGACTGCTCGCGGGCGTCCTGGCCTGGCGGGGCGAACCAGAGGCCACGGTGCTGGCGCTGCTCGATCACGCGCTCGACCACGGCCGGCTTCTCGCCCGGGTCGACACCGACCCCCTGATGGCCGCCCAGGCCCTGTTCGCCCCCGTCATGCTGGACCAGCTCGGGCGGGCGGAAGAGCTCGCCGACCAGCTGCTGGATCAATCGCGGTCGCGTGGCTCGGCGATCGGGCTGGTGATCGCCGGCTGCATGCACGCCGCGGTCAGGGCACGCCGCGGCGAGCTGGTGGACACCGAAACCGATGTGCGCTCGGTCATCGAGATCGCGGTGGAGTACGGCATAACGTTCGGGATTCCCTCGGCGCTGTGGTACGGCGCCGATGCGCTGATCGAGCGGCCCGGGCTGGCCGACATCGCGGCGCTGACCGACGTCGCCGCGTTGCCTCCCGATTTCGCCCGGACCGCGAGCGGGGCGCTGCTGCGAGAGGCCGGGGGACGGCTCGCGCTGGCCGCGGGTGACCTCGGCACCGCCCGGGCCGAGCTGAAGGCGGCCGCGGGTATCTACGAGGCCCTGCATCTGGTGAACCCGGGTGCGTCCTGCTGGCGTTCGGCCCTCGCGCTCGCGGTGGCGGCCGAGGACCCCGCCGAGGCGCGGCAGCTGGCCACCAGCGAACTCGAGGACGCGCGGCGGGCCGGCCTGCCGCGGCCGGCCTCGATCGCGCTGCGTGCCCGCGGCATGCTCGAGGGCGGCGAGCGAGGGCTGCGCGACCTGCGCGAGGCCGCCGAGCTGGCCGCGAAAGCCGACGCGCGGCTCGAGCACGCCCGCAGCCTGGTCGAGCTCGGCGCGGCGCTGCGGCGCGCCAACCAGCGCACCGCCGCCCGCGAGCCGTTGCGGACCGGGCTGGACCTGGCCCACCGGTGCGGCGCGGCGCGGCTCGCGCAGCAGGCCAGGGACGAGCTGCTGGCGACCGGGGCCAGGCCTCGCCGGGGGGCGCTGACCGGGCTGGAGGCGCTGACCGTCAGCGAGCGGCGGGTCGCGGAGCTGGCCGCGGCCGGGATGAGCAATCCCGAGATCGCCCAGGCGCTGTTCGTAACGCTCAACACCGTGGAAGGCCACCTGCGCCACGCCTACCAGAAGCTCTCCATCAGCTCCCGGGGCCAGCTGCCCGCCGCGCTGCGCGCTGTGGCACCGGATGGGGCCGCGCCCGGCACGGCGGCCCGGCCCCGCGGGGCGGCATAAAACAACGGTGGCGCCGTGACGCGGCCCGCGGCCCCGGCTGCGATGCTGCCCGGTGTGGACCAGCCCCGGACGGTACGTGTCACCCTCGAGTTCGAGCAGGGCTCCGACCCGCCGTGCGGGCGGCTGCTGGACGGCCAGGCCGTCTACCCATTCTCTGGATGGCTGGGGCTCGCCTCCGCCCTTGAACACGTGCTCGGCGCCGGTACTCTCACCCGGTCCGGTCCTCCTGAGCCCGCTGGCAAGTAGGCCAGCCTAAATACCACGGTGCCTCCGTGGCGCGAACATCGCTGGCACCGGGCACGATCTTCCTCATGCATCCAGCAAGCCGGTCCGCTGGGGCGGGACGCATGGATGTTCGTCGGGCGGCCGGGAGGGGCGTCGCCCGATGTGACCCTTCGAGGGGGTGGGACCTCGAGGCGGCCCGGTCGTCACCGGGCCGCCTCGGGGTCCTGTCAGTTGTGTGCCGTTCCTATGACGCTTGTCATGGTTCCGATACAATGACCGCATCTGGATGGTGCACGCGGCCGCCGCGGGCACCGGCCAGTAGCCGCCTGGGTGTCGCTGCGCGAGCCCTGGCACTAGGCCCTGTCCCCGGGTAGCCCCCCCGCCTGGGGACGGGGCCGCAACTCTTTCCGAGGGCGGCATCGCCAATCACTGGGGGAATGCTTCTGGGGTGGTCACGCCGAAGGTGCAGGCCATATGGGCCCGGGGCGGGTTCGGGGTCCGAGGGTCCTGGTCGGTTAGGAGGCCCGACGGTGAGCGCTGACGGAACAGCCGGCGGGACGTCCGCGGCGCTGTCGCCGCCAGCCGCGAGGCGTAAGTTCTGGGGCTGGGGCCTGGAGGACGAGGGGCTGACGGCGAGCGAAGTCGAGCAACTCGGGGCCGCCTTCGCCGAGCGCCTGGGGGTCGATGGCCTGCGCGTGCGGGAACCGCCCCGGGTGGAGGAGCTCGACCTGCGCGCGCCGCGGCTGGTACCGCCGGCGTCGCTCGAGCCGGCCTTCAGCACGGACCCGTACGACCGGGCCGCCCACACGTACGGCCGCTCGTTCCGCGATCTGGCGCGTGCCTTTCGCCGGGACTACGCGCACGCACCTGATCTCGTGGCCTTCCCCCGCGGCGAGGACGAGCTGGTGTCGGTGCTGGAATGGTGCGGCGATACCGGTGTCGCGGCGATCCCGTTCGGCGGTGGCTCAAGCGTGGTCGGCGGGGTCGAGCCCGACGTCGGTGACGGTTATCGCGGCGCGGTCAGCGTGGACCTTCGCCATCTGCAGGGAGTGCTCGAGGTCGACCGTACCTCGCGGGCCGCGCGGATCGCGGCGGGCACGCTGGGTCCGGCGCTGGAGGCGCAGCTGAAGCCGTTCGGCCTCACGTTGCGGCATTTCCCGCAGTCGTTTGAGTGGTCGACGCTGGGCGGGTGGATCGCGACGCGCTCGGGCGGCCATTTCGCGACGCTGCACACCCATATCGACGAGTTCGTGGAGGCCGTCCGGGTGGTGACGCCGCGCGGCGTGCTGCAGACCAGGCGGCTGCCGGGCTCGGGCGCGGGCCCGTCGGCGGAGCGGCTGTTCTGCGGCTCCGAAGGCACGCTGGGCGTGATCACCGAGGCGTGGATGCGGGTGCAGCCGCGGCCGCGGTTCCGGGCGGGCGCCTCGGTGTTCTTCGCCGGCTTCGCCGACGCGGTGCAGGCGGCCCGGGAGCTCGCGCAGTCCGGGCTTCATCCGGCCAACTGCCGTTTGCTCGGCCACGACGAGGCGCTGATGTCGGGAAGCGGCGACGGGTCGCACGCCATCCTCGTGCTCGGCTTTGAGTCCGCCGATCACGAGCTGGGGCCGTGGCTGGCCCGGGCGCTGGAGATCTGCGGCAGCCATCGCGGCGAGGCCCGTGGTGAGC
>Ga0306924_10003535_pt1 | contig 15045 bp, 11 predicted proteins | sample sta12Can44000111_FD_203756 | JGI IMG/M metagenome (GOLD analysis project Ga0306924, IMG submission 203756) | Lab enrichment of tropical soil microbial communities from Luquillo Experimental Forest, Puerto Rico - statanox.12C.anox.44.000.111 (v2)... | ecosystem: Environmental > Terrestrial >... | reverse complement strand
CCAAGCTGGAGCAGATGGTGGAGCCGCTCATCACGCGCTCCCTCGAGCCGACCCGCAAGTGCCTCGCCGACGCGAAGCTCGAGCCGTCGCAGGTGGACGAGATCGTCATGGTCGGCGGCCAGACGCGAATGCCGGCCATCCTCGCCTCCGTGAAGAAGTTCTTCGGCAAGGAGCCGAACCGCACCGTCAACCCCGACGAGGTGGTGGCGATTGGCGCGGCCGTCCAGGCGGGCGTCCTCTCGGGCGAGGTGAAGGACATCCTGCTCCTCGACGTGACCCCGCTCTCGCTCGGCGTGGAGACGCTGGGCGGCGTGATGACGAAGCTCATCGACCGCAACACCACCATCCCCTGCAAGCGGTCGGAGACCTTTTCCACCGCCTCGGACGGGCAGACCTCGGTCGAGATCCACGTCCTGCAGGGCGAGCGTGACATGGCGCGTGACAACCGCACGCTGGGGCGGTTCCACCTCGAGGGCATCCCGCCCGCGCCGCGCGGCCTGCCGCAGATCGAGGTGACGTTCGACATCGACGCGAACGGCATCCTCAACGTCTCGGCCAAGGACAAGGGCACCGGCAAGGAGACCAAGATCACCATCACCCACTCCTCGGGCCTGGCCAAGGACGAGGTGGAGAAGATGGTGGCCGATGCCCGCGACCACGAGGCCGAGGACAAGAAGCGGCGCGAGGAGGTGGAGGAGAAGAACCGCGCCGAGAACCTCGCCTACCAGATGGAGAAGCTCGTCAAGGACAACAAGGAGAAGCTGTCCGCGGCGACGGTGAGCGAGATCGAGGACGCGGTGAAGAAGGTGCACGAGGTCCGGGAGAAGGGCTCCGCCGACGAGATCAAGGCGGCGGTGGAGCGCCTCGAGAAGGCGAGCCACAAGGCGGCCGAGGAGCTCTACAAGACGGCCGGAGCCGGCGCGGAGGGCGGCCCGCAGCAGCCGCCGCCGCCCGCCAGCGGCCCCGGCAAGAAGGAGGACGTGGTCGACGCCGAGTACAAGCAGGTCTGACCCGACGCTGACGCACGCCCTCGCGGTCCGAGACGCCCGCGATCCACCAGGATCGCGGGCGTCGCCGTCTCGGAGCCATCGGGCTCTCCGCGCGGCGCTGGCGTCGCTGCCCGGGCCGCCCTACCATCCGGGGCGGTGCACCTCACCATCCTCAGCCGCTCGACAGCCATCTATACGACCCGCCGTCTCGTGGAGGCGGCGCGCGGCCGGGGACACCGCGTCCGGGTGCTCGACCCGGTCCAGGTCGAGATGGGCCTCGGCGGGACGACCCCCGCGCTCTTCTACCGCCGCGGGCGCTTCCCGCGCACCGACGCGGTCATCCCACGCATCGCGCTCTCCGTGAACCCGTACGGCCTGGCGGTCGTGAACCAGCTCCAGCTCCTCGGGGTCTCCGTCCTCAACTCGGCCCAGGGCATCTCCGCCTCGCGCAACAAGATGCGATGCCTTCAGCTCCTCGCCGGGCAAGGGATCGGAGTGCCACTCACGGTGATGGCGAGCGACGCCTCCGGCCTCAAGGAGATGGTGAAGCACGTCGGCGGGCTGCCGGTGCTCGTGAAGCTCGTCGCGCAGAGCGAGAAGACGGGGCTCATGATCTGCGAGTCGCTGCCCTCGCTGGAGGCCGCGCTGGAGGCCATCCTCGGCCTCGGCCAGAACATCGTCGTGCAGCAGTACGTGAAGGGTGCGCGCGGCCGCGACCTGCGGGCCTTCGTGGTGGGCGGCCGGGTCGTGGCGGCGCTGCGGCGCCGGGCCCGGGTCGGGCGCTTCGCGCGCACGCTCGCCCGCGGGGCGCGGTTCGAGGCCTGCCAGCTCACGCCCGAGGACGCGCGGGTGGCCGTGGAGACGGCGCGGGTGGTCGGGCTCGAGGTGTGCGCCGTCGACATGCTGGAGGTGAAGGGCGGTCCGCTGGTGTTCGAGGTGAACAGCTCGCCCGGGCTGCGCGAGGCGGAGGAGGCGTGCGGGGTCGATGTGGCCACCACCATCGTGGCCCGCGCGGAGGAGCTGGGCGCCGCGCGCCCGACACCGCTCGCGGTGGCGCGGCCGCGTCGCGGCCCGGCCCGGCGAGCGCAGCTTCGGTGAATAGTTGGGGCCACCCGCGCGTCTCTGCTATGGAAGCGCGATGGAGGTCCCCCGCATGCCCACGTCCCGCTCGCTCGTCCTCGCCGCGCTGTGCGCGCTCGCCGCGCCCGCCCTGGCCTCCGATCCGGGTGCCGAGGCCGGCCGCGCGTACGCGCTCGACACGACGGCCTCGACGGCGTCGGTCGAGGCGGGTCGCCCCGGCAAGCTGGTCGTCGTCATCCGCCCGACCGCCCCGGGCTGGCACGTGCACCCGCAGGCGCCGCTCAAGGTGCGCTTCGAGGCGCCCCCGGCTCTCAAGGTGCAGAAGCCGGAGCTCGGGCGCGGCGACGCCATCGACGCCCAGGCCGGCGCGCCGCGCTTCGAGACGCCGTTCGTCGCCGCCGCGCCGGGAGCGGTGGAGGCGAAGGCCCGGGTGGATTTCTTCATCTGCAGCGACCAGGCCTGCGTGAAGCAGACGCGGACCGTCCCCATCCCGGTCGACGTGAAGTGACATGAGGACGCTCTACGGCGTCAACCCCGTCCGCGAGCTCCTGCGCGCGGGCGGCGAGGGGCTCGCGGAGCTGTGGCTCGCCGCCGGCGAGCGGGGCCGAGCCCTGTCCGAGCTGGCCGAGGCGGGGCGCGCGCGGGGCGCCAAGGTGCGGGAGGCGCCGCGCGAGAAGCTCGACCGCCTCGCCGGGACCGACCGGCACCAGGGCGTCGTGGCGGTGGTCGCGGACTACCGCTACCGCGAGCTCGGCGAGCTGCTCGAGAGCGCGCGGGCCGCGGGCGCGCCGCCGCTCGTCGTCGTGCTGGACGGGATCGAGGACCCCCAGAACCTGGGCGCCATCATCAGGTCCGCCCATGCGCTCGGCGCGCACGGTGTCGTCATCCCCAAGGATCGCGCGGCGGGCATCACGCCGGCGGCCGCCAAGGCGTCGGCTGGCGCCGTCGAGCACTGCCCGGTGGCTAGGGTCACGAACCTGGCCCAGGCGCTGGAGCGCTTGAAGGAAGCGGGCGTCTGGACGGTAGCCACGGACGCCAGCGCCGATGAGCCCATCTCCGCCGTCGACCTCACGGTCCCGACGGCGCTCGTCATTGGCTCGGAAGGGGCAGGGGTGAGGCCGCTGGTGCGCCGGACCTGCGATCGCGTCGCGCGCATCCCGATGCAGGGAAAGGTGGGCAGCCTCAACGCCTCCGCCTCGGCCGCCATCGCGTTGTACGAGGTCCTGCGGCAGCGAACCGCGGCGAAAAAACCTGCGCCATCTCATGCTTGACAAGGAAGGGCAGGGGGGCTAGAAACCGCCGCTCTACGTGGGTCGTAGGGCGGCACGGATCTGTTTTTGACGATGGTCGCGACCGCGCCGACCGAGTGTCGGATTCGGGCTGGCGTAGCTCAGGTGGTAGAGCAGCTGCCTTGTAAGCAGCAGGTCGCGGGTTCGAATCCCACCGCCAGCTCCAGTTCACGGGTGGCGGAGGGAAGGGCGAGAGTGAAGAGGAGTCGGAGGGGTTCCCGAGCGGCCAAAGGGAGCAGACTGTAAATCTGCCGGCTTACGCCTTCGGTGGTTCGAATCCACCCCCCTCCACCAAGTGTCTTTCGAGGAGTGAGAAGCACGCGGGAATAGCTCAGTTGGTAGAGCGTCAGCCTTCCAAGCTGAATGTCGCGGGTTCGAATCCCGTTTCCCGCTCCAGTCAGAGGTTGAAGCACGAGAAAGGACAAGCCCTCTTAGCTCAGTTGGCAGAGCGCGTCCTTGGTAAGGACGAGGTCTCCAGTTCAATCCTGGAAGAGGGCTCCAATTTTTAGAGAGAGCAGCGCCGCACATCCGGGAGCGCACATGGCCAAGGAAAAGTTCGAGCGTAACAAGCCGCACGTGAACGTCGGGACGATCGGGCACGTCGACCACGGGAAGACGACGCTCACCGCCGCGATCACGAAGGTGCTGGCGGCGAAGGGCATGGCGAGCTTCATGGCGTACGATCAGATCGACAAGGCTCCGGAAGAGCGGGAGCGCGGCATCACGATCGCGACGGCGCACGTGGAGTACCAGACGGAGAAGCGGCACTACGCGCACGTCGACTGCCCGGGTCACGCGGACTACGTGAAGAACATGATCACCGGCGCGGCGCAGATGGACGGCGCGATCCTGGTGGTGTCCGCGGCGGACGGTCCGATGCCGCAGACGCGCGAGCACATCCTGCTCGCCCGGCAGGTGGGCGTGCCGTACATCGTGGTCTACCTGAACAAGTGCGACATGGTGGACGACAAGGAGCTGCTCGACCTGGTGGAGCTCGAGGTCCGCGAGCTGCTCACGAAGTACGAGTTCCCCGGGAACGAGATCCCGATCGTGAAGGGGTCGGCGCTGAAGGCGCTCGAGGGCGACAAGGGCGACCTGGGCGAGCCGTCGATCATGCGGCTGATGGAGGCGGTGGACACGTACGTGCCGACGCCGAAGCGCGCGACGGACAAGCCGTTCCTGATGCCGGTCGAGGACGTGTTCTCCATCTCGGGGCGCGGGACGGTGGCGACGGGCCGTGTGGAGCGCGGGATCATCAAGGTGGGCGAGGAGGTCGAGATCGTCGGCATCAGGCCCACGGCGAAGACGGTGGTGACGGGCGTGGAGATGTTCCGCAAGCTGCTCGACGAGGGGCAGGCGGGCGACAACATCGGGGCGCTGCTGCGCGGCCTGAAGCGCGAGGACGTGGAGCGCGGTCAGGTGCTGGCGAAGCCGGGCTCGATCACGCCGCACACGAAGTTCAAGGGCGAGGTGTACGTCCTGACGAAGGAAGAGGGCGGGCGGCACACGCCGTTCTTCAACGGGTACCGGCCGCAGTTCTACTTCCGGACGACGGACGTGACGGGGGCGATGACGCTGCCGAAGGGCGTCGAGATGGTGATGCCGGGAGACAACGTCTCGGTCGAGGTGGAGCTCATCATGCCCGTCGCGATGGAGAAGGAGCTCCGGTTCGCCATCCGCGAGGGCGGGCGTACGGTCGGCGCGGGCGTCGTCGCCGAGGTCATCCAATAACGATGCGGAGGCCGTCGGCCTCCGCCACCGCCTGGTAGGGCGGGGGCCTGTCCCCCGCCGCAGCGAAACGAGAGACTCACATGGCCGGCAACCGCAGCATCATCACGCTCGAGTGCACCGTCTGCAAGGAACGGAACTACTCGACCACGAAGAACAAGAAGAAGACGCAGGAGAAGCTCGCGCTCTCCAAGTACTGCCCGCGGTGCCGCAAGCACCAGGGGCACAAGGAGACGAAGTAGCGGCGACGCCGGCCCTCGGGCCGGCGCACCCTTCACAGGCCAGTAGCTCGAACGGCTAGAGCAGCGGTCTCCAAAACCGCGGGTTGGGGGTTCGAATCCCTCCTGGCCTGCCAACTCAACGGCAGAAACCCCACCCGAAGCACCGAAGCGAGGCACCATGACGGCGGAAGGCAAGGCAGGCGGCGTCGATCCGAAGAGGATGGCGGTCATCTTCTTCGTCCTGGCCGCGATCGCCGTCGGCGTGTTCCTGGAGAAGGTCCTCGGACTCGCCTTCTCCTACGCTCGCTGGAACGATCCGGCCGTCTTCGGCGAGGACTGGACGCTCACGACGGTGCTCGGGTACGCCATCGCGGCCGTGGCCGCGGTGGTGGCCTGGCGCACGACCCGCGTCCAGTCGGTCTCGGTCGAGATCGCCGCCGAGCTGAAGAAGGTCACCTGGCCGACGCTGCGCGAGACGCGCGCCGCCACCGTCGCCGTCGTGATCGCCACGTTCGTGGCGGCCGTGGTCCTCGGCGTCTTCGACTACGTCTGGGCGAAGCTGAGCTCGCTCGTCTACTAGAAGGCGGCCGCGAGGGCCGCGGGCCGGGCGGGCGGCGTTATCGGGTGGCGGGGCCAAGGCCCCGCCGCTGCGTTGAGAGGGACGGCAGGGTCGGGCGGCTGCGCGGAACGGAGATTCGGGACATGGCGAAGAAGTGGTACGTCGTGCACACCTACTCGGGCTTCGAGAACAAGGTCAAGAAGTCGATCGAGGAGTACGTCCGCCAGCACGGCGACGACAAGATCGAGTTCGACGACCTGGAGGGCGGCAAGGCCGTCCGGAAGGCGGCGCCGCTCTCGGACTGCTTCGGGGAGGTCCTCATCCCGATGGAGCAGGTCGTCGAGATGGTGAAGGGGGAGAAGAAGACCTCGAAGCGGAAGTTCTTCCCCGGGTACGTGCTCGTCAACATGCAGATGGCCGACGGCACCTGGCACATGGTGAAGTCGACGCCGAAGGTGACCGGGTTCGTCGGCAACGCGAAGAACCCGCGCGAGGTGCCGGCCGTCCGCGACGAGGAGGTGGCGCGCCTCACGAGCCAGATCTCGGAGGGCACCCTCAAGCCGAAGCCGCGCGTCCAGTTCGAGGATGGCGATCAGGTGCGCGTCATCGACGGCCCCTTCTCGAACTTCAACGGCACGGTGGAGGAGGTCAAGCCCGAGAAGGGCAAGCTCCGCGTGCTGGTCTCGATCTTCGGCCGCGCCACGCCGGTCGAGCTGGACTTCATGCAGGTGGAGAAAACCTAGCACCGGCCGCTTCAGCGGCCGGGACTGCCGGCGGCGCAGCCGCCGGACGAGGACACCGGGTCGAGCGGCTTGGAACCGTGAGCCCCGGCAGCAGTGAACGAGAGCGTGGAAGGGCTCTGGCCCACTAGACCACGCAGGGACCAGCCTCTCGGTCCCGGAAGGAAGCCATGAAGAAGGTCACAGGTCAGGTCAAGCTTCAGATCCCGGCCGGCAAGGCCAACCCGGCGCCGCCGGTCGGCCCCGCGCTCGGCCAGCACGGCGTCAACATCATGGAGTTCTGCAAGCAGTTCAACGCGCAGACCCAGCAGCAGGCGAAGGAAGGCCTCATCATCCCGGTGATCATCACCGTCTACCAGGACCGCTCCTTCACCTTCCAGCTCAAGACCCCGCCCGCCGCCGTCCTGCTCAAGAAGGCGGCCGGACTCCACACGGAGAAGAAGAAGGGGTCGGGGGCCCACAAGCCCGGCAAGGAGAAGGTCGGGCAGGTCTCGCGCAAGCAGGTCGAGCAGATCGCCAAGATGAAGATGCAGGACATGACCGCCGGCACCCTCGAGGCCGCCATGCGGACCGTCGAGGGCACCGCGCGCTCGATGGGGATCGACGTCGTCGGCTAGCGCCGCGGACCGGGAGAACAACGACATGGCTCACATCGCGAAGAAGTACAAGGCGGTCGCGGCGAAGGTCGACCGCGAGAAGCGCTACAAGATCGACGAGGCGATGTCCCTCGTGAAGCAGACCGCGTCGAAGAAGTTCGACGAGTCGGTCGACGCCGCCATCAATCTCGGGGTCGATCCGAAGCACGCCGACCAGGTGGTGCGCGGCGCCGTGGTGCTGCCGCACGGCATGGGCAAGGCGGTCCGGCTGGCGGTCTTCGCCAAGGGCGACAAGGCCCGCGACGCGCAGGAAGCGGGCGCCGACATCGTCGGCGCCGAGGACCTGGCGGAGAAGATCCAGGGCGGCTTCATGGATTTCGACAAGGTCCTCGCCACCCCCGACATGATGGGCGTCGTGGGCCGGCTCGGTAAGGTCCTCGGCCCTCGCGGCCTCATGCCGAACCCGAAGGTCGGCACGGTGTCGATGGACATCGCAAAGGCCGTCAAGGAGCAGAAGGCCGGCAAGGTGGAGTTCCGCGTCGAGAAGGCGGGCATCGTGCACGTCCCCTTCGGCAAGGCCTCCTTCGACCCCGAGAAGCTCAAGGCGAACTTCAACGCCATCATGGAGATCATCTACAAGGCGAAGCCGCAGACGGCGAAGGGCGTCTACGTGAAGAACGTGACCGTGAGCTGCACGATGGGGCCGGGCATCAAGCTCGACACCTCGGAGCTCACCGCCGCCCACGCCTAAATCCGGTGATGCCGTAGGGCGGGGGTTCGTCCCCCGCCGCTGAGATTTCGAGTGTCCGGCGGCATGGTGCCGCCGGAGTTTCCTGGTCCAAGACAGCGGGCCCGCTCTCTCCGAGTGCGAGAGGTCGTAGGGGAGGGCGGTCAAACGGGCGAAGGTGCCCGACCCGCCGAGACTCAGGGACGTTCGCAGCGTCCCCTGCTTGGCCAGGGGGTCAACGTACCGGCCGTCCGGCCTGTCCGAGGACCCAGTGAGCCGCTGCCGCCCATCGGGCGGGGCGGTCGGAAAGGTGGTGAGGACAGTTGAACCGGACGGAAAAGGAAGAGGTCATCGGCCAGCTTCGCGAGAAGATGGCCCGAGCCAAGGCAGCCATCCTCGCCGAGCCGAAGGGGCTCGACGTGGCGACGGTCACCGACCTGCGCAAGAAGTTCCGTGACGCGAAGGTCGACTACAAGATCGTCAAGAACACCCTCGCCCAGCGTGCCGCCAAGGGCACGCCGGTGGAGCCTCTGGTCGAGAAGTTCGTCGGCCCGACCGCGCTCATCATGTCGTACGACGACGTGGTGACGCCGGCCAAGATCCTGGTCGACTTCGCCAAGGACCGCGAGAACTTCGCGATCCGCACGGCGGTGATCGAAGGCAAGGTCATCGACGTGAACGGCGTGAAGGCGCTGGCGAAGTTGCCAGGGCTCCAGGAGCTGCGCGGGACGATCGCGATGATGATCGCCCAGCCGGCGACCAAGCTCGCGCGGATGATCGGGACCCCGGGCCAGCAGCTCGCCCAGGTCGTGAACGCCCGCAAGGACCAGCTCGGCAAGGCCTAGCTCAACGGTACGTGAACCGCCCGCGCGCGAGGGCGCTCGGGCACGCTACGAACGCAAGGCGGGGCTGGTGCCCCGCCGCCACAGGAAACGAGAATAGACATGGCAGACCTGAACACGATCGTCGATCAGCTCAGCACGCTCACCGTCATGGAGGCGGCCGAGCTCGTCAAGAAGCTCGAGGAGAAGTGGGGCGTCTCCGCCGCCGCCGCGCCGGTGATGATGGCCGGTGGCGCCGCTGCCGCGGCCGCCCCGGTCGAGGAGAAGACGGAGTTCACCGTCGTCCTCGCCGACGCCGGCGCGAACAAGATCAACGTGATCAAGGAGGTCCGCGCGATCACGGGCCTCGGCCTCAAGGAGGCGAAGGACCTCGTCGAGGGGGCCCCCAAGGAAGTCAAGGCGGGCATTGCCAAGGCGGAGGCCGACGAGCTCAAGAAGAAGCTCGAGGCGGCCGGCGCCAAGGTCGAGATCAAGTAGCTCGTCCGAGGCCCATCGCGGCGGGGCAGGCTCGCGCCTGCTCCGCCGCACCCCTTTCCTGGAATCTTTGACAGGTTAGTGGGTTCCCGTTACAACCCGGAACCCCCTGAAATACCGACGCACAGCGACCCCGGCCCAAAGCCGGGGCGAGGCGGCTCGCCGGCCGGAGAGCCGGCTCGAGCCATTTCCGGCGGACGACAGCAGCAGGGGACTAAAGAGGACCGATCGCGTATGGCGCTGACCGTGCAGAATAACTTTCGCGTTCGACGGAATTTTGGAAAGATCAACAAGATCGCGGAGATCCCGAATCTCATCGCGATCCAGAAGTCGAGCTACGACAAGTTCCTGCAGGCGGACGTCCCCCCCGAGAAGCGCGACGACACCGGGCTGCAGGGCGTCTTCAAGTCGGTCTTCCCGATCAAGGACTTCAACGAGACGAGCTCGCTCGAGTTCGTGAGCTACCACCTCGAGAAGCCCAAGTACGACGTCGACGAGTGCCACCAGCGCGGAATGACGTTCTCCGCGCCGATCAAGGTCGTCGTCCGCCTCGTCGTCTGGGACAAGGACGAGGAGACCGGCGCGCAGTCGATCCGCGACGTCAAGGAGCAGGAGGTCTACTTCGGCGAGATCCCGCTCATGACGGAGAACGGGACCTTCATCATCAACGGGACCGAGCGCGTCGTGGTGAGCCAGCTCCACCGCTCGCCGGGCGCCTTCTTCGACCACGACAAGGGCAAGAGCCACTCGTCTGGCAAGATCCTCTTCAACGCCCGCATCATCCCGTACCGCGGCTCGTGGATCGACTTCGAGTTCGACCACAAGGACATTCTCTACGTGCGCATCGACCGCCGCCGGAAGCTGCCGGCGACGGTGCTGCTGCGCGCGCTCGGCGCGGTGCCCGACACGGCCAAGAAGGACCCGGTCGACTTCCGCGGCACCGCCGAGGAGATCCTCAAGTACTACTACGACACCGAGGTCATCCGGATCGAGGGCAAGGGGAAGTACGAGAAGGACCTCAACCCCGAGCTCCTCAAGGGCCAGCGCGCCACGCGCGACATCAGGGACCCGAAGACGGGTGAGGTGATCGTCAAGAAGAACCGGAAGTACACCGAGGGCGCGATCAAGAAGCTGGTCTCCGCCAAGCTGAAGTCCCTCCCCATCGAGCCGGAGGAGGTCCACACCAAGATCTCCGCCGAGGACGTGGTCGACGAGGCGACCGGCGAGGTGCTGCTCGAGGTCAACGAGGAGGTCACCGAGGAGAAGGTCGAGGAGCTGCGCAAGCGGGACATCAAGGAGCTGCGCGTCCTCTTCATCGACAACCTCAACGTCCTCCCGTCGCTCCGCGACACGCTCATGCAGGACAAGATCTCCACGCCCGAAGAGGCGATCATGGAGATCTACAAGCGGCTGCGCCCCGGCGATCCGCCGACGCCCGAGACCGCGACGAACCTCTTCGTCAACCTCTTCTTCAACGCCGAGCGGTACGACCTGTCGAAGGTCGGCCGGCTCAAGCTCAACTACAAGTTCGGGATCGACGAGCCGCTCGACAACCAGGTGCTGACGAAGCGCGACGTCCTCGAGGTGGTGCGCTTCCTCATCGACCTCAAGAACGGCAAGCCGAACAAGGACATCGACGACATCGACCACCTCGGCAACCGCCGCGTCCGCGCGGTGGGCGAGCTGCTCGAGAACCAGTACCGCATCGGCCTCGTCCGCATGGAGCGCGCGATCAAGGAGCGCATGAGCCTCCAGGAGATCGAGACGCTCATGCCGCACGATCTCATCAACGCGAAGCCGGTCACGGCGGTCATCAAGGAGTTCTTCGGGTCGTCCCAGCTCTCGCAGTTCATGGATCAGACGAACCCGCTCTCCGAGGTCACGCACAAGCGGCGCCTCTCCGCGCTCGGCCCCGGCGGCCTCACCCGTGAGCGGGCCGGCTTCGAGGTGCGCGACGTCCACTCCACGCACTACGGCCGCATCTGCCCCATCGAGACGCCGGAAGGCCCGAACATCGGCCTCATCGCGTCGCTCTCGACCTACGCGCGCGTCAACGAGTACGGCTTCGTCGAGACGCCCTACCGCCGGGTGGAGAAGGGCCGCGTCACCGACGAGGTGAAGTTCTACTCGGCGCTCGAGGAGGAGCAGCACATCATCGCGCAGGCCAACGCGCCGGTCGACCGGAAGGGCAACTTCACGGGTTCGCAGGTCTCCTGCCGCAAGCACGGTGAGTACGTGCAGGCGAAGCCGGACGAGGTCGACCTGATGGACGTGTCGCCGAACCAGCTGGTCTCGGTGGCCGCCTCGCTGGTGCCGTTCCTCGAGAACGACGACGCCAACCGAGCCCTGATGGGCTCGAACATGCAGCGCCAGGCGGTGCCGCTGCTCCGCACCGACGCGCCGCTCGTCGGCACCGGCATCGAGGCCATCGTGGCCCGCGACTCCGGCGTGACGGTGGTGGCGAAGCGCGACGGCGTGGTCCAGTCCGTCGACGCCGGCCGCATCGTCGTGAAGGCGGACGTGCCGACCTCGACCACGGACGTGGCGAACGAGGTCGACATCTACAACCTCATCAAGTACCAGCGCTCGAACCAGAACACCTGCATCAACCAGAAGCCCATCGTGAAGCCGGGCGAGCGGGTGAAGAAGGGCGACGTCATCGGCGACGGGCCGGCCACCGAGATGGGCGAGCTCGCGCTCGGTCAGAACGTGGTCGTCGCCTTCATGCCGTGGCAGGGGTACAACTTCGAGGACTCGATCCTGCTCTCGGAGCGCCTCCTCAAGGAGGACGTCTACACCTCGATCCACATCGAGGAGTTCGAGTGCATCGCGCGCGACACGAAGCTCGGCAAGGAGGAGATCACGCGCGACATCCCGAACGTCGGCGAGGAGGCCCTCAAGGACCTCGACGAGTCGGGGATCATCCGGATCGGCGCCGAGGTGAAGCCGGGCGACATCCTGGTCGGCAAGATCACGCCCAAGGGTGAGACCCAGCTCTCGCCGGAGGAGAAGCTGCTCCGGGCCATCTTTGGCGAGAAGGCCGGCGACGTCCGCGACAGCTCGCTGCGCGTGCCGCCGGGCGTCTCCGGCACGGTCATCAACGCCAAGGTCTTCAGCCGGAAGGGCGTCGATAAGGACGAGCGCGCCAAGGCCATCGAGGAGATGGAGGAGGCGAAGCTCCTCAAGGACCAGAACGACGAGATCCGCATCATTCAGGACTCGGCGTACGGCAAGATCCGCCGCCTGCTCCTCGGCAAGGAGGTCTCGGCCCGCCTCGTCGACGACCAGGGCACCCAGCTCCTCAAGAAGGGCGACGCGCTCACCGACGAGCTGCTCGACGGGATCCCGCAACGCTACTGGGGTGAGATCGCGGCGCCGTCCGACGTGCAGGACAAGGTCCGCAAGGTCGTCCAGAACTTCGAGGAGCAGCGGGAGCTCATCAAGCTCCTCTTCGGCGAGAAGATCGGCCGCCTGAAGAAGGGCGACGAGCTGCCGCCGGGCGTCATCAAGATGGTGAAGGTGTATGTCGCCATCAAGCGCAAGCTCGCCGTCGGCGACAAGATGGCCGGGCGCCACGGCAACAAGGGCGTCGTCTCGCGCGTGCTGCCTGAGGAGGACCTGCCCTACCTCGAGGACGGCACCCCGGTCGACATCGTCCTCAACCCGCTCGGCGTGCCCTCCCGCATGAACGTGGGCCAGATCCTCGAGACGCACCTGGGCTGGGCCGCGCTCAACGTCGGCAAGCGCATCGAGGAGATGATCGAGCGTAAGTTCGGTCCCGATCAGCTCCGCAAGGGCTTGAAGAAGGTCTTCCCCGCGGACGACCCGCGCACCGAGAAGATGGCGCAGCTCATCGACGACGTGCCGGACAAGGAGCTGCCGAAGCTGGCCGAGAAGTTCATGCGCGGCGCTCACGTCTCGACCCCCGTCTTCGACGGCGCCCGCGAGGACGAGATCAACGGCTTGCTCTCGACCGGCGAGTGCACGATGCAGTCCGTCCTCTTCGACGGCCGCACTGGCGAGCCGTTCGACCACGACGTCACGGTCGGCGTCATGTACATGCTGAAGCTGCACCACCTCGTGGACGAGAAGATCCACGCCCGGAGCATTGGGCCGTACTCGCTCGTCACCCAGCAGCCGCTGGGCGGCAAGGCACAGTTCGGCGGCCAGCGCCTCGGCGAGATGGAGGTGTGGGCGATGGAGGCCTACGGCGCCGCCTACTCGCTGCAGGAGTTCCTGACCGTGAAGTCCGACGACGTGGTCGGCCGCACCCGCATGTACGAGGCCATCGTCAAGGGCGAGAACACGCTCGAGTCGGGGCTGCCCGAGTCCTTCAACGTGCTCATCAAGGAGATGCAGAGCCTGGCGCTCGACGTGGAGCTGCTCGAGTCGCCCGAGGCGCAGCGCGAGCGCGAGCTCCAGGAGGCCGCCGCCTCGGCGGGCGATCCGCTCGCCCCCAGGCCGGAGAAGAAGACGGCCTAGCGCGGACGATGGCGGCGAGGCGCTCCGCGCCCTCGTCCTCCCTCCGCTCGGCGGGGGAGGGCGGGGGGGCCGGGGCCGGAACGAACGGTTTTCGAGTCTTAGAGCAAGGGAGTCGCCGTGAAGGACATCTTCAATTTCTTCGAGAAGCCGAAGGATCCGCTCTCGTTCTCGGCCATGCGCATCTCGCTGGCCAGCCCGGACAAGATCCGGCAGTGGTCGCACGGCGAGGTGAAGAAGCCGGAGACGATCAACTACCGTACCTTCAAGCCGGAGCGGGACGGCCTCTTCTGCGCGAAGATCTTCGGCCCCGTGAAGGACTACGAGTGTAACTGCGGCAAGTACAAGCGCATGAAGCACCGCGGGGTGGTGTGCGAGAAGTGCGGCGTCGAGGTGATCCAGTCCAAGGTGCGCCGTGAGCGCCTCGGCCACATCACGCTCGCCACTCCGGTGGCGCACATCTGGTTCCTGAAGAGCCTGCCGAGCCGCATCGGCAACCTGCTCGACATCACGCTCAAGGACCTCGAGAAGGTCCTCTACTGCGAGTCGTACATCGTCATCGACCCGAAGGAGTCCAGCCTGCAGAGGGGCGAGCTCCTGTCCGAGGACCGCTACGGCAAGCTCCTCGACGAGCTGGGCGAGGACGCCTTCCTGGCCGGCATGGGCGGCGAGGCGGTGCTGCAGCTGCTGCGCAGCATCGAGGTGAACTCCCTCTCCGAGCAGCTCCGCAAGGAGATGCGCGAGGCCACCAGCGACGCGAAGCGGAAGAAGATCGCGAAGCGCCTCAAGGTGGTCGAGGCCTTCGTCGAGTCAGGCAACAAGCCCGACTGGATGATGCTCGAGGTCATCCCGGTCATCCCGCCTGACCTGCGCCCGCTCGTGCCGCTCGACGGCGGCCGGTTCGCGACCTCCGACCTCAACGACCTCTACCGCCGCGTCATCAACCGCAACAACCGCCTGAAGCGGCTGCAGGAGCTCAACGCTCCCGACATCATCATCCGCAACGAGAAGCGGATGCTGCAGGAGTCGGTCGACGCGCTGTTCGACAACGGGCGTCGCGGCAAGACCATCACCGGCCCGAACAAGCGCCCGCTCAAGTCCCTCAGCGACATGCTGAAGGGCAAGCAGGGCCGCTTCCGCCAGAACCTGCTCGGCAAGCGCGTCGACTACTCGGGCCGCTCCGTGATCGTGGTGGGCCCGGAGCTCAAGCTGCACCAGTGCGGCCTGCCGAAGATCATGGCGCTCGAGCTGTTCAAGCCGTTCATCTACAACAAGCTCGAGGAGAAGGGGTACGTCACCACCATCAAGAGCGCGAAGAAGA
>Ga0306924_10003534_pt1 | contig 15046 bp, 10 predicted proteins | sample sta12Can44000111_FD_203756 | JGI IMG/M metagenome (GOLD analysis project Ga0306924, IMG submission 203756) | Lab enrichment of tropical soil microbial communities from Luquillo Experimental Forest, Puerto Rico - statanox.12C.anox.44.000.111 (v2)... | ecosystem: Environmental > Terrestrial >... | reverse complement strand
AACTCACTGCCCGAGCTGTTCCCCCGATGCCCAGCCTGTTCCGCTTTTTGATGGTGGTCGCAGTGATTGCAGGCATCGTTTACGGCGTGATTTTCGCGCTGGCGAATTTCGTCAACCCGAAACCGCGGGAAATGACCGTCACGATTCCCGCGGACAGGTTCCTCAAGAAATAGCGCGATAGGCTTCGGCAAGAATTCGGCGCTAGGATTGCTCGATGCGCGCCAAGCCCTCCGATACAAAACTCGTCAACCTCTTCCTCGACATGCTCGCGGCAGAACAGGGAGCGGGGGCCAATACGCTCGACGCCTATCGGCGCGACCTCAACGACCTCTCCGAATTCCTTGCATCCGATGGTCAGGATTTTGTCGGTGCCGATACACAGGCGCTGCGGAACTATCTTTCCGACCTCGACACCCGCGGCTTCAAATCGTCGAGCCTGGCGCGCCGGCTGTCGGCAATGCGGCATCTGTTTCGATTCCTGTTGAACGAGCGAATTCGTCCCGACGATCCGGCCGCAATCCTCTCCGGGCCAAAGCGAGGCCGCGGCCTGCCAAAGGTGCTGTCGATCGCCGACGTCGATCGCCTGCTTTCACGGGCCAAAGCGCTGGCCGAGGCCGCGGAATCTTCGCCATTGCGGCAGCTTCGCGCATTGCGGCTGCATTGCCTGCTCGAGGTACTCTATGCGACGGGCTTGCGGGTTTCGGAACTGGTGACACTGCCGCTGTCGGCATCCCGTCGCGAGGCTCGCATGATCGTCGTGCGCGGCAAGGGAAGCAAGGAAAGGCTGGTACCGCTGAACGAGGCTTCGCGCCGCGCGATGGCCGAATATCTCGCGGCGATGGCGGCACTGAAGCCAACGTCAAACAAGAACGCAGCCAGCTCGAAATGGCTGTTTCCATCCTTTGGCGAAAGCGGACATCTGACGCGGCAGCATTTCGCGCGCGACCTGAAGGAACTGGCGGCCTCCGCGGGTCTCGCGCCGCGGCTGGTCAGCCCGCATGTGCTGCGCCATGCTTTTGCAAGTCACCTTCTGCACAACGGCGCCGATTTGCGCATCGTGCAGACCTTGCTCGGCCACACCGATATCTCGACCACGCAGATCTATACCCACGTGGTCGAGGAGCGCCTGAAAAGTCTGGTGCGCGACCTGCATCCGCTGGCGGAGAAATAGCTGCCGAGGGGCTAGAACCGACACCGCCAAAACCGTGCAATCGACTGCCACCTTGACTTCGGCGCCTTCTGCCCCGAAAGAGCCATTTCCAACTCCCCCTGGATCGAGAATCGGTCGAATGGGGACCCCACGTCGAAAGCGCATTAAATCATTGAAAATACGCGCTTTCTTCGCGAACCGAAGGATGCCGCTTCGCTTGCAAGCGGCTTATTCTCTATATTGAACTGATGCCGGACCACATGCGCAGCTACCTGGATTTCGAAAAGTCTGTCGCCGAGCTCGATTCCAAGGTCGACGAATTGCGTGTTCTGGCGGCTTCCGGCAGTGACATCGGCGAAGAAATCACGCGGATCGAGGAAAAGGCGGCGCAGGCACTCGCCGATCTCTACGCCAACCTGACGCCGTGGCAGAAAACGCTGGTCGCCCGCCACCCGCAGCGGCCGCATTTCACCGATTTCATCGAAGGGCTGATCACCGAGTTCACGCCGCTCGCGGGCGACCGCAAGTTCGGCGAGGACGCAGCCCTGATCGGCGGATTCGGCCGTTTCCGCGGCGAGAGCATTTGCGTGATGGGCCAGGAAAAAGGTGCCACCACCGACAGTCGCATCAAGCACAATTTCGGCATGGCCCGTCCCGAAGGCTATCGCAAGGCGGTCCGGCTGATGGAGATGGCCGAACGATTCGGTATTCCCGTTCTGTCGATCGTCGACTCCGCCGGCGCCTATCCCGGAATTGGCGCGGAGGAACGCGGCCAGGCCGAGGCCATTGCGCGCTCGACCGACGCCTGTCTCTCGCTCGGGGTGCCCAATGTCGCGATCATCACCGGCGAGGGGATGTCGGGCGGTGCCATTGCCATCACCACGGCCAACCGCGTCTTGATGTACGAGCACGCCATCTACAGCGTGATCTCGCCGGAAGCTGCCTCCTCGATCCTCTGGCGCGACGGAACCAAGGCGCAGGAGGCTGCGACCAGCATGAAGATCACCGCTCAGGACATGCTGCGTTTCGGCGTGATCGACCGCATCCTCAATGAGCCGGTCGGAGGCGCGCACCGCGATCCTGCTGCCATGATCGCGATGACGGGCGAGGCCATCGCCCAGACTTTGAGTGACTTGAGCCACCTCGATGCCAATGCGATTCGCAAACACCGGCGGCAGAAATTTCTCGAGATCGGCCGGAAGATCGGGTGAGAATCGCCGTTTTGGTCGCAAGTTTTTGAAGATTCGGGCCATTTTGGGCCGCAATTAAGCCCCCACCGGTCTTTTAATCTCTGTTCACCATGGCCGAGAGAGCAATGCCCGCCTCGGCTTGCGAGCAGGGGTGCTTTAAGGATAAGATTTTATTCAATGGCTTCAGGGCATGGACGCTAGTTTGGGGTGCGGAAATTGCCCGTTGGGTGTGGAGCTTTGCATTGATTCATCGCTCGCTTGTTCGCGCGCTCATCGCATCTGTCGCGCTCGCGACCGGTGCTTTGCTTGCCGGCTGCAATAGCGACGAGATTTCGCTTGCCAGTAACGCCAAGGCCAATCAGCCCGTCCCGCCGAAGCTCATCGCCGAGATGGTGGCCAAGGACATGGACCTGCAATCGCCGATTCTGATTCGGCTGTTCAAGCAGGAGGCTGAGCTCGAGGTCTGGAAGCAGGACCGCTCAGGCCGTTTTGCGCTGCTGAAGAGCTACCCGATTTGCCGCTGGTCGGGGGACCTCGGACCCAAGGTTCGCGAGGGCGATCGGCAGGCGCCTGAGGGTTTCTACGCGATCACGCCGGCGCAGATGAATCCACAGTCGGCGTATTACCTTTCGTTCAACACCGGATACCCCAACGCCTATGACCGGTCGCTCGGACATACCGGCTCGGAGCTGATGGTGCATGGCGACTGCTCGTCGCGCGGCTGCTACGCGATGACCGATGAACAGATCGCGGAAATCTACGCGCTGGGACGCGAATCCTTCTTCGGCGGCCAGAAGTCGTTTCAGTTTCAGGCCTATCCGTTCCGGATGACGCCGCTCAATATGGCGAGACACCGCAACAATCCGAACATGCCGTTCTGGAAAATGATCAAGGAAGGCTATGATCATTTCGAAGTGACGCGGCAGGAACCGAAGGTGGATTTCTGCGAGAAGAAATACGTCTTCGACGCCGTGAAGCCGCCGGACGCCAAGCGCGACACGGTGTTCGAAGCTTCGGCAAAATGCCCGGCCTACATCGTCCCGGGAGAGCTTGCAGAGGCGGTGCGCGAAAAGCAGGAAGCTGATCAAGCCGAATTCGCCAAACTGGTCGAGAGAGGAACGCCGGTGGCGCGATTGAATACCGGCGTCGACGGCGGAATGCACAAGGTATTCGCCGCGAAGCTGCCCAATGGCAATACCGGTCTGTCGGAGGGCGGCCAGGGGCTGGCGTTGCTCACGCTGTCAAAGCCGCCGGGCACGATACCGCAGAATGTCAACCCGCCGCGCGGGCCGGTCACTTCGCCGGATGAGCCGCTGGCGGCGTCGCTGGCGCCCTCGACTTCAGCCGTGCGCGTGGCCGCGGCCACATCATCCGACAGCCAGCCCCAGTCCGCGCCATCGGAAGGCTTCTTCTCCAATCTCGCCCACAGAATGGGCATTGGCAGCGCGGCAGCCGACACGACTGCAAGCGCCACGCAGCCGGCCCCGGCCGCCAAGCCCAAGGCTACCGAAGCCAAGCCGCCGCGCAGCGAAGCTTCCAAGACTTCAACTGCGAAGGCCGATACCAAGCAGGCCCCGGCGCACCCGGCCTTGAAGCCGACGGCAACAGAGGCCGTCGCCGCCGCACCCGCTCCTGCGCCATCCCAGGATAATCTGGTCGCCGGTGCACAGCCGGTTCTCTCGGCGAATTCGTTCGAGAGCCGCTTCTCGGCCGCGAAGTAATCAATCCAGCATTGGCGTCGCGCCGAGGGACCGGTCGAGCAGTGACCGGGACCAATGGTTGATTTCGTCGCGACCACCTGACGCAATTCAGAACGCCTGAAAGCGGACGACGGAGGAACGCCTCATCGCTTTGTGCTCCCGTACTCATGCGATCGCTCGCCTCGGACCAGTCGATGCAGTAGTCTTTGGTCTTGCGAAGAGAAAGCCATCGGACCTGGATGGCAGAAAAGACCGGGAGAGCGTCCATGGCTGAATCGGAACCGGCCGCCTTGCATCGCCGTCGATTTCTCGCAGGCATGGCCGTCGCCGGCGGCGCAACCATCGCCGGAGCGCCAAACGTTAAGGCAGAGCTTGCGGAAAAGCCGACCGGCAACGCGTTGCCTCCCGGTGCAGCTGCCAAGGCAACCGAACGCGAACACCCGGCGGAAGTCGAACGACTGACGACGGAAAAGACCGGTTCCGATTTCATGGTCGACGTTTGCAAGACGCTCGATCTGGACTACGTCGCCGCCTGCCCTGGTTCGACTTTTCGCGCGCTGCAGGAAAGCTTCATCAATTACGGACAGAACAAGCACCCGGAATGGCTGACGTGCCTGCACGAGGAAGTGTCGGTCGGCATGGCGCACGGCTACGCCAAGGTCGCCGGCAAGCCAATGGCGGCGATCGTGCACGGAACGGTCGGCACCCAGCACGCGGCAATGGCGATTTACAATGCCTACTGCGACCGCGTTCCGGTGATGATTTTTACCGGCAATGCCGGCGCGCTCAACGAGCGCCGGCCTGGTGTCGAGTGGTTTCACAGCGTGCAGGACGCCGCGGCCACCGTGCGCGATTTCGTCAAGTGGGACGATTATCCGATGTCGCTGCAGCATTTTGCGGAGTCGACGGTGCGCGGCCATGCACTCGCCTGTGCGCAGCCGCCTGGGCCGGCATTCATTGTCGCCGATACCAAGCTGCAGGAGGATCCGCTTGACGAACGCGGGCAAAACCGGCTCAGGATTCCGCCTCTGGTGAGGCCATCGCAAACCGCAGGCGACCCGAACGCCGTGCGGGATGCGGCCAGAATGCTGGTTTCGGCAGAAGCCCCCGTGATCATCGCAGATCGCTACGCGCGCTCGCAAGCCGCGATGGACGATCTCGTCAGGCTCGCCGAACTTTTGCAGGCGCCGGTGATCGACAACCGTTCGCGCATGAACATGCCGAACACGCATTATCTCTGCCAGTCGGAGCGCGCCACGAGCCTGCTCGCTCGGGCCGACTGCATCCTTTCGCTCGAGCCCGTCGACCTCTTTGGCCAGCTCCATGCCATGCGCGACCAGCTGGAGCGCACCGAAATCTCGCGGACCGGCAAGAGCGTGAAGGTCATCAGCATCTCGACCCGGGATTTGCTGGTGCATTCCAACTACCAGGATTTCCAGCGCTATGTCGGCGCAGATCTCAGCATCACTGCGGATGCGCAAACCACCCTGCCGTTCCTGATCGAAGCAGTGCAGCAGGAGACAGGCTCCGGCCGCAGAAATTCAATCGCGATGCGCGGGGAGAAATTGCGCGACGCCTATAGCGGCCTTGCGGAACTCGCGCGCGCAGAAGCCGCGCTCGCCTGGGACGCAAGCCCGATCTCGACCGCACGCATGTATATGGAGCTGTGGGAGTTGATCAGGAACGAGGACTGGGCGCTGGTCTCCGACGGCGACTTCTCCTCCAGATGGCCGCATCGGCTATGGCCCCTGGAAAAACATTATCGTTTCATCGGCGGCCCGGGCGGATACGGGGTGGGGTATCAGTCGGTCGCTGCGCTCGGGGCGGCGCTCGCGCACCGCGACGCCGGCGGCCGCGTGGTCATCAGCGTCACCGGCGACGGCGAGTTCAACATGGCGCCGCACACGCCGTGGACCGCGGCACATCACGGCATTCCATACCTGACCATCATCCAGAATAACCGTGCCTATCATCAGGAAGTCATGCACGTGCAGCGGATGGCGAACCGCCACAATCGCGGCGTGCGCAATGCCCATATCGGTACGACGATCGACAATCCGAACGTCGATTACGTCAAGATCGCACAAGGTTACGGTGCGGTCGGCATCGGCCCGATCACCGATCCGAACGATCTGTCGCAAGCTTTCCGCGAGGGTATCGCCGCGGTGAAGGCCGGCCAGCCCGCGCTGATCGACGTCGTCACGCAGCCGCGGTGAGGGAGAGCTCGTTGAAGCCGATGATGCTCGCGCTTGCAGCCCTCGCCTTGATTGCAGGGGCGACTTCCGCCCAACAGGCGTCACGGGCCGGCAATGCGGCCAATGGCGAGCAGCTCTATGTTCAGGTCGGTTGTTATCAGTGTCATGGCCTTGCCGGCCAGGGCGCGCTCAGGACCGGTCCGCGTGTCTCGCGAACCGCGTTTTCGTATCAGGACTTCCTGGCCCAGCTTCGTCATCCGATCAGCCAGATGCCGCCATACGAAGCGGCGGTACTTTCCGATCAGGACGCAGCCGATCTCTACGCCTATCTGCAGCAGATGCCAGCGCCGCGCGACCCGAAGAGCATTCCTCTGCTCAACACCGTGCGCTGATACTTTGTGCAAATGCCAGTGATGCTTTGTGCAAATGCCAGGCCAAAGCGCGACGGCTATTCGACCTAAAACCATCGCGCTTAGATTTCACACATACTTGCCGTGGCAGTGTTTGAATTTCTTGCCTGAGCCGCAGGGGCAATCCTCGTTGCGGCCGACCTTGCCCCAGCTCGCCGGATTTTTCGGATCGCGGTCGGCGGTAGCGGAGGGCACCAGAGAGACGTTGGCGAAGGCCATCTCGTCCTCGCCGGTATTGGGATCGAACTTGTGTGCTTCCATCACCGGCAATACCGGCTGCTGGGATTCCGGCGGAACGATCTCGACGCGCATCAATTGCGCCGTCACCGCCTCACGCAGATGAGCGATCATCGCCTCGAACAGGCTGAACGCCTCCGACTTGTACTCCTGCAACGGATCGCGCTGACCATAACCGCGCAAGCCGATCACCTGGCGCAAATGGTCGAGCATCACCAGATGCTCGCGCCAGAGATGGTCCAGCGTCTGCAGCAGGATGGTTTTTTCGACGTAGCGCATCACATCTGGGCCCCACTGCGCCACCTTGGCCGCCATGTGTTCGTCGACGCGTTTCTCGATGCGGGTCAGCAGCTCCTCATCCGCGATGCCCTCTTCCTTGGCCCACTCATCGACCGGCAGGTCGATATCGAGCACGCGCTTGAGCTCGTCCTTCAGGCCGGGCGTGTCCCATTGCTCTGCATAGGCGTGTTCGGGCACATGCTTGGCGACCACGTCCTCGACGAAGGCGTGGCGCATGTCGGTGACCGTTTCGGCGACGCTTTCGTCCTTCATCAGATCGACGCGCTGGTCGAAGATCACCTTGCGCTGATCGTTCTGCACGTTGTCGAACTTCAGCAGGTTCTTGCGGATGTCGAAGTTGCGCGCCTCGACCTTTTGCTGCGCCTTTTCCAGCGCCTTGTTGATCCAGGGATGGATGATGGCCTCGCCTTCCTTAAGCCCCAGCCGCGTCAGCATGCTGTCGAGCCGGTCGGAGCCGAAAATCCGCATCAGATCGTCTTCCAGCGACAGGAAGAATTTCGAGCGGCCGGGATCGCCCTGTCGGCCGGACCGGCCGCGCAGCTGGTTGTCGATACGCCGCGACTCATGGCGCTCGGAGCCGATGATGTAGAGGCCGCCGGGCTTGGTCACGGTTTTTGCCGGTCTTGTGCCCTTGGCCGGTTCGATCTCGATCGTCTCTTCGGCTTTCAGCACGAGGTCGCGGAAGCGTTCGACGTCGGCCTTGATCTGATCGATCTTCGCCGTCCGCTCGGCCTCGTCCGCCACACCTGCGGTCTCGTGCTGGATGCGCATCTCGAGCGAACCGCCGAGCTTGATGTCGGTGCCGCGGCCGGCCATGTTGGTGGCGATCGTGATCGCGCCGGGCACGCCCGCCTGCGCCACGATATAGGCTTCCTGTTCGTGGAAGCGCGCGTTCAGCACCGCAAACAGCTTGGCCGGTTTGCCGGCCCGCGCCGCGGCATAAAGCTTTTCCAGGGCGTTCGGGTTGCCGAAATCGATCTGCCTGTAGCCGTTCTTCTTGAGATATTCGGCGAGCACCTCGGATTTTTCGATCGAGGCGGTGCCGACCAGCACCGGCTGCAGCCGCGTATTGGCGCGCTCCACCTCGGACAGGATCGCGGCGTATTTCTCTTTCTGGGTACGATAGACCTCATCGTCTTCGTCCAGACGCGCCACCGGAAGGTTGGTCGGGATTTCCACGACCTCCAGCTTGTAGATGTCGAACAGTTCGTCGGCTTCGGTCGCCGCGGTGCCGGTCATACCCGACAGCTTTTCGTACATCCGGAAATAGTTCTGGAAGGTGATCGAGGCCAGCGTCTGGTTTTCCGGCTGCACTGGCTGATGTTCCTTGGCTTCCAGCGCCTGGTGCAGGCCTTCCGAATAGCGTCGGCCCGGCATCATGCGGCCGGTAAACTCGTCGATGATGATGACCTCGCCGTCGCGAACGATGTAGTCCTTGTCGCGGGTGAAGAGCGAGTGTGCGCGCAGCGCCTGGTTGATGTGGTGGACGACAGAGACGTTCTCCACGTCATAGAGCGAATCGCCCTTGAGCAAACCAGCCTCGCGCAGCAGCGTCTCGATCTTTTCCATGCCGACTTCGGTCAGCGTCACCGTGCGCTGCTTCTCGTCAACCTCGTAGTCGGTCTTGTCGAGCTTGGGAAAGAAGGTGTCGATGGTGTTGTAGAAATCCGAACGGTCATCGAGCGGTCCGGAAATGATCAGCGGCGTGCGCGCCTCGTCGATCAGGATCGAGTCGACTTCGTCGACGATGGCGTAGAAGTGACCGCGCTGGACCATGTCCTCGAGGCGGTACTTCATGTTGTCGCGCAGATAATCGAAGCCGTATTCGTTGTTGGTGCCGTAGGTAATATCGCACGCATAGGCCGCCTTGCGCTCGGCATCGTCGAGGCCGTGAACGATCACGCCGGTGGTCAGCCCGAGGAAACTGTAAATCTGCCCCATCCATGCAGAGTCGCGCCGGGCGAGATAGTCGTTGACGGTGACGACGTGGACGCCCTTGCCGGCGAGCGCGTTGAGGTAAACCGAAAGCGTTGCGACCAGCGTCTTGCCTTCGCCCGTCTTCATCTCGGCGATGTCGCCTTCGTGCAGCACTATGCCGCCGACCAGCTGCACATCGAAATGCCGCTGTTCGAGCGTGCGCTTGGCCGCCTCGCGTACGGTGGCGAAGACCGGAACCAGGATGTCGTCGAGCGTCTTGCCGTCGGCGAGCTGTTGACGAAATTCGGCCGTACGCGCCCTCAGCGCTTCGTCCGACAGCGCCTCCAGCTCCGGCTCCAGCGCGTTGATGGCATTGACGCGGCTCTGATACCCTTTGATCCGCCGGTCGTTTGCGGAACCGAAAAACTTGCGGGCGAGCGCGCCGATCATGCCAAATTCCTGTCCTTCTCGGTCGGCGAGGCCGCCGTGAGGTGATCCACCGGGTTGCCAATCAACTCATCGTGACGCAGCGGGCAGCCCCTGACCGGGGATCTTCCGTCGAATGAGTGGGAGTTCAGCAATCCAAGTTTCAACGGCCAAAACGCTGCGAAAAAAGCGCTATCGCCATCGACTTAGGTTTTGGAGACATATGGCTGGGCTTAAGCCTTGTCAACGGCGGCCGGAGCCTGCGATTTTCAGCTCGAAACTATGCCCGAGGCACGTTCATACCGGGCCTCGATCCTGCGCCCTGCGTCGCCGGAAACGGGCATTTTGACGGATGCCCCATCGCGTCCGGAATGCGTGTCCGGGAACGCCGAAAATGGTTCGCAAAGGCTCGAAAGCAAGCCCTCGGCTTTCAAGGATTTCATGATTTTGACAGACTTTTCGCGTTGCCAACACCGCTTGATTGGGCGACTGTCGCGCGGCATCCGAATAGCCCCTGCCCCAAACAAGCCTATTGGCTTTGAAGATAAGGATTATCCATGACCACCTCGTCATCCCTCGCGAAATTCGGCATGCGTGCTCGCCTCGGCACCGCCGCTACGGCTGGTCTTGCGATGGTTCTGCTCGCCGGCCTGCCGCTGCGGGCGGAGGATAGTAACCCCGTGCTCGCCAAGGTGAACGGCTCAGAAATCCGTCAGAGCGATGTCACGCTCGCGGAGGAGGAACTCGGGCCGAGCCTTGCGCAGATGGACCCGGCGAGCAAAAAGGAAAACGTGCTGGCCTTCCTGATCGACATGAAGATCGTCTCCAAGGCAGCGGAAGCCAAGAAGATCGAAGACCGCGACGACTTCAAGGCCCGTCTCGCCTTCGCGCGCAACCGCCTGTTGATGGACAATTTGCTGGCGGCCGAAGGCAAGGCCGCGACGACCGAAGAAGCCATGAGGAAGGTCTATGACGAGGCGGCCAAGCAGATCGAGGGCGAACAGGAGGTTCACGCCCGGCACATCCTGGTCGAGACCGAAGACGAGGCCAAGGCAATCGTCGCCGAGCTGAAGAAGGGCGCCGATTTCGCCGAACTCGCCAAGAAGAAGTCCAAGGACCCCGGCGCCTCCGATGGCGGCGATCTCGGATTCTTCACCAAGGATCAGATGGTGCCGGAATTCTCTGCCGTTGCCTTCTCGCTCGAGCCCGGCAAGATTTCCGACCCCGTGAAATCGCAATTCGGCTGGCATGTCATCAAGGTCGAGGAGAAGCGGGCCCGCAAGGCGCCGGACTTTGACCAAGTCAAGGGCCAAATCGAAACCTATGTGACGCGCCGGGCGCAGGCCGAATACGTAGCAAAGCTGCGGGAGACCGCAAAGGTCGAGCGCATGGATCAGCCGGCGGCTGCGCAGAAGAGCGAGGCGGCCAAGCCCGCCGATTCCAAGATGGCGCCGGCGAAGAAGTAAATTAGCAATTTCGTCATGCGCGGGCTTGACCCGCGCATCCATCTTATTCGATGGATTGCCGGATCAAGTCCGGCAATGACGAGTTAGAAATGGCCATCTCCCCGCTCGCCCCGACCGACGTTCCCGAGATGCCCGCGATTTCGGGCGTCAGGCTTGCCGCGGCCGCGGCTGGCATCCGCTACAAGGGCCGCACCGACGTGCTGCTTGCGGTCCTGGACAAGGGCACCGCGGTCGCCGGCGTCTTCACCCAATCGAAATGCCCCTCGGCACCCGTAGAATGGTGCCGGGCCAAGCTCGGATCATCCAGATCAGCGGCCGCGCGCGCGCTGGTAGTCAATTCCGGCAATGCAAATGCCTTCACCGGCAAGACCGGACGGCAGGCGACCGCGATGACGGCCGCGATTGCCGCCCGGGCGGTCGGATGTCGTGCAAACGAAGTGTTTCTGGCTTCGACCGGCGTGATCGGCGAGCCGCTCGACGCCACGAAATTCGACGGCGTGCTGGCCGATCTTGCGACCCAGGCCGCGCCCGGCGAATGGATGAGCGCGGCGCGCGCCATCATGACCACCGACACCTTCGCGAAAGTGGCAACCGCGACCGTCAGGCTCGGCAAGGCCAAGGTCACGATCAACGGCATGGCCAAAGGCGCGGGCATGATCGCACCCGACATGGCGACCATGCTGGCCTTCGTGTTCACCGACGCGCCGATCGCGGCGAGCGCCTTGCAGTCGCTGTTGAAGGCGGGCGTAGAAGACACGTTCAATGCCGTCACCATCGATGGCGACACCTCGACCTCGGACACCTTGCTTGCCTTTGCGACCGGCGCCGCCCTGGCCGAAGGCGCGCCAAAAATCAGTCGCGCCAGCGACCCGCGCCTGAAAGTCTTCACCAAGGCTTTCAATGCGGTGCTGGCCGACCTCGCCGAACAGGTGGCGCGCGATGGCGAAGGCGCGCGCAAACTGGTCGAGATCCTGGTCGAGGGCGCCGTATCGAAAACCTCGGCGCGCAAAATCGCGATGTCGGTTGCGAATTCGCCGCTGGTGAAGACTGCGATCGCCGGCGAGGACGCCAATTGGGGCCGCGTCGTCATGGCGGTCGGCAAGGCCGGCGAGCCTGCCGATCGCGACAGGCTGTCGATCGCGTTCAATGGCATTCGGGTCGCCAGCCGCGGGGCGCGCGATCCGTCCTATGTCGAGGCGGAAGTGTCGGCGGCGATGAAGCAGCCGAAGATCCAGATCCGAATCGCGCTCGGGCTCGGCAAGGGCCGCGATCGGGTGCTCACTTGCGACCTCACCAAGGAATACGTCGCGATCAACGGCGATTACCGGTCGTGAACGTCACGACCGGCTAAATTCGATTCTCGCCCTCAATTCGTGATGTGGGCGGTGACGAGCGCGTGGTTGAACATCGCCTTCAGCGAGTCCTGGATCTGTTGCGGTGAGCTCGCGGTGTAGAAATAGCTTCCCGACGAATCAGGCGGCGAGGCGCAAGACTGAAGACTTGCCGGAATGTTGGCGATGTTGTTGTTGGCGAAATCGTCTTCGTCATTGGCAAAGGACGCGTTCACCGGATTGATTGGCACATAGGGAATATAGAGCACGGAAACCTTGATGCCGCGATCCCTGAGTTGCTTGCAGGGCGACGAGGCGCCTGACGCAATTACGGTCGCATGGTTGCTGCCGGCCCAGCCGCCGGACACGCTCAGCTGCTTGGTCTGGGGGTCGACCGCACCATCGGTGACGAGGAAGACATAGGGCAGCGTGCTGCTGGCTGAACTGCCGTTGCCCACGCTGACGATCGTGGTGTTCATGTTGCCGAGCGATTGCGCGATATTCGTGCCGCCCGAACCGAGAGCCGCGTTCGCATTGGTATCAAGCTCGGTTGCCAAATTGGCGGCGGCGTAGTTGATAGTGCCCGCCGTGTTGGGACTGCCATTGATGCTGCTTGTCAGTGGAGCATAATTGGCATCCATGGTCTGGATGAACGGATAGATCCCGACGCGGAATTGCTGGGGAACAACTGCCACAGTGTTGGCCATCTGGAGCAACTGATTCACCGCGTAGCCCACCGCATCGAGGCGCAACTGGATGCAAGCATCTGTCCCATCGGTCGGGCAGGAAGTGGCCGCGGTCAGGCTATACGGCAAGCTCCTGGAGTTTCCAGTGACCAGCGAATTCGCCGCGCCAGGAGTAAGATTGGCACTCAGATTGGGAAGCATCGCATTCGGCAAGCCTGGAACCTGCTTCGGCACGCTAACGGTCGATGCCTGGTTGATGAGATTTGAAAGCGCGCTCTGACTGAGGCGCGAATACGCATATCCCATGCAATAGTTGTTCGTCGGATACCTCTGTGTGCTGTTGCCGCACACATTCTGCACCTGAAAATGGCAGGCCAGCGTACAGCCGGTCGGATAATTCGAATAGTTGTCCGGGTTGATGTTCTGCATCCGGACTGCTTCGGCCGGCGTCGACGGCAGGCCCATGGATCCCGAAACGTCCAGTAACAGGTAGAAATCGAGGTACAGCGGCAGCGAGGCGCTTGCCGCCGACGACCCCGTCACCGTCAGCTTTTGAAACCCGACCACCTTCATGAAGGTGACCGGCACCTCGGCAGTGAAGGTGACCAGCGAGGTCAGGTTTGCACCGGTCTTGGTCACGGTGGCGGTCACGGTCTGATTATTGAACAGGCTCGTGGCCGCGGTGATGTTGCCGTTGAAGATGTTCCTGGCGTCGGTCTCGGCGGCCGTGACCTCGCCGTTGCCGGTCATCCTCGATGCCGCGAGCCAGCCGCTCGACTGCTGGGAAATTGACGCCACGGCCGCGGCATCGGCAGCCGACTGCAGCTTGGACTTGATTCGCGTCGCCTCGGTGTAGTCGATCGCACAGCCGACCGCCGAGATCAGGGGGACACATGCAATCGCAAAAATGACAGCGACGTTGCCGCGCTGATCCTTGGGGAAACGGCGCATCACGCGATCGAGAATACGCATGGTAAAAATGCCTCAACAATGGACTGCGCCTAAGGTGGATCAGATTTATGAAGGTCAACTTATTGCGGTCAACGATTCGCTCGCCTAATAGGGTTAATGAATCATTTCCGATGGTTTGAAATCGCCGACCCCGTCCCCATGCAATCTGCAGCTGGAATGACTGAAATCAAATTGACGCTTGTGGCCGCCTGCGCGCTGATCGACGCCGACAAGCGCGTGCTGATTGCGCAACGCCCGCAAGGCAAGGCGCTCGCGGGCTTGTGGGAATTTCCCGGCGGCAAGGTCGAGCCCGGCGAGCGGCCGGAAACCACGCTGATCCGTGAACTGCATGAGGAAATCGGCATCACAGTCAGCGAGGCCTGCCTCGCGCCGCTCACCTTCGCGAGCCACACATATGAAGACTTTCACCTCTTGATGCCGCTCTACGTCTGCCGGCGCTGGGAAGGCAGCGTGATCGCGCGCGAAGGCCAGAAGCTCGCCTGGGTTCGCGCCAACAAACTGCGCGAGTTCAAGATGCCCCCGGCGGATCTTCCGCTGATCCCGCATCTAATCGATTTGCTGCTGTGATCCGTCTTCACCCTCCCCTGGACGGGGAGGATGAATCCTTCCTCACCGCCTCCGCCAGACTGACCTTCGCCGAGCCCGGCCTGAGCGGCTTCTGCTGGCTTTCATGCGGCGCCCAGGCCGACAGCCAGACCACATCGAAAGTGGCGCGGATACGTCCGTCCGTGTCGGCAAAGCGCTCAGCGTAGATTTGCGCCATCCGCAGCATCGTCGAACGGCGGGTCGGACCCCGCCGCCGCTCGATCAGGACATTTGTTGCTCCCATGCGACGCAAGTCTGCCATCAAGGCGAACGCGCTGTCATAACGCACGACGACCCGATCGACGTCGGTAACCGGCAATGCAAGTCCTGAGCGTTGCAACAACGCGCCGACATCGCGCAGATCGGCGAATGGCGCGACGCGCGGCGATACGCCGCTTTCAAGTTCGGTTTCGGCAGCGGCGAAGGCGTGCCGCAGTTCGGTCAGCGTATCGCCGCCGACCATCGCCGCCAGCAACAGCCC
>Ga0306924_10003533_pt1 | contig 15047 bp, 15 predicted proteins | sample sta12Can44000111_FD_203756 | JGI IMG/M metagenome (GOLD analysis project Ga0306924, IMG submission 203756) | Lab enrichment of tropical soil microbial communities from Luquillo Experimental Forest, Puerto Rico - statanox.12C.anox.44.000.111 (v2)... | ecosystem: Environmental > Terrestrial >... | reverse complement strand
CCTTACAGACCGCCATCGTGTCCTCCGCCGCTCGTTTAGTCAGGAAAACTTTGACGTTCTTGCCGGCGCCACGGTCGACCGAGCTAATTTCGTTGATCCTCAATCGCGTTAAAACCGTTGCCATCGGCGTTCGTCCTCGATAAAGATCGCTTCGCCAAGGCGTGGCCAGGTCAGGCTCGGCCTGGCGGGGCCGGGCCGGGCGCGGCATGGCAGGGTGCGGCTGGGCGAGGCCCGGCGGGGCGGGGCGAGGCTTGGCGGGGCAAGGCAGGGATTTTTTAATCGATATTGACGCGAAGTCCGGTGAATTAGCAGCCCGCCGGAAGGCGACGGTGCTCTTAATCCCGTCTTCACGGGCGCCCGCAAACTGAAGAAGGCCGCCAACGCTCCGGGGGGCTACTGGGGTTTTAGAGCTATGTGTTGACGGCCTTGACGCAGGAGCCTGGTGGCCCTGCGTAGCTCTATTCGAGGTTCACGCGCATTCCGGTGCCGCCGATCGATAGCTCGGGCAACTCGCCGCTCTTGATCTTTTACAGCGTCGTAGAGGCACGTGAGCAGAGTTGCCATCGGCGTTTGTCCTTGATAAAGGTCGCTTTGCCACGGCTGGGCGCGGCCTGGCGAGGCCGGGCCGGGCACGGCGCGGCCGGGCTCGGCGGGGCAAGGCGAGGTGCGGCATGGCGAGCCAAGGCCAGGCGGGGCGAGGCATGGTATGGCAAGGCAGGGATTTTTTAATCGATATTGACGCGAAGTCCGGTGCCGCCGATCGACAATTCGGGCAGTTCACCGGACTTTATTTTTTCCAGTGTTGTCGGTTCGTCGATTACCCAACCGGCAATCAGTCCTTCGCATTCTTCGCCGGCTTTATTGGTCAAGCTGAGCTTGTAGCCGGCTTTGCGGATCGCCTTCTTGTGCTCCTCGGAAATCACATAGCCGGCGATGCATCGGCCTGTGCCGACAAGCTCGTGCATTTCTCCATGTTGGCCGCCTTCGAGAAGATAATTATAAAAGGCGTTTTCTAACTCGTGCGCCGGGATCGCATCACCTTGCTTGTCGATCACCAGACGGCCACCTTCGCTGATCATCGAAGCAATTCCAAACACCATCCGGCCGGTGAGATCGTCACCGCCGTCAGCCTTGAAGATCGGCAGGTCAATTTGCCAATCCTTGGCCAGTTCTTCGTCTTCGCCGCTCAGATCGCAATATTTACAATCGATCGCCTTGGCGCCTGATAGCCAGTGCGCCGCGGCCCGATGGTGTCCGTCAGCAAGGTAGTTCTTGCCATTGGCGCGGACTACGAGCGGCTTCTTGAGATCGACCTTGTGGACTTTTCCGTCGAGCAGGGTGCGCTCCATGCTCTCGATCTTGTCCGGATCAACGCGCGGCTGTAGCGCTACCAGTGTATTGATGCCGATACGCTTATCCGGCATCGCATCCTGGTCGGTCATCGCATTCAGGAACCGCCGCATCTGCTCGGGATGCAGATGGTTCATCGCATTCGGGTCATGCGGAAAAGGCGAATAGGCGCCGCCGTCCTCATGCGGCCGCAAGTGCCGCGCTGCGCCCTGCTTGTCGACTTCGTGCAGCTTCGGTTCGTCATAGGTGAGGCCGTAGCGCTTGAGCATTTCGCGTTCGGCCTGGTGCGCGGCCTCCATATCGGCGAGCAAATCGTCCAATTCCTTGCGCACCGGCTGATCACCGACCGTCGAGATCAATGACTGGAAGTCCGCCGGCTTCTTTTTCGGTTTCTTGCCGCCGCCGGCAGATGGTTGATGAACGTCGCCAACGCCCGGCTCCTGTTTCAGGTAGGCGGCGAAGTCCGGGTCTTCGGCCATGAGCGCGAGCGCTTCAGGGGACACGGTCATGGCGAGCGGCTTGTTCATTCCCGAGACCCTTTGCAACTGGATTTTTTTTCGTATAAGCTTTCAACCCGTCGCGGCTGACAACGCGGCTCTTTGAACGCGGCACCCAACACGAACCTCCTTCGCGCTCGGTGTCGCAGCAATGTGACCCTGGAACCGCGTTCCCGGCTTGTCAGGCCGGGCGCGGAGGAGACCTTATCATGCTTATTCGTATCGAAATCACCGGCAAGACGCCACTGATGATGCACAATGAGCGGCTCGCCGATCCCGACGATCCGATCACCAAGAAAATCAAAGAATATACCGCCAAGGGATCGGACCAGACCGACGACGACAAGCGCCAAGTGTCGCTGCTCGAATGGCGCGGCGGAATTTATCTAGACAACAAGAATGAAGTTTGCGTACCGAGTGCAAACATCATCAAGTGCTTTCGCGACGCTGCGAAAGTCACGAAAAACGGCGCCAAAGTCGCGCGCGGTATCTCACCAATCTCGTTGACAAATCCGCTCCAGATCGATGGGCCTCGCGGCGTTGACGCGCTTATCAAGCAGGACAAGTATTTCGATCGCCGGCTCGTCCGGGTCAGCGGTCGCGTCAAGCGGACGCGCCCGATCTTCATGCCGTGGGCCTTCACGGTCGATTTAGAAATGCTCGAGGACGTACTAAACCTTGGAACCTTTTCGCAAATCGTCGATCTCGCTGGCCGCGCCACCGGCCTGTGCGATGCGAGAATTTTGGGCTACGGACGCTTTAGCGCAAAGGTCTCAAGGCCGAAATAAGTTTGGCTCGGCGCGGCGAGGCGCGGCGAGGCCGGGCGCGGCAAGGCGGGGCCAGGCCTGGCGAGGCCAGGCAGGGCTTGGCACGGCAAGGCAGGGACGCCCTTTTTACGGGGCGAGGCGTGGTTCGGCGGGGCAAGGCCGGGCGCGGCATGGCGTGGCGCGGCGTGGCGAGGCCAGGCAGGGCTTGGCACGGCAAGGCAGGGACGCCCTTTCACGGGGCGAGGCGTGGTTCGGCGGGGCAAGGCCAGGCGTAGCCTGGCGCGGCCCGGCAGGGCAAGGCAGGGACGCCCTTTCACAGGGCAAGGCCAGGCGAGGCGCGGCTCGGCAGGGCCTGGCTTGGCTTGGCGAGGCCTGGCGCGGCCGGGCTGGGCATGGCATGGCAAGGCAGGGAACCTTTCATAGGAGGCACAGATGCGGTTCAAACCAAAGCGACCAGACGGCAGATCATATCGGATTGTCGCGATCGAGTTCCTGAGCGACAAAGAACCCCAAACAATCGTCCCGTATGCGAAACTTGCCGAAGTTCTCGAAATCGAGTTGACGCCGCTAACGCGTATCCAGGCGATCGTCCGCTCTGCGATGAAGGGCCTGCTGCGCCTACACCGCAGGGGCCTCGAAACGGTAGCCGGCGTCGGCTATCGAGTACTTCGCGCCCCAGAACACATGTTGATCTCGGAAAATCACCGCAGCAAGGCTGATCGATCGCTCGATCGCGCAATCCAGTTTCTCGAAGGATCACGACGTGAGGAAATGTCCGAGATCGAGCGACGACTGCTTGATGGGCAAACGATTATCATGGTGGCTTTGGCAGAAAGCCATAGGCACCTAAATTCGCGGCTCACCAAGCTCGAAAAACTTTTGCACGGTGGCGAAACAATCACGCCAGACAAGTAGCTCAGCTCGGCGTGGCAAGGCTAGGCATGGCCGGGCGTGGCACGGTGCGGCCGGGCTAGGCGAGGTCGGGCTAGGCAGGGATCGTTTGTTCATTTCCAAGGCTCGGCATGGCAAGGCAGGGCACGGCGCGGCCCGGTAAGGCCAGGCCCGGCTCGGCGAGGCAGGGATTGTTTATCGATTTCCAGGGCAAGGCTCGGCTCGGCAGTGCAAAGTAGGGCCGGGCTAGGCTTGGCAATGCACGGCGCAGCTAGGCATGGCGAGGCAAGGTGGACGAGGATTTAAGCTACGGCTTGATCCTCGTCCTCATTTTCATCTGGCAATAAATCTAAATTGGTTTCGTAACGCACGGTGCAGCGGCAGCGCGGATGGATCGGCGGATCGTCTTGCGGACCTTCCTCACTCTCGAAGTCGTCTTCTAAAGCAACGCCGTCTGGATTGCGCTCGACAATACTTTGGCAAAGTATGCAAACTCGTTCATCTGTTGAAATTTCCCAATACCGCCGTACCGCCTCTTCGGGAAACACGCCGCGGTCGGCGGCCTGGCGGTAGCCGTCGCGCAAACCCTGATTGGCGGCACGCAGACTTTCCGTCCTGGCAATCGTATCACTTCTATAATCCAAAAAATTATTTGCATAATCCTCGACCATGCGGTCGATTGCGTCGGCTGACAGAAATTCGCCGCTGTCGATCGCGTCCTCGACCGCGGCGTCATATTCGATGTTGCGCAGCGCGCGGTTGAGCGCACCGCTGTCGAGGTCCTCTAATAAAGCCCTATAATTGCTGACGGCTTGGGCCTGGCGATCGGTTAGCGAGATGGTGTCGCGGATCGCTGCCGCGATCTCCTCCGGCGTATCGCCTGCGTTGACGCCGTTGGTGATCGCGGCCTCGATCACATCGCGCGCTGCGCTGTCTAGTTGCGCGATCAGATCGTCCTGTGCTTCGCGTAGCGCGGCCTGGGTTTCCTCGTCAAGCAGATCGAAGTCGAAGCCATCGCCGATCGCCTTGGCGACCCGAGGCCGATAGCGCACCCGCTTGCCGGCGCGCTTAAAGTCTCGATTGATCCGGTCGGCGCCGATGTCAGCCGCCTTGTTCCAGACTTCGCCGAGCCGCTGAAACGGCTCTTTCAGAACTTCGCCGAAGTGGCCGAGGCCAGCAGCGTCCGCTACGCCGGCCAGGTGGCCGTGACGGATCAGCCGGGCTATCTCGGCCACCGGCACCCGATTGCGCAGGTGCCGAAACGCTTCTCGCAAATCCTTGGCCAGATGGCGCTCGTTGGCCTGCGCCAGCATGCGGACCGGTTCGCGCGGGTCCTGGTAGTCGCGCTCACGAAGCGAGCGACGAGCGCGCGGCGGCACGGTGTTTGCTCATTGGGACCACCGTGCCACCGGCCCCGCGGATAGCGCGCCGCCGCATCGAGGCCAGCACGATCTTTTCTAGCTTGTCGCGTGGCGATCCAGGCGGCGGCCCGATCGGCTGACCCGGCTGGGGTGGCTTGCCGGGCTGCGGCGCCGGCTGATTGTCCTGGATTTCCATCGTGGCGCCAGGCCCGACGATCGCGTGTGCTTCGCTGTTGTCGTCGCTGATATCCGGCCAGCCGGCGGCATCGGCGAGATATTCCTCAAGCACGGGGTTCGGAAACAGCGGCATGCCGGCCTGGGCAAGCCGCATTACAAAATTCGACAGCACATCGAGATCAAGCCGCTGCGGCATATCCGGCGCATAAGTCGGCAGTTCGTCGGGATCGAGCCCGTTGACGGCGCCGAGCCGAGGAATGGCGTAGCGGTTCATGACCTCGCTGCCGGCGACCAGAAAGCCCTCCAATGAGTTGAAAAACATATCCGTTTTGTTCTGTGACAATGCTTGCGTGCCACGGCTTTCGTGGCCGAGCTGCAAGAAATCGGCCATCACCGAAGCCAGCATATTGACGTTGTAGCGCGTGATCGTCTTGTCGGCGTCGACGGTCGTGCGACCGTGTTGCGGCGTCACGAGCTGGAAATCGTACATTTTCTGGGTCGTGCCTTCCCAGAGGTCGGCCGGCAGGACAAGGCCCATCTGCTCGTCGACCCGAACGTTGGTCGTCATATTCTTGAAGGCTTGCAGTTTCATCGCAGCATTGGCGTCGCCGGCGGCGGCGGCTTCCATGATCTGGTTCGGAATATACATGGTCGGAATTCCGCCCATGCGCTCGTAAACGATCGCTTCCATTTCTTCCAACCGCTTGGCCATGTACCAACTGCGATAAGCGCTCCGCAGAATTGACCGGCCTTCCGGATTGTTCTTGTAGGTCGCAGGCCGGAAAATCAGCAGCTTCTCGATCGGAATGTCGATCAGCGGCCCTTGCCACGGCTGCTGCGTCAAGCCTTCAATGGCGCCGTCGTCGCCGAAGAACCACTTGATGATCGTGTCCTGGCCGCGCAGCGCGATCTTGCGCCAGCGGATCAAGCCGTCGTCAAATTTGCTGGTCGGCATCAACTTGCCGGGCCGCTGCGGATCGGGTGGCGGATCGCGGCCGAGGCTGCGCTTGTAGACGACCTCCATCGGGGCGAAGCCATAGCCGAGCATTGATTGCATTTCGATGATGAATTCGGGCCACGTGTGGCTCATGTCATCGCGACAGGTATCGAAAAACTCGGCGATCGCCGCGGCGCGTGGACTATCATTCGCCGGATCGACGCGCCACTCGATGCGCCGCATCGTAGCGTTGATCGCGAACATCAGCGCGCCGATCACGCTGCTGTTGTCCTGCATTTCGCGGTAGACACGCGCCGCCTGGCGGCCCTGGAGCTGCGGCAGGAACTCCTCGCGGACCCAGCCCGACCATTGGCGAAGACCGGACGAGCCGAGATCGCTGAACGCCATCCCAATATTGAATTGCGGTGGCCGCAGTGCGCCCGAGCTGTCCGGGTGCCACTCGCCGCCGCCAGGCCGCGTTGTCGATACCATCGAGCCGCGGCGGCGTTCCATGATCGAGGGCACCGGCGGCGCGGGATAATCCTGCGGCTGGGTCACGCCGCCGAGGCCGCGAAAGCTGATTTTCTGCACGATGTCATACGGGGCTGCGGCCATTACATCAGCCTCCGGTCGGGCTCGATCGGCACCATGCTGTCGCGCTGGCCGCCGACGAAAATCATCGGCCCCTGGATGACAACATGCTGTGCCTCACCGAACGCGTAGATCACCGCCTCGCCTTCGTCCGGCGAACGGCCTATGCGTTCTTTAATTTCATCTTTAGCCTCAATTTTTATTCCTTTCGCAACCATCTCATATCGCGGTGCCGTCAGGTCGGCGAGCAGGGATCGCCCTGGCGGCAGCTCGATGTCCTGGCCGCTCGCGGGATCGAGCGCCTCGCGCAGCCGCCAAATCCATTCGGCGCGCTTGTTGAAAAATCCGAGCTTGCCGGTCTTAGCGAAAGCGCCGCTTTTAGCACCGGCAAACATTGCAATGACGTTGACGCCGAACATGCGACCGAGGTCGACCGGCGAACTGCCGACGCCGACCGCATCAATCTTAATCTTGGTTGTTTTCGAGCAGCCAGGCCCCAGCAAGTCGAGTATATCGCGGATAACCGCTTTGCCATCCGGCGTCGTCTTTCCTGGCCGGACAAGCAGCTCATCGATGTATTCATTGCAGCGCGCGGCATAGACCGTCTTATCAATCCCGCCGCGCGCCACATCGACCCCAATATCGGTCAGCTCGCGGACGACGCGCTCGCGCGGCCGCTTCATCCAGCGCTTTTGCGCCGCTTCCACCCAAGCCGTCGGAATGACCTGCCACGGATGGTCGAGCTGCGCGATATCGAACGCGCCCTTGAGGTACAGCGAGCGCAGCGGTTCCGGAAACGCTTGCAGCGTCTTCTTGTAGCCGCGCGCCAGCAGGATCGGATTATCTTCTACGGTGGCGCGAATGAACGTCCGGCTTTCCGGCTCGATCAGCTCTTCGGCACCGTCTTCGCGCCACCAGAACGGAAGGCCGTTGCGGACTTCGACTTCTTTGCCGTCGAGCATGGCAAACCAGCGCAGCTCGCCGTTCGCGGCCGGTCGCGGATGCCGCTTGTCGAGCCAGGGGCCGAAATACCGGATGACCCAGTCGCCCTCCGCGCTAGTCGGCGGATTGAAGCCGGCTATCACGCGGCAGCGCTGGTTCGGCTTCGTCGTTCGGTTCCAGCCCTTGAGGTAGCGGAACTGGTATTCGGTGAAGTGCGTCAGCTCATCGAAGCCTTTCAAGTCGTGGGGACGACCTTGAAATTTCTGCACATCAGTCTCTTTTTCGACGCCTCCGAATTCGATACGTCGTCCGTCATTGAGCTTCCACACCGGATGAGGCGAAGCTTTGAACCGTCCGAAGCCGGTGAACATCTCCATGCTGCGATCGATAAGCCCAGGAAGCTGAGCCAGCTCGCGGCGAAATATAATTGAGCGGTGATGGCGAGTGTGAGCGGCTCCAAGAAGCAAATCACTTTTGCCTCCGCCAGCGGCTCCGCCGATGCCAGTGACATCAGCCGCGCTCTCCAGAGCCATTTGCTGCGGACTTGCCGGAAACGGCTCCCAGGCTACTTGCGCCGTCAGCAGGGCGTCCAGCTCGGCGCGCTCGCGCGGCGTCAAGTATGCCAGCAACTCGCTCAACTCTTTCGCGCTCATTGAGGCCGGCGGTGTTGTATTCGATGCCGTCATCGGCCGGAACCTCTCCGCGATCGATCTGGCCTGGGCCGCCGTCGCGCCAACCCAAGCGCGTCTTGCACAGGAACATCAATAGCATGGCGTTCGGCGGCTTCTCGGCTTTCGTCAGCCGGCCTTCGGCATCGTACTGCGCAGCATGACCAAACGCCGCGATCATCGTCGACTTGCCGATTGCTTGCTGCGCCTCGCTGTCGCCTTTCAGCAGCTCGACCATGTAATGCTTGCGCAGCGTATTGACCGACACGCCGATATCGACCGCGATCGCGCGTTGCGTCACGCCGTAGCGTGCCATCAGAAACACGCGTTGCCTACTTAGATCGGTCGGCTCATGCAGCTCGCCGCTGCTGCCGCGGTCTTCGGTCCCGCCGACCACTGTCAATACGCTGTCATTCATTGGCGCACATAAATCATGTTTCCCGCAACGAGACCTGAAGCAGATTGCAACAGGCAAACATCATTGCCAACAATCGTCGTGAAGCCTATCGATGCCGCGCCACTACCGAGCGTAAAAGTGCCATTGGCTTGGCTCGCCGGCCCGGTCGCGCCAGGGCCACCCATGATGATCAACTGGTTGGTTCCGCACGCGGTCCCGGTGCCTTCTACAATCGAAAGGTTCTGGGCGCCGGCAGTACCGAGAAACACGAAGCACAGATAAGTCTTAGTGGAAGGCTGTCCGGGAATTATCACCGCCGAAGCAGTCTCCGAGATTGGCGCATTCTGCTTGACGCCCGAGCTGCATGGTTCAGCGAGCGACTGCGCTTGCGCGCTCGCACTCATTGCAGCGCACATGATCAGCACCGACATCAGCGTTAGCAGTTTTTCAATCATTGCCGGCGATCCTATGCGCTTGGTTCAAACCAGGAGTTGATGACCATGCGTAGCGTAACAATGGAAATCCGGGAGCCGGGCGACCAGGATTGGATGCCCGTTGCCAGAGTGCAAATCCTTCAAGAGCCGGGCGGGCTCGATGCCGCCTACCGCATTCTGCGGGCCATGCGCGAGCGCTGGCAAAGGTGTGGCTTCATTCGGCACGACGCAGAATTCCGCTATTTGGTGCAAGAATACGGCACCGGCGGCTAAGTTCTTCGCAAGTAACTTGCGCACTAAGCTCTTGCAACACCGGTGTAAGGACTTAGGACTTGCGTATAGGGAAAAAGGAAAGGACAACTATGACGAACGAAATTGAGATCAGCTTGAACGCCGAGATCAGCGAGGCAGTCGCCACCGCTCGCTACTTCGTCGCCACGATATGGCACGGCTACGCCTATCACGCCCACCCGCTGCGGACGCTCATTTACGCCCGCGCCGTCGCCAAGATACTGCCGGCCTTCCTCGGCTCGCAGCGCAAGGCCATGGTCTATGCGGTGATCGATGAGCACGGCGTTGAGCGCGGCGTACTGGTGCCGGACGATTGGAAAGCGTGAGATTGCAGCCCAGGCCCGCCCTATGCGGACGGGCCCGAACGGCAACCTCGCCGCGGCGGCACCCCGCCGATATCAGAAAGGACAAATCCTATGACCAACCATGACCCTAAACTGCTCGCATCGGTCACCGCCAAGCCTGCAAAGCTCGGCAAGCTTTCCAAGCTCGCCGTCACAATCACCGAGCGCAATACCATACCGCCGCCGCTGCCCAAGCCCGAGCTGAACGCGGCCAGCCAGGCGTCGCTTGATCGCGCGCTCGCCGGGATCGACGGCGAGGTCAAGGCGGCCAATGAGCGGATCGCGAAGGCGGCCGAGGCTGAACACTTGGCCAAGATGGTCGCGGTCACCGCCGAGGTCGAGACCAGCCGGGACGCGCTCGCCAAGGCGCACGATCAGATGGCCAAAGACGGCTGCCCGGCAACCGCGCTGCGCAAGCCCGGTCAGAAGCCCAAGGCACCGCCCTTGGCCAAAGGTGCCGCTCTCCCGCGCTCAGCGCCTGGCCGCGACCTGGCAGTCCCGGCGGCCAAGCCGCAGCCGCCCAAGACTCCGCAAACCCGCAAGGAGCAGGAAGCCATGGCAAAGAAAATGGGTCTCGCCCTCGATACCAAGCCGGTGCCCAAGCCCGGCCAGCGCGAGCGCGCCCGCTACGATTGGAACGGCCACGAGGCCGCCGCCAAGAAGGGCACCATGCCGCCCAAGCTCGACTTCTCGGCCGACACCCACACCCGGTTCCGACCGACGCTCGCCGAGATCGAGGCGGCCGCCAAGGCGAGCGACGTCAAGGCCCTCAAGGCGATCAAGATCAATCCGGTATCCAGCTCGCCCAAGGCCATGATCAGGTGGCGGGATATGTGCGTCGCGGCACTTGGCGCCAAGGCCAAGCGCTGATAAATTCCACTCGCTAATCCTTGCACTGACTTAGGGCGGCTTCGGCCGCCCTTTTCCTTTTTCAAGACATAACATTCCAAAACAATGCTTTCCCCTTGGCCTCGCGCTGGCATTGCTCCCACGCCTTGCGGTCATAGTTCGGGCAGCTCGGGAACGGCGCGCTCGCTTTGGTCTCTTGCTCAAACGCGAGGGGGCACGCGTGCAGGATCACGTTGGGTCCGAACTCCTGGGCGCTGTGCCGGCTGGCGAGGCCCACCGTGACAGCGTGCACGGCGGCCTCAGGAAACGCGCGCGCTAGGCAGCGCGCCAGCATGCCCGATCCGGCGGCGCACCATACCTCGTCAAAGCCGCCGTCAACCTCGTGCATGGCCTCTACGAACGGGTCTTCGGCGGCAGGCAGATCGAAGCCCAGCGGCAGGAACAACGCACCGGCGGCCTCGGCATAGGCGCGCGCCTTGGCCTGGACGTTCGACATATATCCGGGATCGACGAATACGAGCTTGGCACCGTTGGCCCTGGCCGCGATCTGCCGGGCATGAAGGGCGGCCCGCTTGGCGTAGTAGAGCGTCACCCGGAAGCCTTGCTTGCGGCCAATCACTGAGAGCGCGAGCGGGGCACCGCCGCAGAATGGCCCACCGAATACCACCTCGTCGGCACCCTTGACCAGAAACGGCAGGAAGCGGGTCTTGCTGCCTCCCTCCAGCAGATCGTCGCGGACCACCGAGACCCGGGCGAAGCGGGTCTTCATGACCTGCAAGAGCGGCTTCATGCGGCGTGGGCGACTTGCTTCGTGGCCGCTGCCGCGGCGCCGATCGCCTGGCGCAGCTCGGCGTTGGCGTGACAATCGATCACCAGGTGGATGCGGTCGAGCGCGGGATCGGTGTTGGTCACCGCATGCGGCTTGCGCTGATCGAGATAGAACATCGAGCGTTCTGGAAAGCGGCACGCCAGGCGCTCGCCGCGCGCTGTCCAGCCGAAGAATGTGACCGCGGGGCTGGTGCGGATCGGCACGTGGAGCCTCGTGACCATGCCGTCCGCGACGCCGGCCTCGCGGTCGGTGATATCGGCGTGCCGCGACAGCTCGCCGTCCCGCGAGCGCAGCCGCATGAAGCGTACGCGATCAAGCCGCAATCCTAACCGCTTGACTGCCCGCATGGTGGCCGGAAAGGCCGGGGCGACCTTCGTATCACGCACAGTAGCCTTGAGCAGGTTCGGATTTTCCTCTTTCCAGGACTTGCTCATTTCGGCCGGCTTGATGATGAACGTAGGATCGTCGCTATAGCCGTGCAGTGCAAACGCGGTCCAGCTCTTGCGCTTGTTGTAATCGCTATAGTGCTGGGCGAACAACTCATGCGCCTTTGCCAGCTCGGCGGTGATCGCAGCGTGCTCGTCGACGGCCAGGAAATCGCGGTCGAGCTGGATCAGCGTAGCGGCCTCGGCGTTGTCGAGCGGCCCGAGCGGCGGCGCGCAGTTGGTACAATAGACGCCCTTGATCTCGCTGCCGGCGCTGACCTTGGTGGTGCAATAGACCAACCCGGCGGCAAGCGCCGCTTGCTTGGTGATGCTGTCTTCCTCGAATATCTCGGCAAACACCGGCGCACCCTGCGCGCGCTCGATCAGCGTGGCGAGCACCTTGAGGCCGCTTTGCGGATCGAGCGCAGCGGCAGCCTTGATTACCACCCCGCCGGCCGGCACCATATAGGGCCGCTGGGCGAAATCATGCTGCTCGCTGGCGACCTTGCTCTGATTGAATAGCGCCACCGCGGTTGGTGGGTTGCCGGTCCATATGGCGCGGTTCTTGGCTAAGGCCTCGGCCACGTCGCGTTCCTTGGTCAAGCCAAAGGCGCCAAAGACCAGCGCCTTATGGCGCGCTTTGAACGGCGCAGCAAACGCCTTGAGTCGGTCCAGCTCGATGCCTTGCTGCCAATCAGCCATGCCCGTCATATCGCACCCCCCGCCACCAAAACGCCGTCGGTGGGCGCCCCAGCGCCATTGGCGCCCAGCTCGCCGAACTCGGCCTCGCCGACGGCTTGCGTCGCCTTGACCGGATCGCCCTTGACGAAGACGAGCACGTTCTGGTGCGTCTTGCCGAGCTTGCGGCTGGCGGTGAATTGCTTGGCGACGCGGATCGGCAGCGAGCCGATCGCGGTCAGCAGCACTGCTTCATTATAAAGCGCCAGGCCGCCCTCGCGGAAGGCGTCCACGGTCAGCGCCGGCAAGCCGTAATAGAGGCCGCGGCCGTCGCGCGCGTCGCCGATCACGAAGCAGGCGAAGCGATCCGGCTGCAACAGCGCGCAGGCTTTGACGATGATTTCGACATAAGCCTCACGGAAATCCTCGTGCCGCATAGCCGAGAGGTCGCGCGGATCGTCGCTATAGACCTCAAGATCGGCGTAGGGCGGGCAGGAGAACACCAGGTCCGCCTTGGCGCCCATGGCGAGCTTGTCGAGCTGGCGGCTGTCGCCGCAGAGCCAGCGCGGCGTCGGGAAACCATTGCAGAGCGCGCGCGCCTGAACCTCGTTGGCCGCGACCTGGCGCTCGCTAAGATCGACTCCGAGATAACCGCGGCTCAGGCGGCTTGCCACGATACCGCGGACGCTGCCGCCAGCAAACGGGTCGAGCACCAGGCCCTCTTTCGGGCAAAACCAGCGGTAAACCAGCTCGCACAGCACCGGGTCGAAGATCGAGGTGCCGGAATGGCCGGCTTCGGGTTCGCCTTCCTCGGCGGCCTTGACCCACCCGTTTTGAGCTTGCAGCTTGGCGCGGTTTTCAGCCATGGCGATACTTCTAGCGACCACAGGGTTGGTGTCTGGGTTCATTCCGCCTCGCTGGCCGCCTGGAATAGCGTTGGCACGCAGCTTGGCGCGGCTTGCAGCGAGTTTCTCGTTCATGGATTTCCAGCCGCCGCCGCCGCCGCTCGGCTCGGCGTTGGCTTTGCGCTTTACCGCCATCAGACTTCGCCTCCGAGCGCCGGCCGTTGACTGGCCTGAGACTGCGCGGCCGTTCTAGTCTGCGGCGAACGGCCGTGCCGACCCGGTTGGGCGTTGAAGCGCTCGTTATAGGCCTGGCCGTCGAGCGCCACGCTATCGGAAAACTTGAGCAGGTTCTCGCCGCGGCCCAGCTCCGACTGTATCCCGAGTGCGATCCATGCGCGCTTGCGGTCTTGCCACCAACCTTCGCGGGCGTTGAGCACTGAAAACGGCGGCACCCCGAAGCGCTCGGCTAGGGTCTTGGCAACGTCAATCGGCGCCTGATTTCCGTTGTCACCATCCCCAGGCAAGCCGGTCATGAACTCGACCAGCTCGATCTCGCCAAAGCCGGCCAACGACAGGTCGTAGCCTAATTCTCCGAGATCGCCCAGCTCGACCTTGAGCAGATCGTGGTCCCATTCTCCGAGGCGAGCGTACTGATTGTCCGCAATGACGTAGGCGCGCTTGCGCGCTTCCGGCCAACCCTTGGCGACCAGGCAAGGCACGATCTTGATCCCGAGCTGCATCGCCGCCATGACCCGCCCGTGGCCGGCAATGATGCCGCCGTCTTCGTCGACCAGCACCGGCATGGTCCAACCAAATTCGCGCAGCGATCGCTTGAGCAGCTCGATCTGCGCCGGCGGGTGCGTCATCGGATTGCCCGCATACGGGATCAGGCTCTCGATGCTGCGCCGCTCCGGATTGTCGGCCGGCCATGCCGACATCTGTTGATCGCTCACCATTAGGCGGCCTCTCTGATACCTAGCTCAATCTCCAGCTCAGCGACCCCATCCACTGAGGCCGGCGCTATGTCGCTCGCGCCCGGCGATTCTCTTTTAGTTGAAACGCCTTGTGACGATGTATAGCGTGACGCTCCCCTGCATCAACTGTTGCATATTTCCTCCGATGGCCGTAAAACTCGCATATAACTGATCATTACCTGCCCATGTACCCGTGAAACCATCAAAGCCGCAGAAGCCGCTGGCGCTGCTAAAACTACCATCGAGACTAGTGCCCATCTCAGATTTCTTTAGACCCTTTTGAGTAGTTGCCGCTTTGACAGAGAACGGTAGCAGGATATCCGGAGTACCACCGCCGCCGTAGTTGACAGCAGACCCTATATACATCTGTACATCTGTAAGGGTACCGCCGCTGAACACCTGCGTCACATCAGCTATGACACTCACAACCTTGGTACGGGGTGCGAGCCTTACGAAATTTATCTGTACCACTGAGGAAGCCTGCCAAATATGCGTATATGGTATCGTGACAGTCAGGCAGCCGTCAGACATAAGACCGTTTGACACATTTATAAATGCAGCATCCGCGTTGAAGGTGTCATGCGCTGTCGTCAATGATTGAAAGTATCCAACCGATGCTGGGAACTTCCAGCGGTCTCCATAATCGTTGAGCTGCTGGACCTGCCATTTCGTATGCACTCCAGGAAACCCGGTAGTTGTGTACGCATTTCCCGATCCATCAAAGAATACGGGTGTGTCGGGCCCTGCGTATTGGAAATAGTTGCCGATCGATGTTATGCCGGACTGCGTGAATGGACCCG
>Ga0306924_10003532_pt1 | contig 15048 bp, 19 predicted proteins | sample sta12Can44000111_FD_203756 | JGI IMG/M metagenome (GOLD analysis project Ga0306924, IMG submission 203756) | Lab enrichment of tropical soil microbial communities from Luquillo Experimental Forest, Puerto Rico - statanox.12C.anox.44.000.111 (v2)... | ecosystem: Environmental > Terrestrial >... | reverse complement strand
GTGGATGTAATAATGCATCGCGCCCGGATGGTTCGGCTCGCGTGCCAGCACCCGTTCGAGCGTCGGCACGATCGGGTCGCTTTGTTGGTTTGGCGCGTGGCCGCCCGGCTGCCAGTAATTCCACGGGCTCAGGTCCATCACCGATTCGGCGTAGAGCACCGCGATCTCGTTGTCGTCCGGGAACTGCGCCGCGACCTTCTCCATAGCTGACGCGTAAGCGGCATCGAGCGGCACCCGGTCCGCCTTCGGGTCCTTGGCGTAGCGGGTCGAGACCGCCGCGATCAACGCCTGCTCGCGCGGGGTCGTCTTGGACGCAAGCATGCGCGCCTTCTCGGCGGCCGCGAAGGCCGGCGCCATCGCGTCTTCCTGCATCGGCAGATTGATGTTTGGCCCGAGCACCAGCGCTTCGCCCCAGAAGCACATGGCGCAGTCAGGATCGAGCTTCTGCGCCTTGCGGAAGGCACGCTGCGCCTCGCTGTGATTGAACGCGTAGGTGAGCCGGAGCCCTTGATTGAAATAGGACTGCGCCGGCTCGTTCGCGGTCGTGATCTTGTACGTCACCCCGCCAAGCCCCTCCCACTGCGGCGGATCCGTGTCGGCGAAAGCTGCCGCCGGCGAGACGGCCTGCATTTCCGCTTGCGGCACCTCCGTGTGTGTCTGGGCCAGGCGCAGCATGACGCGGGTTACGCCGGCCGACGCCGACCCATGACAGACGGCAACGTCAGCGCCGAGCTGTCGCTCGGTAGCGGCGGCGGTACCTATGCTGTCGGTCGGGCCGTCGCCAACGGCGAACGGCATAAAGAAGCCGCCCAGCGCCGCGCCTGCGACGAGAAGCGGTGGCAAGGGAAAAATTGCCCGCATGGTGCTCTCCAATCTGATGACGGAGCTCAGGCGGAGCGCGGCGCCGTGAGCGGTGCGCAACCGCCTGGGCAGGCACGCACGTTACTCCTCGCAGGCCGCCACCACGATGTGGCGCGATGTCGCCTATTGACCCATAGCGGCTATCACCAGGCGCGCCTCGCGTGCCCGCTTCTCCCTTGAAACAAATATCGGAAGACCAAAACGGCTCAGGTCAGCTTTGGTCGCAAACGGACCCAACGCACATAGAGCGGCGCAAAAAGCCCGGCCGTTGGGCCGGGCTCTCTTTCATTCGTTAGGAGAAAATCGAGATTCCCCTCATTTGATTTCCCACGTCGTGTTGTGTGGGATATCCATGGCAAAATAGCCGCCGGGACCGGCCAGCGCTGGCATGCTTATGCAAGTAAATGGCTCGCTGCCGGTGATTCCCTTGTACTTCCCGGTACCGCCCGTGATGATGTGGGTGCCGCAATCCATTTTCGGCTGCGACTTGTCGAGGTCGCGAGTATCAAACGTCGAGAAAATCTTGTCGCCATCGCTGTCGGCCAAGACGCAGGCGCCGTCGATGTATTTCTTGTCGCCCGACGCGACGTTCAGCGCAACGCATTGCGCTGACATCTTGTCGAGCATCTTCTCACCCTTCATGTTTTGCGTGGTCCCGACCGCCTCCAACGTGGTGGCCTTGCCAAGGCCCGCAATATCAATGCTTTGCAGGGGCCGAAAGACGAAATGCGTCACGTAGGGAGCGGTCCCCTTCTTTTCGACGGACTGTCCAAAGACCACAGCGGGCGCGGTGGCCGCAAAAATCCCGGCGAAAAGTGCCGTCTTGACAACTGTAGTCGCTGTGGCGCGTACAACGATAGTGCTCAGCTTTGAACTCGGGCAATTAGACTTCATTGCTTCCTCCTCCTGGTGCGTGATTGCTCACCTTTGAAGTCGCGCTTCGAGCTATCGGGGGAGTTTTAAAATGTATTGCAGCGGCTAGATGTGGCAGAACGGTTGCCGCGACTTCGCTATCCATCGGCAAAATAAATGAAATACACCGGGTATCTCAGCGAGTGCCGCAAGCACCCCGCCAAAGCCTGATCGAAATCCGATAGCTGATCGAAATTGCAAATTAACATAGCACATCTGGTTGATGTGAGAGCATGTGACGCGGTGCGTGCGACAATTGGCTACGGAAGCAGTCTGCGGTGCCAATAGTCGTCCAGGGAAAATCCTGCAACTTTTGGTGAGAAGTGCGCGTCACCCACAACGGAAGACATTGCTGTGCCTTGCACGTGTGTGCGCGTATCAGAAGAAGGTGCCGGGCTGAAAGTGGATTGCTGGCCGAGCGAAGCGGTGCTGCGCTCGATCGCGGCTTCGCGCTGAAGCATCCGCAAAAAGCCGCTACCCTATCCCCACGGCCCCGGAGAAGGGCGCGAGCGATTCCAGGGACCGCCGGCAGGCTCATGAGGCTCCGCGCCGCTCGTTCCGAGTTCGGCGGCAAGCTGCTGCAAGGCGGCGATGCGGTTTTGGGTCGAGGGGTGAGTCGCGAAAAGGCTGTCCACGCCGTGGCCTGACAACGGATTGATGATGAATAGGTGCGCGCTCGCCGGATTTTGCTCGGCTTCCATATTCGGAATCTGATGAGCGGCATCCTCGATCTTGTGCAAGGCGGAGGCGAGCCACATCGGCTGTCCGGCGATACGACCGCCGAGATTGTCGGCGGCGTATTCGCGCGTGCGGCTGATCGCCATCTGAACCAGCATGGCGGCGAGCGGCGCCAGGATCATCAACACAATCGACGCGATTGCGCCTCCCCCGCTATTGTCGCGACGCCTTCCGAAAAACATGCCGAACTGCGCCAGCATCGAGATCGCGCCGGCAATGGTCGCGGTCATGGTCATCAGCAGGGTGTCGCGATGTTTGATGTGCGCGAGCTCGTGGGCGATCACGCCGGCGAGTTCTTCCCGGCTCAGCGACTGCATCAGGCCAGTCGTCACGGCGACCGCCGCGTTTTGGGGATTGCGGCCAGTCGCGAACGCGTTGGGCTGCGGGTTCTCCATCACGAACACGCGTGGCATCGGCAGGCCGGCGCGGCCTGCGAGTTCGGCCACAAGTTCGACGAGTTCGGGCGCGGAGGTTCGATCGACCTCGTGGGCGCCGTATGCTCTCAGCACCATGCGATCCGAATTCCAATAGGCGAAGAAGTTGGTCGCGGCGGCGATCAGGAATGCGATCATCGCGCCGTTGGGGCCGCCGAGCAGATAGCCGACCCCCATGAACAGGGCGGTAAGGCCTGCCAGCAGGATTGCCGTTCGCAGGTAATTCATTGCTGCCTCCCTTGTCCCAAGGCTCGCAAGAGGAATTAAGTTTGGCTGCAGGCTGCAGGCTTTGCGCCAGATCAACGCAGCCGCAATTTCTCGCGCCGCGATGACACCGCCACCGGCCGGCGCCGGGCGCGGCCGAACTTCGCCGCGATTGCATAGACGCCTCCTTAATCGGCGAAGCGACGGTGCTTTCCACGGTCGCCTTGCCAATCGAGAGCTGTGGGCCAATTATTCGGCCGGTCAAAGACCCGCGCCCCGGCCGAGGCGCGGGCTTGTCACGAACGAGGAGACGACAATGCGGGTCACAATGATGGCTGCCTTCGTGGGCTCTTTGCTCGCCGGCTCGGTCTATGCCGAGGAGCCAGCCACCGATCGCCCGGCGCTGTGGGGAAGTCCCACCGTCGACAACGGCGCATGCTGCAAGACGCTGGGCGAAGTGCGCAGCAACATCGATCGCATCGATCGGGAGATCATTCGCCTCATTGCCGAACGAAGTCACTACGTTCATGAGGCGGCCCGCTTCAAGGCCAACCCTGCTCAGGTCGAGGCGCCCCAGCGCGCGGAAGCCGTGGTGCGCAAAGCGATGGCCACCGCGGAGCAGGAGGGACTGTCGCCGAAGATCGCCGAGGCCACGTACCGGGCCATGATTGGCGCGTTTATCGAATACGAACAGGACGTCTTTTCGGCAGCGGCTGCGGCGGGCAAAGCCCCTTGGAATAAGTGAGCGGGTTTTGGCGCGCGTGGCGCCGTCGGCAGGCTGAAAGTGGATTGCCGGCCGAGCGAAGCCGTACTGCGTTCGACCGCGGCTGCGCACCAGTCGCGTGCCGGTAAATCCATCCCACTGTTTTTTCGGCTGTCAGCTTTTTTGCGCGTCACCGCTCGTCGTGTTGATCTGGGTCAAGCCGGACCCTCAAAGGGCGTAGGCAGGTGGAGTTCGAGGGAACGGAAGCGGCGAGAACAGAACCCGAGAACAGCACCTTTGGCTCGCAACAAGGTGATGCCATGATGAACGTCGCTCGATGGCTCGGGACCCTTGCAGCCGTGATGAGCGGTGTTGCCGCGACACCGCTGCCAGCACAACCGCTGGTGCTGATGCCTTACAATGCCTCTCCGGGCGAAAGCTCGGTTTCCGGCATTTCGTCGGGAGCTTTCATGGCCGTTCAGTTCGGAACGGCCTGGTCATCGGTCATCAGGGGCGTCGGCGTCGTCGCAGGCGGCCCGTTCTGGTGTGCCGAAGCGGATGCGGAGGACATTGTCACCGGCTATTGGGGCCCGATCTGGCGCGCTACGGGTTCATGCATGAACGGACCTCCGTCGAATCTGAAGGTCGCCGATTTCGTCGCAAAAGCGAATGCCAAAGCCTCGTCCGGTGACATCGATCCGCTTGGCAACCTCAAACGCCAAAAAATATATCTGTTCCACGGCTACAACGACGCTGTTGTAGCCAAGGCGGCAACCGACGCGGCCGCGGAGTTCTATCGTCAATACCTCGACGAGGCCAGCCGCGGTAACCTGTTTTATCAAACGACGATCGGAGCCGGCCATTCCTTGGTGGTCAGTGAGCAGACGCAGGCGAATGGCCTTAATGCCTGCAACATCAACGACAGTCCGTACATTGACGAATGCAAGTACGATCAGGCCGGCATCATCTTGCAACACATCTACGGCGTGCTGAACCCGCCAAATCGAGGTCAACTCGGCGGATCGCTCAAGCGTTTCGACCAATCCATCTACAGCGTGCCGGACGCTCCCGACGCCATAAGTCTTGGCGATGCAGGCTATGTCTTTGTTCCCGGCGATTGCGCAAGCGGCGATCGGTGCCGCGTTCATATCGCGCTTCACGGATGCAAGCAGGATATCGACGACATCGGCAGGCGGTTTGTTGAAAGTACCGGGTATAATGCCTGGGCCGACACCAACCATCTTGTCGTGCTCTATCCGCAGACGAAGTCGAGCCTGGAGAATCCGCAAGCCTGCTGGGACTGGTGGAGCTATGTCGATCATACCGATCGCTACGTGACCAAGTCGGGGGCTCAGATCAGGACGATCAAGGCGATGCTCGATGCGCTCACTGCGGGAGCAAAGCCATCGGATGCGCCCGATGGCGCGACAGGGGAAGCGACGGCTGCAGTCTTGGTGATCGACATATCGGATACCGCCGCGGATCTCGCCTGGAAGCCCGTGGCCGGCGCAACGACGTGCCGCGTTTCACGTGCCGGCTCCGATGGGCAATTCGCGCTTGTGAGTGAAACAGCAAGTCTCGGTTTCGCCGATACGGGATTGGCGCCCCGGTCGATCTATCGTTGGCACGTTTCAGCCGTGGTGCGCGGGGTAGAAGGTCCCAACTCTGCCGACGTCACAGCCACCACGCGGCCAGCGCAGGCACCTTGCGACGCGCCGGGCAGTTGCCCAATTCGCTGATGTCAGAATCGGACCACTGGAGAAACGCGGTACGGAGCCAGAGCCACGCAAAAACCATTGGCCTGAAAAGCGGTTTTTCAGGCCAATGTCGGGACAGGTTTTGAGAGCTAGACGGTTTGGAGAAAACCGCTCTATCTCAATGAAGATGAGCGGGAATTACTGGCAAACCCAGACGCGGCGAACCCGCCAGGCATAGCCATCCCAGAAGCGTTGGCCCTGCCAGCAGCCGGGAGCAGCGACATAGGCCGGACCGTAGCCGGGCCCGTAATAGCCGGGGCCGTATCCATACGGGTAGGGCGTGGTGGCCGCGATGGCGCCGCCGACGATGGCGCCGCCGATGATCCCACCTGCGACAGCCGCACCGAGCCCGCGCTGGGCGTGGGCAGGCTGAGCGGCCGAAATGGCCAGGGTGGCGACGGCGGCCAGCGCCACCAATGTCTTCCTCATGGGATCACCTTTCTGATCGAATCAGACTGCACAAATGCAGCCTTTCAGGGCCAAACTTCCATAGTTCATTTGAACGATCAATGAACGAAGGCGTCATATTCTGCCACCAATGGTGGCGGATTTAAGTGTATGCTGCATCGCAATAAAAAATAAGGCGTTGTCAACAGGAGAAAGACCATGACCGCGTGGGCCGGCTTGGTCACCGTGGCTTGCTGCTCAGCGGCGATCATTCGGCTCACCACCGTTCGGGCCATTCGGACGGAAGTCGCGGCTCCGGAATGACAGCGGTGGCGACAGCGACGGCGGTGGTGACGGCGGCGGCAGCCTTTGACGATTCCCGCCGCAGAAATCCGCATCTGATCTGCCGAATCTGAACACACCCCGGATTCATTGCGGTAAGTCAGTTTGGAATCACTTCAAATCGTGGTTTTTTCTTTTGCATCCTCAGCGGTACTTCAATATCGAAAGGCTCCGCATCACCGATGGGCCGCCGATTTAATGATTGTCTGTTCCTGTAACGTGCTTAGCGACCACGATGTCCGCAGTGCCGTTGAATCGGCGCAAGACCTTCCCCGCAATGCCAAACAGATTTACGGCTGTCTCGGCTGCAGCGCCGAGTGTGGCCGCTGCGCGCGCACCATCAAGACCATCATCCAGGACGCACTGGGCGCCTGCGCCAAGGCTTGCGGCCCCGGTTGTCCGCACAGCCAGGCGGACTATGAAACCGTGGATGACGTTTTCGCCGAGGAAGCGGTCGAGCCGCTTCCAATAGAAGCATGATCTGATAGCCTTCCCGGGCTAATTTATCATCGGCCGGCGGGCATTCTCACGCCGCCGCGGCGGAGACCAGACATCATGCAGGGCGACGCGAGGGTCATCGAATATCTCAACAAGGCTTTGCGCCACGAACTCACCGCCATCAACCAGTATTGGCTGCATTACCGGCTCTTGAACAACTGGGGCCTGTTGGAAATGGGCAAGACCTGGCGCAAGGAATCCATCGAGGAGATGGAGCACGCCGACCGTATCACCGACCGCATCATCTTTCTCGACGGGTTTCCCAACATGCAGGTGCTCGATCCCTTGCGGATCGGCCAGAACGTCAAGGAAATCATCGAGTGCGATCTGGCGACCGAGATCAGTGCGCGAACGCTCTATGAGGAAGCGGCGACCCACTGCCACAGCGTCAAGGATTACGTCTCGCGCGACCTGTTCGAAAGCCTGATGAAGGACGAGGAACATCACATCGACTTCCTCGAAACCCAGCTCGATCTGATCGGAAGAATAGGGCTTGAGCTCTACACCCAGAAGCATGTCGGCGGGCTGGAGAGCGGGGAGTAGAGGTAAGATGCCTCTTTTCGCCGGTTGTCCCCGCGAACGCGGGGACCCATAACCCAAAATCCATCGGTTGCACCGGATCGGGTGGCCATCGTGCCCGACCAATTGACGCCTGTGATTATGGGTCCCGGCTCGCGCTCGCTCTGGACGACGCTGCGCGTCGCTCGCTTGGCCGGGACGACAGGTTCGAGGTGAGCCCGACTTAAAGCTGTGTCTTGTAGCGCGCTTCGACCTCGGCCTGCGAGTCGGCCACGCCAAGCCTGGTCTGGTCGTGGATCACCTCGCTGATCGAGGGGAAGGCGGTGCGCGCAACCTGCGCTTCCTTTGACCAGAGGCGCGAGCGCATCAACGCCTTGCCGCAATGGAAATAGGCTTCCTTCACCTCGATGTGCAGCACCGCGCGCGGCAGCTTGCCGAATTCCTCCATGGCCGCGAGCAGTTCCGGCTCGACCGAGAGGCGGCCCTTGCCGCCGACGCGCAGCGTCTCGTCGATCCCCGGAACGAAGAAGATCAACTGCAAGAGGCTGGAACCCTCGACGATGTTCCTGAAACTGTCGATGCGGTTGTTGCCGGCGCGATCGGGCATCAGAAGCTTGTTCGGACCCGTGACGCGAACGAAGCCGGGATTGCCGCCGCGCGGCGAGGCATCAACGCTGCCGTCGGTGCCCGAGGTCGCAAGCACGCAGAACGGCGACGCCTCGATGAATTTTTTTGCGTGACCGTCAATCTCCGGGCGCGCCTTCGCAATCACGCGCGGCGTGGGCTTTGGGTAGACCGTCTCGAGGTCGCTGGAATCAAGTTCGCTCAAATTCACCTCTCCTGGACGCGACGAAGCTAGCATCGAGCCGATCGGACGGCAATCGGAGGCCCGCAGGAATAACGTCACATCGTGCGTTGCGGCGCGCTCTGCAGCAATTGCTGCAGCTCCTGCCTGTAGAACGATGCGTTGGCGGTCGTGCCGTGACCGCGCGTCTCGGTGCTTGCGGGGATGAGATAGAGCCGGCCGTTCTTGACGCGCTTCATCGCCGTCTCCGTGACGCCGGTTTCCGGCGGGTTGCGTTCGTCATCGGCGGAATTGATCGCGAGAACCGCCGCCTCGATCCGCTCCAGCCCTGCGGACGCATCGTAGTCGTGCGAAGACTGCCACTGATAGATGAAGTCGTTGGCGTCTGTCGCGATCGGCGAAGCCAGCCGCTCCTCGACCATTTGGTCCGCCTTCTCCGCCGTGCCCGCGAGGTTCTGATAGGCCAGCGTGCCGCCGGAGGACGCAAATCCGTAAGCGGCAACCGCGTATTTCATCATCCTTGGCTGGGCGGCGTAGTTGCCGTTGTTGTAATCCGGGTCGTTGCGGATGGTTTCGATCATCATCCGCCGCAGTATCCAGTTGCGCGCCGCCATCGCGGTCGGTTGCGAGGCCATCGGCACCACCGCATCCATCAGATCGGGATATTTCCCGGCCCAGATCCAGCTGTGCATGCCGCCCATCGAATTGCCGATCACGAGCCGCAGATGCCTGATGCCGAGGCCTTCCCTGACCAGGCGATATTGCGCATCGACCATGTCGTCGTAATTGTATTGCGGAAACGCCGTCTTCAATCCGTCCGACGGCTTTGACGATTTGCCGTGGCCGAGCGCGTCTGGAATGATGATGTAGTATTTCGAGGCATCGAGCGGCTGGCCGGGGCCGAACAATTGACCGGCAAAGGAAGGCGTCAGCATGCTAGCGGCCGAGCCGCCGGTCCCGTGCAGCACCAGCACGGGCAATCCCGAAGGCTCGCCCACGGTCGTGTAGTGAAGCTTGAGCTCTTTCATCACCTCGCCGGTGTGGAATTTGAAATCCTTGACGATGACGTCGCCCTGCTTGGGTGGGGGATAATCGGCGCCGAACGCGGCAAAGGAGATGATTGCGAAAACGAGCGACAGCGCCACGCGCGAACGTTTCATGGTGCGTTTTCCCCTGTGAGCGCGGCCTCCCGTCCGCAACGACCGCTTGCGCGCCAACCTATCACGCCGCGGCGACGACCGACGAGGGCGGTCATGGTCAATTTTCCGGTAAGAATCGCAAGTGCCGGGTAAAGCTTCGCGCTCTCAAGGCGCGTCCTCGACATCGGTCTCGGGGCGATCGCTGCCCGAGGCGGTTTCGGTGTGCCACACCCCGTCGGCGCCCTCATACATGATGGCCTCGGTGCGCCCGGGCACCCGCTGTTCGGTGGCGGCGCGCTTGGCGGCGGCCAGCGCCATGGCGTGTGTCGGATAACTTTCCGAGAACACGCCGTTGACCGTATAGGCCCAGCCGCCGTCATGTTCGACGATTTTGTAGGTGACGTGGCTCATCGAAAAACTCGCTGTCGTTGCCCGCGAAGACAACGCGCTTTAGGGGGTGAACGGGTTGCTCATTCTATGACAAAATGGTCTGCGAAAAAGGATTTTGGTTCATTAAGGGCAAGGCTTTTCGGAAGCGCCGCCATTCGCCAGGGAGAAAAAAATGTGCCGAAACATCAAGACGCTATTCAATTTCGAGCCGCCGGCGACGGAACAGGAAATTCACGCCTCCGCCCTGCAATTTGTGCGAAAGCTGTCCGGCTTCAACAAGCCGTCGCAGGCCAACGCCGAAGCCTTCGATCGCGCGGTCGAGGAAGTGAGCGCTGTGGCGCGGCGGCTGCTGACCTCGCTGCATACGCATGCGCCGGCGCGAGATCGCGAAATCGAGGCCGAGAAAGCGCGGGAGCGCTCAAGGCAGCGGTTTGGACGGGCGTAAACGATGCGACTTCGGTGGGTACGCGACTGAGGCGCGTCAGCCGGCTTTCATCAAGTTTAAAGTAAAAGAAGGACGGCTTATCCCTCCCCCGCGACAAGGGGGAGGGATAAGAGAAGCCGCGGCGTACGACACTCGCTTATCCCCGCCTCTGGCTAGTCCTCGTGCCAATCTTCATCCCTGTGCTTGTTCTTTTTCTTGTCCTTCTTTTTTTTGTCCTTCTTTTTCTTCTTCTTTTTGCGCCGCTCCTCATCCTCCAGTTCCTCGTCGACGAACATGTCGGCGAAATCGTGCTCGGTGAGGGCGGCTTGCGTGCTGGCTTCGCGTTCGGCGGTTTCGTGATCGTTGAATTGTTGCTCGCGCCTGTAGTCTTCAAAGGCCTCGAACAATGAATGCAGCCAGGGGATCATCTGTTCGATCGAAGGCAGCTGGCCGGCCGGCCCGGGCTCGCCCCGCGGCCCCGCTTCGCCGCGCGCACCGGGCTTGCCTTGCGGACCTGCCTCGCCGCGCTTGCCCTGCGGTCCCGGTTTTCCCGGCGGACCCATCTTGCCGCGCGGACCCTCGCCTCCGGCTCTTCCCGGATGTCCCTGTGGTCCCGGAAGTCCACGGGGGCCCTGGGGTCCAGGTCGTCCACCTCGACTAACTTTATCCTTGGCCACCTCACAAACTCCCGTTTCTTCCTGAAAACGAAATTTTACCAGAGGATTCGCAAGCGCAGCAATTGCGCGCGGATTTGATCAACATCAAACGCCAGGCAATCCCGCCATGTCATCGAGATACCGCAACCGATCACGCGAGACAGTTCGATGAATTCGATGAAGCCTGCCTGGAAGCTTTTCCTGCTGTTTTCTGCCATCTTCGCGCTGGCGCTTTCCGCCGAGCACGTGTTTGTCCCGCAGGTGGTACCGGTTGCCTTGGCCGACGAGCCGCAACCCCTGTGGTCCGTGGAAACTGCCTTCGTACTGCGCGCGATCGAGCTGATGTCGGCGGGCGTTGCGATCATCGCGCTGGTCCTGATGTTGCTCGCATGGGTGCGCCAGCTCCTGCAACGCCAGGCGCAGTGAGCTTTTCAAGCTGCCCGTTTCAGATCGCCCGGTAGCCGCCATCCGCCATCACGATCGATCCCGTCACATAGGACGAGAGGTCGGAGGCGAGGAAAATCGCCGGACCCACGATGTCCTCCGGCTTGCCGGCTCGCCCGAGCGGGGTGTGATCCATGAAGATCTTGACCAGATCAGGATTGTTCGCGCGCACCTGTGCGTTAAGCGGCGTTTCGATCAGGCCGGGCCCGATCGCATTGACGCGGACGCCGTACTTGCCGAGTTCGGCCGCAAGCGCGCGGGTGAAGCCGAGCACGCCGTGCTTGGAGGTGGTGTAGGCCGGTGAGTTCGGCGTGCGCACATGGACGAAAGACTGGATCGATCCGATGTTGACGATGCGCCCCTTGCTGGCGCGCAACGGCTCGAGGAACGCATGCGTCACGTTGAAGACGCCGTTGAGATTGATCGCGATGATGTCTTCCCAGTCCTTGATCACGGCCGCACCGTCGCCTGCAAACGCATTGCGGCGGTTGATGCCGGCATTGTTGACCAGGATCGAGACGCGCCCGACCTGCTCGGCGATGCGCCGGGCGATCGCAACACAGTCCTCTCGCCTCCTGACGTCGAGCTCAAAGCTCTCCGCGAGCCCGCCGGCCTCGCGAATTTCCTGCGCGGCCGCTTCGGCGGCTTGCGCGTTGACATCAAGCAGCGCCACCTGTGCGCCCTCGCGAGCATAGCCGGCCGCAATCGCGCGCCCGATTCCGGAAGCCGCGCCGGTGACGACGGCGATGTGATTTTCGAGAAGCGGCATGGCGGTTTCCTCCAAGGCATGATCCGCAAAAAAGAAGATCACGCTTGCAATGACGACGGCTTTCTTGGTTAAGGCTTTCGATACAGGTTAATTGAAAACGGCCCGGACAAAAACCAAAAGCTTTACCTTTCCCGTACATCATTCCGCTGGTCCGATTTCCGAATTCGCGGTCCCCTGGTGCTGTGTCATGGAAAAACAGCTCGCGGAATGGAAAGCCGAAATTGAGCATATCTGGTCCGCGCACACGCCCGACTATGGCGACGCCGTGCGCGTTGCGATGCATGTCGCAAGCGCCGCCGATGAAGAATTGCTGCGGCAGGCGGCCTCGCAGGCGCTGCCGATCCTGCGCGCCGCCGCTCACGCAGACGAGGCCGACCATCTCACGCGCGATGCCGCACGCCGCCGCCTCGCCATCCTTCGCGACGTCCTGCTCACACTCACGACCCCGAAATTTGGCAGGCGCCAGGTCGCGGTGAAGCCGCCGACGGCGGAGGAGTGCTATCGGCAGCTGTTGGGATTGCCGCTTGACCGCCGTCTTTCCGAAACCGAAATCCAGACGGCATACAAGCGTCTTGCCAAGCACGCCCATCCGGACGCGGGCGGCAATGTGAAGGCGTTTCTTGAACTCTCCGCCGCGCGCGATGCGCTGATGAAGGAGCGGCGGACGAGCCCGCGAATTTGAAGCGGGAGGCGAAAGAACCGCCGAGGTTCCCCCGGTTCGACTTGAGTGCCGCAGGGCCGGCTTTCGGGTTCAATGCAGAGGTTGCAAACTCGCCCGCCTTGGCGCATAGGGCGGAGGGGACAAGCGCTCGTCGAGCGCCGGTTCGGAGGCGAGAGATGACTGCGAAAGCGACCGAGAAAATAGCGCCGATCGATCCCGAGCGGTTTCACCGGGCGCTGGGCATCTACCAGGCGGCGGTTACGGAGCAAAAATCTCCGGCTGGCGAATCCTCTTCGCAGGGACAAAAGCAAGATGCGGACGATGCGGCCGGCATTCGTGGAATTCTCGCCGTGAAAAAGGAATTTCCCGATGCCAGGGAATTCCAGTCCTTGAGCCTTCGGCTGCGGCGATTTTCCGAGGTGATCGGCGACAAGAAGCTCGCCAAATGGGGCATGGTTGCCTACACCAAACACGGCGGCTTCGAGATCCATGACGCCGTCATCAATGCGCTCGCCAAGGCGCCGTTCCGCAAATCCGGCGTGCTCGACAAGCCCGCATTTCATACCCTGGTGAAGGCGGAGTATTCGAAGCTCGAGGCGGCGGATAAGGAGTGATGGACTTGTCGACTCACCATATAAGCGGCGCTCGCGATGGTCTTATCCCTCCCCCGCGTAAGCGTGGGGAGGGTGGCCGGCCGAAGGCCGGTCGGGTGGGGGTGACCTATGCCAAAGCGGAGACGGCCATTTGCCAAATGACAAAGCCCGCGAGCTTCGCAAACGGCTCACGCCCCAGGAGGTAAAATTGTGGGTGAAGCTGCGTGAACTGAAACCTCTCGGCTTTCACTTTCGCAGGCAAGCGCCGATCGGATCCTATATCGTCGACTTTGTTTCATTCAGCGCTCGAATAGTCATTGAGGTAGATGGCGGTCAGCACGGAATGCAGAAGGGCATTCGGTCAGATGGTGGGCGCGACGCGTTCCTTCGATCGCATGGCTTTCGTGTTCTTCGATTCTGGAATTCGGACGTCGATCAAAGTCTGAGCGGCGTTATGGAGACCATTTTGGTGCATTGAGGACCCCCACCCCGGCGCTCCGCGCCGACCTCGAGAGCGAGCTTCGCTCGCCTCGGACCCCACAAGGGGGAGGGATAAGATAGACCCGCTAACGCGAAGCGAGCGACGCGACGCCCTCGATCTCGATCAGCATCTTCGGATCGGGCAATGCCGCGACCACGCAGGTGGTGCGCGCCGGATACGGCGCCGGGCTGAACGCGCCCGCATAGAGCGCGTTCATGACAGCGACGTCGGAGGCGCGCGTCAACAGCACGTTGACCTTGACCAGATCGCGCGTCGAGGCGCCGGCTTCGTCCAGCACGCGTTTGATGTTCTTCACCACGCATGCGAACTGCGCCTCGAAACTATCGGGCAGGTGGCCGTTTTCATCAAAACCCGGGATGCCTGAAATGAAGAGCAGATCGCCGGTACGCGCGGCAAAGGAGAGCGGCGGGGCCTTGATGCCGGCGGGCGGTGGAAAATGCTTGATGGCCATGATTCACCCATAATTTGACCCGCAAACAGCATGGCGAGATGCTGGACGCGTCGCTTCTCTCGCTTCGCCGATTTTGAACGGGCCTGCCAGATTCAGACGTAATTCGAATTCCCGGTACGAAAATCCCTGGTCCCACTCCAAGAGGTTATCACATGAAACTGCCATCCGTCCTTCGCGCGTTGCTCGCGTTCACCGTCTTCGCCGGCCTGGGCCTGTCCTCCGCGCGGGCCGACGAAGGCTTTGTGACGCTCACGATCTGGAAGGCCGGCTGGATCATCGGCGGCTCCGGTGGCGGCGGCTGGCTGAGTTTCCACGGGCGCAACTATCCGCTCTCGACCGGCGGGCTCGACTACGGCCTGGTGTTCGGCGGATCAAGGACGGTGCTGCAGGGCCGCGTCCACAATATCTGGCGGCCCTCGGACGTTGCCGGGGTCTATGCGGCGGCGGGCGCGGGACTCGCGATCGGCGCAGGCGCCCGCGCGATCGTGCTCACCAATCAGAAGGGCGCGGTGCTCGAACTCTCCGGCACGCAAGTCGGGCTGCTCGCGAACGCGGATCTGAGTGGCCTCGCGATTACGATGAGATAGGGGTAGCCGAACCGCATCATCACGGCCGTGCTTCGCGGCCGTGCCATATGCGCGTGATTAGGATATTTCCTTCTTCAGGCAGCGCAGAGTAACGGATGATATAGCCGGAGCTGCCGAACCGGACCACAATCTGACGAATGTCGGCGTCCGAGGTTAGCATGCCCAGATCAGGAAATTCCTGCAATCGGTCGATCGCCGCCCAGATTAAAGCCAGCGCGCGACAGGCGGCGTCCGGATTGGTCTGATCTAGAAAAGTGCGCAATCGCTCGATG
>Ga0306924_10003531_pt1 | contig 15051 bp, 20 predicted proteins | sample sta12Can44000111_FD_203756 | JGI IMG/M metagenome (GOLD analysis project Ga0306924, IMG submission 203756) | Lab enrichment of tropical soil microbial communities from Luquillo Experimental Forest, Puerto Rico - statanox.12C.anox.44.000.111 (v2)... | ecosystem: Environmental > Terrestrial >... | reverse complement strand
CGCTGGTTTGCCGAAAACGAGCACTATGGGTTTCTGCGCAAGACCAGCGAGGGCTTCCTCAGCAGCAATGGTCACGGCATTGCCGCGCACTATCGCTTTACCGAATTTTCGCACGGCACGCATCCGCCAACCCGAGACTTCGAGAAATGGGATGGCCAGCCCTTCGTCTACACCCCCCGCCGGAGCGGGCGCAAAAAACAGAATCCCGTGATGATGGTCAGCACACCCTGTGATGATGGTCAGCACATAGAAAGGGGCCAGAACGGGAAGTCCGTATGTGATGATGGTCAGCACATAGAAACGGCCCTGGGGTGTGATGATGGTCAGCACACATCTAGAAGAACCAGTCCGCAGTGCAGCGGAAGGATGAACCAGGGTAGCTCAATGGCTAGAGCGCCGGTGCAAGCCGGAGATGTCGGTTCGAGCCCGGCCCCTGTAGCCAAGAGACCCTGGTTGACGCCCAAGCCAACTGAGCACGGGCCCAAGGGAGAGGTGATCGACCTGCCCCGCTGGGACGGAGGGCTGCTGGACCACGTCGCCGGCGTGATCGAGGAGCAGTTGCGCGATCACGAGGCCCGGATGGCGGCGGCGAAGGCTGCAGAGCAGGAGGCTGACCAGCGCGCCACTGTGGCCGCCCAGCCGCAGGCCTCCTTAGTTCTGGAAGCCATCGTTCCGGATGTCGTGGTTCCCGCCCAAAAACCGATGCTCCCAGGCGACCGTCGTCGAGCGGAAATCCTCGCCCGCAATCGAGAGGCGCAGCAGCGGTTCGATGCCGAGATTAAGGAGAGGCTCCGCTGAGCTCGGCGCAAGGAGGAGGAGGAGAAGTCGCAACGGTTCCTCACCCTCCTCTGCCGCTTAGCTGAGAATTCGACGAAACCCGCGCGCGGCGGAGCCGCGCAACCGAAAGGAGAAGTAAAATGCCTAACTTTTGTGATAACTTTATGGAGATCACGGGACCGAACGACGAGATCGCTCGCTTCAAACGGACTTGCGTGGTTTTTGCGGCCGAGCAAGCGCACCTCGACTTCGGCGCGATCGTGCCGATGCCGGGCATCTTCTATGATGATCCAGGCGAAACTCCCGATCCAGATGCGCTCAAAAATCGTGAGCGAGTAGAGACGCAAAAGGCTTTCGAGGCACGGGCCCTGGAGGCGACCGGCTCTGCGCATGCCCGTGATTGGGTGTGCGAGCATTGGGGCACCGACAGGTGGCCTTCGGATTTCGAGGTCATACGCGATGAGCCCAACAGCTATGAGTGCAAATTCGTTACCGCGTGGACCCCGCCGGTCGGCATCTGGCGAAAGCTGGGTGAGATGTTTCCGACCCTCGACTTTTCCTTGAGCGGGTACGATCTCCTCGACAGCTGGGGGTTTCGAGGCGCGATCAGGGACGGCAAGCTCGAACTGCTGGAGGTGCCGGTGATCTTTGAAACCGTCGACCCAAAAACAGGCAAGACGGTTTCCGGCACATGCGACGAGGTGTTTGCGGTGAAGGGAGAGCAGGTGACCTTTCATCTTTCGTGATCGAGCAACAACCCCCCACAGGAGGTCCCTGGCCAGCGACGCAAACGCGAGGCGCGCCACGTCTTGGCGTGCCTCGCGCTCCTGCTTCCGCGTCCGCACCGCTACGCCACTTGCGGACATCCTTGCGGACATTGCGGACGTTTGAAATGTCCGCAACGGAAGGCGGGGGCGACGTCGGCTCCGATGAGGGTGATTTCGGCGCCTCCAGCGCCTCGACGCGCGAGAGTAGCCGGCGCGAGCGCTCCTTGAGCCCAACGCGCCGCGGTGCTGGCGCTCATCGTCGAAAACGAGGAAGCCGAACGCAAGGAGTATGAGGCAAAGCAACCCGCAACATGAAAGTAGAAGAGAGCACTACACAATGACAACGATTCCACTCGATGCGATGGTCCGCCGCGCCTCGCGGATGGCCGAGCAGATGTTCGACGAAGAGGGCGCGGTAGACATGTTCTGGCTGATCGACACGCCAGCTGGCATCATCAGTGTCCTTTCGCCGGTCTTCGCAGAAAACCCGACGCAGGGTCGCCAGGTTAAGGGCGAGATCAATGAAGCAATGCGGGAGTTTCTTCGCGAGCATGATGCGACGCGCTTCGTGCGGGTGGCCGAAGCCTGGGTTACGGAGCACGCACCCTGGACAGACGAGGAGGTCCCTTGGACATACGACGAGGGCTTCGTGCCCCGGACAGACGAAGTGTTCGTGACCCACGTTCCAGGATCATCGATCCTGGTTCAGGGGCGCAGAAATCGTGACGGCAAGCTGTTCGTCGACAAGGTTTTCCGGGGGGCTAAACCCGAAGATCGAAGCATCGAAGAGGTTAGAAAAGACTTTGTTGCGCACCTACCCGGGATCAAGGTCGAAATCGTGGCCGGCCCGGAGGCGGAAGACCTCATTTCCAGGCTTCAGACGCAGATGGAATGGGTGGCGAAATCCGATGAGCTTGCCGACCATCCGGCGGAGCAAATCGTGCTTATTGCCGACGACGGGCGTGAAGTGCTGATGGCCCGGCGCGACATCGTCCGCCCGCCAGGCGGCAAGCCGTATCTCAGCAAGCTCTCGGAGATCAAGCGACCGAAAGAACTGAGGGGCCCCTGGGTCGACCTGACCGCGGAAGTCCTGCTGAGATCGAGCGACCGAAAGAACTGACGGGCGCCTGGGTCGACACACGTGAGGAGAAAACGATGAGCAAATTTGCAAGACAAGTAACCAGGCTCGCCAAGCCACGCATGTCACGCGTTGCTAAACCACCCGGCATACCTCGTCTTGGCGCCGCACCAACCGCGCCACGTCTTGGCGTGCCTCGCGCCCCCGCCGCGCCACGCCCTGCTGGGATGCCCCGCGGCATACCAAGGAGACGACGACGATGAAGCACAGGTGACAGCCGGGGGCACAGCATGAAACGCAAGGATAAAGGCCGGCTGGTCGGCATCGAAATGATGCTCACACCAAACCTGACCGAGCTTGGGACCGACGTAGCCTCCCGCGCCAGAGAGGCCACAGGCGCCTGCCTTAAAATGGTGGCCAAGCCTCACACGGCTCTAAGACTGGGGAGCAAATGGTCACGAGATGGGAGACCGTTTGCAATTGTCGCGCCCGCGGGACCGGGCTTGTTTATGGCCACGGCCTCAAAACCGGACACAGTCGTTCCTGTGGTTGTCTGCGGCGCGAAGCGGGACGCCGCACAGGAAATGCGAGTCGCAAACATGGTCATGCCTCGCGGCGTGCTCCGTCGCCTGAATTTTGTGCTTGGCAGAACATGAAAGATCGCTGCCACAATCCGTCTCACGCCGCTTATCGCTACTACGGCGGGAGGGGGATTACGGTCGCCGACGAATGGCGCGACAACTTCACAGCGTTCTACGCCCATATCGGACCGAAGCCGTCGCCCGACCACTCACTCGATCGGATCAATAACGACGGAAACTACCAGCCCGGCAACGTGCGTTGGGCAACGTGGAGCCAGCAGAACAAGAACCGGCGACCATATAAGAGAAGGGGCGCGTAAAATGAGCGCCCTCAACGTCATCAAGCAGCGCGACCGGGTCATCCTTAGCACGGATGGTGCGGTGTACGACATGAACACCGGCGTCGTTCAGGGTTTCCCAGCCAAACAGATCACGCTCCCCTCACTCCCGGCCGTGCTCGCCACTCGAGGCGCGCCGCTGGCAACACCAGTCTACGGGCATCTCCTAGGATGTCGTTTCCAATCTTTTGACGAACTGATCGCCAGCATCGAGAATGAGCTCCCCGGCGTTCACGCACGGATAAAATTTCTATGCCGCGGCAACGTCAATGAGCCCATTTTCATCGCTGGGTGGTCACCACAACTCGCGGCGCGTCAACTCAACTGCGAGTCTGTTTTTCAGGGGGTGCTGAGCTATGGGCGAGAGCGGAATAACGCACCAGCGGGCTCCGTAACGCCTCGTGGATCGGCACAACCCGGCTGGCCGGCGCCGTGAGAGTTTCCGGGATGTAGATCATTTTCTAATGCGGCCTCGCTCCGTGCGGCTTGCGAGCCGGCCCCCCTCGCCCGCCCGCAAGCGCGGCCGGCCTCTGGCGCCGTTCGCCGCGCCGCCCTCCGCTCCGCCAGCGCACGAGCGACGCTAAAACCCGGCGGACCGCCGCCGGTTCGCGGGCTAGCAGCAATAAGAACAGCCGAGCCATCCCCGACGGCTTGCGGCGGTGCTGCTCCCAATCCCGCAGCGTTGCCTCCGGGATGGCAAATCTTGCAGCGAAGCCGCTTTGCGTCAGTTTGAAGTTCTCGCGGATCGTCTTCACGTCAATGTCGTCGGGGATATGCACGCGGTAAGTCGCGGGGTCTTGCTCATTACGCGCAATGGCGACCCCCTCCTTAGCGGCCTTGATCAGTCGTCGTCCAAGATCGGTCATGGTCTCCTCCGCGCCGCACGATACTCCGCAGCGTAGGTCGCCAGCACTTGGCGCAACATGTTGCGCTCCGCCTTCGAGATGTTTGCGCGCTCGCCTTTGTCGATGAGCGCGAGCATCAGCACGGGCACATCGTCGCCGGCATAGAAGCTGATCACTCGATAGCCGCCGCTCTTGCCTCTGCCGCGACCGGCAAAGCGCCGCTTTCTCGCTCCGCCCCGTCCCCGGAATGATCTCGCCCTCTAAAGGGTCCTCCGCAATGGCGTCGATCATGGCAAGGCGATCGTCGTCGGGAAGCCTCGCCCTTCGGCAGTCGCCCAAGAACGTCGGGGTCTCGATGACGGTATGCATTGAGGATATAACTACGGCAGCGCCGTAGGGGCAAGGGCCGCGTCACCCCGTCGCCCGCATCCAGCGCCAGGCGCGCGCCAAAAGGCCCGGCTGTGGTCGTGGCGGCTCCGCCGGCGGTCGCGGCGGTTTGGGATACGGCGGCGGTTTCGGCTTGGTTGCCATCAGCAGGGTCAAAAAATCCCACCATGACATGGCGCGTCACCCCGTCGCCCGCATCCATCGCCAGGCGCGGCGCAGGCGGGAGGGTTCGGCAGGCTTTGGCCCGATGGTGGGCACCGTTGTGCGGGCCTGTTCTGGCTGCGGCGTTGCATCGCCGCTTGCCCTGGGCGATGCCGAGGTGATGAGGGAGAGGCGCTCGGCCTGCTCGCGCCATGCATCGCGGTCGCGCCGCAGGTCGGCGATGACGGCGCGCAGCTCGGCGACTAGGGCATCGGTGGCTGTGTCGCGCTGGGCTCCTTGCGGCGCTGCACTGGTGTCTGCCTTGGGCTCAAACACCCGGAACAGCTCGGAGGCCTCAACCGACCAGGAGCCGTCGTCATTGCGGGTGCCGGAGACCTTCCCGGACTTCACGGCGCGGAGGATGGTGGACCGGTTTACGCCGCAATGTTTGGCGGCTTCGGCGAGGCTGAGCATGGGCATGGGCGACCTGCGGCGTTGCGTTGCTGCAGGCACGGTGCGCCGCCAAGGTTAATGAAGTGTTGCCGGTTGTTACCTGTGCGCGAGGCCTCGGCGCGCGGTAGGGCAGGGCATCAGGTTGCCGAGGTGAAAAAGCCTAACCCGAGGCGGAGGGCTGTGCGATGCGCGGCGGTGACGCGATGCAGCCCTTGTTGGATTCGACTCCTCGGCGCCCGCCAGCTATTGCCCCGGGCACGCTGTTGTCGCGTTCCCGTCGGCCGCCTCCGGCCGGCTTCATCCGCCTTGCCTGCCTTCCCCCGCCGAGCGCCCGCCGAGCGGCCCCGGCTGGATTCACGAGATCAAGCACGACGGCTTCCGGCTGATGGCCCGGCGCGACGCCGCCGGCGTCCGGCTGCTCACCCGCAACGGAATCAACTGGAGCTCACGCTTCCCGCTGATCGTGCAGGCCGTGGGCGCGCTCAAGGTGCGCTCGTGCCTGATCGACGGCGAGGCGATTGCCTATGACGATGACGGGCTCGCTTCGTTCGAGCTCATGCGCCGGCGCCGTCACGACCGCCAGGTGGCCCTATGCGCCTTCGATCTCCTCGAACTCGACGGGCGCGATCTCCGCCATATACCGCTTGAGGAGCGCAAGCGCGCACTGGCGCGCCTGACCGGCAAGCCCCGGGCAGGGATTGTGCTTAACGTCACGTTCGAGGAGCCCGGCGACATCGTGTTCAAGCATGCTTGCGCGCTCGGCTGTGAGGGCATCGTCTCGAAACGTCTCGGCTCACGCTATCGCTCGGGGCATTCGCGCGACTGGCTCAAGATGAAGAACCCGGCGTGCGAAGCCGTGACGCGGGAAGAGGAGGAGGAATGGAGCTAGAACATGGATGTACTAGCGCGATTTCCCCGAGTTTGGTGCCCCACCTGCAATAAGACGCAGCCGATGATATTCGACGTGATGAAGGCGAACGATAAGAACGACCACGATGCCGCTGACATCATCTGCGACGAATGCAAGTCAATCATCGCAACGCTGCACGGGCCGAGTGCCCACCGGGCTGGCGTGCGCACCGACAGGGCCGCGAAAGCGCGGGCAATGGCGGGCCGGGAAATAGACCGTCTAAGTGACCCATCAGCAACCGAGGAAGAACGGCAACGCCGCAAGCGGAGGCTCCTCAAGGGACCCAAAGAGTTCCGAGGTGTTCGCGGCAACCGTCCCAAATTCAAATAGAGAGGCCCACTTATCGGCGCTGACTCACTTTCAAGTTCCCGGCCGCTAACCCGATTGGCTCAAAATGAAGAACCCGGCATGCGAGGCGGTGACGTGGGAGGAGGAGGATTGGGCAAGATGACTCGTGGCCCCAAGCGCGAAATCATCCGCCTTACGAATGAACAGGTCTGGTCGAACTCGCACTTCCACCGGAAGGCTTTCGCAGTGTTTTACTAGAAATTGATGCGTTCCACCGTGAACGACGCATTCCAGTCCACCGCGGCCGGAATCGACACGAGGTCAAGCAAGTCTATATTCGATTCTGCTTCCCCGACGCTGCCACTGCGGACGGATTCCGCAAGCGCTTTGGTAGCGAGTGCTTAACCCACGCACCGGGGAAGCCCAAGCCGCGGACCTCGGCTACGGCGTCGCATGCACCGGCCGTGCAACGCGAGGGAGGGATGAGGTGACGACGACGTTTAGAACGCACTTCACATTCCGCATTGATACGTGGACACCTGACGGGGAAAGCGTCGTCGAGCACGTCGCCGGCGTCGAGGATTACCAAGTTGCGCTCGCCACCTACCGCGCCGCCTGTGAACGTTGGCCCGGCACCCCCATCACCTTGCGGCAGGGCGCGCGTGTGATCGAGGACAGCCGGCGCCTGCGCATGGCCTCATGGTCTGACAAGGGGAGCCGGTCGGGTGGGCGTTAAGGGTCACGTCGCGCCTTGCCAGAATCAGCCAAATCAGTGCAAAGCGGGACGCCGTCTCGCTTCCGTGAGCGGTCACAAAGCGAAAGCGCCCGACGCTGACACGTCGAGCGCTCAAAACTGGAGGCCACAAAGCGAAAGGGGCCGACGCCCCCTCTGCCTGAATCGCAGCACGTCGTCAACCTGGAAAGTGTTTCCGGGCACAGGAATCCTTTTGCGTGGCCTCGGAAGAGGCTTCGATGCAGCTCGACATGAACTTCCCTCGCACCGCCGGCCAGGCGGGGAGGGCTCGCGCCAAGGCTCGTGAGGCTGATTGGCGGCGCCAACTCGCACGCGCGTTCGTCTACGCGACCGGGCAATCGCCGGGGGAGGCGGCCGAGCTCCTGGCCGAATATGAGCGGCGGGAGCGGGAAGGGCCGGACTTCATGCGCCAGCGGCCGGGCAGCGTGATCGCCGAGGCCCCCTTGGTCACCTTGGACCGTAACGAGCGGATGCGCCTGGTGTGGAAATTCCGCATGCTGACGCGCCGGTCCTGGGTCACTAAGGACACCGGCAAGCACCGCGGCGTCATCACGCGCACGGCGGAAAGCGTCTTCGGCGCGCTGATGTACCTCACCGAGAAATACGGCCGGTTGTTCCCGAGCCTCGAAGGGCTCGCGCATCTGGCCATGTGCTGCAAACAGTCAGTGGTGACCGCGCTCGCCGACCTGGAACGGCTCGGCTTCATCACCCGCATCCGACGCATCCGCCAGGTGCGCGCACCAGCGCATTCGGTGGCGGCCTAGGAGGAGGAGGCACCGGCTTCGGCGTTATGCCTCGGATAACTGTCCCCTGCCGTCCTCAGATCGGAGGTCTGCTTTCGGGGCAAACCGGAGCTCATTCTGAGCCTTATCGCTCACCCCAAGCGGCCATTCGGACGGATTCACTCGACCTGCCTCGGCCTTACTCACAGACCGCACGATGGAAAGGTGGTATCATCCCTGCATTGCATGAATGACCCCCAACCGGAGGGTCACATGGCAAGCTACATCGCACGACGAAAATTCTTAGCCACGCTCGGCGGCGGGGCCGTGGCATGGCCGCTCGCGGCGCGGGCGCAGTCATCAAGCAAGGTCTGGCGCATCGGGGTGCTGGAGACGACGTCGATGGCATTGAATGCTCCAAACTTCGACGCCTTTCGCCAAAGCCTGCGGGACCTCGGATACGTCGAGAGAAAGAACCTCATCATTGAGTATCGCTCCGCCGAAGGCCGCGGTGAGCGCTTTGCGGAGCTCACCGCTGATTTGCTCCGCTTGAACGTCGATGTGATCGTGACAAGAGGAACGCCAGCGGTCCTGGCAGCGAAGAAAGCCACAACGACGACACCCATTGTAATGGCAGCAGTGGGCGATCCGCTGAGGGTCGTCTCCAGTTTGGCGCGTCCAGGCGGAAATATTACCGGATTGAGCGGCTATACCACTGACCTAGAGGCGAAACGTGCCCAGCTAATCAAGGATTTGGTTCCGGGTGCTGTCCAAGTCGCCGGCCTTTATAACATGGGCAACCCAGTCGCCCCACCGCAGTGGAACCAGCTGCAAATGGCGGCACGAAAACTGGGGATCGAGCTGCAGCTGCTAGACATACGAAAGACTGAGGATATCGCGCCTGCATTCGATGCCGCAACCGCACAACGTGTAGAGGCGGTCGTAGTTGGGATCGACGCTCTTACGCAAGAGAATCGAACCCTCATCGCGCGACTCGCCGCGGATCAACGGCTGCCGGCAATCTACGTGTCGAGAGAGTACATCGATGCAGGAGGGCTGATCGCGTATGGGCCAATCTACCCTGACCTCTATCGTCGGGCGGCCATCTACGTCGACAAAATTCTTCGAGGCGTCAGTCCCTCCAATCTTGCAGTAGAGCAGCCGACAAAATTCGAGCTGATCATCAATCTCAAGGCCGCAAGGGCAATTGGTATCCAGGTACCGATGACATTGTTGGTCCGCGCCGACGAGGTGATCGAATGATGAAACGCCGCGAGTTCATCACGCTTGCCGGCGGGGTGGCGGCATCGTGGCCGCTCGCCGCGCGCGCGCAGCAGGCGGGCAAGGTGCCGACCATTGGACACCTCGGCGCGGCCACGCCATCAGCCTGGAGCCAGCGGCTCGCCGCCAGTGGGTGGCTGGCCTCGTAGTGAATTTTTTCCGGCCGGCTTGGAGTGGGCCCCCGTTTGCTGCTGTTCTATTGCAGTCCGCGGACGTTGAAAACTTTGACCGGGCGGTGAAAGCCTTTGAGCCTTAACTCGCCGACCGATTCCACTTCGGCGAGGCCCTTGACTTGAGCGTGCACCTTGGCATCGACAAGGATTTGCCCGTTGCGGGCCTCATCGCATAACCGAGAGGCGAGATTGGGAACCGTGCCGGTGGCGGAGTATTGAAAACGCCCTTCAAATCCGACGCATCCGAGTGTTGCATAACCATGCGCAATGCCGATGCCGAAACCGAGCTCATGCCCCTGCGCACGCCATCCTGCGGCCAGTTTTGCGACCTGGTCGCGCATTTCGACCGCCATTCGCACGGCTCTTGCCGACGGATCGGCACACGGCAGCGGATCGTTGAACAGGACAAGTAGCCCGTCTCCAGCGAAGCGCTCGATCGTGCCCTCGAATTTGTCGATCAACGCGCCAAGCGTCTTGTGATATTCTCGCAAAACCGTTATCACCTCTTCAGGCTCCGCCGTTTCGGAAAACGGCGTAAAGTCACGCAAGTCGCAGAAGACGATCGTTACTTCGCGCCGATGACTTTCTAGCACGCGTTCGTCGCCTGACGATATAAGTTGCGCAACTTGCGGAGCAAGGAAACGTTTCAAGCGCCCAATGCGCTCGATTTCGGCAACCTGTTCCTCTACACGCCGGGCAAGCGTCTGATTCCAATTGGCGAGATCGGCCGCTTGCGCCTGCACCTGTTCGTGCAGCGACTTGATGCGGAGTGCGGACCGCACGCGTGCAACGAGTGCTGCCTGATCGACCGGTTTGGTCAGATATTCGTCGGCTCCAGCATCGAGGCCTGCCACGATGTCCTGGGTGGTCGCCTTGGCCGTAACCAGAATCACTGGGGTGAATGCCACGGCACGATCACTCTTGAGGCGCCGGCAGGCTTCGAGCCCGTCGAGGTTTGGCATCATCACATCCAGGAGAACCACATCCGGACGGTGCTGCGCCACCCCTCTCAAGGCTTCTTCACCGTCAGCGGCCTGCAATGTCTGATATCCGTGGGCCTCGAGCCGAGTCGCTAGGATGTCTCGGTTCGTCTCGTTGTCGTCGACGACAAGGATGCACGGCGGATCGTGCATGTTAATACCTGCGGATCTCTGTCATGGCAGATATTCACGAACTTTCGCAAGCAAAGCTCGTGGACTAAAAGGCTTCGCGACATAGGCGTCACACCCAGCCGCTTTTGCCTTGCTCTCGTCGCCGCTCAAAGCATAGGACGTGATCACGATGATTGGAATCGCGCGCAACACCGGATCGGCTTTGATGCGACGTGTTGCTTCGTAGCCGTCAAGCAGCGGCAACTGGATGTCCATCAGAATCAGGTTCGGTCGCTCCCGCGCGACGACCTCCAACGCCTCTTGTCCGTTCTCGGCTAGAATGATCTCGTATCCCGCCTTGGTGAGGAGATCTTGCAAGATGCGTCGATTGTCCGCCTGATCCTCGACCACCAAAATGCGCTTGCTCATCGTCGTGCTTCCTGCTGATCAACCTTGATGGGAAGCGTGAAGAAGAACGTAGATCCTTTTCCAAGTTCCGATTCGACCCAAATTCGTCCATTGTGCATCTCTATAATTCGCTTGGCGATCGACAATCCGAGTCCGGTTCCCCCTTTTTTTCGCGTTGTCGAGCTGTCGGCTTGTTGAAATTCGTCGAATATTCTGGCTTGGTCGCCTGGGCCGATCCCGGGCCCGGAGTCCTGCACGGCCACAGTGAACGATCCATCCGCAGCCGAAGCCTTTATAACGACCTCTCCCGCGTCGGTGAACTTTATGGCATTGCCGACCAGGTTCAGCAGCACCTGCGCGATGCGGCGCTCGTCCCCGTGTCCCACTGGCAGCCGTGTGGGCAGATCAGTCTTGAATGCGAGGCACTTTTCGGTTGCCAGCGGTTCCAGGGCGACTACAACCCCGTCCACCATGTCTTTCAACGAATAATCCGCAAGCGACAAGGTCAGCTGCCCTGCCTCGATCTTTGCCAGATCCAGCACGTCGTTGATTAACCCGAGCAAATGGCGGCCGTTGAGTTGAACGCGCTCGATCACTCCGCGCATTTCTTCGGGCGTCTCCCCGTAAATATTGTCGAGAATGAGCTCAGTATATCCAAGGATCGCATTCAGTGGCGTACGGAGTTCATGACTCATATTGGCGACGAACTGCGACTTGTGCTTGCTTTCGGTCTCGAGCTGACGACTTTTTTCGTCGATCTCGCTAAACAGGCGCGCATTCTGGATGGCGAGCACGGACTGTGCGGCGAAGGTCTTGATGAGGTCGACAGTCCCATTTGAAAATTGTCCGGCCTGCCTGCGTCGAACCACGAGAAGGCCCACAGTCTCACCAGGACGCATTAACGGAGCAACCAGAATGGCTCGATATCCGGCACGCTCAATGAGGTTGCGGAGCGGTGTAAGCGGTTCCTGATGAACGTCTGGAATTTGGATCGGTTCATGCCGTTCGATGGCGGTCGCAATGTATGGATTGGCTGGAGTGAATTTGTGCCCGCGGAATTCTTCGATCATCGCCTGATCCATTCCGTGCGTGGCGCGCAGGACAAATTCCTGCGCCGTGTTATCGAAGACATAGATTGATCCGGCCTCGGTGCCGGATAGCTCTACAGCCTTGGAAACGATGGTCGTCAGCACGTTTTGCAGGTCGAGTGTCGAGTTCACGGCTTGGCTGACATCCCCAAGCGCGCGCAGCTCACTTACTGAGCGCGCAAGCTCGCGCGTTCTGGTCGCCACCTTCCTCTCCAGATCCGCATAGGAATCTTGCAGTCTTCCAGCCATCTCATTGAACTGATCCGCTAGCACCTCAAGCTCATCGCCGGTCTTGACGGAAATGCGCTGACCGAGTTCACCGTGGCCGATCCGCACAGCCCCGGCCTGCAACGCTTTGATCGGCACCACCATTTGCCGCGCGAGGAACATGCCGGCAACCACCGCCAGGCCAAGCGCCGCAAGGAGAAGCAGGCCGGTCCGCTTAATAGTCGTATAGAGCCGCGCATAGGCCTCCGCACGCGGCAATTCGACGAAAACCAACCAGCTGAGCGGAGCAATCTGGGCATATGCCGTCAGCACCTCACGGCCTTCCAAATTCTGTGCGACCTGAACCGGTTCTTGTGAGATTCCGGCAATTGCTGCGCGCGCCGCCTGCACCTGAGCCAGTTCAGACACATTAGTGCCACGCAGCACCAGGTTGAGGTCGGGATGAGCAATGAGGCGGCCCATCGCATCGACGACGTATGCCTGGCCATGCTCGCCCACCTTGATCTGAGAGATGACGTCCCAGATGAATTTGAGATTTACCTCGGCGACGCTGACGCCGGCGTCACGACGGTCGCCGGCCAATGCGATGGTCATGTACGGTTCGGATTCGGAGCGAAAATAGACGAGACCGTAATAGGTTTTGTGGGCCATGGCCTCGACGAATTTCGGGTCCTTTAAAACGTTGTTTTGGCTGTCGATCACGTCCGTCTCCAGGCGGGAGACGCGGAGTCGCTCGATGCCCGAGGGATCAACCTGCGCGAGGTCCGTGATCGCCGGGACTTGGCGCAGCAAACGCATGGCGTCGATTCGACGCTGCGCCAGTGTTGACCCAATCCAGGGCAGCTGCGTTGTCCATCCTAGCTGAGCCTCGATCTCCTTTATGAACTGACCGATCTTGCCCGACGCTGCTTCGGCCTGCTCGCGCTGGATGCGGATAAGGGAACTCTTGTGCTCCTGATAAAAAAACCAGATTTCGAACAAACCATTGGTGACCAACGCGATACAGACCACCGCAACGAACAGCGCAACGTATTTCGTGAATAGGCGGCCGCGCATTCTGAGTAATAGGGATTTTGCCGACCCGAGGAGCTGGCGCACCGATAAGGGTCGCGATGCTGAGCTTGCCCATGCGGACGACAAATCCCGCCGGTTCATTCGATCACCTTGTCGGCTGCTACTTGCAGAGACAAAGGCACATTGAGGTCGAGTGCTTTGGCAGTCTTGAGATTGATTACTAGCTCGATTCTCGTCGGCTGCTCGATCGGAAGCTCGCTCGGTTTTGCGCCTTTGAGAATTTTATGAACATAAAAGGCGGCTCGGCGGTACATGTCCGGGATATTTGGACCGTAAGCCATGAGCCCGCCCGCCTCTGCTTGGTAACCAAGGCGGTAGATCGCAGGGATTCGGTACGCTGCCGAGAGTTCTATAATGCGTGCGCCTTCATTAATGAATAGATGATCAGCTTGAACGAGGACACCGTCAATTCGGCTACTTTTTATTGTTGCGAATGCAGTCTCAAGGTCCGATCGGCTCTCTACGTCAATTAGTACAACTTTCACGCCCGTGGCGCGGACCACAGCATCGAAGCGGCTGAGAAGATTCTTGTAGGATGGATTTGAAGGCCGCCAAAGCACGCCTACCCGGGACACGTTGGGAATGGCTTCTTTTAGCAATTGCACTTGCTTGCCGGCAATGTCCTGCGACTGATTTACCAGGCCCGTCGCGTTGCCCGCCGGACGCGCGAGGCTTGCCACCAATTTAGTCCCTACCACGTCGCCGGCCCCGGCGAATACGATCGGGATGGCTGCTGTTGCGTTCCGTGCCGCGATCGCTGTCGGAGTGCCCGGGGCGGAAAAGATAACGTCTACTTTGGAGTTGGCCAGCTCGGCAGCAAATTCACCAAGACGTTCGTGGCTACCGTCGGCCCATCGGTAGACGAAGTTGATATTCTTCCCTTCCTGGTAGCCGAAATCGCGTAGGGCCTTCCGAAACGCTTCGAGGGGGGGCGAGGTAGTTTCAGAAGAGGACAACGGCGAGAGTATGCCGATCCGCACACTGCCGGTTTGCTCCGAGCGCGCCACGCGCGGCCACGGAATCGTGGCCCCACAAAGAACGATGATGAACTCGCGCCGCCTCATGCTCGATTTGCCTTATGAGCCAGGGCGGATTGCAGAATATCGAACTGGCAGCCGATAGTCAGCGGGTATCGGAAGCGGCCGATGTTTGAAGTCCGTCCAATCTCGTCGGTTTCGCGATGTCCGTGATCGGTCCGGTGTACTCCTGATTGCTCACGGCACAATCTACGCCTCGCCGCCGTTCTGGTCTCAGTTGCCCATGACGAGACCGCCGTCGACGTGACGGCCCGGCCCGTCAAAGCGTCCGCCGGGTGGTCCTTGACCTCGCGGATTACTTGGTCCGTGAAGGTCGAGGCAGATATAGGTTGCCATGGCTTCTCCCCTTGCTATGTGCGCATTTCCGCTCTCGCGCTGAAGTTCGATTGAGTGTGGATGGGCCTCATTCAATCAATTGATCAGCGCGACCGAGCAGCGACAGCGGGAAGGTGATGCCGAGGTTTTTGGCTGTCTTGAGGTTAATAAACAGCTCGACTTTCGTGACCCGCTGGACCGCCAGATCAGCAGGCTTGTCGCCCTTGAGTATGCGTCCGGTATAAACGCCTGCTTGACGATGCGACTCCAAAAAACTGCCTGCGTAACTCATCAGGCCGCCGGCGATAGCGAAGT
>Ga0306924_10003530_pt1 | contig 15053 bp, 14 predicted proteins | sample sta12Can44000111_FD_203756 | JGI IMG/M metagenome (GOLD analysis project Ga0306924, IMG submission 203756) | Lab enrichment of tropical soil microbial communities from Luquillo Experimental Forest, Puerto Rico - statanox.12C.anox.44.000.111 (v2)... | ecosystem: Environmental > Terrestrial >... | reverse complement strand
CGGCTCCGAGTCGCTGGCCGCCGGTCTCGAGACGTTCCTCGACCCCCGGCCGGTGCCGGTGACCCCGGTCGCCGTCGGCACGGCAGGCGTCCGGGCGCGGCTCGGCGGCGCGACGGCGGGCTACGACGCTTCGTTCAACGCACGCACGCAGCCGGTCTGCACCGCGGCGGCCGAGGCGCCTCGCATCTACCAGCACGCCGCCACGGTCGGCTGGGACTCGCCGTGCAAGTGCTTCCAGATCGCGGTGCGCGCCGCATGGAACGCCTGCGACGGCTCCACCACCTACGGCTTCCAGTTCTCGATCTCGCAGATTGCCAACGCGCGCTTCGGGCCGTGATCCCTCGCGGGCGTTGACGGTCCGCGATCGCGGCCTGTACGTTCGGATGAGACCCCGTCTCCGGAGTCCAACGTGACCCGCGCCCCCGACGGAAGCGCCGCCGTGCCCAGCCTGGCGGTCGAGACCGAGCCCGAGAAGCGGCGCGCGATCCTGCACGCGGCGGTGAGGGTCTTCGCGGAGAAGGGCTACCAGGGCTGCCGGATCGCCGACGTGGCTCGGCAGGCGGGCGTCGCCTACGGGCTCGTCTACCACTACTTCCAGAGCAAGGAGGCGCTGCTCGAGAGCGTGTTCGCCGAGCAGTGGGGCCTCTTCATCCAGTCGATCCGCGCCATCGCCGAGGGGCCCGGCACCGCGCCCGAGCAGCTCGCCTCGGTGTGCCGGTTCGCCATCGACGTCTACAAGACCGCGCCCGCCGCGGTGCGCGTGCTGCTCCTCGAGGTCGCGCGCACGCCGAACGCGCTCCGCGCCGGCTCGACCCGCGACACCTTCGAGACCGCCCTCGGCCTCGTGGCCGACGTGGTGCGCCGCGGCCAGGTCGCGGGGGACCTGCGGCGCGACGTCGATCCGATGCTCGCCGCGGCCGCGCTCCTCGGGGCGCTCGAGCTCTCCCTCACCGGCATGGTGGTCGGCGTCATCCGCGGCTCCGGCGAGGACGACGTGGAGCGTGCGAAGACGGGCGTGGTCGACGTGGTCCTCGGCGGACTCCGCACCTCCCCGGCCTCGCCGGGGGTGTGATCCTGCGCGCGTTGACGCGCTGCGCCCCCGCTGCTAATTCGGCCTTTTCCCGCCACCACCCGGAGGCTTCATGCCGCTCAAGAGCTACATCCTCACGCCTGGCCCCACCCCCGTTCCCGAGCGCGTCCTCCTCTCGATGGCGAAGCCGGTGCTGCACCACCGCGCGCCGGCGTTCGAGAAGGTGTTCGCCGAGGTCCGCGAGGGTCTCCGCTGGATCTTCCAGACGAAGCAGGACGTGCTCGTGTTCCTCGCGAGCGGCACCGGCGCCATGGAGGGCGCGGTGACGAACTTCCTGCGCAAGGGCGACAAGGTGATCGTCGTCGACGGCGGCAAGTTCGGCGAGCGCTGGTGGAAGATCTGCAAGGCGTTCGGCGTCGAGCCGATCGTCCTCAAGGTGGAGTGGGGCAAGGCGGTCGAGGTCGCCGCGGTGAAGAAGGCGCTCGACGAGCACCCCGACGCGAAGGCCGTGTACGTGCAGGCCTCGGAGTCGTCCACCGGCGTCGCCCACCCGGTGAAGGAGATCTGCGCGCTCACGAAGGGCCGCGAGGGGACGATCACGGTGGTCGACGCGATCAGCGCCCTCGGCGCGCTGAACCTGCCGATGGACGACTGGGGGATCGACGTCCTCCTCTCGGGCTCGCAGAAGGCGCTCATGCTCCCGCCCGGCCTCGCCTTCGCCGCCGCGAGCGACAAGGCCTGGAAGCTCGCCGAGACCGCCGACCTGCCGCGCTTCTACTTCAACTGGAAGAAGGAGCGCGAGATGCAGGCGAAGAACCAGACGAACTTCACGCCCGCCGTCTCGCTCCTCGTCGGCCTCGCGGAGGTCTTCACGATGCTGAAGGAGGAGGGGCTCGAGAAGATGTTCCGCCGCCACGAGCGGATGTCGAAGGCGACCCGCGCCGCTGCGCAGGCGCACGGGCTGAAGCTCTTCACCGACAGCCCGTCGTTCGCGCTCACCACGGTGATCGCGCCCGACGGCGTCGACACCGACAAGCTCGTGAAGATCCTGCGCGACAAGTACGGGGTCACGATCGTCGGCGGGCAGGACCAGGCGAAGGGGAAGATCTTCCGCGTCGCCCACCTCGGCTTCTTCGACGAGTTCGACATCTGCACCGCGATCGTCGCCGTCGAGCGCGGCCTCGCCGATCTCGGGGCGAAGGTCGAGTTCGGCAAGGGCGTCGGCGCCGCGATGAAGAGCTTCGCGGAGAACCCCGCCTGAAACGGTAGCCCCGTCCGTCCCGGGCGCGCGCGCCCGGGGCGGAGCAGAGAACGGCCATGACACCGCGTGTCCTCGTCGCCGACGACCTCTCCGCGGAGGGCGTCGAGATCCTGCGCAGGGCCGGCCTCGAGGTCGACGTGAAGGTCGGCCTCAAGCCGGACGAGCTCGAGGCGATCGTCGGGGGCTACGACGGGCTCGCGGTGCGCTCGGCCACGAAGGTCACGGCGAAGGTGCTCGAGAAGGCGCCGCGGCTGCGCGTCGTCGGACGCGCGGGCGTGGGGGTGGACAACGTGGACCTCGCCGCGGCGACCCGCCGCGGCGTCGTCGTGATGAACACCCCCGGCGGCTCGTCGGTCACGGTCGCGGAGCTGACCCTCGCTCACATGCTCGCGCTCGCGCGCCACGTCGCGCAGGCCACCGCGAGCGTGAAGGGCGGCCGCTGGGAGAAGAAGAAGTTCCAGGGGCACGAGCTCGCGGGGAAGACGCTCGGCGTCGTGGGCATCGGGAACATCGGCTCGATCGTGGTCGAGCGCTGCCTCGCCCTGAAGATGCGCGCCGTCGCGTACGACCCCTTCATCTCGCCCGAGGCCGCGGCGCGGCTCGGGGTCGAGCTGGTGACGCTCGACGACCTGTGGGCGCAGTCCGACGTGGTCTCGCTCCACGTGCCGCTCACCGAGCAGACCCGGAACCTCGTGAACGCGCAGACGCTCGCCCGCATGAAGAAGGGCGCGCTGCTCGTGAACTGCGCCCGCGGCGGCGTGATCGACGAGGCGGCGCTCGCCGAGGCGCTCCGCTCGGGCCACCTCGGCGGCGCGGCGCTCGACGTGTTCGAGAAGGAGCCGCCGCCGCCCGACCACCCGCTCTTCCAGTGCGCGACGTTCGTCTGCACGCCGCACCTCGGCGCCTCCACCGAGGAGGCGCAGGCGGCCGTGGCGGTCGCCATCGCCGAGCAGCTCGCAGCGTTCCTCGTGCGAGGCGAGGTGAAGAACGCGGTGAACCTGCCGTCGCTGCCGCGCGAGACGCTCGAGCGGCTCGCGCCGTACCTCGAGCTCGCGGAGCGCCTCGGCTCCATGGCGGCGCAGCTCTCGCCGGATGGCGTCCGCGAGGTCCGCATCGAGATCGCGGGAGAGCTCGCGACGCTGCCGCACCGGCCCATCGCCGCGCGGGTGCTGAAGGGGATCCTCCAGCACGCGCTCGACGAGCCGGTGAACGAGGTCTCCGCGCCGGCGATCGCGAAGGAGCGCGGCCTCGCCGTGCGCGAGGAGCAGCTCGTGGAGTCGCGCGACTTCGTGTCGCTCCTCACCGTGGAGCTGAAGAGCGACGCAGGGCATGTGGCGGTGGCGGGGACGGTGTTCGGCCGACGGGAGCCGCGCGTGGTGCGCGTGAACCAGTTCCGGCTGGAGGCCGTGCCCGAGGGGCACCTCATCCTCTGCGAGAACGACGACGCGCCCGGCGTGGTGGGCAACATCGGCGCCGCCCTCGGCGACGCCGGCGTGAACATCGCCCGCATCTCGCTCTCGCGAGAGGACGATCGCAGCGCGGCCTTCTCGCTCATCAACGTGGACTCCCCGCCGCCTCCGGAGCTGCTGGAGCGCCTGCGGAAGCTCCCGCACGTCCGCTGGGTGAGGGCGCTGCGGGCCTGACGCCCTGGTGGGCGCTCGCAGTGCGCACGCGCGCCGCGCCGCCACCCGTTCACCACGGGTGCGCCTGTTGGCGCGCTCCGGTCCGGGTCCCTCCCTTGTGCGGTCCGCCGCGATGCGCACCTTCCGGGGAGGAGGTCGTCATGGCCACCGAGACCCTGACCCACGGCGCGTTGCCACGGATCCAGTGGAGTCCGGTGATCGCGGGCGTCCTCTGCGCCCTCGCCGTCCACATCGTCCTCGGCCTGTTCGGCGCCGCGTTCGGCTTCGCCGTCGACGCCGCGGAGTCGACGGGCGTGGGCGTCGCCGCGGGGATCTGGGCCATGCTCGTCCCGCTCGTCGCCTTCGCGATCGGCGCCTTCGTGTGCGTGCGCATCGCGCGGGAGGTCGAGCCCGCGGGCACGTACCTGCACGGCGCCATGGTGTGGTGCATCGGGCTCATCGCCGGCGCCGTCTTCCTCTCCACCACGATCGCGTCCGGCGCGATGGCCTCCGCGATCGCCGCGAGCGGGAGCCTACGCGGCCCGGCGGCCCGGATGGGCGACATGGGCCGGATGTCTCGCACCGAGGTGGAGGACGTGCAGAAGGGGGCCGCGGCGGTGGCCGGGGCGGGCGGGCTCGGGGCGGTGCTCGGCCTCGCAGGCGCCTTCCTCGGCGCGGCGGTCGCGCGCGGCGCGCTCCGCGGGCGTGGCCTGGGCGCGCGCGCGGGCGGGGGGATCATGGACCGCGTGCGCCTCGGCCGGCACGACGGCCGCGCCGAGTACGAGCGCGGCTGGCGCGACGCGACGGCGGCGCTCGGCGACCGGAGCGGGGTCGTCACCAGCACCACCCGGCCGCCGGAGGCGCAGCGGCAGTCCGGCGACGTCCAGCGGCCCGGCACCTCGGACGACCCCGCGCTCCATCACTGATGGTCTTCATCCGGGGGGGACCCGGGGGCCGGCCTCGCGCCGGCCCTCGTCGTTTTCACGCGTCCACGCTGGCCGATCTGGAGCGCCCCCCGCTGCCCGGAGCCGCTCCGCCGTTTCACCCAGCGCCCGCGTCGGGTAGATTGCCGCCGCCATGCTGGATCTCTCGCTCCCCGCCGGCCTCCGCGACCTCCTTCCCGACCACTCCGCGCACCTCGCCGACATGTCCGCGAAGCTGCACGAGGTCTTCGCCGCAGGCGGCTACCGGCGCGTGCTCCTGCCCACGCTGGAGCGCCTCGACGTCGTGGAGCGCGGCCTCTCCCCGCGCGCGCTCGCCGGCGTCCTGAAGTTCGTGGAGCCCGGCTCCAACGAGGTGGTCGCGATCCGGCCCGACATCACGCCGCAGATCGCGCGGCTCTACGCGGCGCGCCCCGACGCGCTCCCCACGCCCGCGCGCCTCTGCTACGACGGCCCGGTGCTGCGCGCCCGCGAGGCGCGCGCCGGCCGCCCGCGCGAGGTGTACCAGGCGGGAGTGGAGCTGCTGGGCGCGGGTGGCCCGAAGGCCGACGCCGAGGCGCTGGTGCTCCTCGCGCGCGCGCTGGAGAGCGTCGGGCTCGGCGACGCCATCGTGGAGGTGGGCCACGCCTGCTTCGCGCAGGAGGTGGTGGCGGCGGCGCGCCTGGGGGAGGCCGCGAGCGACGAGGCGATGGACGCGCTCGATCGGAAGGATGCCGGGACGCTCGAGCGGCTCGCGCGGAAGGGCAGGGGCAGCAACGACGCACGCGAGGCGCTCCCGCAGCTCGTGAGCCTCTATGGCGAGGACGCGCTCCGCCGCGCCCGCGCGGTCGCGAAGGCGGTGCCCGGAGCAGCCGCGGCGCTCGCCGAGGTGGAGGCGGCGCTGCGGCTCGCGCGCCGTCGCGGGCTCGGCGAGGTGGCGATCGACCTCGGCGAGGTGCGCGGGCTCGGCTACTACACGGGCCTCACCTTCGCCGGCTACGCGCATGGCGCCGGCGCCGCGGTCGCGAGCGGCGGCCGGTACGACGCGCTCCTCGCGCGCTTCGGCCGGCCGGGGCCGGCCATCGGCTTCGCGGTCGACCTCGAGTTCGCCACGCAGGCGCTCGAGCGCTCGGGCGCGCGCACCCGCTGACGCGGTGGGCCGCCGCGGTGGCGGGACCGCGGCCCCCCTGGTATCGTCCCGCGGTTTTTGACCGGAGACCAAACATGTCGAATGTGGTGGTGGTCGGGGCGCAGTGGGGCGACGAGGGCAAGGGCAAGCTCGTCGACCTCCTCACGCAGTACGCCGACGTCGTGGTGCGGTTCCAGGGCGGGAACAACGCCGGCCACACCCTCGTCGTCGGCGGCGAGAAGACGGTCCTCCACCTCATCCCGGCCGGCATCCTCCACCCCGGGAAGTCGTGCGTGGTCGGCAACGGCACCGTCGTCGATCCCGAGGTCTTCTGCCTCGAGGTCGACCGGCTGAAGGCGCGCGGCTTCCTGAAGGACGACGCCCAGCTCGTGCTCTCGCTCGACGCCCACGTGATCATGCCCTGGGCGAAGCAGATCGACATCGCCCGCGAGCAGAAGATGGGTGCGGCGAAGATCGGCACCACCGGCCGCGGCATCGGCCCCACGTACGAGGACAAGGTCGCCCGGCGCGGCCTGCGCATCCGCGATCTCCTCGACGAGGCGCGGCTCGCCCGCAAGGTGAAGGACCGCATCGCCGCCGCCCGCGAGGAGCTGGAGCGGCTCGGCGCGAAGCCCGACCTCGACGAGGCGGCGATCGTGAAGAAGTACGCCGACCTCGGCCGGCGCGTGGCGCCGTACGCGAAGGACGCCTCGCTCTGGTTGCACCAGGCGATCAAGGCCGGCAAGTCGGTGCTCTTCGAGGGCGCGCAGGGGACGCTCCTCGACGTGGACCACGGCACCTACCCGTTCGTCACCAGCTCGAACACGGTCGCGGCGAACGCCGCCACCGGCTCGGGCGTCGGCCCGACGGCGATCGACTTCGTGCTCGGCATCACGAAGGCCTACTCCACGCGCGTCGGCTCCGGTCCGTACCCCTCGGAGCTGAAGGACGCGACCGGTGACGAGCTGCGGAAGATCGGCAACGAGTTCGGCGCCACCACCGGCCGCCCGCGCCGCACCGGCTGGTGCGACGCCCTCGCGCTCCGTTTCGCCGCGCGCGTGAACGGGCTCGACGGCCTCGCGGTGATGAAGCTCGACTGCCTCACCGGCTTCCCGGAGATCAAGATCGCGGTCAAGTACCGCGCCGGCGACGTGACCTACGACGAGATGCCGTGCGATCTCGACACGCTCGAGCGTTGCGAGGCGTTGTACGAGGCGCTCCCGGGCTGGACCGAGAAGCTCTCCGGGCTGCGGCGCTGGGAGGACCTCCCGGCGAACGCGCGCCGCTACGTGGAGCGGATGGGCGAGCTCGTGGGCGTGCCGGTGATCTCGGTCTCGGTCGGTGCCGACCGCGACGAGACGATCCTCCTGCAGAACCCCTTCGAGCAGCGCCGCCGCTGAAGCCGGCGACCCGGTCGTTCGTGAGGCTCGTCCCTCCGGGGACGAGCCCTGAGTTCGTCTGCCCGCTCCCGGTGTGACCGCGGCTTGCGCGCCGAGGGAGCGGCGCGAAGATCCCGGCCATGCCCGCGCGGATGTTCCGGATGCGCCTGTGGCTCCGGCTCGTGGTGATCGCAGCAGCCGCGTCGTGGGCCGCGGTCGCCGCCTACGTGATTCGCCTGGCCGGCGCCGGCGCGCCGGCCGCGCTCGCGGCCCTGGCGTTCGTCTGCTTCTTCGGCGGCTTCGCCGCGCTTTACGACCGGGTCGCGGTGACGGTCACGCCCGACGGGTTCGTGTTCCGCACGCTGTTCCGGAGGGTCCAGGTGCGCCCGGAGGAGATCCTGAACGTGCGGGTCGTCCGCGCGATCGGCGGGACCCTGTACGCGGTGCTCACGCGACGCGGCCTCTTCCGCTTCTCGAGCCTCTTCGCGCAGCACCGCGAGCTCCTGGAGCTGCTCGTCCAGCGCGCGCGGCTCCGGCCCTGCTAGAGCGCGAGGGCGAGCGCGGCGGTGGCGAGGAGGAGGCCGGCGGCTGCGAGCAGCGAGAGTCGGAGCGGCAAGGCGCGAACCGGACCAGGGGCGCGGTCGAGGTCGGGGTCGGGGTCGCAATGAACGGGCGATGGACCGTCCACGATCCTCAACCGGACTCCACCCAGCTCCACCACGTCTCCCACCGCGATCGGCGCGCGCCCCCGCACCTTCCGACCGTTCACGCGCAGGCCGTTCTTGCTCCGGTCCTCCAGCGCGAATCCGTCGCCGGCCGCGATCACCCGCGCGTGCTCCCGCGACACCTCCCGTGCGCGCAGCCGGACCCCTGCATCGGGTGAGCGGCCCACGGTGAGCCCGTCGCGAAGCGGAGCGGCGGCGGGGCCCCCGAGCTGTACGAACCGCGGTCCCGCGTCCGACTCATGCCCGGCGAGCGCATCGCGCAGCAGCGCGCCGGCGAGGGCGCGGGTGGAGGAGGAGGGGGACATGCCCGCGTCGCGTGCCAGGCGCGTGCCGCAGCCTGAGCGGTCAGGGCAGGTGCGGGTCGATGTTCCAGCGGCTGTCGGCCACCGAGCGCTCGGACGGGTTCCCCTCGAACTTGAGGTACCCATTCACCTCGAGGGTGTCGACGAGCTGCTCGGCCTCGAGATCCGAGCAGCGCAGCTCGCGCGCCACCACGTCGCGGAAGTATGACCGCCCGCGGAGGTAGCCCACCGGTGGCTCGCCCGGAGGGACGTGACGCCGGATGCGCCTCGCCAGGTCCTCGAGATCGATGAGCTCCAGGTCGAGCATCCACTCAAGCTAGGGACGCTCCTCCAAGAGCGCCAGGGCATCCAGCGCCGACGCGGCGGGCGTGACCCGGATCGCCCGCCCATCCGACAGCACCCTCACCGCCCCACCGTCCGTCCGCAGCACGCGCGCTCCGGCCTCGTGCCAGCGGGCGACCACCGCCGGAGCGGGGAATCCGTACCGGTTGTCTCGCCCGACGCACGCCACCGCGAGCCGCGGGTGCGTCGCGGCCACGAAGGCCGGCGTCGAGCTCGTGCCGCTCCCGTGGTGCGGCAGCTTCACGAGGTCGGAGGCCAGCAGGCCGGACGCGGACGCGAGGAGCGCGGCCTCGCCCTCGGCCTCGACGTCGCCCGGGAGGAGGAGCACCGTCTCGCCGTACGTGACGCGCAGCACGAGCGAGGCGTCGTTCTCCGACCAGGCCTCGCTGTCCGCGGGCGGCCCGAGCGCCTCGAAGCGCACCCCGGCCCGCTCGAAGACCGCGCCCGGCGGGAACGGCTCGGGCCGCGGCAGGCGGGCGAGCGCGGGCGCGGCGTCGTCCGGAGGCGCCCGGCCCTTCGCGAGCCGGAGCCCGGTGAAGAAGCGCCGGAACGGGAGCGCGGCGTGGATGGACGGCATACCGCCCAGGTGATCAGGGTGCGGGTGCGAGAGGAACGCGGCCGCGATCTCGGAGACGCCGGCGTCGCGGAGGAACGGCACGACGTCGCGGGCGCCGGGATCCCCGTGGCCGTGGGGGTCGCCGCCGCCGTCCACCACCACCGCGCTGCCGTCGGGCAGGCGCAGCACCACGGCGTCCCCCTGGCCGACGCCGACGAACACCACCTCGAGGCCACCTCGCGCGCGTGCCGCGAGCCGGCGCGTGGGCCCGGGCGCGAGCAGGATCGCGGTGGCGAGCACGGCGCAACCCGCGGCGCGGGCGCCCCGCAGCCGCAGCGCGAGGAGCGCGAGCACGTAGAACGTGGCGGCCGCGACGAGCGGCGGCGCGGCGATGCCCGGCGCGGCCCACGCCGGCGCGGCGCAGGCGTCGTTCACCGCGAGCAGGGCCCAGGCGATGGGGCGGCACAGCCAGAGGAGCCCCACGGCGACGGGCGGGGCGAGCGAGGAGGCGAGGGCGGCGGCGGTGGCGAAGATCGTGAGCGCCGAGCCGAGCGGCACGCCGGGCACGTTCGCGACCAGGCCTGCGAGCGAGACGCGCCGGAAGTGGAAGGCGACGAGCGGCGCGGTGGCGACGGTCGCCGCTGCGCTCGCGCACAGGGCGAGGAGCAGCGCCTCCCGCGCGCGGCCGGGCCACGCGCCGCGGCCCCCGCCCGGCGCCGGCGGCGCGACCGGGAGCGCGGCGCGGATCGGCCCGGTGAAGATCGCGAGCCCGGCCACCGAGGCGAAGCTGAGCTGGAAGGAGACGTCGAGGAGCGCGCCCGGCTCGAAGGCGAGGATCACGAGCGCTGCGAGGGCGATGGTGGGGAGGGGCTCCCGCTCGCGGTCGAGCAGCGTGGCGGCGAACGCGGCGGCGGCCGCGACCGCCGAGCGGAGCGCCGGGATGGAGCCGCCGGTCGCGACGGCGTAGACGGCGGTGAGCGGGATCGCGACGAGCGCGGCAGCGCGGCGCACGTCGGTGCGCGCGGCGAGCGGCTCGCACCGGAGGAGGAGCGCGCGCGCGAGCCGCTCCAGGCCGAAGGCGACCACCGCCAGGTGGAGCCCGGAGACCGAGAGGACGTGGGCGAGACCGCTCCGCGCGAAGGCCTCGTTCGTCGCGGCGTCGACGCCGTCCCGGTCGCCGGCGCCGATCGCCCGGACGAGGCCTGCCTCGCGGGGCGGAAGGATGGCGGTGGCGAGCGCGGCGAACCGGCGGCGGCCCTCCTCCAGGACGGCGAGTAGGGAGGGCGCGGCCATCCGCACGGGAGGCGACAGCGCGGAGGCCTCGAGTCCGATCCCGCGCGCGGCGAGGAGCGCTGCCGGGTCGCGGCCGCCGGGGTTCCGGGCCGGCTCGGGTGTGCGCAGGCGCGCCGGGAAGCGAACCCGGTCGCCGAGCGCGAGCGGCCAGGGAAGGGCCGGTCCGTGAGCGAGGAGGATGCGGCCGGAGTCCTCGCGCAGGCTGAACCGGACCCGGTCGTCGAGGCGCTCGGGGACGGAGGTGACGACGCCCTCCACCACCTCGCGCTCCGCCGGCGCGAGGCTCCCCCGTGGGCCGGAGGCGCCACGGACTGCCCAGCCCGCGCCGGCGAGGGCGAGCGGGGCCGCCGGTGGGAAGGCGAGGGCGAGCGCCGCTGTTCCAGCGACCCAGACGCCGGCGTCACGCCCCGCGGGCGGGAGCGACAGGCCGAGGGCGAAGGAGAGGGCGGCGAGGACCAGCGGGCGGCGCTTCACCCGCGGGCCTCCGGTCGGTCAGACGGGTTCGGGCATGCGCCAGCCTGCGGAGCGCGCCAACGAAGCGCGACGCGAGACGCCTTTCCCGGACGTGAAAATTGTGGTAATCTCGCCCGACTTGGTACCCTACTCGACTTTCCAGACGGAAAGCCGAGTCCCGCGTCGGGCTCAGGGGGTCGGAGGACCGGATGCCTGTTCAGACTACCGCAACGAGCCCCAATTTCAAGGTCGGCGACAAGGCCGTTTACCCCGGCCAGGGGGTCGGTGAGGTCATGGGGATCGAGCACAAGGAGGTCGCCGGGCAGCGGCAGTCCTTCTACGTGCTCCGCATCCTGGAAAACGGGATGAAGATCATGATCCCGATGAACAAGGTGAACTCGGTCGGCCTGCGCGAGATCATCGGCGAGAAGGACGTCCGCCGCGTCTACACGATCCTCCGCGAGAAGGAGGTCTCGGTCGACTCCACCACCTGGAACCGCCGGTACCGGGAGTACATGGACAAGATCAAGACCGGGTCGGTGTTCGAGATCGCCGAGGTGCTCCGCGACCTCTACCTGCTCCGGTCCGACAAGGACCTCTCGTTCGGCGAGCGGAAGATGCTCGACACCGCGCGCTCGCTCCTCATCAAGGAGCTCGCGATCGCGAAGGAGACCGACGAGCAGGAGGTCGAGTCCGACCTCAAGAAGATCTTCAACATCCAGCCGTGATCGTCGCGCGTCCCGCGGGGCGCGCTTCGTGAGAAGATCGGAACCGCCGCGCGGCCCAGGGGTCGCGCGGCGGTCTCGTTTCGGGCTGCCACGGTGCGGCCCAGCGGACCCGGAGTGCATGCGCCGGACGCGAGTGCAGCGGCGGTGCCAGCGGAGGAAGCACGGGATGATCGGGGCGGAGCGGGTGGGCGCGATCCTGGCGGCGGGCGGCTCGGGCACGCGGGCGGGCGTCGCGAAGCAGTGGCTGGTGCTCGGAGGCGAGACGGTACTGCGCCGTTCGGCCCGCGCCCTCGCGGGCTGCGGTCTCGTGGACGAGCTCGTCGCGGTGGTACCCGCCGGCGAGGAGGCGCGCGCCGACGCCGAGCTCTCGGGCCTGGGCAAGCCGGTGCGCGTGGTCGCGGGCGGCGCGGCCCGCGCCGACTCGGTGCGGAATGGCCTCGCGGCGCTCCCCGGTTGCGCGATCGTGCTCGTGCACGACGCGGCGCGGCCGTTCGCGAGCGCGGGGCTCGCGGAGGCGGTGGCGCGCGCCGCGGCCGAGACCGGCGCGGCGCTCGCTGCGGTGCCCTCCACCGACACCGTGAAGCGGGCCGCCCCCGCGGCCGCGACCCCGACCGCGGTCGTCGCCGAGACCCTCGACCGCCGCTCGATCTGGCTCGCGCAGACGCCGCAGGGCTTCCGCACGAGCGTGCTCCGGCGCGCCTTCGACGCCGCGGGCGACGGCGCGGCCGCCGCGACCGACGAGTGCGCGCTCGTGGAGCGGCTCGGGCTGCCGGTGGCGCTCGTGCCTGGAGATCCGATGAACCAGAAGATCACCTCGGCCGACGACGTGTCGCGCGCGCGGGCGCGCCTCGAGGCGCCGGTCGCCGTGGGCGTCGGCTACGACGTCCACCCGTTCGCCCCTGGCCGCAAGCTCGTGCTCGGCGGCGTCGAGTTCACGGGCGAGGGGGATGGGCTCCTCGGCCACTCCGACGCCGACATCTGCGCGCACGCGATCTGCGACGCGATCCTGGGCGCGGCGGGCCTGGGCGACATCGGACGCCACTTCCCGGACACGGACCCGCAGTGGAAGGGGGTCTCGTCGCTGCGGCTCCTCCGCGAGGTGGCCGCGAAGGCCGCCGCCGCCGGGTGGCGCGTGGGGAACTGCGACGTGACGCTCGCCGCCCGACGCCCGAAGATCGCGCCCCGCGCGGGCGAGATGCGCGCGAACCTCGCCGAGGCGATGGGCGTCGCGCCCGCGCAGGTGAACGTGAAGGCGACCACCGGCGAGAAGCTCGGCTTCGTCGGGCGCGCCGAAGGGATCGCGGCGCACGCCGTCGCGCTGCTCGTGAGATCTTGACCATGCCCATCCAATTCCACGACACGCTCACCGCGAAGAAGAAGGAGCTCGTGCCGCTCGAGCCGGGGAAGGTCCGGCTCTACGTGTGCGGCCCCACCGTCTACGACTACGCGCACCTCGGCCACGCCCGCTGCTACGTGGTGTGGGACGTGGTCGTGCGCCACCTCCGCGCCCGCGGGCTCGAGGTGGTCTACGTGCGGAACTTCACCGACGTGGACGACAAGATCATCAGGCGCGCGAACGAGCGGGGCGAGGATCCGATCGCCCTCGCGGCGCGGTTCGCCGACGCGTTCCACGAGGACGTGGACGCGCTGGGCTGCCTGCGGCCCGAGGTGGAGCCGCGTGTGTCGACCCACATCCCGCAGATCGTCGCGATGATCGAGCAGATCGTCGCGAAGGGGCACGGCTACGCGCCGGGGAACGGCGACGTGTACTTCTCCGTCCGCAGCTTCCCGGACTACGCGCGCCTCTCGAAGCGGAACCTCGACGACCTCCAGGCCGGCGCGCGCGTGGAGCCGGGCGAGGCGAAGCGCGACCCGCTCGACTTCGCGCTGTGGAAGGCGGCGAAGCCGGGCGAGCCGTCGTGGGACTCGCCGTGGGGCAAGGGGCGTCCGGGCTGGCACATCGAGTGCTCGGCGATGACCTACGCGCACCTCGGCGCGCCGATCGACCTCCACGCCGGCGGGAAGGACCTCGTCTTCCCGCACCACACGAACGAGATCGCGCAGTCGGCGGCGGCGGTGGGCGACGGCAAGACCGCCGAGACCTTCTGCCGCGCCTGGATGCACAACGGGTTCGTCGAGATCGACGACGAGAAGATGTCGAAGTCCCTCGGCAACTTCTTCACCGTCCGTGACGTCCTCGCGCGCTTCGAGCCGGAGGGCCTGCGCCTCTTCCTGCTCGGCACGCACTACCGGAACGACTTCAACTTCTCCGACGCGATCCTCGCGGACGCGGAGCGGCGGCTCGTCTACCTCTACGAGACGCTGGAGAAGGCGGAGCGGACGGCGGGCGGGCTGGGGGCCGCGGGCCAGCCGAGCGCGTTCATCGAGCAGGCGTTCGCCGCGCTGGACGACGACTTCAACACCGCCCAGGTGCTCGGGATCCTCGCCGAGGCCTTCACGGCGGCGAACGCGCTCGCCGACCGGAAGGGCAAGAAGACGCCCGAGGAACGGGCGACGCTCGCCGCCTTCGCGCGCGACGCGCGGATGGTGGGGACGACGCTCGGGCTCCTCCAGCGGCCGCCGGCGCAGGCGCTCCTCTCGATCCGCGCGAAGGCCGCGGCCCGCCGAGGCATCGAGGGTGCGTGGGTGGAGGGGAAGATCGCCGAGCGCGCGGAGGCGCGGAAGGCGAAGGACTTCGCGCGGGCCGACGCGATCCGCGGCGAGCTCCTCGCTCGCGGCGTCGCCATCATGGACGGTCCGGAGGGGACGAGCTGGAAGGTGGAGTAGCCGTTGCGTGTAGCGCGCGGGCGGGTGCTCGCCTAGATTCGCGCCTTCACCAGGAGGCTCACATGAACGGAACGTGGATGCGTGCGGCGATCGCGGCGGCGGCCCTGGCCGCGGCCGGCACCGCGACGGCGGCGGACAAGACCTACCAGGTCACCGGCCCGGTGGTGGACGTGACGGACACGTCGATCACGGTGCAGAAGGGCAAGGAGAACTGGCAGATCGCGAAGGGCGCCGACACGAAGGTCACCGGCGACGTGAAGAAGGGCGACAAGGTCACCGTGATGTACACGATGACCGCGACCTCCATCGAGGCGAAGGCCGCGAAGGAGAAGGGCGCGAAGAAGGCGGCGGCGAAGTAGTCGCCTCGCGCTCTAGCCCACGGCGAAGAGCGCGTCCGGCCGGACCACGATCACGGTGCAGGGCGCGCTTTTCACGATCTTCTCCGCCACGCGGCCGAGCGTCTTCCGGCGCGAGCGCATCGCCCCGCCGTGCCGCGCGACCACGAGCAGGTCGCAGCGGTGGTTCC
>Ga0306924_10003526_pt1 | contig 15060 bp, 10 predicted proteins | sample sta12Can44000111_FD_203756 | JGI IMG/M metagenome (GOLD analysis project Ga0306924, IMG submission 203756) | Lab enrichment of tropical soil microbial communities from Luquillo Experimental Forest, Puerto Rico - statanox.12C.anox.44.000.111 (v2)... | ecosystem: Environmental > Terrestrial >... | reverse complement strand
ATGACCTGTGCGGTCACGTCGCACGGGTTGCGGGCCGCGCCGAATTCGGGAATGCGTGCCTCGAGGATCGCCCGCACGCCGGGGTTCGGCTGTGGCAATGGCACGCCATGCTGTTCGGCGCGATCGGCGGCCATGATTGCAGAACCGCCGGAGGCGGCGACGACTGCGACACCAGGTGCGGTGGGCTTGGGGGCCTTGGCAAAGAATGACGCGGTCGGGATCAGCGATTCGTAGTCCTCGACAAGGACGACACCGGCCCGCCGGAATGCGGCGCGGTACGCCGCGTAGGAGCCAGCGAGCGAGCCGGTGTGCGACAGCGCTGCCGTTGCACCCTCCTCACCGGTCGCCATCTTGTAGACAACGAGCGGCTTGTCGGCCTGCCATGCCAGCTCAGCTGCAGCGAGTAGGCGTTCGGGCTCGCTCATGCCTTCGAACAGGCAGGCGATGACGGCGCAGGCAGGATCGTCGACCAGGTAGGCAACGCAGTCGGCCATGTCGATGTCACAGGAATTGCCCGAAGTCAGCACATGGCTGAACGACACGCCGCGCGTTACTGCCTGCGCCAGCGCGATGCCCAGTGCACCCGATTGGCTGACGAGACCGATCGCCCGGGGGGTGGGCAGTGGCACCGGGGTGATGTCCATAAAGGTGATTGCGGCACCGCATAGAGCATTGACCATGCCGACCGTGTTCGGCCCTAAGAGCGCCATGCCGCTCTCTTGCGCAATTGCGGCGAGGCGGGTCTGGTCGGCGATGCGCTCCACCCGACCCGTCTCGGCAAAGCCCGAGGCAAAGACGATCGCACCCCCAACCCCGGCGGCAACGCATTCATGGACGATCGGTTCGACCGCTTCGCGTGGGGTCGCGATCAATGCGCAATCGACCGTCTCCGGTGCGGCACCGACGCTCGGGTAGCAAACCAACTCGCCGATCTGCGGATAGCGCGCGTTAACCGGATAGACCCGGCCATCGTAGGCGCCGAGATTGCGGAGGACCGCGGCGCCGAACGCGCCGGCGCGCGGCGAGGCACCGATAACCCGCGATGCTCGCCGGGTGAAACAGCCGCTCCAACGCCTGATGCCGGCGCAACGGCCGGGTCAATGTACTCAATGGGCGCATTCTCGATGGTCCTGGTTAATGAAACAGCGGCTTCGGCGCGCGATAAGCGATATAGTATACCTTGATAAAGGACCATCGGTCCGCATCACCTGAACATGGCCGAGCAAACCCGGCGCGAGCTCGGCATTTCCGGAGACGCCAGTTTTGCCGCCCGACAGCAGCAATATGAACATGACAAGGGCGGCCGAGAACTCGCTCGGTCGACCCAATTTCGTGGCCCTTACCGGACAGGACTCACCGGAACGCCAGGAACTGCTGGCGCAGATCCTCGCCAGGATCGATGAGGAGAAGCTGGAGGTCATACGGGTCGCTCTTGTCGACACACACGGCATCGCGCGAGTACGGCCGATCGAGGCGCGGCTGTTCTCGCAGGCGGCACGGAACGGAGTGGCGTTCACGACCGCACTTTTCGCTATGGATTCAGGCAATAACATCTTCCAAAACGTCTTTGCTGCCGATGGCGGCTTCGGCCGAGAAACGATGGGCGGCGGCGGCGACATGTTGGCGGTGCCGGACCTGGCGAGTTTTCGCGTGTTGCCCTGGGCGCATAAATGCGGTTGGGTGATGGGTGACCTCTATCTCAAATCCGGAGAGCGCTGCCCGCTCGATCCCCGTCTGGTCATGCAAACTGCGTGCGACCGCTTGGCGCGAAAGGGGCTGACTTATGTCGGGGGGATCGAGGTCGAATGTCACATTCTGAAGATTACCGACCCGCGAGCCGGCCTTACCGATTGTACACAACCGGCAACTGCTCCGGCCGTCGAGGCCTTGCGCCATGGCTACCAATACTTTTCGGAAAACGTGCTGGATCAGCTGGAGCCGGTGATCACGCCTATTCGCCATGCACTGATCGGCGCCGGTCTGCCGCTGCGAATTATGGACCCGGAGTGGGGGCCAGGACAGATTGAGATCTCTCTCGATCCGCTAGAGAATATGATGGCCGCCGACGCGATGATTATTTTGCGGGGGGCGGTCAAGCAGGTCTGCCGCCGCATGGGATTATTGGCGTCGTTTATGGCAAAGCCCGCTCTGCCAAACGTGTATTCGAGCGGCTGGCATCTGCATCAGTCGCTGTTTGATACGGCGACCGGCAGGAATGCCTTTGCCGAGTCCGGCGCTTTGATGTCGAACCTGGGATTGCACTTTGTCGGCGGCCTGCTCGAGCATGCGCGGGCGACGACCGCTTTCTCCAATCCAACGATCACCGGCTACAAGCGGCTCAACGCCAATCCTCTGGCGCCCAATCGGGTGCTTTGGTCGTACGACAACAAGGGGGCGATGTGCCGCCTTGTCGGCGGCATGGGCGATTCCGCAACCCATATCGAAAATCGGTCCGGCGATCCGGCAGCCAACCCGTACCTCTACATGGGGTCACAGATCATTGCCGGGCTAGACGGCATCGCCAACCAGATCGATCCCGGCAGCCCGCTGCCGGATCCTTATGCGCAGACGCAAAGGCCGCCCATGCCGAGCAGCCTGAACGAAGCCGTGGACGCGCTGTCGGTATCGACGATGTTTCGGGAAGCGCTGGGTAACGAGTTCATCGATCATTATGTCTCTGTCCGCCGTCACGAAATCGGACGTTTTCAGTCGTTCGTAACGGATTGGGAGCACCGGGAGTACTTTGAAGCCTTTTAGGATATCGCTCGACGGCTGAGAGTAGGCGGAAGTCCAAAGATAGATTTGGGGAGGAATCTGCAATCGGCATAGAGACTTGGCTGCAGCAGATAGGGTTGGCGGAACACACAGAGCTCTTTCGCACCGAGAAGATTGACGCGGCGGTATTGCCGACCCTGACCGATGCCGATCTGCGAGAGCTCGGGCTTCCGCTCGGCGACCGCAAGAAGTTGCGTGCGGCCATCGACGCGCTCGGCACGCCAAGCTCCGCCGACACTGTTGCGGTGCCGGTGCCGCCGCGGGCCGCCGCCGAACAACGCCACTTGACGGTGATGTTCTGCGACATCGTCGACTCGACGCGCCTTGCCGCGACTCTCGACCTCGAAACCCTGCGAAGCGTCATCGACGCCTACCAGCATGAGGTCGCTCGCTGCGTCGCCCGCTACGACGGCTTCGTGGCGAAATTCATGGGCGACGGTGTGCTGGTCTATTTCGGCTACCCGCAGGCGCACGAGGACGATGCCGAGCGCGCCGTCCGGGCCGGGCTCGACATCGTCGCCGCCATGCCGTCGCTGCGGACGATCGAGAGGCTCCAAATCAGTTGTCGGATCGGAATTGCCAGCGGCGTGGTCGTCGTCGGCGATTCGATCTCGGTCGGCGCCGCAGCGGAAATATCCGTGCTCGGCGAAACCCCCAACCTCGCCGCCCGGCTCCAGGCCGTCGCCCCCTGCAATGGCGTCATCATCGCCGCTGGCACCCGTGCGCTGGTCGCCAATCTGTTCAGCCTCAAATCGATCGATCCGCTGGATCTGAAGGGAATCGGCAATGGCGTTCCAGCCTGGCTGGTGACAGCCGCTCGCGACGCTGCCAGCCGCTTCCGCGCCACCCGCGACCCGGCCTCCGCCGCCTTTGTCGGCCGCGACGCCGAACTAACGCTCGTGCTCGACCGCTGGGCGATGGCCGCCGCCGCAGAAGGCCAACTGTTTCTGCTGTCGGGCGAGCCGGGGCTCGGCAAATCCCGCCTCTGCGAGACTGTGCTGTCCTGCATTGCCGCCGCGCCGCATGCCGAAATCCGTTTGCAATGCTCGCCCTACCATGCCAACAGCGCGCTCTATCCGGTGCTGCGCCACGTCGAACGCAACGCCGGCCTCACCCACGAGGATCCGCCTGCAGTGCGGCGCGAGCATTTCGGGCGATTGTTCGCCGATTCACGCACGGCAGAACGAGCTATCACACTTCTCGGTCCTGCCCTCGGCCTGGCGGAGACCGCGCCCGCCGACGCGGCCCCGGCCGGGAGCATGTCAGAAACCCTCACCTTGATGCAGGACCTCCTGCTCGCTCCCGCCATCGACCAGCCGCTATGCATACTCGTCGAAGACGCCCAGTGGCTCGACCCGACGACGCAGGAATTGCTGAGTCTGTTGATCGATCACCTCGGTGATCGCCGCGTGCTGATGCTGATTACGCACCGCCCCGAATTCGTACCGCCCTGGGGCTCGCGCGCGCATCTCACGCAGCTCGCGATGAACCGCTTGAGCGCCGGCGCCTGCGCCGGGCGATCGGCGACCTCGCCCGCGGCAAGGCGCTCCCCGAGGAAGTCCTGCACCAAATCGTGGCCAAGGCGGACGGCGTGCCGCTGTTCGTCGAAGAACTGACCAAGACCGTGTTGGAATCCGGACTGCTCAGCGAGGATAGCGACGCCTGGCGCCTCAGCGGCCCGCTGCCGCCGCTGGCGATCCCATCGAGCCTGCACGACTCTTTCATGGCCCGTCTCGACCGCATGGCGCCGGTAAAGGAGGTCGCGCAGGTCGGCGCCGCCATCGGCCGCGAGTTCTCGTCGCGGCTGTTGGCGCCCGTTCTCGACATGAACGAGGCCACGCTCGGCGCCGCCCTGGCCGAGCTCGTCGATGCTGGCCTGCTGGTGACTCGCGGCGGCGACATCTACGCGTTCAAACATGCGCTGACCCGCGATGCCGCCTATGCGAGCCTGCTTCGCAGCCGTCGTCAAATCTGCCATCAGCGCACTGGAGGAATTCGACGACGGTTTCGTCCGCGCGACCGAGCCGGAGCTTTTGGCCTACCACTACCAGGAAGCCGGGGATTTCAGCGCCGCCCTCGCCCATTGGATCGCGGCCGGCGATGTTTCGGAGGAGCGCAGCGCCAATGCGGAAGCCGTTGCTCACTATCGGTCGGCCAGGGCACTGACCGAGGACGCGGACCGGTCCGCCGCCGACCGTGTCCGGGCGGCAGAAGTCCTGCTGAAGCTGGGTAACGCGCAATGGCAAACGGCCGGCTACCAGGCGAAGGAAGTCATGCAGTCGTACCGCGCGGCGCGCGAGACTGCGCTGGCATTGGACCAGCAGGACGAAGCCGCCGAGGCCGAGATTCGAATTGCTGCGGGCGTCGGATTCAGCTGTCGCAACCGCGAAGTCCTGGAACTTGGCAACAACATCCTCCGGAGAGGGCCGGACCGTTTACGCCCCGAAACGCTTGTGCACATATGGCTGCAGATCGGTGCAGGGCATTGCCACATGGGCGACTTCGAGCAGTCACTGGCCTTCTCGGAGAAGGCCATCGAGCTGGATAATCGGGTCAATTGCAGACACAAGGCTCCCGGGTCGGGCGCCGACCCAGCCATCGTCGCACGCGACCCGGCGGAAATGGCTTTGCGGCCGTTGGGACGTCTCGATCGGGCACTTGCGATCTCCGAGCAAGGCATGGCGATCGCTCTGGACCGGGGTCACTTGTTCTCTGTCGTCTGGGCAAGCGTATCGCGTGTTCTTGCGCTGACGAGTTTCGGTCGCTACGCCGAAGCCGTCGACTGCGCCGACGAGGCTCTCGCGATTTGCGAAAGGCATGGCTTCGACACGCGTATCGGCAATGTTCTCCAGCATCGAGGGCCCGCATTATTCGAACTCGGCGACGAAGAACGAGGTCTGGCGGATATTGAACGGGGAGTAATCCTTTGGCGAGAAGGCAGCGGCACCTTTTTGCTGACGCGCAATCTGGCGAAGCTCGCCGAATATCAGCTGCGCGCACACCGGCTCGAAGAGGCCCGCGCAAACCTCCATGTGGCGGAACGGTTGGCCGACACAACCGACGAGAAAATGCACCTTGCGGAGATTATCCGGCTCCGCGGTCGCCTCTGGCAGGCGGAGGGTAATTACGACCACGCGCGGCTGTGCTTTGAACGCGCCATCGCGTGCTCACGCGAGCAGAGCGCGCGCCTGTTCGAACTCAACGCCGGCCGCGACCTCGCCAGGCACGATGGCGAAGCCGGCGACACCACCGAGGCGCTTGCAACGTTGCGGGGCATTGTGGATTGGTTCCCCGCCAGCCTCGACGTCCCGGTCCTCGCCGAATGCCGCGCGCGGCTGCTATAGACCCTCCCGGCCTTTGCTAACGGGGCACGACGCCCTTCCGACGGAAGAGGGCGCGGTAGGCCGCGTAGGAGCCGGCGAGCGAGCCGGTGTGCGACAGCGCTGCCGTCGCACCCTCCTCACCGGTCGCCATCTTGTAGACAACGAGCGGCTTGTCGGCCTGCCATGCCAGCTCCGCTGCAGCGAGTAGGCGTTCGGGCTCGCTCATGCCTTCGAACAGGCAGGCGATGACGGAGCAGGCAGGATCGTCGACCAGATAGGCCACACAGTCGGCCATGTCGATGTCACAGGAGTTGCCAGAGGTCAGGACGCGGCTGAACGACACGCCGCGCGTCACTGCCTGCGCCAGCGCCATGCCCAGTGCAGCCGATTGGCTGACGAGACCGATCGCCCGCGGGGCGGGCGGTGGCACAGGGGTGATGTCCATAAAGGTGATTGCGGCACCGCACAGGGCATTGACCATGCCGACCGTGTTCGGCCCCAAGAGCGCCATGCCGCTCTCTTGCGCGATTGCGGCGAGACGGGTCTGGTCGGCGATGCGCTCCGCCCGACCGGTCTCGGCATAGCCCGAGGCAAAGACGATCGCACCCCCCACCCCGGCGGCAACGCATTCATGGACGATCGGTTCGACCGCCTCGCGCGGGGTCGCGATCAATGCGCAATCGACCATCTCCGGCACGGTACCGACGCTCGGGTAACAAGCCAACTCGCCGATCTGCGGATAGCGCGCGTTAACCGGATAGATCCGACCGCTATAGCCGGCGAGATTGCGCAGGACCGCGGCGCCGAACGCACCGGGCCGCGGCGAGGCGCCGATGACCGCGATGGTGGCCGGGTGCAACAGTCTCTCCAACGCCTGGTGGCGCCGCAGTGGCCGGGACAAGGTATTCATCGGACTGTCAGGTGAGTCAGAGACCGGCAACGGCATCCCGAAGCTCGGCCACCCAGGCCGGATCATCGAACACGCTCGCCGGCCACGGCAGACCGTAGTGCTCGCGCAACATTGTCCCGCCGTATTCCGTGCGGAACAGCTCGCGCCGCTGCAGGATCGGGATCACCTCGGCGCTGAATACGTCGAGTTGCGTTGGCAGCAGGGGCGGCATGATGTTGAAACCGTCCGCGGCACCGTCGTTGAACCAGTCCTCGATCAGCTCGGCGATCTGCTCCGGCGTCCCGGCGGTCACGAAATGCCCCCGCGCGCCGGCCAGATAGCCGAGCAATTGCCGCAATGTCGGCTTGTCGCGCTTCACCAGATTGAGGATCACCTCGGTGCGGCTGCGCGCCGCCTCCACCGAGGTCGGGTCGGGGAAATCGTCGGCTGTGAGCGGGCGATCGAGCGGCAGATGCGAGAAATCATACCCACCAAAGCGGCCCGACAGCCGCTTGCGCCCGACCTCCGGATCGGTGAGTTCGTTGACCTCGCGCACAAGGCGCTGCGCCTCGGTTTCGGTCCCGGCGATCATCGGGCTGAGGCCGGGCAGGATCAGCATCTGCGCCGGCAGCCGTCCCTCGGCCGCCGCCAGTGTCTTCAGATCGGTATAGAACTCCTGCGCCGTCGCCTTTGCCATGTGGGCGGTGAACACGCCGCGATGATTGATCGATCTCATGCGGTCGCGCCGAGCGTAGACTCCGGCGGCCCGGTCGTCGATGACCGCATCCGCAGCCCAGCTGTCCCATAGTGCCTTCACCACCTCCATGAACTCCTCGCCGCGAGCGTAGCGGTCGGCGTGAGTTACCTGCCCGGCGCCGCCGTAATTTTCCGCCGCAGTCGCGAGCCACGAGGTCACGATGTTCCAGGCGGCACGACCGCTGCTGATGTGGTCGATTGAAGCGAACTGCCGCGCGAGATTGAACGGTTCGGTGTAGGTGGTCGAGGCCGTTGCGATCAACCCGACCCGGCTGGTCGCCGCTGCCATCGCCGCCAGCACGGTGATCGGCTCAAGCCAGGTGCGCGGCGCCTGGGCCACATCGCCGCCCAGTGCGAGCTGGTCGGCCAGGAAAACGGAATCGAACAGTGCCGCTTCGGCGCGCTGTGCCAGATCCTGGTAATAGCGGATGTCGGTCAAGGGCAGCTGTGACGAGGCCGGATGGCGCCACGACGCCTCGTGATGTCCACGGCTGTGGATGAACAGATTGAGGTGCAACTGCCGTTTCATCAGACCGGTCCTTGCTGGCGCCGGCCGCCCGATCCTCGACGGGAGGGCGGAGGCCGCATCGGAAAACTATGTCCCTGCGGTCGGCTCGGGCAAGATGGTTGCACGACTAGGCTGGACGACAGACCTCAGGGTTCTCGTCGGATGTTCGGTTCTTGGGCTAAATTCGGCTAGGTTGTGGATCTCCGGCACGATCGCCGACACGTCACCCGAAGACCGCGTTCCTTTCCTGGTGCTGGCCCTAGCAGGAGAACGACACGATGTCTCGTCCGCGAGCCCTTGAAAACATCCGTGTGGTGGACTTCAGCTGGGTGCGGGCCGGGCCATGGGCCACGCGCTGGCTAGGGGCTCTAGGGGCCGAGATCATCAAAATCGAGTGGCCAGAGAATGAGCGGGGCAGATTGCCGAGTACCACCACCCCGCACAGCCTCGAGGTCAACCTGAACACCTCGGGAAACTTCAATGACACGAACGTCAACAAGAAGAGCCTCAGTCTCAATGTGCGAAGCGCCAAAGGCCTGAAGATCGTCAAGCGGCTGATCGCCATTTCCGACATCGTAATTGAGAATTTCAGCTCGCGAGTGCTGCAGAAATGGGGCCTCGGTTATCAGGAGCTGTGTAAAGTCAAACCGGATATCGTCTATGTGTCGATGTCAGGGTACGGCCATACAGGTCGGCATCATCATTACACAACATTCGGTCCGGTCGCCCAGGCGGTCTCCGGGCTGACATATATCTCGGGCTTGCCTGACAAACCGCCGGCTGGCTGGGGCTGGTCGTATATGGATGATACCGGCGGCATGTACGGGGCGATGTCTGCCCTCACCGGCCTCTACCATCGCAATATGACAGGACGCGGCCAGCATATCGACCTGTCTCAGATGGTGGCGAGCGTTCCCCTCAACGGTCCGGCGCTGCTGGACTTTACGGTGAACGGGCGCGGCTCGCGCCGGGCTGGCTATCCGCCCGGCAACCGGGCGCACTGGCCAGGCACTCCTTTGGTCAATAACTACCGTGGACCGACGGTGGCACCCCACAATGCCTATCGCACCCATCCTGGCGAATACAACGACTGGTGCGTGATTGTCTGCCACTCCGACGAGGAATGGCAGCGGCTGGTGCAGGTGATGGGCGGTCCGGCCTGGGCCTCCTCGCCGAAATTTGCCACGGCCATCGGACGCTTGCAGCATCAGCAGGAACTGGACGAGCAGATCGAAGCGTGGAGCATGACATTGGGGAAATACGAGCTGACCCAGCGCTGTCAAGCTGCCGGTGTTCGCGCCCTTCCGGTGCAAAGCGCCGAAGACCGGGTGGAGCATGACCCGCAATTGCGCCACCGGGAGATGTATCTGGCGATGGAGCATGCGGCGCTCGGACTCCATAAAGTGCAAAATGCCCCGTTCAAACTCTCGGAGACTCCCGCGTCGAACCACCTGCCGAGTCCCCTGATCGGCCAACACACTAGGGAGATTGTCGAGAGCTTGCTGGGCTTTAGCCACGAAGAGCTCCGCGTCGGCTTTGCCGACGGCACGTTCTGGCCGACAAACCGGAAACGTTTTCCATACATGGAGGAGATGCTCCAGTGAGCGAAGCCCAGCCCCTGCCGGGCCCGCTGGCTGGCCTCAGAATCCTGGAGCTCGCGGATGAAACGGGGCAGTTCTGCGGCAAGCTTCTCGGCGATCTCGGCGCCGACGTAGTCAAGATCGAACCACCGGGTGGCGAGCGCAACCGCCACGTCGGGCCGTTCCTCGACGACATCCCTCACCCCGAGCGCAGTCTGTCATTTTGGTACTACAATACGTCCAAACGCGGCATCACGCTCAGTCTGGAAACTGCCGACGGCCGCCGGCTTTTCCGGCGGTTGGCGGCGACATCGGACGTCATTCTTGAAACCTTCCCCCCCGGCTTCCCGGCGTCGCTGGGGCTCGATTACGATTCCCTGAGCCTACAGAACCCGCGGGTGATCATGTGCTCCCTGACCCCTTTCGGCCAGACTGGTCCCTGGCGGGATTACCTTTCGAGCGACTTGCTTCATATGGCGGCAGGCGGCGAGATGGCCTCCACCGGTTATGACCAGGCGGACGCGCCCAATGCGCCGCCGATCGCCCCCGGCGGTGGTAACGCCTGGCACATGGGCGGCCATTTCGCCTGCATGGCGATCATGGCTGCCCTGGTCTACCGAACGGTCGCCGGGCAGGGGCAATACATCGACACCTCGATCCACGAGGCCTGTGCGCTGACGACAGAAGCGGCGATCGCCAACTACATCTATCGCGGAGAGGTGGTTCGGCGTCAGACCGGCCGCCATCATGCAGCAGGTCCCACACCCCGCACGCAATTCCAAGCCAAGGACGGCACGTACGTCTGCGCGCTGGTAGGGGGTCGGTTAAATCCAAAATATATCGGGGAACTGGCCGACCTACTGGACAGCTACGGTATGGCCGGCGATCTCAGGGACCCCAAATACAAGGACCCGGCCGTCATTGCGGCGAACACATCGCACATAATCGACGACCTCGTGGCCAATTTCATTGCGAGCCTGCCGGCAGAGGAGGTTTACCACGCTGCCCAGGATCGCGGCTTCACCTGGGGGGTGGTGCGCGCCCCGGAGGCATTGCTCGACGACGCCCATTTGCATGATCGCGGTTTTTGGAAGGAGGTGGAGCACCCGGAGCTCGGCCGCAGCTTCGTCTACCCCGGCGAAGCGGCCATTTATAACGGTTCTCCGTGGCGGATCTCCCGACGAGCGCCGCTGATCGGCGAGCACAACATCGAAATCTTCGGTGACGAATTGGGACTATCTCGCGGCGAGCTATCTATTCTGGCGGAAAATCGCGTGATCTAGCCGATTTGACGGCAGCGTGGCCCTGGGTTTTGCCGGCTTTGATCCGGGAGATCGACGTGCCGGGTATCGCGAACATCGCTCACAGCCCCGAGGACCTCCGCGCCAAGGTCACGGCGTTCAATCCCAGACGCGTTCGCTGAAACCGTCCGATCGCTCCGTCATTCCGGTGCCGTTCGCCTCTCGACAGGGCACGGACAACCCTACTGCTTCAACTTTTCGCATGCCTCCGACGGCGGCTCCTTGGCCGAGCAGGCGTCCGGTTAGCCAAGCACCGACAAACCTCGACGCACCGGTTCCCACCACCGTCCGGTTCTGACGATCGCGGTGCACAGAATAACCAGGTGCCGATGTGGTTCACCATGGATCTCTCGGCGCTTCTTCGATGATACGACCGCGAAAGCCGATCACGCAGCGCGGCGGCGGAAAGCGTCGAGACTGCCGGCGTGGATCAGTTCGCCCGGCAACTGGTGCCCGACGATCTCCTCGGCCATACGGCCGACCTCGATCAGCGCGTCGAGATCGACGCCGGTATCGATGCCCATCTCCTCGCAGAGCAGCACCAATTCCTCGGTGCAGATGTTGCCGGCCGCCTTGGGTTGCCCGGCGAACGGGCAGCCGCCCAGGCCGCCGACGGTCGAGTCGAATTGGGTGACACCCATCTTGAGCCCGGCATGCGCGTTGGCGACGGCGAGCCCGCGGGTATCGTGCAGGTGCAGCGAGATTGCCACGTCGGGCCAGCGGCTGCGCACTTCGCCGAGCGCACGCTCGATGCGCAGCGGTGTCGCCCAACCCATCGTGTCGGCTAGAGAAAAATATCGAATTTCGGCGCCGGCTTCCTCGGCGATCGCGAGCCCATCTTCCAAGGTCGAGATAACCTGCGCCGGCGCAATGTCGCCCTGGTAGTTGCAGCCGAACGCCGCCATCACCCCGATCCGCGGCACCTCGATGCCGTTTTCGAGATGCAGTGCCGTCTGCTTCTTCATTGCCTCGACGTTTTCGGCGTGGCTGCGATGCAGGTTCTTCTGGGTGAACCCCTCCGACGCGGTCAGCGAGATCGCGCCCGATATCGTCAGCCTGTTGCGGAAGACCAGCGCACGGTTGAGCCCGCTCGCGTTGAACCAGAGGGCAGTGTAGTGGACGCCCTCCTTCGGGGTGAACCCGGCGACGACGTCTTCGGCGTCCGCCCAGCCCGGCACGATGCGCGGGCTGACGAACGAGGCGGCCTGGATGTGGTGCAACCCGGTCTCGGCGAGCGCCTCGATCAGCTTGATCTTCTCCGCGGTGCTGATCGGGCCGGGTTCGATCTGGAACCCTTCGCGCGGGCCTTCCTCGTGGATCTCCACCTGTGTCGGCAGATCGCTCATGGTCTTGTTCCCTTGTGCTAGTTTCCCAGCCGGTAAAACCGCGACGCGGTGCCGGCGAAGAGATCGGCCTTTTCCGATGCCGAGGCACCGTGCGCTAACCGCTTGAACGTGTTGAACAGCACCGGATAGCTGCACGCACCCTTGTCGACCGGAAAGTTGCTTTCGAACATGCAGCGGTCGGCGCCAAAATTTTCGATGCAGGCCTCGACGTAGGGCTGCCAAACGTTCGCTATCTCTCTGGATGACGGCGGCAGCGGCGCCAAGTGAAAATCGAAGGCGTTGACGATCATCGCCAACCCGCCGAGCTTCACATACACGTTCGGAGAGGCGGCGAGCGCCTTGATATCGGCGCGCCAGCCGGGGAACACCTCATCGCGTTTATAGGGCCCGACCCCAAGCGGACCGCCGAAATGGTTGAGCACGATCCTCACGTCCGGACATTCGCGCGCCACTCCGCTCAGGGTCTTGATCTGTGGGTGGTAGATCCACGCTTCGAAGGTCAAATTGTGCGCGGGCAGCCGCCTAAGGCCGCGCCGGAAGTTGGGATCATCCATGAGCCCCAGCGGCGGTACATAGGATGAGGCGCCGAGAATCGCCGGATCATGAGCAGCGATCTGCCGGATGCCGCGAAACCGGCCGCCGGCCGCGGCGATCTGGCCTTCGAGCACCGCATCGACATTGGGCAGCCGCAAATCGGCGAAGCTTACGATGCCGGCGCAAATTTTGGTCTTGCCGCCGCGCCGGTCACCCTCCTCGGCGATCGCCCGGACGAACTCGCTTTCGCCGATCGGCCGCATCTCCTCCGGGCCGCCGGTCCGATAGCCCGAACCGCACTGGATGAACACGGTCGCGATGATGTTGTGACCCGAGTTGACGTCGGCCAAGAGTTCGTCGAGCAGATAGCGGCTGCCCGGGTGATCCCAGAGATGATGGTGCGGGTCGACGATCGGCAGATCGGGTTCGAGTATCTCTTCGGTCAGCTTGCCGAGCCATTCGAGATTGGGCAGTGGGCGGGGGTAGGCGCGGGCTTCGCCAGTGGTGTTTGGAGGCATGGCATTCTCCCGGGAGGTAGATTGGCTCGATAGCCCCAATCATCGGCGGCGCCGTTTGGCAAAGTCTACTCCGAAATTGTAGCCTACAGCCGGACTGGCGATTTAGAGGAGGCGAGCAATGAACGATGCGGGCACCCTATCACGGCACATGCTGGACGTCAGGGAGCTGACGGCCGACGCGTTTGCGCCCTATGGCGAAGTCATCGCGCCGCTGCGAACGGGCGGCCAGGGTGCCGGGACCCACCACGACCCCGAGGCTTCGGCGAGCGAAGCAAAGCTCGTCCTGGGTAATGGCGAGCCACGGCTGTGGATCATGCATCTGCCGCATGTCGGGCTCGGCTTCACCCGGATCGCGCGTCACCGACGGGTTACCCAATGCTTGGGCTCGCTCGGCGGCAAGGAATGGCTGATCGGCGTGGCGCCACCGGGCGACCTTGATGATGACGCTCGGCCGCGCGTCGAGGACATCGTCGCCTTCCGGGTGCCGGGCGATCGCCTGATCAAGCTGCACGTCGCGACGTGGCACGCCGGCCCGCACTTCGTCCACGACGAATGCCTATTCGTCAACCTCGAGAACCTCGACACCAACCGGCGTGATTTTCACGCCGTGCCGCTTTCGGTCGAGTGCCGGTATCGGCTCTGAGCCGCGCGATGCGCTGAGCCCCTCGCCGGCCCGGTCGGTCTCAGCACCGACGGGAGGCCAAAACTGGGGGCGCGGCAAAATGAACCCGTCGGCACTGTTCATCGCACGGCCGGCCGCGACTACGTTGGTGATGATCGGCGTGGCACTTGCCGGGTTTTTCGCCTTCTTGCGGCTGCCGGTGGCGCCGCTGCCACAGGTCGATTACCCGACCATTACGGTGTCTGCGTCGATGCCGGGCGCCAGTCCCAATACGATGGCCGCGACCGTGGCGACCCCGCTCGAACGCCATCTCGGCATCATTGCCGATGTCATCGAGATGAGTTCGGAGAGCTCGGTCGGCATTACCCGCATCACCTTGCAGTTCAACCTCAACCGCAGCCTCAATGGCGCCGCGCGCGACGTCCAGGCGGCGATCAATGCCGCGCGAGCCGACCTGCCGACCAGTCTACGGCAGAACCCCTCCTACAATAAGGTCAACCCTGCCGCAGCCCCGGTTGCTCTCCTGGCGATGACCTCTGACACCCTGACGCGCGGCCAGATCTACGATGCCGCCTCTGGGGTCATCCAGCAGGCATTGTCACAGATCGAAGGTGTTGGCCAGGTCCAGCTAGGCGGCAGCTCGCTGCCGGCGGTGCGGGTCGAGCTCAACCCGCTCGCGCTCTTCAAATACGGCATCGGGCTCGAAGACGTTCGCGCTGCACTCGCCTCGGCCAACGCGCACAGCCCCAAGGGTGCAATCGAAGACGGCGACCGCCGGCTGCAGATCTACACCAACGACAAGGCAAACCATGCCGAGGATTATCGGGGGCTCGTAATCGCCTACCGCGATGGCGCGGCAGTGCGGTTGAGCGATGTGGCAGAGGTTGAAGACTCAGTCGAAAACCTGT
>Ga0306924_10003525_pt1 | contig 15060 bp, 12 predicted proteins | sample sta12Can44000111_FD_203756 | JGI IMG/M metagenome (GOLD analysis project Ga0306924, IMG submission 203756) | Lab enrichment of tropical soil microbial communities from Luquillo Experimental Forest, Puerto Rico - statanox.12C.anox.44.000.111 (v2)... | ecosystem: Environmental > Terrestrial >... | reverse complement strand
AGATGTCCGGTGTCTGGTAATTGTGCGCCAGGACGACCGCATTGCGCTCGTCCTTGAGCCGCAGGATGGCGGCGATGTCATCGGCCAGGATCTTCCATTCGAAGGGGGGGATGTGCCGCTCCACCCGCCGGTAGAGCTCGGGCATCGGCAACGCGGCGGTAGGGGTCGGGGAAACGGTTTGGAGCATCGTTATCTCCTCCATTATACTCATTCTGAGCATTACCAGAGTCTGGAAAAGCCGGGCGGAATTCGCCCGGCCTCCAATTATGCTAGATATGAGAATAAGTCGCCGATGCCCGCTGTCAAGATACTGTCACACGGCGCCCGGCGCGCAGCCGCAGTCCGGGTGCCGGACGCTCGAGCAGGACCTCGCGCCGGAAGCGCACGAGCCGTGCCGGCCGGCCGCCGGTTTCCGCGCTGATCCCGCCGGTCTCCTCGACCAGACCCTGCTGCTCGACGAGCCGCCGGAAATTTTGCTTGTGCAGTCGCACACCCGACAGCGCCTCGACCGTGCGCTGCAGCTGCAACAGCGTGAAAGCCGGCGGCATCAGCTCGAATACCACCGGCCGATATTTGATCTTGCCGCGCAGGCGGCCGATCGCAGTGGCGAGGATCCGCCGATGATCGGCCGCCATCGGCACACCGAACACCAACCCGTCGCCGGGCTGGGTTGGCCTCCCGAGATCGCGCCAAGATTCCTGGATCAGGCCCCCCTCGTAGAGCAGCTCATAGCGTTCGAGGACGAGTTCCTCATTCCAGGATCGGGCGAATGCGAGACCCAGCCTTTCTGCGCGCAGCCGCTGTTCCGTCTCGCTCGCGGCCTGCTTCGCCCATGCGCCGAGACGGGCTTCGAGCGACGGGAGCGTCGCTGGCTGGCCGGCGCGCCAGTCCTCCCAGGGAAAATAGCGGTACCAGCTCTGCCACACCGCTTCGCCAACGCCGCCCGGCCGCGCTTCGCGCACGAGCGCCAGATAGGCCACCGTCAGCGCGCGACCCGCCCGCGCGTCTTCGACGCGGTCGCGGTCGCCAAAGGTATAGAGCTGCTCGACATAGCCGAGTTTTTGGGCCGTCTGCCGTTCGACCCAGGCGCGCAGCCCGACCTCGAGGGTGCGATGCTCGACCTCCAACGGGCCAGACGGCAACGCCTCGATCGGGTCGTGGCCGATGCGCACCGTCAGCACGCGCGGCTCGTCGATCGTCGCCGTCACGATCACCGCGCTGAGCCGGATCGACAGCGAGGCCCCGCGGCCGTTCTCACGCGGCATCAACACGGCGGCGCCGGCGCCGGGCCTCTCCATCCGTCGGGCACCCTTATGGCTACACCGACGAAGTCTAGCATATCCTCGGTTCTCCACAGCCTGCCGAGCCCGGCACCCAAGGCTCCGATCAACGAATTAAATTCCCCCTGCTGCGTGATCGAATTCGTTGATACGCCTCCCTAGGCCAGGTCGAATTTCGTTGTTATTTTCTGCGCTTCTTGTCCACTTACCTTTTGTTATCAACCGCTTGGTAGGAGCAGTCTCGACCTGCGAGCAGGGCGGAAGAAGATTTTCGTTGTTTTTCGCGCTGGAGGCGGTCGTCAGCTTCCCGCCGCAATCATCCTTTCGAGCTCGATCTCGGCGGCGAGGCTATCGCGGTCGCGCGCGATCGTCAGCACCGCCAATTTGCGGCTCCCCTGCCGGTAGTTCACTGTGCAGTCCTTGGCCGCGAGGCTTCCGTCGATCTCGATACGGTCCCATTTCGCGGCGTGCCCGACGTAAGAAAGCGATAAATCGTGCTGCTGGGTCCAGAAGAACGGCACCGCGTCGAACCGTTCGCGCGCACCGAGCATGTTGCGGGCGGCCGTCTGGCCCTGCCGCCCGGCGACCACCCAGTGCTCGATGCGGATCTGCTCGCCGCTCAGCCGGTCCGGCCATCTTGCGATGTCGCCGGCGGCCCAAATACCGGGAATGCTAGTCTCGAGATACGCGTCGACGGTGACACCGCGATCGGCGGCGATGCCAGCCTGCTCAGCCAGCACCATCTCGGGCCGCACGCCGATGCCGACGACAACGAAGTCGGCATCGAGCCGTTGGCCACTCTGCAGCGTGACATGGCTGCGATCGAATGCAGCGGGCGTGGTACCGAGATGGAAGGCGACGCCATGCTCCTCGTGGACCTTGCGCACGAGGTCACCGACTTCCTGGCCGAGCACGTTTTCCATCGGCCGCGCCTCGGGGGCGACGACGTGCACATCGAGCCCGCGGGCGCGCAATGACGCCGCGACCTCGAGACCGATGAAGCTCGCCCCGATGACGACCGCGCGACCCGCGCTCGCCGCCGCAGCGATTAATGCCCGGCTGTCCTCGAGTGTGCGCAGATAATGGATATGCGGCAGATCGCTGCCAGGGACATCGAGCCGTACCGGTACCGCACCGGTGGCCAGCAGCAGCGCGCCGTAATGATGCCGGCTGCCGTCGGCGAGCCGGACCTCGCGGACCTTCGCATCGATCGCCGTTGCGCGGACACCCAGCTTTAGCTCGATCGCGCGCTCGGCGTAGAACTCGGGCGGGCGCAGCGGTATCCATTCTTCAGGTGCCGTGCCTGCGAGAAAGTCCTTGGAGAGATTGGGCCGGTCGTAAGGACCCGAGTCGTCGGCGCTCAGCATCGTGACCGCGCCGGCGTAGCCTTCGCGCCGCAGCATCTCGGCCGCGGCGTTTCCCGCGGCACCACCGCCGATGACGACGACCGACTCTGGGCCGCCCTGCGCTGCCATTCGCGTCGGCCGCGCGGCCGGCTCCAGCTTTACGCGGACGTAGATCCTTCCGTCGCGCTCTTCGACCCGCCAGCACGCGACCGGGCTGAGCGCCGGCGCGCGCACCGCCTCACCGGTGCGCAGACTGAAGCAGGCGTGGTGCCACGGGCAGCGGACAGTGTCGGCGACGAGCACTCCCTTGACGAGCGGCCCATGGTAATGGGTGCATTCCGCGCCGACTGCGAACAGCTTTCCGCCACTGCGCGCGAGCAATACCGCTTCGGCGTTGACGTGCCCCAAAATCATGCCGTCCTCGGCGAGGTCCGCGATGGGGACCCCATTCGCCAAATCGGGTCCGGCGGGGTCCTTATTCTCTTCGCTCATGACTGCCTCCTGCTGCCTGCGTAATTACCACTCTGAAACGAAACGCCGCCCGATGCCATTCGGCGCATGGCAACAGGATTCGCGTGGGGATTTGCGTCACTTGCCATGACGAGACCGAGAGGCGAAGATCGACGTACCGGCCGACCCCGGGGAGGATGACAACCCACCGCGCGCGGTCGGTGCCTGAGAGGAGGAGCTAGCGATGGGTTGGCTCGATGGGCAGGTAGCGCTGGTTACGGGTGGGGGCTCGGGCATCGGCCGAGCCGTGGTGGCGCGATTTGTCGAAGAGGGTGCGCGTGTCGGGGTCCTGGACCGCGTCGCGGCCAGAGCCGAGCAATTGCGTTCTGAGTTCGGCAGTGCAGTGGTCGCCCACGCCGGCGACGTCGCCCAACTCGCGGACAACAAGCGCGCCGTCGCAGAAACCGTCGAGGCCTTTGGCCGCCTCGACATCTTTGTCGGCAATGCCGGGGTGTTCGACGTGTACGCGCCGCTCGCCGAGTTTTCCGAAGAGAGGCTCTCCGAGGCCTTTGACGAGCTGTTTGGGGTCAACGTCAAGGGCTGCTTCTTCGGTGCGAAGGCGGCTTTACCCGAGTTGATCAAGACCGAAGGGTCGATGGTCTTCACCGCGTCGGTCGCCGGATTGAATTCCGGCGGCGGCGGGGCTCTTTATACCGCTTCGAAGCATGCAGTTGTCGGGCTGATCCGGCAGCTCGCGGTGGAAGTCGGGCCACGCGTCCGGGTCAATGGTGTCGCCCCCGGCGGCACCATTACCGATCTGCGGGGTTTGGCGGTTCTTCACCAGGACGACCGCTCGCAATTCACCGATCCGGGCACCGAAGAGCGGCTACGCGGCGGTAACCCGCTGCACATCGCACTTCAGCCCCCCGATCTCGCCGGGGCATACGTATTCTTAAGCTCGAGGACCAGCGCTAGAGGCATCACCGGTACGATTCTGACGGTCGATGCCGGAGCGATGCTGCGGGTGCCGCGCCGCACCCCGCAAAACCATTGAGGTGACAGCCGATGGAAACGGATAATCTCGGATTGGTCGATGCTAAAAACGGCTTGATCAGCCGCCGCATCTTCATCGAGCCGGATATTTATCAGCAGGAGCTGGAACGCATCTTTGCCCGCTGCTGGCTCTTTCTGTGCCATGAGAGCCAAATTCCGCGGGCGGGAGACTTTTTCACCACTTACATGGGCGAAGACCCGGTTCTGGTCGTGCGCGACACGGCAGGCCAGGTGCACGCCTTTCTGAATGTCTGCCGCCATCGCGGCAACCGGCTGTGCCGCGCCGATGCGGGCAATACCGCGACCTTCACCTGCGCCTATCACGGCTGGACCTATCGCAATGACGGGCGGCTGGTCGGCGTGCCGTATCTGAAGGAAGCCTACTACAACGAACTGGATCGCGAGCGTTGGGGTCTGGCCTCAGTGGCGCAGCTCGACAATTACAAGGGCCTGTGGTTCGCCACCTTCGATCCCGCGGCGCCGCCGTTGCGCGAATATCTCGGCGAAGCGGCCTGGTACCTGGACTCCTTCTTCGACCGCCGGGAGGGCGGCATTGAGGTGATTGGCGGCATTCATAAATGGGTCATGCCGTGCAACTGGAAATTCCCCGCCGAAAATTTCGGCGGTGACGGCTACCACGTCTCTTGGAGCCACCTCTCGGCGATCAAGACGGGCTCCGGCGGTGACTTTCGCGTTAACCCGGACCCGCTTGGGGTGATGATGTCACCCGGCAATGGCCATTGCGTCATCGGCGTCGGCCCCGACACGGTCTCCGACCCGCCTGTGCCCGAGATCCTGGAATATGAGAAAGAGATTGCTCTGGAGACGACCAAGCGCCTCGGGCCGCGCCTGGGCCGAGTAAAGCCGATCGTCAGTACGATCTTCCCGAATTTCTCGATGCTTCGAGCTTCGGCGCGCACACTTCGGGTCTGGCACCCACGGGGGCCGGACAGGACCGAGGTGTGGTCCTGGATCTATGTCGACAAAGCAGCCTCGCCGGAGGTCAAGGAGGCGTTCCGGTTGGCCGGGATGCGGAGCTTCAGCCCATCCGGCACTTTCGAGCAGGACGATATGGACAATTGGCAGGGCTGCACCCAGACCGGACGCGGTGTCGTCGCCCGGCGCTATCCCCTCAGTTACGAAATGGGGCTCGGGCACGAACGCTTTAACGATGAGCTCGGGGCATTGGCCAGCGACTACCGCTACAGCGAAAGCAACCATCGTGGGTTCTACCGGCGCTGGGCGCAGCTGATGGCGGCCGAAAGCTGGGCTGAAGTCGCACGAAAGACCTGAGGAGGCTTATATGGGTACGGATATTGCCGGCCTGGTCGATGCCGATCGCGGACTGATCGGCCGCCGCATCTTCATCGAGCCCGATATCTATCAGCAAGAGCTGGAGCGGATCTTCGCCCGCTGCTGGCTCTTTCTGTGCCATGAGAGTCAGATCCCCGAGCCCGGCGATTTCTTCACCACCTATATGGGCGAAGACCCGGTTCTGGTCGTGCGCGACAACGCGGGGCATGTCCGCGCCTTCCTGAACGTCTGCCGCCATCGCGGCAACCGGCTGTGCCGTGCCGAGGCCGGCAATACCGCCAGCTTTACCTGCGCCTATCACGGCTGGACCTATCGCAACGACGGGCGGCTGGTCGGCGTGCCGTATCTGAAGGAAGCCTATCATAACGAATTGGATCGCGAGCGCTGGGGCCTCGCTTCGGTGGCGCAGCTCGACAATTACAAGGGGCTGTACTTTGCCACGTTCGATCGCGAGGCGCCGCCGCTGCGCGAATATCTCGGCGAGATGACCTGGTATCTGGACTCGTTCTTCGACCGTCGCGAGGGCGGGATTGAGGTGATTGGCGGCATGCACAAATGGATCATGCCGTGTAATTGGAAATTCCCTTCCGAAAACTTCGGCGGCGATGCCTATCACGTGCCGTGGAGCCACCTCTCGGCGGTCAAGACGGCGTTCAGCTCAGGGGTCACAACCAAGCCGGACACGACCGGGAGCATGGTGTCTCCCGGCAATGGCCACATTCTAATCTGCATCGGGCCGAACGATGTCGGCGATCCGCCGATGCCCGAGATTCTGGAGTACGAGAAAGAGATCCGCCCGGAGGTCGAGAAGCGATTGGGACCCCGCTCAGGTCGGATCAACCCGATCGTCGGCACGGCCTTCCCCAATTTTTCGATGCTCCGCGCGACTTCGCGCACATTTCGCGTCTGGCATCCGCGCGGCCCCGACAACACCGAGGTATGGTCATGGGTTTTCACTGACAGGACCGCACCACCGCACGTCAAGGAGGCGATCCGGCTGGCCGGAATACGAGGCTTCAGCCCCTCCGGCACCTTCGAGCAGGACGACATGGACAACTGGCAGGAATGCACCCGCACCTGTCGCGGCGTCGTCTCGCGGCGATTGGCGGTGAACACGCAAATGGGCTTGGGGCACGAGCGTTTCGACGCGAACCTCCAGGCCTGGGCCAGCGATTTCCGCATGAGCGAGAGCAATCACCGCCAATTCTATAGGCGCTGGGCGCAGTTGATGACGGCCGAGAGCTGGGCCGCGGTGCCGCGCAGCAACGGATGGGCCGGGAACGGACATGCCGGGCATGAATGAGGACGTCAGCCGCGAGGTCGAGCAGTTCCTCTACCGGGAAGCGCGGCTGCTGGATGAGCGGCGCTTTCGCGAATGGCTGGAGCTGCTGACCGACGATGTCCGCTATTGGATGGGCAGCAGAAGCAACCGTTATCCGAGGTCGAGCAAGGCGATCGCGATCCTCGATCCCGACCGCTACGTCGAGGATGATCTGACCCAGGAAGGCGAACTGGCGATCCTCGAAGAGACCAAGCAAACGCTCAGCCAGCGTGTCGCGCGGTTGGATACCGGCATGGCCTGGGCGGAAGATCCGCCGTCGCGAAGCCGCCACCTGATCACCAATATCGAGGTAGAGTCCGCTGACGCGGCTAACGAGGTCAAGGTCTACTCGAATTTTATGGTCTACCGCAGCCGGGCGGAGACCGAGCAGGACTTCTACGTCGGTGCCCGCCGCGACCTACTGCGGCGCGTCGCCGGCTCGTGGCAGATCGCCGACCGCAAGATCATCCTCGACCAGAACGTGCTGTTGGCCAAGAACGTCAGCATCTTCTTTTGAGCCTCCCGGACTCCTCCTTCTGGCTGCGATTGCCTGACGCGGCTTCGCGCCGGTCTCTCCCCTGCTCAGATCGAGAAAACAGGGCGAAAAACCGAATCCGCATCCGAAATCGCTCGCCCCTTCGACAGAAAATCTTTTTTCATCAACATGTTACTGTTATCGTCCGTGGCTGCCAAGCAGGGGAGATTTTGTCGCCCTGCAGGGGGCCGATTTGGCCTAACAGGGGGAGAACAGGGTGCCTCTTTTCGAGCGGCCGTGCAGGGGTGCGGTCATGGCGCCGGCCCGAAGATTGACCGGCCGCGAACCGGCGGCGTAGGCTCCTCCGGAGGGCGGATCTCTACTGAATTCGGATCTCGCGGGTGGAGCCATGCAAGTCTCTTACTTCGAAACCGCGCGTTACCAGGTACCGCCGACGGTGCCGGCCGAATGGCCCGTGCCGCCCGCGGCCTATGACCCCGATGCCGGAGCGCAGGCTTATCAGGGCATGGTCGACCGCATGCAATTTGTCGAGGAGCTCGGCTTCGACTGGATCAGCGTCTCCGAGCATCACTATTCGCCGCGCATACTGACGCCGAATACCGCGGTTTCGGCGTCCTACATGGCGGCGCGGTCGAAAAAGATCAAGATCGCGGTGCTCGGTCCGATCGTCTCGCAGAGCAACCCGGTGCAGGTCGCCGAGGAATTGGCGATGCTCGACAATCTGGCGGAGGGGCGCCTTGTCGTCGGGCTGCTGCGCGGGACGACCAACGAATATCTGACCTTTGGGCTCAATCCGGCCGAGGCGCGGGAGCGCACCACCGAGGGCATGGAGCTGATGCTCAAGGCGTGGACCGAGCCGCAGCCCTTTGGCTGGCAGGGTCGCCATTTCCAATTCCGCACCGTGTCGGTCTGGCCGCGGCCGTTGCAGCAACCCTTGCCGCCGACCTATTCGCTCGGCACGAGCCGCGAATCCTGCGAGTTCGCCGCCCGTCACCACATCGGTCTTGGCGTCTCGTTCGCGCCGTTCGAGGTCGTCGCCAAGTCAACCCGGTATTACCGCGAGGAATGCGCGCGCTACGGCTGGGAGCCGACTCCCGAGCAAATGCTGTACCGGGCGAATATCCTCCTCGCCGAGACCGACGAGGAAGCCCGGGACCTGTTGGACAAGCTGCGCAAGGGACCGGCGCCGTTTCCGATGCGGGCGGGGGTGCGTGAGGCGCTCTTAAAGCTCGACTCCCGCAATGTCGCGGGCGAGGCCCGCACGCCGAATGTCGGCGGCGTACTGCCGACCTCGTTTTACGGCGGACCCGACATGGTGGTCGAGCAGATCAAGCGCTGCCGCGAGGAGGTCGGCGTGGGCGTGCTCGATCTCGCCTTCCAGAACCCGGGCGCGCCCGATACGGGACGCCTGATGCAGTCTCTCGGGCTCTTTGCCGAAAAGGTATTGCCGCGCATCCGCGAGGTATGACGGCTTAGCGCGCAGGACGGACAGTCACCCTCCCCCTTGATGGGAGAGGGCGGGGGTGGGGGTGACGCGGCATAACGAAAGGGGTCGGATGAAGAAACGGCCAAGCGACACCGCCCGCGAACAAGCCAAAACACTCCGCCGTGAGATGACCGAAGCCGAGAAAAAGATCTGGTGCAGGCTGCGCTTGCGTCAAACCGGAGGTTACCGATTTCGCCGTCAAGTGCCGTTGAGCCCGTTTATCGCCGATTTCGTTTGCCACGAGGCAAAATTGATCATCGAAATCGATGGCGGCCAGCACGATCGTTTGTCGGAACAGGAGATGCACCGCACTCGCTTCCTCGAAAGCCAGGGCTACCGCCTATTGCGGTTTTGGAACAACGAGGTGCTGGAGAACCCGGACAGCGTGCAAACGGTGTTCGCCCAAAGTCTGCATCGGGTCACCCCCACCCAAACCCTCCCCCATCCAGGGGGAGGGCTAAATTTATGACATGAAGGTTTCGTTTTTCGAGACTGCGCATTACCGGACGCCGCGCCGGTTGCCGGCAGAATGGCCGGTGCCGCCAGATGCCTATGACCGCGATGCCGGGACGCAATCCTATCGCGGGATGATTGAACGGGTGCAGTACGCCGAGAGTCTGGGGTTTGACTGGGTCAGCATCGCCGAGCACCACTACTCGCCGCATCGCCTGACGCCGACCCCGGCGGTCTCTGCCGCCCACCTCGCGGCGCATTCGCAAAAAATCAAGATAGCCGTGCTCGGCCCGATCGTCTCGCAAAGCAACCCGGTGCAGATCGCCGAGAACTTGGCGATGCTCGACAATCTGATGCCGGGGCGCCTGAGGGTGGGCTTGTTGCGCGGTATCACCGGCGAGTATCTGAGCTACGGTCTCAACCCGACCGAAGCGCGGGAGCGCACCACCGAGGCGATGGAGCTGATCCTCAAGGCGTGGACCGAGCCGCAGCCTTTCGGCTGGCAAGGCCGCCATTACCAGTTCCGCACGGTCTCGGTTTGGCCGCGGCCGCTGCAACGCCCGCATCCCCCGACCTTTGCCCTCGGAGGCAGTCGTGAATCCTGCGAGGTCGCGGCGCGGCATGGTTTGGGCCTGGGTGTAGCCTATGGCTCGTTCGACGTGATGAGCAGGGCAACCCGCTACTATCGAGATCTTTGCGCGCAATATCGCTGGGAGCCAGGGCCGGAGCAGATCATCTATCGGGCAAATATCTTGCTGACCAAGACCGACGAAAAAGCCCGCAGCTTGCTGGAAACTCGGGCAGTGCAAAGAGACACCTACCCATTGCGGGCCGGCGTCGGCGCGGCTCTTGCGCGGCTCGACTCCCGCAACATCGCGGGCGAAACGCGGACCCCCGGGATGGGCGGCGCGCTGGCGACCAATTTCTTCGGCAGTCCGGACACGGTCGTCGGACAGATCAAGCGCTGTCGCGACGAGGTTGGGGCCGGTGTCGTCGATCTGATGTTCCAGACCCCGGGTTCGGGTGACCTGAGCCTGCTGATGGACGCTCTCGAACTGTTCGGCCAGAAGGTTCTGCCGCATATCCGCGATATTTAAATGAGCGCTGCGGAGCCGGCATGAAGCTCGTCGTCACGATGGGAATCCGCCAGCTGCCGAGCCATCCCCGGCCATTGCAGCAGCTCTATCGGGACCACCTCGAAGAGTCGGTGCTCGCCGAAGAGCTCGGCTTCGACAATGTGTGGGCAAGCGAGCACCATTTCTCCGAGGATGCCTGGAACCCGTCGCCGCTCACCTTCCTCGCGGCGGTAGCAGCCGGGACCGAGCGGGTCCGCATCGGCACCTATGTGCTGCTGCTGCCGTTTCACAACCCGGTGCGGGTCACCGAGGACATCGCGGTCCTCGACAACATCTCGGGCGGGCGGGTCGATTTACCGGTCGGCGTCGGCTCGGCCGCGGAGGAATTCCGCACTTTCGGCGTCCCGTTCAGCGAACGGCTCGGACGGACCTTCGAAGCGCTCCGGATCATCGAGTGCTGCTTCGCGGGAGAGGAATTCAGTCACAAGGGCAAGTATTACGAGTTCCCCAATGTGCGGATGACGACAACCCCTGTTCAAAAACCAGGTCCGCCGATCTGGGTGGCCTCGATGGGGGACCAGAGCGTTGCCTGGACCGCACGGCGCGGCTACCATCTGGCCGCCGGCGCCGGCCGCGGTCATGCCAAATACGAGGAACTTTTGGTTCAGTCCGGGCACGATCGGGCGAAATGCCAGGTGGCGTCGATCCCGATCCGCGTCCACCTCGCCGATACGCGCGAGCAGGCTTGGGACGAGACCGAGCCCGGGCTTCACCAGGTCCTCCATTTCTATCGAACGCGGGTCGATCTTCAGTCGGCGACCTCCGCGGCCGGTGTGCTAAACGAGCTTCCGCCGGTCGGCGCGTTTCGCGACGTGCCGGGCATCGGGCATCGCGGATCCTCGTTTGTGGTCGGGACACCGGACGAGGTGGGTCGGGCGCTCGAGGCGTACCGCGACAAGTGGCTGACCCATCTCAGTCTCAATTTCCATCAGCCGGGCATGGACACGAAGGTCGTCCGGCGCTCGATCAAGATGTTTGCCAAGGAGCTCATGCCGTCCGTTAAGGGGTGGTGATAAGAGTGCACCGTTTTTGGGATTCTTGCGTTATACCCCTATTCCGTCATGGCCGGACGCGTCCCGGCCATCCATGTACCGAATGCACTGGCGGTGCCAGGTTTCGTGGATGCCCGGATCAAGTCCGGGCATGACGAGCCGGGTAGAGGGAATTCCGAAGTTGGTGGAGGAAATTTACAGACCGATGCCGGGCGCGGCGTTCAAGGAAGGCCATGTCGAAGCCGACGGGTTTCCCATCCGCTACATGGAGGCCGGGGAAGGGCCGCCGCTGATCCATCTGCACGGAGCCCGGGGACTGCGCTTGACGCCGGCGCACGACCTGCTGAGCGAGAAATTCCGGGTTATCGCGTTCGAGATGCCCGGGTTCGGCCAGTCGCCTGAAAATACCCGAACGCGCACGATGCCCGAACTCGCCGCGACCATGGCAAAGACAATCGAGAAGCTCGGTATCGACAGCTTCAACCTGATGGGCACTTCGTTCGGCGCCAGGCCGGCGCTGTGGCTGGCGCTCCAGCTACGCGAGCGCGTCCTCGCCCTGGTGCTCGAGGCGCCCGGGGCGATCCGTCCGGAAAGTGACGGACCGCCTGCCGGCTCGCCGGGCGAGATAGCCCCGCACCGGCTTTATGCACACCCCGAACGGGTTCCTCCGGTTCCGCCACCCGACCCGGCTATCTGGGCCAAGACCCGGCCATTAGTCGTGCGATTGCGGGGGCCCGACCGCGACGCCGATCTCGAACATCAGCTAAGGCAACTGGCGGCACCTACCTTGGTCCTGTTCGGCACGGTCGATGGCGTTATTCCACCCGACATGGGCCACATCTACAAGGAGCTGATGCCGAACTGCCACCTGGTCTTTGTCTACGATGCGGCGCACGCGATCAGCACCGATCGGCCGGAGGCGTTCACCGAAGTGGTCGTCGACTTCCTGGAGCGTCATGAAGCCTTTGTGATCAGCCGCACCCCGACGGTGATCCACCCGTAGCCCGTTTCAACCCGGGCTGCAGGGTCAGCGCCGCATTCCGAGACCGTGCCCGACCGCCACCCCCGCGGGTCGAGTGCTGCAAGCTGGGCTTTGATTGCCGGCGAAGACGGAACGGCGCATCCTGTCCCGGTTGGAGATGGCGCATCCGGGGATATCGATTGAAATCAGGGACGGGTTTGATGAAAAGCCTTTGCATCTTGGCGCTGGGCGCGATCCTCGCGGTCGGCGGCGCGGTCGCGGATGAGCCGGCGCCCAAAGGTAAGGACAGGGTTGCGGACAAGCCGGTGCCGGCGAAAACGGAGTCCTTCAAATCCGAAGAGCAGACCAGCGAAGGCTCGGTAACTGTCTCGGGGTCGCGCATCGACTACCAGGCGGACGCTGGCACGCTGATCGTCCACCCCAGGGGATGGGATGATGCGGTGAAAGCCGCGGACAAGGATCCCGACAGGGAAGACCAGCAGAATAGAAATCGGCCGGATGGTACGGCCGGCAGTCAGAACCCGACTGCCGAAGCGTCGATGTTCTACGTGGCTTATTTCAAAAAGGACGCCGTGGCAGAGGCGCGGCCAGTGACATTCCTGTTCAACGGCGGCCCCGGATCATCGACGGTGTGGTTGCACATGGGGGCTTTTGGCCCGAAGCGGGTGGTCACCGCCGACGACACCCATTCGGCGGCAGCGCCCTACGCGATCATCGACAACGATCAGAGCCTGCTCGACGCGAGCGATCTCGTCTTTGTCGACGCGCCCGGCACGGGTTTCAGTCGAATCTCAGGCAAGGACAAGGAGAAGGCGTTCTACGGCATCGATGCCGATGCCCACGCCTTCGCGGAGTTCATCACCGCATTCCTGTCAAAACACGGCCGCTGGAACTCGCCCAAATTTCTGTTTGGCGAGAGCTATGGGACCACGCGCTCGGCCGCGCTAATCAATCTCTTGGAAACCGACCGCCACGTCGATTTCAACGGAGTCATCCTGCTGTCGCAAATTCTGAATGACGACCTCAGCCCCGGCGGTCCGCAATTCAATCCCGGCGTCGATCTTCCCTATCAGTTGGCCCTTCCGACTTATGCGGCGACGGCCTGGTACCACCACAAGTTGGCAGGCATCCAGAAAGACTTGGCGGGGCTCCTGGAGGAGGTCGAGCATTTCGCCATGACCGACTATGCCCTGGCGCTCCAGGCGGGGGCGGCGCTGGATCATGCGCAGCGCGATACCATCGCCGCCAAGCTGCACGAATATACCGGGCTGCCGATCGAATACATCAGGAAGGCAGATCTGCGTATCAATGGTGGCGAATTCGCAAAGACCTTGCAGGACGACAGCGATACGACGACCGGCCGCCTCGACACGCGCTTTTCCGGTCCGACAATGGATCCGCTGAGCAAGGGCGCGGACTACGATCCGCAACTAGCTGCGATCGGCTCAGCCTATGTGGCGGCATTCAACGAGTATGTCCGCAAGACATTGAAATATGGCGGCGATAAAGTTTACAAGCCGATGATCTCCCTCGGGACGATATGGAATTCTCAGCATCAGCCACCGAACTCGTTCAGACCTTTGCGGCACCCCAGCGTTATGTCCGATCTGGCCTGGGCGATGAAGTACAACCCGAAGCTGAAGGTTCAGGTAAACGCCGGCTATTTCGATCTGGCAACCCCATTTTATCGGGGGATCTACGAGATGCGGCAGTTGCCGATGCCGGCTAAGCTCCAGGCCAATATCGAGTACAAGTTCTATCAATCCGGCCACATGGTTTATGCTCACGAGCCGGCGCTGAAGGAACTGCATAGTAATGTTGCCGCCTTTATCCGCGACACCGACCATGTACCCGCCGAGTAATCGGGGAGGCCTATGACGTCGATAGCCATTGCGGAGGCGCCTGGTACGCTCCGTTGACCACAACCTAGGAACGCAGCTACACCGCGGATGCCAGTGCGGCCCGCTTCTTTGGGATGCCGTGCGATATCTTCCCGTCATTTCCCTGAGGCCGGATCAGCGCCTGGCGTTGAGCCCGTGCTTCTTGAGGTAGTGGCGGAGCTGGTCGTAGGTGAGGCCGAGCGCCGCCGCGGTGCGGCGCTGGTTGAACCGGTTTGCTGTGAGCGCCTCGCCTAAGAGCTGCTGTTCGAAACCCGCAACACGCCCGAGAAAATCGCCGGGCGGCCCAGACTCGGCGGGAGGCGACAGTGGTGTCGATGCGGCGATCGGCGGCGCCGGACGATGCGGCGGGGCGAAGGCGTCGAACACGATGTCGTCGACCGACGTGTCCGGCCGCGGCCAGCGATAGAGGCTGCGCTCGACGACGTTCTTCAACTCGCGCACATTGCCCGGCCAGCGATACGCCATGAGCCGGTCGAGCGCCGCCCGCGTGAAGCCGGGGAACATCTCGCGGCCCAATTCGCGCGTCATGGTACGCGCGAAATGCCCGGCGAGCAGCGGGATGTCCTCGGCGCGCTCGCGCAGCGGCGGGACCGTGACGACGTCAAAAGCCAGCCGGTCGAGGAGATCGCTGCGGAAGCGGCCCGCCCCGGCGAGCGCCGGCAGATCGGCGTTGGTGGCGGCAATGATACGCACGTCGACATGGTGCACCTCGTTGCCGCCGACGCGCTCGAAGCTGCCATATTCGATGACGCGCAGGATCTTCTCCTGCACGGCGAGCGAGGCGGTGGCGATCTCGTCGAGGAACAGGGTGCCGCCATCGGCGATCTCGAAGCGCGAAAGACGCCGGCGC
>Ga0306924_10003524_pt1 | contig 15065 bp, 14 predicted proteins | sample sta12Can44000111_FD_203756 | JGI IMG/M metagenome (GOLD analysis project Ga0306924, IMG submission 203756) | Lab enrichment of tropical soil microbial communities from Luquillo Experimental Forest, Puerto Rico - statanox.12C.anox.44.000.111 (v2)... | ecosystem: Environmental > Terrestrial >... | reverse complement strand
AGGACATGGAGATTTAGGATAGCGAGCCTCCCTCAGCCGTTCTTCGAACGGTCGCCAGACTCGAGGTGGCGCTATTTATGTTGCCGCTTCCGGCGCCGGCCACGCGGGAGCCGCGACCTGTTGAGCGGAGTGTAGCGCGGCGGCCGGGGATTGTCTTCGCAATATTGGGACGCTTTTCGATACGCCGCCGCCGTGCATGAGCCGAGAGGGGCGGGGGCTGGAGCCGGGCCTTCAACAACCCGAAGAATGTTGGAATGTCTCTCCTCCGTCATCCTCCTCCGCCCGATCGGCTATGAAATTCGGAGGAAATCGTGTATTTCGTCGCTGAAGGCCGTTAAAGTTGTTTGAGCTGCCGCCACCAGCAATACGGTTCGTGGCCCCTTCACGTCGCGCTTCGGCGTTGTCGGCTCGCGGCACTTCGAGACGCATGGTCCGCGCCCGCACAAGGTGCTCGGCTCAGGTCTTATTAGTTTTCGAGAGAGTCTCAAAATCAAAGCTAAGAGTAACGGGTCAAGCAGAATAAGGATCATGCAGAATGATGAAGAGGGTTTCGATTGCGATTGTCGCGCTCGCGTCCTCGGTAGGAGCGGCCGTTGCTGGAGATATCGCCGCGGGAGAAAAAACGTTCAAAAAATGTATGCCCTGCCATAGCATAGGCGAAGCCGCCAAAAACGGGATCGGCCCAATCCAAAACGGCCTGAAAGGACGCAAGTCAGGCTCGATGCCAGGCTACAGTTACTCGGATGCGAACAAAAATTCCGGGATTGTCTGGGACGAAGCGACCTTCAAGGAATACATCAAAGAACCCAAGGCGAAGATTCCGGGCACCAAAATGGTGTTTCCGGGGATTAAGGACGAGAAGGACGCCGAGGATTTGTGGAGCTTCCTCGAGCAGTTCGGACCGGACGGCAAGAAGAAATGAGCAATTCAGCTGTCGTTGCTCAAAAATCCGCAAAGATCAGATCACTCTTGGCGCCGATCGTTCTTTGGGGCGCATCGCTGCCATAGCGGGATAGCAATGCTGCGCCTTGCGTGACTGAGATAGTATTGGTGTGTCTAGGGCACCTTGATCCCTAGATGTTCGCATTAGTTCTCCTTGGAAGCCCCGGACCCCGTGCCCGGGGCTTTCTTTGTCTCTCTGTGCATCGGCCGCGGGTAGTGGGTCAGTTTGAATAAGCAATCACTCAGGCTCGCAGGATAAATCGGAGTCAGCAAACTTCGGTTGAGCATAGGTCCATCGATAGCCGGGACCACACAGTTCGCCTTCGCGAACAACGTGCTGTCGGTAGGGCTCACCTATAAACCACGCAATCCACGGACCTAAAACTAACGATAGAACAAATATCCAACCTAAGACCTCACCGATGGGGCCGATCTTTTGTTTCATCCTGATCGAAAGCAACGCCATGTTCCTGTTCCCCGCGCGTCGCGATCTCCAAACGTGTGCCCGCCACGATCCCGCTGCCCGTTCGTCCGCTAGATGACAAACGCAGCCGACCGTGTTCGGTTCAAACAAGGGCCAGCTCGAGCGCCGCCAATCGCCCCTCCAATTCGTCCGGTGTCAGCGCCCATTCTGTGTCCCCGATGTGTCCTTGAAAAGCGATCGGGCGCGGTGTGACCCGCACTCGACCCTAAAGGCCCCGTAATATCAAGCCTCTAGATTAATCCTTTGGAGGCTAGGGACCCGGTGTGTTGAGACACTGGATCACCTCCTTTCGGTTGTTGACGATGCGCGTAATTTAACGGCCACCCGCGCGTTGTCAAAGCCGGCGCCTCACGGCCACGGCAAAAGGACGCGCGCCATCAGCGGGCGCACGTCCTTTGCAGCCGTCCGAGGGTTACGCGCCCAGGCGGATGCACTCGTATGTCGGGCCGCGCAATGCCCGGCCGCGGGCTCGCAACGGCGATCAGGCCTTGCAGGCGTCGGCGGCCTTCAGCGCAGTTCTCGCCTCTTTCTTGGTCTTGTAGGCGGCGCCGTCGCCCACCAAGGTCGCCTTATCCGATGTCGGCTTCTTGCTCGCGACGGTGCACTTCTTGTTGCTGGCGCTTTGGATGACGTAGTATTCGGCCGCGAACGTCGGCGTGGCGATAACCAACGCAAGCGCCGCGACAGCCAGTTTGAGTTTCATGACCTAGTCTCCTTCGATGTTGCGCCCCACATTGCGAATCGTTCGTGCTGGATTGGCCGGAGGTCGGCGCGTTAAATTTTGTGTAACCCCAGCAGTGGGGGCTGCGACGATCGTTAGTTGGTTTGTGCCGCCGGTAACCAGTTCGGCGATCGTGCATCACCCGCGATGAATGCGCGCTGAACGCTCGATCAAGCGTTCGTGAGATCGCATCGCCGTGCCTTCACTCGGGAATAGATTGCGCGCAAGCCTGCTAATGCTTGAGCGGACGGTTGTCGGGATTGAGTCGGTCGGCTTGCAACACCGAGACCCGACACGCAGCCTCGCGCTCGGCTTGGGAGGTCGACTCGCTCACACCCTTGTCGATCGGCTGCGGGTTTCGCAGACATTCGGCAATGTAATGCTCTATATACGCGTGGTACTCGGGGGAGCCCGGCTTGACCCGCTCAGGCTGACCCAAACGCGTGATGACGAAGATGAGCGCCAGGGAGCCGACGATCGCGGCCAAGCTCAGCCAGTCGCGCAGTTTCATGACGCGCCCCGTGCCGCCCCTCGTGTGAGCACGTGCTTTGCTCGGTAATACCGTCATGCCAAAAAGCCCATCGGGAAGAAAGCCGAAAGATTAGCCTGTGCCTGCAATTTGGGCGAAACTGACGTGCCCGGCTCGCAGTCGGCGGGCGGGGTGTGATTTCACCTCATCGCAAGCGTCCCGTTCAAAACCCGGGAGGTTGACATGCAGTTCCCGCGCCGATCGACGACGGCCGTGACCATCGCGCTCGTTGCGCTGACTTGGCTGGCAGCCGCGGATGCCCGTGCGCAGGACTTTCCCTCCCGCATCGTCCGCGTGGTCGTCGCCTTCCCGGCCGGCGGACCGACCGATTTTGTCGCGCGCATACTCGCCGACAGGCTCAAGCCGCTGCTCGGGCAGAACGTCATCGTCGAGAACAGGCCGGGCGCGAATGGCGCGATCGGCGCCGATTACGTCGCAAAGGGCGAGGCGGACGGGCATCTCTTGTTTCTTACTACGGTCGGCGCGGTCGCGGTCACGCCGCATCTGAGCAAGCCGAATTACGATACGCTGCGCGACTTCGCGCCGATCACGCTGGTGGCGCGCCCCACCACCATCCTGGTGGTCAGGCCCGACACGCCGGTCAATTCCGCCAAGGAGCTGGCCGCGCTTGCCAGGGAGAAGCCGGCAACGATTCCATTCGCCTCGACCGGTTCGGGCAGCGTGACCCATCTCGCGCTCGAGCTTTACCAATCCGCGGCCAACGTGAAATTCCTGCACGTGCCCTATCGCGGCGCAGCGCCGGCCTTGACCGATCTGCTCGGCGGCCAGGTGCTGGCCATGTTCGCGGATACCCCGGTGCTGCTGCCGCATATTCGCGGCGGCAAGCTCAAGCCGATCGGCGCCGCATCCGCCGAGCGCAACCCCATGCTGGCCGACGTGAGCACGCTCGCCGAGCAGGGTTTCCCCGACACCGTCGCCGACAACTGGTACGGCCTGCTGGCGCCAGCCAAGACGCCGCCCGCCGTGGTAGCGAAATTGCACGACGCGGTCGTCGCCGTGCTCGATGCGCCCGACATACGCGAGAAGCTCCTTCAGTCCGGCGCCACGCCGGCGCCGATGTCGAGCGCGGAATTCGGCAAATTCTTGAGCGATGAGCTCTCGCGTTGGGGACGCGTGGTGCGCGAGAAGAACATCAAGGAGGATTGAAGGGCGTTAAACGCGCGCGCAGTTCCGTTGCGTCAACGAATTTGTGGGAGAACGACATGAGTAAGACATTTGTTTTGCTTATCGGCTTGATTGCAATTGCAGCGGCGGATACCGCCACCGCCGAAACCTTGAAGGTCGCGGTTGCCCAGCGCGGCTTTTGGAACAGCACCTTCATCGACGTCGGCCTCAAGCAGGGCTACTTCAAGGACGTCGGCCTCGACATCGACATTCTCTACACCGAAGGCGGCGCCTCGACGCTCACGCCGGTGATCGCCGGCAGCATCGACATCGCGATGACCAACGGCGTCCTCGGCGTCGTCGCGGCCTACGCCAAGGGCATGCCGGTGAAGATCATCAGCGCGGAGGCGACCGGCGCGGCCGAGGCGTTCTGGTATGCGCGGCCGGACAGCGGCATCAAGCGTCTTGCCGACACCAACGGCAAGACGGTCGCGTTCTCCTCGCCCGGCTCCTCGACCAACCTCATTCTGCTGCAGCTGGTGAACCAGGCGAAGGTCGCGCCCAAGCTCGTCGCCACCGGCGGCGCGCCTGCCACGCTCACCCAAGTCATGTCCGGGCAGATCGACGTCGGCTGGTCGGTGCCGCCCTTCGTGCTGCAGCAGCTGGCGGACGGCAGGCTCGTCATCATCGCGCGCGGCAGCGATGTGGCGGCGCTCGCGCAGCAGACCATTCGCGTGAACGTGGCCAACGCCAATGCGCTCAAGGAGCGGCGCCACGCCTTCGTGCGCTTCGTCAAGGCCTTGAGCCGCTCGATCGACTGGGCCTATTCCGATCCCAACGCCATCGACAATTACGCCGAGATCGCCAAAGTGCCGCGCGCGCTGGCGCAGCAAACGCGCGACGATTTCTTTCCGAAAGAGGCCTTGCAGCTCTCCGAGGTGAAAGGGCTCGATGTGACGCTGAAGCAGGCGCTCGAGTTCAAATACATCACGTCGCCGATGACCGTGGCGGACGCGCAAGGGATGTTGGACATTCTCTATAAGCCGGAGATGAAATGACGCGGATCTCGATCGGCCTCATGCTGAGGAGCCGCGCCTCAGGATGAGGGGCGGAACAGCGCTCTGGTATCGAGCATGAAACCCATCGCCGTCGTCTTGGCCGCCGCCAGCGTCCTGTCATCCGCCGGCGCTTTTGCCGCCGAGTGGCCGGGCAAGCCGGTGCGCGTCGTGGTGCCGTTCGCGGCCGGCGGCGCCGCCGACACCATCGGCCGGCTCCATGCCGACGCGCTCACCGCCGCCTTCGGCAAGCAGTTCTATGTCGAGAACCGCGTCGGCGGCGGCGGGCTCGTCGGCACCGAGGCGGTCGCGCGGGCGGAGCCCGACGGCCTGACGCTGATGGTGTCGGGCATCCCGACCCACGTGCTCGGGCCGGCCATGAACAAGAACGTCGGCTTCGATCCCATGCGCGACTTCACCCACATCGCCTATTTCGGCGGCACGCCCAACGTGCTGGTCGCGCACCCCTCGCTCGGCGTGACCACGTATGGGGATTTCCTCGCGCTCGCGCGCAATGCCGACGGCATCGAATACGTCTCGGCCGGTTTCGGCACCATGGGCAACTGGATCGCCGAATTTCTGGCGGCGAAGGAACGGATCAAGCTCGTGCACGTGGCCTACAAGGGCGGCGCGCAGGCCGTGCTCGATCTCGTGGCCGGTCACGTGAAGGTCGGCATGCTGACCTGGTCGATCGTGGCCGAGCATGTCCGCGCCGGCCGGCTCCTTGCGCTCGCCACCACCTCCGGGCAGCGGCTCCCTTACCGTGCGGATGTGCCGACATTGCGCGAGCTCGGCCATGCCGAGTTCGTCGCCACGACCTGGTATTCGCTCTCGGGACCGGCCGGGCTTGCTCCCGACATCGTCGAGAGCACCAACCGCGAGGTCGTCAAGGCCTTGGAGCGCCCGCAAGTCAAGCGCCAGATCGAGCAAGACGCGATCGAAGTGAGGGCCATGAGTCCGGCCGAGGTCACCCGCTTCATGCAGAGCGAGATCGACCGCTGGACGCCGATGATCATGCGATTGGTCGGCGCGAAGTAGCGCCGAAGGCAGGGAGTCGTAAGGAGGATATGCCATGATTGGATTGCGTTGCGGCGCGCGCGCTCGTGCATCGGCGTGCATGCTCGCTTGTGTTGTGCTTTTCGCCTTCGCTTGGGCCGCCGCGGTCGCGCAAAGCGCGCCGGACTATGCCGCCATCGTGGCGGCGCCCGACCGCAGCGACGCCGATCGCGAGATCGACAAGCGCCGCGATCCGGTGAAGCTTCTCGCCTTCACCGGCGTACGCGCGGGCATGAAGGTGCTCGATATGGGAGCCGGCGGCGGCTACAGCACCGAGTTGATGGCGCGCGCGGTCGGCGCAGGCGGCGTCGTCTACGCCCAGAACGCCACCGACCTCGGCGCGCGCGCGAAGGAGCGATTCGAGGCGCGCATAAAGACGCCGGCGATGACGAAGGTCGTCGCGTTGGTGCGGCCGTTCGACGACCCGCTTCCCGCCGAGGTGCGCGATCTCGACCTCATCACGTTCTTTTTCTTTTACCACGACACGACCTATATGGAGGTCGACCGCGCCGAGATGAATCGCAAGCTCTACGCGGCGCTCAAGGCCGGCGGCATGCTGGTGATCGCCGACCATTCGGCGCGGCCCGGCGACGGCGCCGCGGTCGGAAAGACGCTCCATCGCATCGAAGAGGGCGTGCTCCGCCGCGAGGTCGAGGCGGCCGGTTTCAAGCTCGTCGCGGAGGGCGATTTCCTGCGCCACCCCGAGGACGCGCGCGACTTCTCGGTCAATCGTCCGACCGGGCCGGTGGACGAGTTCGTGCTCAAGTTTCGCAAGCCGGACTGACAAAGGTCGTGAGCACGGCGCGCGTTCCGCGCCTTGCCCACCTTGCTATTCACTGCACGCGCTAGTGCCGCCGGGCCTGCACGAGGTATCCGACGATCGTGTCCTCGCCCAGTTGCTTGCACGCTTCCAAGCGATGCAGCCCTTCCACCAGCACGAAGCGCTCGCCATCCTGCCGCACCAGGATCGGGGTTTGCAGGCCGACCTGCAGTATGCTCTCGGCGATCTCCTGCGCCTTCTTGGGGTCGAGCGTGGCGCGCCGCTTCGCCGGCACATAGATGTTCGCGATCGCGAATGTTTCGCGCTTCATCATGGACGGCGACCAGCGTGTTGCATTCGCCTGCTCACTGCAGCTGATCCTTGACCTTGTTGACTCCCGCCATCACGCACTGTTCGTCGATGCCGGGCGAGCCGGAGAGCCCGACCCCGCCGATCACGTCGCTGCCGACCTTGAGCGGCACGCCGCCGTCGATGGCGATCACGTTCGGCAGCGTGGTCTGCTCGCGCCGCACCGGCCGCGTCGCCATGTCCTTGATGAACTCCGCCGTCGTCATCTTGAAGGTCATGGCGGTGTAGGCCTTGCGGCGCGCGTTTTCCATGGTGTGCGCGCTGGCATTGTCGGCGCGCAGCGCGACCACGGTGTTGCCGCCGCGATCGACTACGACCACGGAGGTGGCGTAGCCACGAGCCTTGCAGTCATCCAACGCGGCCTGCGCAATGGTCAGCGCGATCGGATAGCTCAGGTCCTTGCGCTGGAGGAGTTGTGCGCTCGCGGGCGCCGCGACGGCGCAGGCGAGGGCGACGAGGGCGAGGCGGGTTACGGTCATGATCGATCCTCCAGGTTGCAGCGGTCTTTTGCTTTGGCGGTAACAGCGCAGCCCCGAAGTCTATTCCATTCCGGACGGCTTGTACGCGCCGCGCGTCGAAGCCCGCGCGCGCCGACCAACCACCTGTAAATGAACCGCCCGGCGCTGACGGTGCAGCGCCGGGCGGATGTATCTGCCGCGTTCGATCCCGCTCAGTGCGCCAGCGGATCGGGCCGCAGCTGGATATGCACGGCGCGCGGCTTGCTCCCCTTGCCGCCCTCCATCAGCCAGGGCGTGCGATCGCCGTTGGTGCTCCACAGCCCGCGGCCTTTCCAGCCGGCGTTGGCATCGTCGATGCGCCCGTCGAAGCCCTTGGCATAGAAGCCCATCGGGTAGGGGATGCGCAGCATGACCATCTGGCCGTCCTTGAGCGCGACGAAGCCGTCGTTGAGGTTGGCGGTGGACATGGGGATGTTCTCGCCCAGTCCCAACGTGTTGTGCTGGTCGACCCAGGTGTAATAGCTCGACTCGGCGCTGTTATCGCCGAGGCCTTCGAAGCCGGGGCCTGGATACTTGTAGAGGCTCCAGCCTTCCGGACAGTGGTTGCCGGTGGCGTTCGGGCCGTTGAGCGGGCCCTTGCATTTGCGACGATCGAAGCTGACGAGATGGCCGCTTGAGGCCGATCCCCACGCGACGCCGTTCTTGTCGATATCGCCGCCGCGGATGCCGAAGGCCGGCAGCGGCACGTTGTAGACTTCCGACAGACCCGTCGCGGGATCGAAGCGAAGGAAGGCCGGTGGGCCGCCGAAGACGCCGGTCGTGTACCAGATCGAGCCGTCGACCGGACTCGGCATCACGGCATAGGGTCCCGACCCCGGCACGATCCGCTTGTCCTTGGCCGGATCGATTGGCTGGTTGGGCTCGACGTAGTCGTCGCGTTTGCCGTTGCCGTTGGTGTCGAGGATGAACGGCGACCAGCCCTGCGACTTCGCCGCATCGCCGGTCTCGTCGAACATTTTGGTGTTGACCCAGCCCGCCACCGGCCCGGTCCCGCTCAGCCAAAGCGTGTCGTTGGCGTCGTAGCCGAACTGCGGATGATGCGTCCCGAAGCAGGTGTCGATGAACGTGTACTTCATCGTCTTCGGATCGAGCATCGCCACCTGACGCGGCGAGCGCTCGAGCGGGAAGACCTTGGCCGAGGGATGGTCGGAGCCCTTCTTGCAGAAGGCCGGATTGTCCATGCCGCGCACCGTCGCCGCGATCCACACCCGGCCCTTCTTGTCGAACATGGCGTTGTGGTTGTTGGCCCGGGTATCCCAGGTCTTCTCGTCACCCCAGTAGGCCGAGGTCTGCAGCGGCTTGATGCTGGCGGCATGGCCGGGCCCCAGCGACTCCGGCATGTTCGGATCCTCGACCGGCATCTTGAAGAACGTCACCTTGCTCGTCTTGGGATCGAGGATCGGCATGTTGTCGGTGGAGTATTCGGGCGAGCCGTAAAGCGGCCCATTGGCGTTGACGGTTGGATTACGCCGGTCCGACGAGATCAGGTCGTGCAGATACTGCTTGTCGGTGCCCCACTCCCATGAGGTGATCACGACGTTGCGCTCGACACCCTGCGGCCGCGGCGGCTTGCTCTTCGGCAGCTCGCCCTTGGCGACGCGGTCGGTCCAGTCACCGTAATACTTGAACGGCGCGCCGCCGAAATTGCCGGCGAGCTGGTTGGTCATCTGCTCGCCCGATTGCCCGGACTGGATGCGACGCATCCATGCTTCTTCACCCGACTTGAACTCGCCGAACGCCGCGGGGATCGTGCGGGTCGACTGCTGTCCGAGCTGATGGCAGCCGATGCAGCCGATGTTCTTGGTCTGCTTGAGCCAGTCCACCTGCGTGAGCTTCTCCGGAATGTTGCTCTTGCCGCCGAACTCGCTCTTGTCGGGAATCTTGAGCATCGAATACCAGTAGATCGCCGGGTAGTACTGCGCCGCCGCCGCCTCGTTCGGCGCCGGCGCCGCGCGCAGATTGAGCTGCTGGCCCGGTTCGCCGTCGACCTTGGGCGAATCGACGAGGCCGTAGCCGCGCACCCACACCTTGTATTTGGCCTTGGGAAGGTCGGGCAGCACGTAGCGGCCCTGATCGTCGGTCACGACGATCTTGGCGTAGCGGGTGGGGAGGTCGGTGGTTTCCGCGATCACCCAGACGCCGGCCTCCGGCCCGTTGGCGCCGGTGACCACGCCGCCGATGTCGTCATTGTCGATGGCGACGGCGGTCTGGGCGCGCAACTGCGCCGGCGCGGCCGCCAGCACGGAGGCGATACCGATTGCCGCGACGGTCAAATACAGCGTGGCTTTGAGTCTCATGGGTGCGCTCCTCGTGCGTGTCATTCTTGTGTCGTCGCGCGCGTACGCCATGTGCGTTCGGCCCACGCCCGCGCGCTCAGGCAAGATTCTGCACAGTCCGTGTCATCCCCGCAATAAGCCCGGGTGCGGCCCGTTTCGAACCGACGGTCATGGCGGTCCCGGTCTTGCCCACGGAACGTCGAGCCGTCCCGGGCGTATGGCTGGCATGAACGCATGGCGTCCCCCATATGAGCTCTCGCATCCGTGGAGGCTCGAATTGTCCAGACCCCTGATCGTGTCCATCCCACACCGCCTCGGCCGCGAAGAGGCGACGCGCCGCATCAAGTCAGGCCTCACCGCCGCGCGCACGAACTATTCCGCGCTGCTGACCATCCATGAGGAAACCTGGAGCGGCGATCGGCTCGCCTTCAATCTCAGCGCGCTCGGCCAGGGCGCCGTCGGCTTCATCGATGTCGCCGATGACCACGTGCGCCTGGAAGTCGCGCTGCCATGGCTGCTGGCGGTGGTCGCGGAGAAATTCACGCCCGCGATCCGTAAGGAAGGCACGCTGATGCTCGAGAAGAAGTGAACGGGCCTTGCGACCGCGTTTGATAACTGGCGGTGTTGGACTTCAATCAAATCTGCTAACGTTACCATCGATCGGGGAGTGGCCGAGGAGGCTGTCATGCGCACGATCCCGTTTGTCTTGATCGCGTTCGTTGCTTTATCCCTGTCCACGAGCGCGGCGCGCGCTGACGCGAATGGCAGCTGGTGCGCGAATTACGGCACCGGCCACAGCGGGATCAACTGCAGCTACACCTCGCAGCAGCAATGCCTCGCGAGCGTGTCGGGCGTTTATGGATTTTGTCAGCCAAATCCGTACCCCGGCACGGGTTACGGCAGAGGCGGGAGCTGGAACTTATCGCCGGCCGACCGGGCTCGTCGTTACCGCGCGGAGCGCTAAATCCGTTTGCACGCAGCGCGCGGCCTCGCCGCCGCCGCGCCGCCAAGCACAGACACAGTGCCGGATGAGACGCGGCGCAACCCGGGGCAGTCCGCGTAAGTCCGGCTGGGCATTTCGCTAACGCTTCGCTACGCTCGCCCTTACCGCACGTCCCGCCACAGCATACGCCCCGTTTTGACTCAGCTCTCGACCCCCCACGCCGGCAGCCGTCTGGCGCAGATCGGCCCGGCCTTGCTCGGCGCCTCCTCGTTCGCCTGCGCCGACGTGTTGAGCAAAGTCGTGCTCATCGACGGCGCCGACGTGCTCACCATGTCGGCCGTGCGTGCCGTGCTTGGCGTCGCGATGCTGTTTGCCTGGCTCAAGCTCGTTCCGCCGGCCGTCGCTTTTGCCCCGCGCGCGAAGTGGATTTCCCTCGGTCTCGGCCTCCTCTTCGCCGGCAACGTGTTTCTGCTGTTCACTGCAATCGAGACGGTCGAGGTGCCGATCGCGATCCTCACCTACTTCGTCTATCCGCTGCTCACCGGATTGGCGGCGGCGGCAAGCGGTCTCGAGAAGATCACGTGGCGCGGCGCCGCCGCGGCCATCGCCGCCTTCCTGGGGCTGGCGCTGATGATCGGCGCGCATCCCACCACGCTCGCGGCCGCGGGCATCCTCGCCGCCCTCGGCGCCGCCCTCTGCCGGGTGGTGATCCTGCTCGTCACCCGTGCGCTGCTCTCCGGCGCCGACCCGCTGCGCATCACCTGGTACTCGCTCGTCTCCTCGACCGTGGTGTTCGTGATCGCCGCGCTCGCGACTTGGAACTGGCAGCCGCCCGCGACGACGTCCGGCTGGCTCGCGCTCATCGCGCTGAGCGCCGCGGTGACCACCGGGCTCATCGGTGTGTTCGCCTCGACCGTGCGCATCGGGCCGTTCCGCACCGCGCTGTTCATGAATCTCGAGCCGTTGCTCACCGCCATCGGCAGCGCGCTCTTCCTCGCCGAGGTGCTCACGCCGCTGCAGGCGCTCGGCGGCGCTATCATGCTCGCGGCGCTGGTGATGTTTCAGCTACGCCGGTGAAAGGTTTTGGCAGAGCAAAACAGGCCACGCGCCCGGTCCGCTCAACGCCCCACTCACACCCGCTCCACGAAGCTATCCACCACCCGCTTCTCGCCCGCCTTGTCGAACTGGATGGTGAGCTTGTTGCCGTCGATGGCGGTGACGTTGCCGTTGCCGAATTTTTGGTGGAAGACGCGGTCGCCGATCGCGAAGTCGGAAACGGTGCCGGTGGATTTGGCGACGAGCTCGCCTTCGATGGTGAGCGGAAGCCGTGTGCGCGGCTTGCGGCGGACGCTTCCTTGCACGTCCCCTGCCTCGCTCCGACGCGGAGGAGGGGACGCGGTGTTGCCCGCGCCGTCGGGTGAATACGCCTCGGTATCCTCATCGAAGCCGCCGAACCGCCCGCGCGCCCGCGCGCGCTGCCAGCCCGGCGTGCCGTAGCTCGAGCCGAAATGGGTCATCTCGTCGAAACGCGAGGCGCCGGTATTGCCGTAGGCGGAGAAGCCGCCTTTGGACTCCGTCACCTCCACGTCCGCCTCCGGCAACTCGTCGAGGAAGCGCGAGGGGATGTTCGACGACCACAACCCGTGCATGCGCCGGTTGGCGGCGAAATAGATGTTGACGCGCCGGCGCGCGCGGGTGAGCCCCACATGCGCCAGGCGCCGCTCCTCCTCGAGCCCGGCGCGGCCCTGGTCGTCGAGGGTGCGCTGGTGCGGGAACAGGCCTTCCTCCCAGCCCGGCAGGAACACGGTGTCGAATTCGAGCCCCTTGGCGGAATGCAAGGTCATGATCGATACCGCCTCGCCCTCGCTCTTCTCGGTATCCATCACCAGCGCGATGTGCTCGAGGAAGCCCGCGAGGTTCTCGAACTCCTCCATGGAGCGGATCAACTCTTTCAAGTTCTCGAGCCGTCCGGCGGCATCGGCCGAGCGGTCCTTCTGCCACATCTCGGTATAGCCGGACTCGTCGAGCACGATTTCCGCGAGCTGGGTGTGCGGGAGGGTGGCGTTCTGGGCGCGCCAGCGCTCGAAGGCGGCGAGCAGGTCGCGCAGCGCGGCGCGCGGCTTGGGCTTGAGCTCGTCGGTCTCGGTCACCGCCTGCGCGGCCGCGGTGAGCGGCACGCGCCGCCGGCGCGCGTGGTCGTGGAGGAGTTGCACGGTGGCGTCGCCGAGCCCGCGCTTGGGCACGTTCACGATGCGCTCGAAGGCGAGGTCGTCGGCGGGCGAGTGGATGACGCGCAGATAAGCCAGCGCATCGCGGATTTCCTGGCGCTCGTAGAAGCGCGGGCCGCCGATCACGCGGTAGGGCAGGCCGAGCGTGACGAAGCGGTCCTCGAATTCGCGCATCTGGAACGAGGCGCGCACCAGGATGGCGATCTCGTCGAGGGGGTGGCTCTTGCCGCGCCCGTCGTCGCGCTGGAGTTGCTCGATCTCCTCGCCGATGGCGCGCGCCTCCTCCTCGGAGTCCCAGCAGGAGGTCACCTTGACCTTCTCGCCCGGCTCGTCCTCGGTGCGCAGCGTCTTGCCGAGCCGGCCCTGGTTGTGCGCGATGAGGTGCGAGGCGGCGGCGAGGATGTGGGCGGTGGAGCGGTAATTGCGCTCGAGGCGGATGATCTTGGCGCCGGGAAAATCGTGCTCGAAGCGCAAAATGTTGTCCACCTCGGCCCCGCGCCAGCCGTAGATCGACTGGTCGTCGTCTCCGACGCAGCAGATGTTTTTGAGCGTGCGCGCCGGCGCGGGCAGCGGGCTCATGCCCTCTCCCCTTGTGGGAGAGGGCGGCGACCCCCGATTTGATCGGGGGGAGCCGGGTGAGGGGGCCTTTGCGTCCACGCACGCATCCCCCTCACCCGCCTCGCCGCCTTCGCTGTGCTCCGGCGGCTCGTCACCCTCTCCCGCAAGGGGAGAGGGTGACGGCATCCTGGGAGGGGCTGTCGCCTGCCCCAACAGGCGCAGCCACAGATACTGCGCCACGTTCGTGTCCTGATACTCGTCGACCAAGATGTATCGGAACCGCGCCTGATACTGCCGCAGCACCTCGCTCTGCTCGCGGAACAAGCGGATGCATTCGAGCAGCAGATCGCCGAAATCGGCGGCGTTGAGCACCTTCAGCCGCTCCTGGTAGGCGGCATAGAGCTTCTTGCCGCGGCCGCCGGCAAAGCTCGCCGCCTCGCCGGCGGGCACCTGGTCGGGGGTGAGCCCGCGGTTCTTCCAGCTGTCGATGAGGCCGGCGAGCACGCGCGCGGGCCAGCGCTTCTCGTCGATGTTCTCCGCTTCCAACAGCTGCTTGAGCAGGCGGATCTGATCGTCCTGGTCGAGGATGGTGAAGTCGGGCTTCAAGCCGACCAGCTCGGCGTGGCGGCGGAGAATTTTCACCCCGATCGAATGGAAGGTGCCCAGCCACGGCATGCCCTCCACGATCTGCCCGACCATGGCGCCGACGCGCCCTTTCATTTCGCGCGCAGCCTTGTTGGTGAAGGTGACCGCCAGGATGTCGCTGGCGCGTGCGCGTCCGGTGGCGAGAATATGGGCGATGCGGGTCGTCAGCACCCGGGTCTTGCCGGTGCCCGCGCCGGCGAGCACCAGCACCGGACCCTCCAGCGTCTCCACCGCCAGCCGCTGCTCCGGATTGAGGTCCTGGAGATAGGGCGCGAGCACCGCCGCCCGTGCGCGGGCGGCGATCCCGCCCGGCTGCGGCATCGGCGGCGCATGCGGGTCGTGGCGCGGCGCTTTGCCCGGTTCGGCCATTCCTCGTTCCGTGCTGGATCCCGACGGCTGGTGTCGGCGCGCCGCATGGTCGCGGCGAATCCCACGCTAAAGATGGCACTCGTCGCGCCGAATGGGGAGGGGCCGTTCAGCGCTTCCCCGGCATCGCAATCCGCCGTCCGGCGGCTTCCGGCCGCGGCAGATTGGCGTGCGAGGCCTTCATGCGGGCAAGCCCGCGTGCGACCTCGTCCGGGAAGGGCGCGGTCTTGCCGGCCGTCATGTCGACGTGGAGCGACATGTTCTCGGAAGTCGCCGCAACCCAGCCTTCGTCGGCGTGGAAGAGCTGCTCGAAAAAGTGCATGCGCTTGGCGTCGTAGTCGAGCAGCTGGAACGTCACCCGCACGGGGTCGCCGGCATGGAGCTCGCGCAGATAGCGCACGTGCACCTCGGCGGTGAAGCAGGATTGCTTGCGCGTCTTGACGTAATCGAGGCCGCAGCCGATGAGCTCGAAGGCCTCGTCCACCGCGCG
>Ga0306924_10003522_pt1 | contig 15066 bp, 13 predicted proteins | sample sta12Can44000111_FD_203756 | JGI IMG/M metagenome (GOLD analysis project Ga0306924, IMG submission 203756) | Lab enrichment of tropical soil microbial communities from Luquillo Experimental Forest, Puerto Rico - statanox.12C.anox.44.000.111 (v2)... | ecosystem: Environmental > Terrestrial >... | reverse complement strand
GGAAGGGAAGACCGTGGCCGACTCTCAGCAGTTGCGGGAGCGCACGCTTGTCGTGCTGAAGCCGGATGCCGTGGTGCGCGGCCTGGCCGGACGCATCATCCAGCGGTTCGAGGATGCGGCACTGAAGATCATCGGCATGAAGATGCGCGAGATCGACGCCGACTTCGCCCGTAAGCACTATTTCGACCTGGAAGAACGGCTGGGGGCGGCGGTTTACAGCGCGACCGCGGCGTTCATGCAGCGCGGACCGGTCATCGCCTTCGTGCTCGAGGGCGAGGACGCGGTGGCCACCGTACGCAAGATCGTCGGCACCACCTACCCGAACGAGGCCCAGCCCGGATCGATCCGCGGCGACTTCGCGCACCAGTCCAAGGCCGTCGCCGCCACCACCGGCAAGGCCGTCGCCAACCTCGTGCACGCCTCGGGTAACCGGAAGGAAGCCGAGTACGAGGTAAACCTGTGGTTCGACAAGACCGAACTGTTCGAGTACAAGAACCTCGCCGAAGCCTTCGACTGGTAACCGCGTTCCGCGCCCGGCCCCTCCCGCCGGCCGCGCGCAGCCGCCCTACTGCCGGGAGAGGTTCGGCGCTCCCTTGCGCAGCACGAACTTCTGGATCTTGCCGGTCGCGGTCTTCGGCAGCTCGCCGACGAAGGTGACCCCGCGCGGGGCCTTGAAGTGGGCCAGCCGCTCGCGCGCGAAGGCGATGATCTCCTCCTCGCACGCGCCGCCGCCGTCGCGGAGCACCACGAAGGCGTGCGGCGTCTCGCCCCACTTCTCGTGCGGCAGGCCGACGATCGCCACCTCCTGCACGGCGGGGTGCCGGAGCAGCGTCCCCTCCACCTCGACCGAGGAGATGTTCTCGCCGCCGCTGATGATCACGTCCTTCAGCCGGTCGCGTATCTCCACGTAGCCGTCGGGGTGCACGACCGCGGCGTCTCCGGTGTGGAACCAGCCGTCACCCATGGCCCGTTCGGTGGCCTGGGGGTCGTTGTAGTACCCCTCCATCACCACGTTGCCGCGGACGACGATCTCGCCGACGGCCTGCCCGTCGGACGGCACCTGGCGGCCGTCGCTGTCCACCACCCGCAGCTCGCCCGAGGTCAGCAGCTCGACGCCCTGCCGCGCCTTGACCACGGCCCGGTCCGGCAGGGACAGGTTCGAATGCTCGGGCAGCGGGGCGCAGACGGTGATGAACGGCGCCGTCTCGGTCAGGCCGTAGACCTGCGTGACCTCCCAGCCGAACTCCCCTTCCATCCGCTCGATGGTGGCCGCGGCCGGCGGCGCGCCCGCCGTCACCACCCGCACCCCGGCGGGCACCTCGCCGCGTACCGAAGCGGGCGCGCTGGCCAGCGAGATCAGCACCGTCGGCGCCGCGCACAGCGAGCTGACCTTCTCGTCCCTGATCAGCCCGAAGATTACGGCCGGATCCACCTTGCGCAGGCAGATGTGCGTGCCCGCGGCCGCCGTCACGGTCCAGGTGTAGGTCCAGCCGTTGGCGTGGAACATCGGCAGCGTCCACAGGTACGCCGAGCCCACCGCCATCGGCAGGTGCAGCAGGGTGCCGATGGTGTTGATGGCGGCGTTCCGGTGCGTGATCATGACGCCCTTCGGGCGGGCCGTGGTGCCGCTGGTGTAGTTGATCGAGATCAGGTCCCGCTCGCCGATCTCCGGGCGGTCGAAGCCGGGATCCGCCGCGGCCACCGCCACCTCGTAGTCGAGCCAGCCGGCGCCGCCCCCGTCCAGGGCCACGTAGTGCCGTACCCCCGGCATCCGGTCGCGGATGCCGTCCACCGCCGCCAGGTACTCCTCGGCCACGCAGAGCACCGTGGCGCCGGAGTGGTTCACGATGTAGACGAAGTCCTCCGGGGTCAGCCGGTAGTTGATCGGCACCAGGACGGCGCCGAGCTGCGGCACGGAATAGAAGGACTCCAGCTGCGCGTGCGTGTTCGGCGAGATCGTGGCCACGCGGTCGCCCTGCGCCACACCCAGGCCCTGGAGCGCGGAGGACCAGCGGTCGCAGCGATCGAAGAACTGCTCGTAGCTCAGCCGCAGATCGCCGTCGACGATCGCCTCCCGGTTACCGTGCAACCTGCGGGTGCGGCGGGCGAAGTCCAGGGGCGACAGTGGCGTTTCCATGCTTGCGATTGTGGCAGCCAGGCCCGCTGCCTGTGGAGGCCGGCGTCCCGTCAACCGGAACGCCGGCCCCCGCACTCAGCCGACTATGCTCAGCCCACTATGCTCAGCCAACTGTGCAGGGCGAACTGTCCGGCGCACGCCGCAGGCACACGCCAGCCGGGTTCTGGAAGATGCCGATCGACGCGAGCGCCGCGCCCTCGAAGTTGAACAGGGTGAGGTTGACGTTCGGCGAGCCGATGTTCGCCCCCGGCTCCCACCCCACGCCGGGGATCCAGTCCGGCGCCCAGTAGAACAGCCCGGCGCCGAGGCCGTCCGGGACCTGGGCCAGGATGGACAGCTCGTCGGTGACGAAGGACAGCCGGCCGCCCGGGCTGGCCGGGTAACCCGGCGAGAGCTGGCTGCTCTGCCACGAGACCACGGTCGCGACGCGACGCAGATCACCCACAGGCCACGCCGACGAGATGACTTTCTGATCTACATTGGTTACTAAGCGTCTAGCCTCTTGTGCTCAGCGTCACAGCCGTTGCGGTAATCAGGCGGCGGGATTTCTTGGTGAAGTGCTGCGCGCATCAGCAGTGTTTCTGGCATTGTTGTCGGCCAGCGGTACTTGTGCGGCGGGCCAGGCGGCGTACCAGGTCAGGTGCGGCGGATCGGCAGCGCGGCGGGAATACCGCGAAGGCCCGCGGCCGGCAAAGCCTGGATTTCACCGAAACATCTCGCGGGCATGACCGGATGAAGGGATTGCCTTGTCGCGACACCGGACCGGGGCTCGCAGCAGTCGGCGCAAGCGGGGCCTGATCCGGCGGTTCGGCATTGTCTTCCCGGCCGCCATTGTCGCCGTGATCGCGGTCGTCGGAGTGGCGGTCGGCGTCAAGGTACTCGCCCCGGGATCGAGTGCCTTCAGCGCCGTCCGGGCGATCGGGATGGTGCCGGGAAGCCGCACCATGGCCACGCTCGAAGCCGAGCGCGCACAACTGATCGCGATGACCACCGCGGCGCGGACGCTGACGGTGGTGGCCAAGCCCAAGCTGGCCTCGCCGGCCGAGGTCGCCGCCGCCAACCCGGGGACGACCGGGGGCACCGGCAACGGCAACGGCAACGGCGGGATCGTCTACGTCACGTCCACGCCCCCCGATCCCGGTTCAGCCCAGTCCATCGCCTATAACATGCTGGCCAGCTTCGGCTTCAGCCCCACCACCTTCTTCGGCTGCCTGAAGGAGATGTGGGACCGGGAGAGCGGCTGGCGGTACGACGCGGAGAACGCGAGCGGCGCGTACGGCATCCCGCAAGCGCTGCCGGGCAGCAAGATGGCGTCCGCGGGGGCGGACTGGCAGACCAACCCGGCCACCCAGATCAAGTGGGGCCTCGGCTACATCAAGTCCATCTACGGAGACCCCTGCAAGGCCTGGGCTTTCTGGCAAGTCAACCATTACTACTGACGTCTTGTCGCGGTATCGTTACCAGACGTCAGATAATGGCGACAGATTCACCGCCTGACAGATACGGTCGGTTACAGGATTACCGCGCCGCGGGCGTCCGTTGTCGCCCATAATATGAAGTTCCATGGCTCGTGTGAGTTTCCTCATAGCGCCGTTCGCTGAGCGATGAACGCTTAGGTAGACGCGCCAATTCCAGCCGGTTACCCGGTGCGGTCGGGCTTGTGGTGATTTAGCTCACGCCCATTCCCGGCGGCCGGAGGCATTTCCGTCGGGCATGGTGGATAGCCGCGCCCTGTCCGTCGCGACCGCCGCGTCGGCGGCGGCGACCGCCTGGTCCCAGGGAACCCAGGGACACGCCGCCGACTCTGACGGACCCGCCAAGATCAGCCGCGAGGCGGCCGGCGCGTCGCGGCTGGCCGTCACGGACCAGCTGGCCCGGCCGGTAGCCGAGGCCGCCGACCAGCAGAGCAGCGCCACCCTGGCGCAGCACGCGTTCCAGCTCCGCCTGACCCAGACCCGGGATGCCATCGCCAAGCGCCAGGCGGCGCGGAAGCGCGCCGCGGAACTGGCCGCCAGCAAGGCCGCGGCCGCGGCGCGGAGCGCCGCCACCCGGGCCCGGGCCGCGGCACAGCCGAGCCAGACCGCCGGGTCGGCCGCCCCGGCCGCTTCGGGCTCCCCGCGGCAGATCGCCGAGGCGATGCTGGGCTCGTTCGGCTGGTCGTCCGGCCAGTTCTCCTGCCTGGACCCGCTGTGGGCGCACGAGAGCGGCTGGAGCGTGACCGCCGCCAACGCCGGGTCGGGCGCCTACGGCATCCCGCAGGCCCTGCCGGGCTCACGGATGGCGAGCGCCGGGCCGGACTGGCAGACCAACGCGGCCACGCAGATCAAGTGGGGCCTGGAGTACATCAGGGACACCTACGGCTCGCCCTGCGCCGCCTGGGCGCACTCGCAGGCCACCGGCTGGTACTAGCCACTAGGTAGCGGGTGCAAAAGAACCCGCCGCTAGCCCGGCAGCGTGGCGAAGGTCTCCACCTCTTCGTCGAAGATCGGCCGCGTCTGGTCGAACTTCGACTCCGGCGCGGTTACGTACAGGGCGTACGACTGCGGGCCCGCGGACGTGTGCGCCACGAACAGCAGGTCGAGGGCCTCCTGCCGGACGCCGTTGTTGTTCCAGGTGAACTTCCACCAGGATCCAGTCGTGCCCCTGATGGTCGTCGCCGCCAGGCCCACCCGGTGATATCCGGGGAAGTGCGGGATCGACTGCCTCTCGATGTACTGCGCTTCCTGCAGCATGTCCGGGTAGGTGTGCGGGGTGAGGTCGATGAGGATGTTCGTGTTCGGGTCGGCCGGGTCCCGCAGGTACGTCTGGAAGCCGTTCGTCGACTTCTGCCAGTTGGTCGGCGCGGCGATGCTGAAGCCCGCGGTCTCGTTGGCGGCGGCCGGCTGCGAGGTGGTGGTGAACCCACTCGGCAGCGGCCCGGTGGCCGGCTTGTTGATCGCGTCAATGATCTGCAGCGTCGCGGGCGGAAGCGTGGCCGCCGACGACCCGGACGTCGGCCCGGAGGACGAACCCGTGCCCGTCGCCTGGCCCTGCGGCGAGCCGGAGTGATTCTGGTGCAGGAGCACGACGGTGGCGGCCCCGGCCGCCGCGCCGATGATCGCCAGCGCCACGACGGCGGCCTTCCAGCCGAGACCGGACCGCCGTGGCCGGGACGGCGCGTACCCGGTGCCGGACCAGGGCGGCGAACCCTGCGCCTGCTGTGGCGCCTGCCCCGACCAGCCCGCTGGCCGGTAGTCGGCCGGAGGCGGGTAGCCCGAGCCGGAGCTGCCCTGGCCGCCCGGTGACCCGGACCAGGCCGAGCCGGAACCCGGCGGGGATGACGCTCCGGACCTGGGCGACTGGTTGTACCAGGAGGAGAAGTCGGGCGGCGGCCCCTCCGGACTGACCCCGGCACCGGCCGAGCCAACGGCGCCAGCCGAGCCAACGGCGCCAGCCGAGCCAACGGCGCCAGCCGAGCCAACGGCGCCAGCCGAGCCGGCGACATCAGCAGAGCCGCCTCGCGGGTAACCGGAGCCCGCGCCTTGCTCCCAGCTGCCCTGCGACGGCTGCGGCGTGGTCGGGGCGGTCTGCGCCGCCGACGCCTGGATGCCGCCCGGCGGGCCGGGGCTCGCGGCCGGCGCATCCGGCGGCTTGATCACCGTCGGCTGGTAGGCAAACGCGCTCTCGCCCGGCAGCGGCGTCCGCGGCCGGACGGCCCCGGGGGGGACCGACGCGGGCGCCCCGGGTGCCGCTGGTGCCGCCCCGGGCGCGGACGGAAGGGACGACGCCGACAGCGCGGTGGGCTCGTAGCCGGCCGGCCGGCCCGGCGTGCGCTCCGCCAGCTGCGGCAGCACGTCGGTGATCATCCGCGCGGCCGCGCTGGCGTCCGGCCGGTCCACCGGCTCACGGCGGAGCAGCGCGGCGATGACCGGGCCGAGCGCGCCCGCGGTGGGTGCCTCGGGCGCTTCCTCGTTGATGATGGCGGACATGGTGGTGATCGCCCCGCCGCGCTTCTCGAACGGGCCGTGCCCCTCGACCGCCGCGTAGAGGGTCGCGCCGAGGGACCACAGGTCGGAGGCGGGCGACGCGTCCTCGCCGCGGATCCGCTCGGGTGCGGTGAACCCCGGCGAGCCCATCACCATGCCGGTCTGGGTGAGCTTGGGGTCGTCGGCGAAGGTGGCGATGCCGAAATCGGTCAGCACGGCCCGGTCGTCGCTGCTGAGCAGCACGTTGCTCGGCTTGACGTCCCGGTGCATCACCCCGGCGGCGTGCGCCACGCTGAGCGCGGACAGCAGCTGGCGGGCCATCTCCGCGGCGCGCCGCGGCGACAGCGGCCCCGACTCCGCGAGCACCTGGTCCAGCGACTGCGCGTGGACCAGCTGCATCACGATCCACGGGCGGCCCCCGTCCTCGGCCACGTCGTAGACGGTGACCACCGCCGGGTGGTTGAGCCGGGCGGCCGTCTTGGCCTCGCGCAGCGTCCGCTGGAACGCGGTGGCCCGCTCCTCCTCGGTAAGGGTGTCCGCGATCTGGACTTCCTTGATCGCGACATCGCGGTCGAGCAGCTGATCCCGGGCACGCCAGACCACGCCCATGGCGCCGCGACCGATGGGGGCTTGCAGACGGTAACGCCCGGCGATCACTCGCCCGGTGTCCGCCAATGGTTGCATAGCCGGACCATACACGGTGTTGGCTCAAAGGTCTCTGGGGGACGGTTAAGCATTGATGAAGCGTGATGGTTTTCACGGGTGCGCCGAGATCTGCAGCACCGGGCCCGACGGGTCGGCGAAGAAGTCGTTCCCCTTGTCGTCGACCACGATGAACGCGGGGAAGTCGCGTACCTCGATCTTCCACACCGCTTCCATGCCGAGTTCGGGGTACTCCAGGACCTCCACCCGGGTGATGCAGTCCTGGGCCAGCCGCGCCGCGGCGCCTCCGATCGAGCCGAGGTAGAACCCGCCGTGCTTCTTGCAGGCCGCGGTCACCGCGGCCGAGCGGTTCCCCTTGGCCAGCATCACGAAGGATCCGCCCGCGGCCTGGAACCGGTCCACGTACGAGTCCATCCGGCCCGCCGTGGTGGGGCCGAAGGAGCCCGAGGCGTACCCTTCCGGCGTCTTGGCCGGCCCGGCGTAGTAAACCGGGTGGTCACGCAGGTACGCGGGCATCGGCTCGCCCGCGTCCAGCCGCTCGGCGATCTTGGCGTGCGCGATGTCCCGCGCCACCACCAGCGGCCCGGTCAGCGCCACCCTGGTACGCACCGGATACTTCGCGAGCTCCGCCCGGATCGAATCCATCGGCTGGTTCAGGTCGATCGCGACGACCTGGCCGTCATCCTCGGCCGCCTCGACGTCCGGCAGGTACTGCGCCGGGTCGGTCTCGAGTTGCTCCAGGAACACGCCGTCGGCGGTGATCTTCGCCAGCGCCTGCCGGTCGGCCGAACACGACACCGCGATCGCCACCGGGCACGACGCCCCGTGCCTGGGCAGCCGGACCACCCGCACGTCGTGGCAGAAGTACTTGCCGCCGAACTGCGCCCCGATCCCGATCCGCCGGGTGATCCCCAGCACCTGCTCCTCGAGCTCGCGATCGCGGAACCCGTGCCCCGCCGCCGACCCTTCCGACGGCAGCGTGTCCAGGTACTTCGCCGACGCGTACTTCGCGGTCTTCAGCGCGAACTCGGCCGAAGTCCCGCCGACCACGATGGCCAGGTGGTACGGCGGGCACGCGGCGGTGCCCAGCGAGCGGATCTTCTCCTCGAGGAAGGACAGCATCCGCGCCGGGTTCAGCACGGCCTTGGTCTCCTGGTACAGGAACGACTTGTTCGCCGAGCCGCCGCCCTTGGCCATGAACAGGAACTTGTACTCGTCCCCGCCGGTGGCGTAGATCTCCACCTGGGCCGGCAGGTTGCTGCCGGTGTTCTTCTCGGTGAACATGGTCAGCGGCGCCAGCTGCGAATACCGCAGGTTCAGCGTGGTGTAGGCGTCGTAGACGCCGCGGGAGATGTGCTCCTCGTCCCGGCCGTCGGTGAGCACGTGCTGGCCGCGCTTGCCCATCACGATGGCGGTGCCGGTGTCCTGGCACATGGGCAGCACCCCGCCGGCCGCGATGCACGCGTTCTTCAGCAGGTCGCGGGCGACGTACCGGTCGTTCGGCGAGGCTTGAGGGTCGTCCAGGATCGACCGTAGCTGGCGGAGGTGGGCGGGACGCAGCAGGTGGGCGATATCGTGCATGGCCGCGGCAGTCAGGCTGGTGAGCACTTGCGGCTCGATTTCCAGGAAACTACGGCCGAACGAGCTCCTACTCGTCACCCCGTCGCTGCTCAGCCGCCGGTAGCTGGTGACGTCCTGGCCTAGCGGCAGCAGGTCTGCGTAGCTGAACTCGGGCACGGTCTGGTTCTCCTTGGATGCTCGCTCGCCGATGCACACCCCGGTGTTCAGCTTAGGTGCGCTGCTGGCCGGGGGGAACTATCCCCCCAAGACCCCCCTGCTCACGGGGGGGCTGCCCGCCCCCCGTACCCCCCTGGGGACCCCACTGATTCCGAAGGCACTGGGCGTAAACCCCGCTGGAATCGGCAGAAACAAACGCTGTGTCTTGCTGATCACGACTTGTAGATGTATCAGCAAACTTGTATCGTGACGCTATGCGGCGGCGCCGCGCCGCGCGGTGCCCCCGTCCGCGCGATGCACGCTAAGCACGCGGTGCCCCCGTCCGCGTCCGGCTGAGCTGCGGCGCCGCCGCCGTACTTCTTCTCGTTCCCGCACTTCAGCGCGCCGCGATGGCCCCTCCCGGCGCGGCCGATACCGTGCCGTGGCACCTCTTAATTCGCTCTGGCTGGTTTCTTATCCCGTTTCGGGGTAGGCGGGCAGCCCGCGGGCGCCGATGCCCGCGTGGAGCGCAACAAGGAGGGCGCGATGACAGCGACTCCCCATACGGCGAGTAGCCCAGGCATCCGCAGCCTGATCCCGGCACGGATCGACAGGGCTGCCCTGGTCCAGATTCCACACCCGGCTGGTGATCGCGCTGGGGGTGGCGTGGGTCCTGGACGGGCTGGAGATCACGATCGCCAGCAACGTGGGCCCGGACCTGACGCAGCAGGCCACCCTGCACATGTCCGCGAGCGCGGTCGCCGACATCGCGACCTGGTACCTGATCGGTGAGGTGATCGGGGCGCTGTTCTTCGGCCAGCTGTCGGACAAGCTGGGCCGACGGAACCTGTTCATGGTCACCCTGGCGGTCTACCTGATCGGGTCCGGCCTGACCGCGCTGACCCCGGCGGGCGGGTACTGGTTCATCTTCCTGTACGGCACCCGGATCATCGCCGGGATGGGCATCGGCGGGGAGTACGCCGCGATCAACTCCGCGATCGACGAGATGATCCCGGCCAAGTACCGGGGCCGGGTCGACATAGCCGTCAACGGCACCTACTGGGCCGGGGCGTTCCTCGGCACCATCGTCACCCTGTACGCCCTGAACCACATCGCGGTCGGCTGGGGCTGGCGGGTCGCCTACCTGGTGGGCCCGATGCTCGCGCTGGTCATCATCTTCGTCCGCCGACACCTGCCGGAAAGCCCCCGCTGGCAGATCATGCACGGCAGGCAGGAGCAAGCCGAGGGGTCCATCTCCGAGATCGAAGAAGACGTCGGCCGGACCAAGGGCGAGCTCCCGCCGGTGGACCAGCGCAAGGAGCTGGAGATCCGGCCGACCGAGCAGATCGGCTACCTGGCCCTGCTGCGGTCCCTGTTCCGGCACTATCCGAGCCGGGCGATCTACGGCGGCACGCTGATGATCACCCAGTCGTTCCTGTACAACGCGATCTTCTTCGCCTACGGGCTGGTCCTGCAGTTCTTCTTCAACGTCAGCCCCGGCAACACCCCCTACTACTTCATGGCGTTCTGCGCCGGGAACCTGCTCGGCCCGCTGACCATCGGCCGGCTGTTCGACACCATCGGCCGCCGCAAGATGATCGCCGGCACCTACCTGGTCTCCGGCATCCTGCTGGTCATCACCGCCCAGCTGTTCAAGGCCGGCGCGCTGAACGCGGTCACCCAGACCCTGTGCTGGTCGGTCATCTTCTTCTTCGCCTCGGCCGGCGCGAGCGCCGGGTACCTGACCGTGTCCGAGATCTTCCCGCTGGAGGTCCGGCCAAGGCCATCGCGGTGTTCTTCGCCATCGCCCAGTGCTTCGGCTCGCTCGGCTCGCACCTGTACGGCCACCTGATCGGCGACGGCAAGGATCCCAACTCGCTGTACTGGGGCTACCTGCTCGGCGCCGGCGCGATGATCCTGGGCGGCGTCGTCGCGGCGTTCCTCGCCGTCGACGCCGAAGGCAAGTCCCTGGAAGACATCGCCAAGCCGCTATCCGTCATCGCCAAACCCGCCCAAACCATCTTCCGCGCCGGCGACCTCCGCGAAGGCGGCCTAACCGCCGGCGACTAACCCCACCCCATCCATGATCGTGGCCAGTTTCCGGTGCTATTTGCCCCGAACTGGCCACGATCATGAAACCTAGATCTTGGTGAAGTGCTCGTAGCACTCGTAGTAGGGGTCGGTGGAGTGGGCGAAGTGGGCCGCTTCGGAGCGCTTCACCGCCAGGTAGGCCGAACTGCGCAGTGGTCCGAGCAGGTCCATCAGCAGCTCGTCGACGGCCAGCGCGTCCAGGGCGGCGTTCAGCGAGGCGGGCAGCCGGTGCGCGTTGCTCGCGGCCCGTTCGGCATCGGTGAGGGTGGCCGGGTCGACGTTCACCGCCTCGCCCGGGTCGAGCTTGCTCCGGATGCCGTCGAGGCCCGCGTAGACGAACGCGCCGAGGGCCAGGTACGGGTTGGCGCTCGAGTCGGACGGCTTCAGCTCCAAGTTGACCGAACTGGCCGGGTCCCCCCGCAGCGGTGAGCAGATCCTGATCGCCGCCTCCCGGTTGTCCATCCCGTAGCAGCTGTACGCGCTGGCCCACATCTGCGGTGCGAGCCGGCGGTAGCTGTTCACGCTGGCGCAGGTCAGCGCCATCAGGGCGGGCAGGTGGGCGAGCAGGCCGCCGATGAAGTGGTAGCCCACCTGGGACAGGCCGTTCCGGTCGGTAGGATCGGCGAACGCGTTGTGCCCGGGTGAGGCCTCCGCCCCCAGGTCGATGAGCGAGGCGTGCAGGTGCGTCCCGTTGCCGGCCTGGTCCGGGATCGGCTTGGGGGCCAGGCTCGCCCACAAGCCGCGCCGGAACGCCACGCCGCGGACCGTCTCCCGGTACAGCACGTGGTTGTCGGCGGCGCGCAGCGCGCCGGCGTGCCGGATGGACAGCTCGTGCTGGCCGTGGCCGAGCTCGGGGTAGTAGTGCTCGACCTCGACGCCCTGCTCCTCCAGCGCCGTGACCAGTTCCATGGCGAATTCGTGCCCCTGGTGGAAGCCGGTGGCGGAGTAGCACAGGCTGTCGTCGATGGGGATGAGCCGGTCCGGGATGGCCGGCGCGGCGGGCGAGATCTCGCGGTGGCCGACGGTGAACTCGGGCTCGAACGCGGCCTGCATCGCGTAGCCCTCTCCGGCCAGTTCGGCGAGGGCCTGCTTGAGGAAGGTCCGCGGACACGCCTCCCACGGCGACCCGTCGGGCCTGACCAGGTCCGCGAGCATCGCACCGGCCCCCGGCGCGTAGGGCAGAGCGACGAACGTCTCGGGGTCGGGCACGATCCGGACCTCGCCGACCGGTCCCATCCCAGCCACCGGCTGCAGCTGGTCCAGCATGGACATGGCCATCATCGCCACCGTGTGCCCAATGCCGCTGGACATCCGCTCCCGCAGCCGCGCCGTGCCCGCGGCCTTCCCGCGGATGATCCCGCCATGGTCGGCGTACAGGAAACGGACCAGGCGAATATCCTCCTGGCGTGTCCGCTCCATCACCGTTTCGATCGCTCCGTCTGTCATGCACCCATGGGTAGCATGTTCAACCCAGTCGCGCACAGCCAACTGCCAACATGCCACTACCGGTCATGCCCCCGGCGCGGCCGGTGGGCGAGCCGGGTGATAATTCCCTCATGAGCCCACGGCCGTCGCCTCGCGACCTGCGTGCGTCCGATGCGGACCGGGATCGGGTGCTGGGCATGCTCAGCGAGGCGATGAGCGACGGGCGGCTCACCATGGAGGAACATGCCGAACGGGTCCAGCGGGCGATCGCGGCCCGCACGCTCGGCGAGCTCGCGGAGCTGACCGCGGACCTGGCGGTGTCTTCCGCGCAGCCGGTGCGTCTTGACGGCGGCAAGGTGATCGCCGGGATCTTCGGGCCGGCCCGCAGGGACGGCCGCTGGGTAGTGCCGGAGAGCCTCAGTGTGACGGCCATGTTCGGCGAGGTGGAAATCGACTTCACCCAGGCGATTCTGCAGGTCAGCCGGGTGCAGCTGTACGCGACGGTGTTCGGCGGGCGGCTCAGGCTGATCGTGCCGGACGGCGTGTCGGTGATCGTGAGCGGGCACATGGTGCTGGGCCGCAGGCGGGGCGGCACGCCGCCGGCGGCCGGGCCGGACACGCCGGTGATCGAGGTCCGGGCGCTGGTGCTCGGCGGCGAGCTGGCCGTCCGCACGCCGCCGAAGAACCGCCGCTTCCGCCTCTTCAGCCGGAACTAGCCGAAGTTGACCGAGGAGTAGGCGCGGAGCTTCCACAGCTGGTGCTCGCTCTGGATGCGGCGGATGGTCCCGGACCGGGACCGCATCACCAGCGAATCGGTGGCCGCGCCGCCCGCCCGGTACCTGACCCCGGCCATCAGCTCGCCGTCCGTGATCCCGGTCGCGGCGAAGAACACGTCCTCCGACGACACCAGGTCGTCGGTGGTGAGCACGCGGTCCAGGTCGTGCCCGGCGTCCAGGGCGCGGCGGCGCTCGTCGGCGTCGCGCGGGGCGAGCTGGCCCTGGATGACCCCGCCCAGGCACTTGAGCGCGCAGGCGGCGATGATCGCCTCGGGCGTGCCGCCGATGCCGAGCAGCAGGTCGATGCCGGTGCCGTCGCGGGCCGCCATGATCGCGCCGGCCACGTCGCCGTCGGTGATGAGGTGGATCCGGGCCCCGGCCTCGCGGACCTGCGTGATCAGGTCCTGATGCCGGGGCCGGTCCAGGATGACCACGGTGACGTCCTGCGGCGCGCATCCCTTGGCCTTGGCCACGGCCGCGATGTTGGCCGCGGGGGGCGCGGTGATGTCCACCAGGTCGGCCGCTGCCGGGCCGGTGGCCAGCTTGGACATGTAGAACACCGCGGAAGGGTCGTACATCGAACCGCGGTTGGCCACCGCCAGGACCGAGATCGCGTTCGGCATCCCGTTGGCGCACAGCCGGGTGCCGTCGATCGGGTCGACGGCGACGTCGCAGGCCGGGCCGGTGCCGTCGCCGACCTCCTCGCCGTTGAACAGCATCGGCGCGTTGTCCTTCTCACCCTCGCCGATGACCACCACGCCGCGCATCGACACCGAGTTGATCAGCATCCGCATCGCGTTCACGGCGGCCCCGTCGGCCCCGTTCTTGTCGCCCCGGCCGACCCACCGGGCGGCGGCCATCGCCGCGGCCTCGGTCACCCGGGTCAGCTCGAGGGCCAGGTTGCGGTCGGGGGCGTGGGTGGCTGGCGCGTGGGCTTGCTGCTCCGCGGTCATGGCTGGATGTCCTTCCGCTGGCCTGTTTTGATCCTATGCAGCTACGTCTGAGCCTCCTTGTCCACCCCGGAGGCCGGGCTAACCTGAGCTGTGCTGAACCGGGTGCTGCGCGGGGGCCTTTCCGCGCTGGGCTGCCTGCTGACGGCCGCGGTCGTCGTGATGGCGATCCCGGCGCCGCACGCGGCCGAACCCGTCACCGTCAGCTACCGCGCCGACCTGGCCAAGCTGTCCCGGCTGGCGCCGTACCCGGCGGTGGCCCCGCACGGGCTGCCCGCATCCTGGCGGCCGGTCGGCTCCGGCCTGGCCGTGGGCGGCGCCAACGGCGCGGGCACCGTCACCTGGCATCTCGATTTCACGACCCCGGACGGCCTGCTGGCCTCGCTGGAGGAGACCAACGCGGGCGCCGCCGCGTTCGTCAGGCGGATGACCAACAACGGGACCGCGCTGGCGCCATCCTCGGTAGACGGGCGGACCTGGAACCTCAGCGCCACCCCGGCCCGGGGGCAGCGGTCGATGTACCTCACCAGCCCGGCCGGGTTCACCGTCGTGGTCACCGGCAACGCCGGCTGGGCCGAGCTGCGTCAGCTCGCCGCCTCACTGCGCCCGGTCGCGGGGGGCGTCTAGGCCGGACCCGGCTCGAGGCTCCGGCACCTTGATCTCAGCCGGCCTGTCGTCGAAGGTCACCTCGACGTGCTGTTCGGGACGGCGCTGGTTCTGCAGCGCCTGCAGGGCCATGCTGGCCCGGTCGGCCTCGGTCAGCGGCGGCTGCACGATGGACCGCGGCCACAGCCGCCGCGACAGCACCACGTTGATCTCGGCGGAGTACACGGTGACCAGCACCGCCAGGTAGATCCAGGCCAGCAGGCCGAGCACGGTGGCGAACACGCCGTACAGTGAGTCGCTGTGCAGGAAGTGGTGCACCAGCCAGGTGCCGAGGACCTGCAGCACCGTCCAGCAGATGCCGCCGGTGATCGCGCCGGGCAGCAGCTGGCGGGTTGGCACCCCCTTCGCGGTCAGCGCGCGGAAGGCGCCTAGGTACATCCCGGTGTTGAAGGCCACCACCAGCAGCTCGGCCAGGATCACGGCCCAGAAGCCCTTCAGCACGTAGGTGTTGAGACTCGCCAGCCCGGTGGTGACGATCACACCGCCGCCCAGCAGGGCGATGAAGAGCATCGCGCGTCCCAGCCGCTGGACGTACCCGGGCCGGGCGGGGCCGGGCAGGTTCCAGACCTGCGCCATCGTGAACAGGCCGGCCTGGGCCAGGCCGCTGGCCCCCCAGATCAGGACGACGAAGCCGACGATCAGCCCGATGATGCTCGAGCGCTGGAGCTGGTGCACGT
>Ga0306924_10003521_pt1 | contig 15068 bp, 16 predicted proteins | sample sta12Can44000111_FD_203756 | JGI IMG/M metagenome (GOLD analysis project Ga0306924, IMG submission 203756) | Lab enrichment of tropical soil microbial communities from Luquillo Experimental Forest, Puerto Rico - statanox.12C.anox.44.000.111 (v2)... | ecosystem: Environmental > Terrestrial >... | reverse complement strand
TATGTATGATTGCGTTTGAGTGAGCCAGTGCAAGCGCGGCTGCCACTTGTTTGGCGACTTGAAGGACAGCATCAACGCTACCTTTGTAAAGGGCTAGCCGACCCGGCGTACTTAGATCGCCGCCTTCGGCAATGGGCATGACAAGGAACTGCTTTTCCTCAGCCGTGCTGGCATCATCCAGAGCAGAATGGTCGATGAGCTTGATGATGTTCGGATGCGAGAGCCGCTTAATCGCATCTATTTCGCGCCGAAACCTTTCATGCCGCTTTGGGCTCCCCACACGCTTCAGTGCAAATTCCCCCTGAAGCTGCCCGCTTGTATCTTTTGCGCGGAAAACCTCGCTTTGACCGCCACTTCCCAGACGAGGTGCGTTCAGAAGCTGCCATCTACCGCCATACAATCGCGACATCGTTCAATTACCTGCAACCGATGACTTGGTACTCACCTCGTGAAATGGTCACGCAGCCCAAAATTGTCGTCGAATTTCACCGGCTCCTACGAAATGCGACAATAGCCGGTAGTTCTTAGTTTCATGACGGATGCGGCCAGCCACGACTGCGGGATGCACCTGTAGTTGCTTTGCGAGATTGAGGACGTTGCTTGGGGATGGGTGTATTTTGGCAGCAGATGAATTCCAAGCGTCATGAGGAATTAGAGCTTCCTCCGCCCACTCGTCTGCCTCTTTTTCTCTTGGGTCGCTCGCATTGCCTTCCAGGTCGCGCAAGCTCAAGTCATCCACAAAGGCGACATCAGAAGCCGCTTCCATATGCCGACCGATGTGACCTAGCTCATGAAGCAAGCAGAACCAAAAATTGTCGATGCGGTCATAGCGTAACGTCAAAGCAACGATGGGCTTGGCGCCACCGAGTTTGAGAGCCGCACCATCCAAATAGGTGCGAGGCAAATGGGGCAAAACAATTAGCGGAAGACCGTGCCGCTCAAGAATGTTCTGGGCACGCTTGGGTCCGTCGTCAAACCAACTTAGCTGAGCAAGCTCCTTGAGAAACTGTAATGTAACGGTTCCAGGCTTGTAGCGAGCATGATGGCCACGGCTGTTCGCAATGGCGAGTGCTTGCAAACACCATGCCTTGAGCGCAAACGGATCGGTCTTTGCATTTGAGCGAGGGCCCGAACTCTTCCGATACAGTGCTGCACAAACCTGCTTACCCCCGGCTCGACGGATGAGATCACCTACAATTTCTTCGGCCCTATCATCCAAATCACGACCACCCTCAAACCAGCCGAGGTTAGCCATTGCGCTCAGTGGAAATCTCCGATAATCCACATTGGATGGCAGGCTGCTCGGTGACGGGTCTGATTGCAGCAGCACGTTAGCAGGAATGCCAAGGTGCTCATGAAGGGCGCGCGCCATCTGCATCGTGAGTTGTCGTTTGCCCGACAACACCTCGGACACTTTCGCTCTACTCCCAATAAACGGTACTAAGTCGCGTTGGGTCAACCCAGCCTGATCCATCCGAAATTCAATCGCTTCAATGGCGCTTGGGTTACCCATGGCGGGAAGAAACTTGTTCTCATAGTGCTCAACGAGATCAACGAGTACATCAAGCTCATCGCCTTCCGGCGTCCCAAGCTTTGCACCCATAAGTTCATCAATGCGAGCAAGCGCCGCCTCGTAGTCCGAGTTTGTCCGTAGGCGCTTCAACGTGTTCATTCTTTATACCGTCTCCACATCGATCTCGTCGTACTCGGCGTGAGTTCCCACGAAACGGATGTACACGACGCGATAGGGATAGTTGATCTTCACTAGCAATCGGTAGTCGTTGCCCTTGATGTTGAACACGACGCGATTGCCGCCAACAAAGCTTGCATTCCGGTACTGCGCTTTGACCTCCGCTGGTGACGCCCAGTCCGCGGCTTCCGCCTCGCGATACCAAGCGAGGAGCGGGCCTTCTGCATCGGGATATTGCAGCCAAAACTCGCGAAGTGTTCTCTTGGCGATTATCCGCATGGATCATATACTCTGTTCCCAATCTGTTTGCAAGAGCATCGCTCCCAAATCGTCTTTTCTTGCTGTACAGAAAGGCTCGTTTTATCAAGTAGTTATCACAAAATGTACGTCGAAGATGGCATACACGTGGAATTTTTCTGTTTACCATATACACGAACCTTGTTTACAACGCAATAGCGATTATTTTCCGTTTACGATAGGAGGTGGGTGGAGGACCGCGATGGAATTGCTGGGGTTGGCTGAAATTGCTTCGATGTTCGGAGTGACCAAACAGGTCGTGACCAACTGGAAGGCGCGAAAGCAAAGCTTTCCCAAAGCTCTCGCCGAGCTGAAAAGTGGCTCGGTCTGGTCAAGAGACCTGATCGTTGCTTGGGCCGAAAAGGAGGGCATTCCCCTCGCCGAGGTGCCGGTGATCGAGCAGCCGGTGCTGGATGCGCCCACGCGCCGAGCGACCGTCGCTGCCCTTATGAACATGAAAGGCGGAGTGGGCAAATCCACGATGACCGCGAACTTCGGTTGGTACGCCGCCTATAGGCGTAACTTGCGGGTTCTCATGATTGACCTCGATCCTCAGTTCAATCTGAGCCAGTACATCTTAGGTTCGCGTGGCTATGAAAAACTTCTGGATGAGAAAGGCGCGACCGTCGAAATCTTGTTCAGAGATAGCAAAGGCGGCCGAAAGCCGAAGTTGCTCACTGACGTGGCCCGAGCAGTTGCAGATTGGGACGATAATTCCTGCATACACATCGTTCCTGCAAATCTAGAGCTTGCATGGACGATGCGCCACGCCACCGACCGCGCACATATTCTGCGGGATTATGTGAACGATATCCGCGACCAATACGATTTAGTTCTCATCGATTGCGCACCGACAGAAAGTATCCTGTCAACGGCTGCTTATCTTGCATCTGATTACATTTTTGTGCCGGTGAAGCCAGAATTTCTTTCGACAATCGGTCTTCCATTGCTGCTTCGATCTATCAAGGAATTTGAAGTTACATATAAAAACGAACCCACTCCAGAGTTGGGTGGGGTCATATTCAACGATACCGGAGAGACAGTCGAGCACGGCCGCTCTCGTGAATACGTTCGTAAGATTGCTACCGCAAATGGTTGGCACGTATTTAGGAATGAGGTCAGCCACTCCAACTCTTATCCAGCAGGAGCGCGTGTGGGAAAACCGATTTTTCTCACGGACAACGCGCGAGCTTGGAAAAAGGAAGAGTTCAACAATGTGGCCGCCGAATTCCTAGAGAGGATCGGCTTGCAATGAAAAATGAGGCATTAGTTCGTGACGTCGCAAGGCTTTTCCTCAAGTACGACTTGGAGGACTGGCGTTCGTTTTTGGGGATGCTTCGTGAGAGTGGCCCCGATTATGATTTAATCTGCGGGGCCATCGAAGAGATTGCCTCTAAGCGTGGCAAACAGTCCAGAGAAGTCAAGACGAAGACTTCAAGCGCAGCCAACCGATTGCCAAAAGATATCGACGACACACGCGCCTTGTTGCTTTCGAAGGTCCAGAACGAAATCTCCTCGAAAAGCGATCAATGGTCTCTTGGGGAGCTTCGGAACGTATATCTGCGATCCGGTGGCAAGGACCCACTGCCAGCCAAGAAACGTGACGCCATTCGCGCATTCATTTTGCACCTTGCGCGTCTCCCAAACGACGTGTTTTCAAAAAGCGTTCAGGGAATTCTGGACCGTAACACTAACCTACAAGAGGAGTATTCTAAGTGGTTCCAAATGATTTATGGACCCGCAGGTAATGCGGATAGTCGAGTAGAGCACAGCGAATTGAAATTTTCTCAAGTGAACACGGCGATAACAGAGCAACTTGAAGACCGAATTAAGCAAGCGATTTCGAGTAATCGATTTAGGCTAGTCTACAACCCATTGACGGGCGCATCCAAAGAAATGACCTTTCTGGCAGACGGTACTATCGGGGAAGGCCGAAATTCAAACGAGTTCACTTGGAGGATCGTTGATGGCCGACTTGAGTTGATCGAGCAGAGCGGGACCACTTATAGCCGATTTATTCTAACACCGGATGGCGCTTTTCACCACACGAACGATCTGGATACTCAGTCGATAAGGGATCAACGTCTGCTTCCGATTGGCCCTCTTAATAACCGTACAGAATAGCCTTCGTCGAATTGACCGTCTTCCTCTAATCCCCGAGGAAGGAACTCGACGTGCCTCTAGGTTCGCGCTGGCCAACGCAGGGCACGATATCTGTTCGCTGCAAGCCTACATGGGCACAACACACTCAGCACACGCTTCGCTATACAGAGTTAGCGCCGGACCGGTTCAGGAACTTTTGGCGCGAATAGGCGTGATGGCGTAGCCGTCTTTTACGGCCTTCGGTTCGTAGTACACGCCTCTGAGCCATAAGCCCTTGGGCAAGGGCACCTTGGCGTGGGGATTTGGGGCAAGCTGGAAGTCGTCGCCCATTTCGGCGGGCCGGTTGGCGGCATCGACACGCGAACACAGGAGTGCACTTAGCCCGCTGTATTCCTGCTGCTCGAACACGCCAGTTGCGACTTTCGCGGGTTCCTCGCCCTCCTTCGCATCTTTTTTTGGTGCCTTCACGACGTGGTCGCGAAAGAGATAGCCGGACCCGCTGGTCTTACCTCTATCGTCAACGACGAGATAGGGCGGGCCAAGCCTATATCCGGCCTGCAAGATGCGGGGTGGGTCTGTGTCGCGGTGGTCGAACGGAATTTCGCGCGGATTTATTGCAATCACGAAACAGTCTGCGTCTGACACGAGCCCCTTCTTTAGCCAGTTCGCATACTGCTCTTTGTACTTCACTGAAACGCTGTTCATGTAGCGGACAATGATTTTTTCGTTTGGCACCGTCTCAAAAACCGGCTGCTCACCGAGTTGTGTCGCCTTCACTTCCGGAATGTGATCCGGTGCACCTTCGGCACCGCCGGTCGGAGTAATTGCCTCGAACCAAATGCGTTGGCCTCTGTGAACGATCCCCGCATCAGGACCCGGCTTCGGACAAGTCACCGAGTAACCGGCGAGAATAAGCGAGGTCGTCAGGTACATTTCCCAGTAGCGCGCGTCAAAGTTGCTGCGCAGCTCGTTGCGAAACTCAGGTCTGCGTGATGCTGAAAAAATATCCAGAGATATTCGCAGTGCGAGCGAGCGAGCCTGAGTGGCCCGTCCTTGGCATCCCGTATGTTGCGATGGGCCGGATCGGACGCGTCGCCATCCATGAACAATGGGGTCAACTTGGGGACCTTCTCATCGAGCGTGCCAACTGCATGGCTTCGGTCTAGTTGCTAGGGAACGCTTGCCGAACAGACAAGCGCATTTCATGTGCCATCCATGTGACATGGACACGCCGGTACGGAGTGACATGCGATGAAAAAGCATTGATTTTCATAGCATTTCGCGAACATGCTCATTTCACGCGCATCGGGCAGATTTTCGAGACGATAAAGCCCGCCAACGCATTGACGTGGCGGGCTTTTTATTTGGTTGCGGGGGCTCGCAACCAGCGTTGTTTACATCTTAATTACGCAATCCTTTAGCACAACCGATGCGCGAACGGAGCTGTTGGTGGCCCATAAATACCACGTCTGATGTGAGGCCTTTGGCCGATATCACAGCGATACCGCGGACCGTGGGCGCGAGGGTCCAGACCGGGCTGCATATTCCAACGTCACAGCTCAAACGCGAATAGTCTCGGCTGGCGAGTTCGGGGGCGGGCCCAGCACCTGTTCGCAGTCGCACGCGTCCTGTCCGCCATCCATTACTACATCACACCATCTCATCGCGGCGGGTGCGTCGCGAGACCAGGTCAGAACCGCCAAGCTGGGGGTCTCAGCCAGGGGGACCTTTTTTCAAGGGGGACAAAAACCGGGGGCCTTTTCCAGGGGGGACAAAAATCCAGGGGGCTTTTTCGGGGGGCTTTTTTCAGACCAGGGGGCAAAAACTTGGGTGGCCTTTTTTCGAGGCGACGAGCGACTGCTAGCGGACCTCGCATGTTAGCGAAGGCCTCTGCCACGAGGGTATGCGGCAGTAACAAGTTTCCACGCAAATAAGCGGTTTCGGCCATCCTCGCCGCCGTGCGAGTTACCGAGACCGGCGGACGCTCTTGCCCGCATTTCTGCCTGGTCGCAAAATCGCTTCCATACCTACTGACTGATCCTCGCTAACTGGATATCCTGTAATGTACGGTCCTTACTCGTGGGGAATGGCATCGCCGTCAGCGGTCGTCGTTGTCTTCTGAGGATGCTTTCAATCCGGTTAAACTCGCCACTGGGAGAGTCGGGGTGCAGTCTGAACGAGTAGAAAATTCTGAGCTGGACGAAGTTGATCAAGTTGACGAAGCGGCACTCGCGCGCGTGATGCGATCTGTACCGTTGGGCACAGCCGTGCTTGCTGGATCGGCTGTCGCACTTCTGGTGCTCGGATATTTGCTGATCTATCTGCTCATCTTTATTCCGCGCGGGAGTGTAGGATAGTCGGATGTCCCAAGCGCCCCCAGAAATGCATGAGCAATGGATTCTCCGAACTGAACTGCTGTGGGCTTTCGGCGTGGGGGTGTTTGTAGCTGCCGCTCTGAGCACGATCCTGTTCACGGCGCTGACCATGGGTGTCAATCCTCCTAGCAATGTCGAGCGGGTGGACCCCAAGGCGCTGCATCTCTCGGGTGAATTCGCGGAACACAACCTGGGTACCAGCGTCGCAGCCGACGGCAGCGTGACGGTGCGCGCCATTGCGACGCAGTTCATGTTTCTGCCCCGCTGTATCGCAGTACCGTCGAACCGGCGAGTGACGCTGCGCTTTGCGTCACCGGACGTGATTCACGGACTGTTGATTACCGGCACCAACGTCAACACCATGGTGATCCCGGGCTACGTGGCGCAAATTCACACCGAGTTCACCCGCACCGGCGACCTGCTGATGCCCTGCCACGAATTCTGCGGCTTAGGGCACAGTGAGATGTGGGCGACCGTGCGGGTGTTGCGCGAGGAAGAGTTCAGGCCTGGTCCCGACGGGAGGATTTCCTGTGCGCAATAGTGAACGACTTTGTCTTGCGCACTTCTGGGTCGCCATTGCCGCCTTCGTCATCGCGGCGATCCTTGGCAGCTGGCAGATGTGGGTGCGCAGCCCCCTGGGCGCCAATGTTGGCACGCCGGGCCAGTACTTCATGTCGGTCACCGCGCACGGCGTCTCCATGGCTTACGTGCTCACGACGTTTTTCGTCATGGGCTTTGGTTATTTCGCGGCTGTCACTGCGCTCGATCGGCCGCTGCCGGGAAAGGCATGGGCATGGGCTGCATTCTGGTTGGCGCTCGCCGGCGTCGTGCTCACCGTGTTCGCCATCGCCAGTGGGCAAGCTTCTGTTCTGTACACCTTCTACCCGCCGCTCACCGCAAGCCCCTGGTTCTATGTTGGGCTCGTCCTCGTCGTCGTCGGCTCATGGGTTTGGTGCATCTTGATGATTGTAGCCATGGCGGCTTGGAAGCATGCAAATCCCACTCGCCCGGTCCCGCTCGCAATGTTCGCTACAGTTGCCAATGCGGTGATGTGGTTGTGGACGACGGCAGGCGTCGCGGTCGAGCTTCTCGTGCAGGTAATCCCGGCGGCTTTTGGGCTAGTGCAAACAATAGATGTCGGTCTTTCCCGCACCCTGTTTTCATGGACGCTGCACGCGATTGTCTATTTCTGGCTGATCCCGGCCTACATAGCATTCTACACCATGGCGCCGCGCGCGGCCGGCGGAAGGCTCTACAGCGACACGATGGGACGCCTGACGTTCATTCTTTTCCTTATCTATAGCTTGCCGGTCGGTATGCACCATCTGCTGATGGATCCCGAGCACGGCAATGCGATGAAGTTCGTTCAGGTGCTGCTCACCGCATTCGTTGCGGTCCCCACACTTCTGACCATATTCACCATCACCGCATCCTTTGAGATTGCCGGCCGCCTGCGCGGTGGCCGCGGCGTTTTCGGCTGGATTGCTGCCTTGCCGTGGGATCGGCCGATGGTGCTGGCGACGGGGCTCGCCTTTATCATGTTGGGGATCGGCGGGTTCGGCGGCGTGATCAATATGGCCTACGGCATGAACGCCATGGTGCACAATACGTCCTGGGTGACTGCCCATTTCCATCTCATCTTCGGCGGCTCGGTTGTCATCATGTACTTCGCAATCGCATATGAAGTCTGGCCGCGCTTGACCGGCAGGGCGTTCGCCTCGTTGGCCCCCCTGCGCGTTCAGCTCTGGTTGTGGTTCGTGGGAATGATGGTGATGACGCTGCCATGGCATTGGTTGGGATTGCAAGGGCAGTGGCGGCGTGTGGCCAATTTCAACTACTCCGACCCGATCATCGCGCCCTGGGGTCCTTGGGTCATCGTCTCTTTGGCCGGCGGGATCATCCTGCTCGCTTCCGCCCTACTACTCGTAAGGAACTTGCTGGTGCTGCATCGCAGTCCTGCTTTGGCTTCGCTGCGGCCGATTTATGCAATCGCCGTTCACACGCCGCCGCGAGTTCCGGCGGCTCTCAACGGGTTTGCTATGTGGAACGCGCTGGTGCTCGTTCTGATGATTCTGGCTTATGGCTATCCACTGGCGCAGTTTCTGATTGAACCGTCGCCGACTGCAGTCGTTCATCGCCTGCAATGAGACATCCTGCATGCCGGGCTCCGATTCGCGACCTTCCGAACCGCACGTTCTCGACCGGCCTTGGCGTATCTGGGCGACGCTGGCTGTCCTGACCACCGTGCTCAGTGGGATTTTGCTCGGCGTCGTGATCATTCCCATTGTGCAGGGGCGCGGCGCCGGACTGGACGCCTTTACTGCCATCTGCCGGGCCCTGGGGGTGCTTCCGGGGTCGCCCGCCCAACCGCAGCCGTTGGATCGCACGCCTCCCACGCCGGTCTCTCAGGTTACCTGGACCCCCAAAATACTACAGGTCTTGGCGGCCGGAAACGTTGAGCTCGGACATGCCAAGGTGCAGGAGGTGTGCGTCGCCTGTCACGGCGAGAATGGCATATCCGCTGGCCCTGACTTTCCAAATCTGGCCGGGCAATCGGGCGCTGCAATCTACAAACAGCTTTCTGACTATCGCACCGGCAGTCGAACAAATCAGCTGATGACGGACATTGCCAAGGCGTTGGATATGTCCGCCATCCCCGATGTTGCCGCGTATTACGCGGGTCAACCGCAGCGCAATCCGAATCCAGCAACGCTGGGTGAATCTCCTCCCGACATTGTGCGCCTTGTCGAACTGGGAGACCCGCAGCGCAACATCCCGCCATGCGCGGCCTGCCATCGCGCCGGGGCGGGAGGTCCGGTCGAGACGCCCGTGCTCACCGAGCAATGGTCAGAATACATAGCCCAACAGTTGACGGTGTTTGCTTCGGGCGAGCGTCGGAACGACGTGTATGCTCGAATGCGAACGATCGCGCCGAAGTTGACGCAAACCGAGATACACGGACTTGCAGCTTATTACCGCGCGGGCTTCAGATAGCTCGCGTGCCACCCGGCCGATACCCTGACACCGGTTGCGGAAGCTACAAACGCTGAAATGATGCGGTCGTTTGACGCCGGGGTTCTTGCATTGGCTTGCGACCGCTAATGCTCATAATGAGCCGCATGGCCGCGGGCGAGGAGTGGCCGTATGTCATAGAGGCGCGCGGGGGTGGCCGATGAGTGGGAGGGACGGCCATTACCGGACTCATGCATCGCATGCAAAGCATTATTCAATAATATAGAGACGATCGAACCATCAAACCATCAAACCACGAACCCATAAATGACACCGAAATCCGGGGCCCGAGGGGACAAAAAGAACCGAGGAGTTTGTTTCCTGAGCGGCTCGTAAGAGCGACTGCTACTTTCTTCGCTACTTTCGGCAGATCGAGTGCCATATACAACTGCGAAAGCCGCAGACGCGCTGTCGGATGCAAGAAGTTTTCCCGATTGGATGAGTGACGGGCTCGCGGATCCCGGCAGCCAGTGCTTGCGCCGGACGGGATGTCAGTACTTCCGCGCCGACAAAAACCAGGGCCACGAAAAACAGAGCGATCATTCGCATGGATGCCTCCTCGCTTCTTGGCTAAGCAGGCGGAGCAAAGGTCGTGCGAAGATTTATTGAGAGAGGCGCCCCGACGTTTGATCCACGTCAAATCTCGAAAGCATGTCTCCTCGCCCCGCGGCGCATAGCCCCAACTTGATGGCGCGCACAGAGTGCTCGCGGAAAAGGGGCAATTCGTGTTCGACTCAGTTTCCCTCGAAAAGGAGTGTTCAACTTGGGCCGCGCCTCGTAGATGGACTGAAAGCGAGCAAGCTAGCAAAAGCGACCGGCTTGATCCCGATAGAGATGGCTGCTCAGCCGTGGACCCACCACATTACAAAAGGTGACATCGCTATCATTATTATTACAGCCAGGATCATTATCCGTTCTTCCGGGTTACCGTGTATCCACGGGTCATCATGATTGCTCTGTATTGCCATGGGTACCTCCCCTTGGCTTTTCTCGCCGATTAGGAACCCCAAAAGGGTTTTGGGCGCTTTGACCAAAATCAATGCGCTGCGAGAAATTTGCGGTTACGAAAAATATCTCTGCCCGAGGCGCTGCCTCCCGCGATGATGACTGCCGTCCATTTCACCATCGGCGGCAGGCCGGTGATGACCGCCGCCGACACGACCGTCCCCGCCACGAACGCGGCGGGGGTTGCCAGCGCATCGAGCAGGTTGTCGACCCCTGGAACATAATAGGCGAGGATTTCCGCGACCGCTGCGACGGGCCGATCAGCTGGGTCAATCGCGCTTCAGGCGGTTCGGATCCTATGTCCTTCTTTGGTCCAAACTACACCATTGATTATATTGTAAATTTTGCCTTTCAATTTGCGAAAAAACAACTTATAGTTGAAATTTTACATTCACGCAGCCACGATGTGTCCCGCTACTGGGACCCATGTTGGGCCGCTCGAGCAGGAGGAGCTAGGCAGCTTTCTTCGGTCCAGGTATGCGAGGCAACTCGGTAGAGGAACGCGAGTTAAGGGACTCAAAGGTTTTCAACATCGCGTATCGCTTAAGAAGTCTGTCGATCCTGGCATCTAACCGTTCTTCGACTTCCAGCTCAGCAAGCAATTGGGCGGGGGTGGCTAAATCGCCCAGTTCAACGAATTTGTAACTCTCTCCAAGTTCTTGCCGAGCTCGCACCTCTGCAGCTTCTGTCGCTGTTTCGATCTCCGCAGCAGTAGGAGGGATCCAGTCGTCTCTGAGATACTCAAGATGCTGCAGCGCCGGTGTTGCGGACGGAATCATTTCTGCTCGAATCGCTAAATGTCGCTTGCGTGCCGCCTCAGCTATGCGAAAAGTTTGGAGGTTTTCTTTGCGCCATATCGTACGGGCAACATCCAAAATTGTATATTCTTGGAGTGGCCCGTTCGGTTCATAGTACGCGATAAGATTCTGGTGCAGCTCCTCAAAGGCAACCGGATCTTCTCCTGGAAGAAGTCCCGAGGCGGAATACGCTCCATGCTTGAGCGCTGGATAAAGCTTCTTAATTTTACGTGCCATGGCACTACTCCACTTTCACTGAAACGAATCGGACCTGGAAAGTGAAGGCAAGCTTCGCTGAATGGTCAATCCATAAAAAAACAAATCCACAGATTGGACCCCAAAAAGGACAGCAGGTTTGCTTTTGCGAAATGGGTCGACGTGTAGACAAGGAAGGACTTATGACAAACGAGCCGCCGGTACTTTTATCTCCTGCATGCTCGAACCTTTCATTGTACGTCTTTAGTGGGACGAGGAAGAGTCTATGCTGCTAATGTTCTTGTTCTCCACCTTCTCCAACAGCCGCTCAAGTGTATCAAGTTCATCATCACTTAGCTTACTATAATTCATTCGCCAAGTGCTCTTATCCAAAGATGACAAACGCTGGTGAACATACGGAGCGCAGTCCTTCGCTGCTGCATGTGCTGAATCCAGCGCCTTGCGAATGATGCTTTGGTCTGCCGCCGTTCCCTTTGCTGCCTCAGCCTGGGCTGTAGCGAAATCAAATCGCATTTTGACCAACATGACCGTGAGCGGTGAGGGCTCTTGCTCAGCATAAGCCCAGGCGTTTACTTTCCTCCTGCGCGCCACACGGTCGGAATGCATTGTACTGCCTTCCATGTTTGGGTTCGGCCGCACAGCGGACTTGTCATCTCCAACCGGCATAGCACAACTCCATTCTCGGAAATGCGAATCACCGACGCAAGTTAGCGCCGAATCGTCAATGCATGAAGAAAGAAATTCACAGATCTCAAGCTCAAAACTGAGGTGGGTGTTTCGAAATGGTCGCCATGCGAGGCGGCGCAGGTCAGAACCAGTGGTTTTTGGGGGTGACCTGAGCTCACGCCTCAAACCTGCACCTGTAGTTGTGGGTAGAGGCCACGCCCAGCGATATTAAACTTGGCCACCCGCAACGGCACGTCGTGATCCTGCGCGGTCTTGAGCAGTGCGCGCGTATCTTCGGGAAGCACGAGCCGCCGAAGCCGGGGCCGGCGTGTAGGAACTTCGACCCGATGCGGTTGTCGAGGCCGAGGCCGCGCGCGACCTCCTGCACATCGGCGCCGACCTCCTCGGCGAGATCCGCGATCTCGTTGATGAAGGTGATCTTGGTGGCGAGGTTCGCCGCGTATTTGATGAGCTCGGCCGTGCGGCGGCTGGTGTAGAGGATGGGCGCCTTGTTGAGGTAGAGCGGCCGGTAGATCTCGGCCATGACTTCCTTGCGCGCTCGTCGTCGGTGCCGACCACGATGCGGTCGGATGCTTGAAGTCCTGGATGGCGCTCCTTCGCGCAGGAATTCCGGGTTCGAGACGACGGTGATGTCGGCATCGGGCCGGGTCTCGTGGATGATGCGCGCGACTTCATCGCCGGTGCCCACCGGCACCGTCGATTTGGTGATGATCACAGTAAAGCCGGCGATTGCACCGCCGATCTCGCGCGCGGAGGCATAGACGTAGGTAAGATCCGCATGACCATCATCGCGGCGCGAAGGGGTGCCGACCGCGATGAAAACGGCGGCCGCCGCGGCTACCGATTTTGCCAGATCCGCCCCTATATCTGTCCAGACGCCAGTGCGCGCGCGAGGTCTCCTCGCCCGCGCTGTAACGGATCACCCGATCATCTTTTTTTGTGCCCCTTAACTAATCGCAACCCGGGCCGTTCCCCATTTGTGAATTCGATACCAGCAGCTTCTAAAGCGCTCCGGATCGCTATAAGCGTCAGCGCGTGAGCAATTAAGATGCCTGGTTTTGCCTCGAGTCGCTTGATCGTACCAAGTGATACCGAGGAAGCCCTTGCCAATTCGCTCTGATCCCATCGTAGAAGGGCTCTGGCTGCCCGCACCAACTCGCTGGTCAATTGTAGATTCTTCAAAGCAGCCTCAGGAATTATTTAGTCGAAGGCATTGACTTAGACGAAAAGTCTATTATTGTACTTTTCGTCTAAGCGCTTTAGAAACCCTAATCAGAATCGACCGCTATGTCACAAGAATACTCACGAAATCACAGCTGTTTAGCTCGTCGAGCGTTCGTCGGCGGCTCGGATGCCCGTATAATCATGGGCGACGACGAGGCCGCGCTTCTCCGGCTCTGGCACGAAAAGCGGGGCGAGGCTGAGCCGCCAGATTACTCAGACAACCTCGTCGTCCAGCTGGGGTTGGCCACGGAGCCACTGAACCGGCGCTGGTTTGAGAAGACGACCGGACAGGCGATCAAGGACGTCCAGAGACGGATTAGGCATCCTGTGATCCGGTGGATGGCTGCCACCCTGGACGGCACGGTGGATGGCACCGGCGCAGTGTTCGAGGCCAAATTCATGCTGCCCTGGTCGTTCTCGGAGGAAGCGGCGGCCGAGAAGCACATGGCCCAGCTGCAGCATAACATGTGGGTCGCCAATGCCAGGGAAGCGGTGCTCTCGATCATTACTGGGGGAGGCAAATGGGCCGAGATCAAAATATCCGCCGACCCTCTCTACCAACACCTCCTGTTAACCGCGGAAAAGAAATTCTGGCGCTGCGTGGAGAGCGGCGAGGTCCCTGCCCTTTTCGGGATCGAGCCACCGCGGGCCCGCATCGAGGCGGTGCGGGTCGTGGACATGAGCTCGTCCAATGCCTGGGCGGAATTCTCCAGCGTGTTTCGCCGGACCCGAGACGCCCACCTCGAACATGAGAAGGCAAAGGCGGAGCTCAAAGGGCTGATGCCCGAGGACGCCAAAGAGGCGATCGGGCACGGGGTCCGAGCCAAGCGCTCAAAATCCGGCGCCGTGAGCTTTGATCTCCTGAGCATGGAGGGCGCCAGCCATGCACCGCTCCAGTGATACAATTGCTACCCTTGCAGCTGCGCTTGCTAAGGCGCAGGTCGAGTTGACCAATCCAGAGAAATCGCTCGTCGCCACCATCCGCTCGCCGTTCCCGCGCGAGGCGGACCGGACCTTCCGTTATGCCCCGCTATCGAGCGGTCTGGACATTATCCGCAAAAGCCTTGGCGGGCATGAGATTGCAACAATCCAGGCGACGGGTATCGATGCAGAAACTGGCCTTCTTCGACTCACCACCGTCCTCGCGCATTCGTCGGGGGAATGGATCTCGTCGGATTGGCCGGTCTGCCAGATCGCCGATATTGCCTCAGCACAACGCGTAGGGGCCGCCCTCACCTATGCGCGGCGGTATGCCCTTTTCGCGCTGGTCGGGATTGCCGGAGAAGACGATCTCGATGCGCCAGGCCTTAGTACCGAACCTAATCCTGCGGCGGAGCTGCCACTACCAGCGAATTATCGCAAGCAATCGAACGAGCAAGCTGCAACGCGACGAACAGCGCCAAACAGTGGGGAGCTTCGGCAGCATTCAGCAGCAAAATCCGTGCTCGGAGCACAGCTATCGGCAAGCCTTCGCGAAAGCCTGATTGAGCAAATCGCTACCATAGATTCCGCGGATGAGGCGGCTGCCTGGACGCATCGGAATCTGCCTGCCAAGAACACGCTGACGGCGCCAGATGCCAAGATTATCGAGGAGCACTTTCAAGCAAGGCTGGCCAAGATTAGCGAGCAAGCCCCGGATGAAGCGTCGGATGTGGCATCTGT
>Ga0306924_10003520_pt1 | contig 15071 bp, 16 predicted proteins | sample sta12Can44000111_FD_203756 | JGI IMG/M metagenome (GOLD analysis project Ga0306924, IMG submission 203756) | Lab enrichment of tropical soil microbial communities from Luquillo Experimental Forest, Puerto Rico - statanox.12C.anox.44.000.111 (v2)... | ecosystem: Environmental > Terrestrial >... | reverse complement strand
CCACACGGAAAACGTCTTGGAGCGGCGTAGGTTTGGCCTTTTCGATGGCTCGCAGGATTGCCCTGAGCTGAATGAGCACAGATACCGGGAACCATTTCTCAAGGTATTCCGGCTCCGGCAGATGTTCTCGCCAGTCGCTGCCGTCCGGTATAGGCGTCAGTCGCTTCTCGATGGCATTGGACTCGTGCGCGAGATTCGCCGGTGAGGCATTGAAGGCCGCGATCTTCGCGTTTGCGATGAGGACGGCAAGTGGATTGATGTCGATACCGATGGCATTCCAGCCGATGTGGGCCGCCTCAAGTAGCGTCGTGCCGGAACCGCAAAAAGGGTCGAATACCCACGCCCCGGGCGCAAAGCCGAGCAGATTCCCGATGGCACGCACGACCTGGGGATTGAACTTGCCCCGATATTCGTGTAGCCCATGCGCCGAGTAGCGGGTGCTCTGCCGGCGGAGGCTCGGGATGGGTTCGCTGTCTTGATCCCATCCCTGCCCGTTGCCGTTCCCTGACGCTTCTAGCGTTGCCTGGTCGGGGATCAGCGTGCGTCCGGCCACCTCGGCGGCCTTGAAGTAAGTGAGCCGCTTAACCAGCCCTGCCGCAGGAGAGCAGTTCAGACGGAGCGCGTCGCCGTCATCCTCGGGCTGTTTTCCAAACAGCAACCGGGCCTCCCGCAGGGCGAGCATCCGCTCGTAGGGGAAGTATCGGTAATCGTGCCAGAGGAGACGCACTGCCGTTATTTCCCTTCGAGGGCGAAAAGGATGATTCGCTCACGGTTGATTGTCCCGTGGGCGAGGTTAAACGACTTGCGGGTCAATGCGATGTTCCGCTGCACGGAGCCGATTTTTCGGAACCCATGCGGTTCAGCTGCACGCGCCAGGAGGGCCTCGTTGTCGATCTCCCGGCGATGGATAATAGAACGGCCGACAACGAAGCAGGCATAAGCGCCGCATTTCATCACCTGGGCGAGGAGCTTGAAGCATTGGCCCATCTGGCGCTCGAAGTCCGCCTCGGTCTGGTGGTTCTTCTTGAAGTAATGCGGCCGGGCGCCAATCTCTGCCTCGCGGACTGCAATGGGGTCCATCCCGAGCCAGTACATGCGGTATTTGTGATAGAGCCAGTATTCGTAGGCATTCGGGTAGGGCGGCGACGTGATGACCAGGCCGGCATTGCCGATCTCTGCCGGCTCGACCTTCATCAGATCCTTGGTGATGATCCGCATCCTCGGCTTGCGGCCGAACAACCCCTTGCCCACGTCCTGCAAAGCAGCAGCAACCGACGACACGGCCCGGGTGAACCCCTGGAAAACGGTCTCCTGCGAAACCTCCTTCTCCACCGCCGCGTAGCGCGTGTCGCTGTCCTGATTCGATACGCGGACAATGATGCTCGAAAGGGCGATCTTCAGCGCATCCGCCGTGTCCTGGTCGGCCAGCTCGTTCAGCGCGGCCACCAGCGCGGCCAGCGCTCTCTGCACATGTGGTTGAAACCAGTGGTCAATTCGGGGGATGGGCGGAATAGTCAGGCGGCCATCTGGAAGCCAGTGGCGCGCGGCGATAGAGATCTTGCGGGCGACCACGCCAAGCTCATCCTGCACGGGTGTCATCTTGACCTTGGCGATTAACGTCGCCAGTGGATTCAAGTCGATGCCGATGCTCGGCAAGCCGGCCTCGGCAGCCTCCACCAGCGTTGTGCCTGAGCCGCAGAACGGGTCGAGAACCGGGGAGTCATCCCCAGGGTGAAACAGCTCGATGAGCTTTCGGGGTATCTGCGGGATGAACTTCGCGGGATAGGGGTGAATACCGTGCGGACCGTCCCCCGTCCTGGCGTCGGCGAAATCCCAGGCAATGGAACGAAGTTTGGCCGCGGCTGTCATTGTGGCACCTTCCAACGGCACGACCTATGAACATGCGCCCATTGTAGCGGGCGTAAGTCCTTTGGGTAGCCAAGTTTGCGCGATTTCCGTAAGTGCGCGAGCTATATGGACTTATCGTCAGGGCGAAGGTGATGCTGCACCCATCGCGGGGTAAAGGTTTCGTTGGGGGCTGGGATGTGCTTGTCTGGCTCGACAAAATCGTGGCCGTTGCCGTTGCTAAACAGGCTCGACCCCTGATTCTGAGGTGCCCGCTTCGTTCGCCTTGCCATTGGGGACTCCGGCTTGACTGACCTGAAGAACACATGGACACACGGTCATTATAGCGGGCGCAAGCCGTTTGTGTAGGCCAGTTTGCGCATTTTTCATAACTCAGCTGCTGCAGCTGAGTTAGGTCTCCTGGTTTTTTCGGATATTCTGCCGGGAGGCCTGCGGACTGTCTAGGCCAGCAGCCGTTTACGGCAGCTCCGGCCCTGCCTTGCTATCCCGTCGCCGTGATTCGCGCCGAAGAAGAAAGGCCGCTGATCTAAGGGTGTCTCCATTTTCAAGATTCCTGGAAGCGGGCAGGAATGTCGCGGGCGGAGTGGAGGACGCGGATAACGTCGATGCCATCGGGGGCAGGCCGGTAGAAAATCAGGTAACGGCCAGCCGGGAACATGCGCAGCCCGGCGGCGAGGTCCTCGCGCAACGGCCCAAGGGCAGGCCGCCCAGCAAGGAGGCGAAATTTCTCGTCGAGGATGTCGAGGACGCCATCCGCCGCACGGGGAGAATCCTGGGCGATGGACAGCCAAATGGTGAGCAAGTCGCGTTCGGCTTCGGGCGTTCGCCGGATAGCAGCCATCAACTCGGCCGGTCGGCGGTGTGCCCGGCCAGCAGTGCCTGGCCTTTTCTTTTGACTTCCCGCATGTCAAGCGGCTCGGCAGGGCCGCTGTCGATGCCCTTCTGGATGGCCTGGCGCAACTCCTCAAAGCGGTGCTGGTCGAGCCAGTCGTGCTCGGCGAGCAGCCGGAGGGCGTGGTCAACGACTTCGCTGGCGGTGAGGTATTTGCCCGAGTGCAGCTGCTGCCGGATGATCTCTTCCTGTTCGGGGGTTAGGGTGACATGCATAGGCATTGCTCCATGCCCAACAGCATAGCACAGCAGCCGTAGCCGTGTCAAAAACGCAGAGAGATACTCATTTTCTCCTCTATTGACGGGTTTCTCACGCCCGACCGCTGCAGCGGAAATGCGTGCAGGCAAGGCGCCGTGCGGCGAGTTAACGCTGTGCCACGCGACGCCGCTCGATCGCCGCGGCGGCATTCCGCGCCGTTCGCAGAGCGTAGGCTTCGCCGCTCTCCTGGGCCTTGCCTGGAGCCTGGCTGAAAGCGATAAGGGTCGGCGGCATTACGTGTTTCTGGCGATACTCCTCGATAATTAAAAGGAGCCAAGCTCCTTCAACTGGTCGGTCAGCTCACGGCCCGGCTTCGGATCAACGCCTTCCGGCGCGGTGAACATCACCTGCACCTGGGCGAAGCGGCGGTCGCGGCGGAAACGGGCATAACGGCCGTTGCCGATGCCGATGATGTCCTCGCTGGCGACTTGCGGCAGTGAACTGGTCCAGTGGCGTCTGGGAGGCGCCTCCTGGCCGTCGGTCTGGGCTGCCTGCTCCTGTCGGTGTTCTGTTGCATTACTGTCCATACCCAGGCTATTTGTGGACGCGGCTGGCTTCGTGCGCGGTCAGGGCACGCTCGACCTCACGGCGCACCAACGGTCCCAGGTCCTCGGGTGCTGGATTCGGCTTGCGGCGTTCTGTGTGGTGGTCCCGGAGCATTTCAAGGAGCATTTTGCTGCTGACGATCGCCAGGCTGACGGCACTCACGGCTGCGAAGACGGTGCCCCAGGGGCTGCCCTCCGGCGGCTGCAGGTTGGGTATGCGGGGGTAGTGCATCGCTCGGGTCGGTCAAAAGATTGCAGGCGGACCTTAGCCCCGTCTCACCGGACTGGCAAGCCGGTTTGCTCTTACTTGTCAACGATGACGATTCTGGTTATCGTGGTGCCGCGGTACAGCCTGGGAAGGCGATGACCGCAAAGGCCGCCCTTTCTTTCTTGTGCCCAGAACACGCCTTCGTCACCTTTTTTAAATATCCTAGCGGGGGTGTGGGGGCCGGCAATGAGGCCCCCACCCTAATAGATGGTTGTGCCGCCCAATAGGGCGGCACTCATTTGCCTTGGCAGAGGGGGCAAGGGGGAGATGACCATATCATCTCCCCCTTTCATAACAATGTCTGTGAGCGCAGCGAACTCAGTGTCTATTTCTGAGCCTACCGCTCCCCTAGGCGGGGAGGTTGAGGGTAAGTGTTTAGGTAGCCATAGCAAAGTTATCCACAGGTCCGGTGTGTTAAATATATGTGTTAAGTGTAGTGTTAAGTGGTTCGGTTCGATGTGCAACAAGATGATTTTTCTAGGAATTTTAGACAGGCCGGTTTCTGATCCCCCGATAAAAGGTTTCTAATTCCCACAGTTTGGTTTCTGATCCCCCGAAACTCGCTCCCGGTTTCTAATACCCCGATCCCCGGCTTTGGTTTCTAATACCCCGATACTTTTCGACGGTTTCTGTTCCCCCGATACTTGACATTGGTTTCTAATACCCCGATAAGGGATGCATGGATTCTGATACTCTGAAAGACAACACCAACCTGCTGCCTCACCGCCACCAACAGCACGATCTGTTCGTCTGCGACGTGGCCGACGCGGTGCTGAAAGACGACATGGCGTCGATGGAGCACCCCTTCTTCTCGCTCTCCAAAAAGCCGGACACCAACGTCAGGCGCTATGAGAACGGCGACCGCTGGCTGGAAGTAGTGCCCAGCGTCAAGGGCCTGGCGACGATCTACGACAAGGACATCCTCATCTACTGCATCAGCCAGCTGATCGCCAAGATGAACGAGGGGGAGACCCCCTCCCCTGAAGCTGTCCGATTGGGTGTTCCGCTCGATTGCGGCCAAGGAAGTGCTGACCCTGCACAGAGACTATTTTCGGCTCGGAAAACCTATCGAGCGGCGGGTTTACGAGATCGCCCGGAAGCACTGCGGCAAGCAGGACAGCTGGAAGATTTCCCTGGAGATGCTCAAGCTCAAATGCGGGTCACAATCGCCGGTCAAAGGCTTCCGGCACGACATCAGGCAGCTGGCGAAGGGCGACCACCTTCCCGACTACCGCGTAAGCCTTGACGACGAGGACTTCGTGACCTTCGTCAACCGGGGCGCGTCCCAGCCCGCCCCCTCCCTGCCCGCGACCGACTTCCCGCGGCTGGACGCGGAGACGTACCACGACGCCAGGACCGTTGCGCCGGGCTACGATGTGTACCACCTGGAACGCGAGTGGCAGCGCTGGTGGTGCGAGAGCGGCAAGCCCGCCCTGCACGACCCGGACAAGGCTTTCATCTCCTTCTGCAAGAGCCGCCACGAGCGGAAGCCTAACCCGTAGCTGTGGCGAGAGCTCGCCGCGGCCCCTACTTGCAGCTTGCCGTCCGGAGGCAAGTGTGCTGAAGTAGCGGCCACGTAAAGAGGACTTCATGAGTGGTTGTAATTGCGGGCTGGGTTGCTGTCCTCCGCCTCGGTGCGTCCAGCCCGCCGCCCCCTTATCGCCTTTAGAGACATTTCTAATGGGACTCGTGGTTGCCGCCCTGGCCTACGTCTTGCCCTTTTACCTCATCCTTATTTTATCGCCTAGGCGTAGTGCGTTAACTCCATTGTCGCAAAATTTCGCTCCATATCAACTACCTCCCCGAAAGAGACGCGAAACTTCGTCACAGCAGTTAACATGAGCTCTGAGATTTCTCTATTTCCTTTGGTCACCGCATTCATCGGGCAAGATACTGCCAGCCGGTTTGCTATGGACAATTCGATGGACCGGCCCGGCACCGCCCCGGCGCTCGGTCTGCGCGCCGGGGAGTTACCGGCACGGTGATCGTCAAGAACAATCGGCCTGAAATCGAAGTGGATGATCCCAGGCAGATCGAGGTCGTCTGAAATCCTCGCCTCTGACAAGTGTTACTTCACCAACAAGAGCAACATCACCACTGGCGTCTTCGCCTACCGAGTTCCTCGGGCGAACGCATGAAGAACGCGGCGAACTTGCGGCCATACAGCAGGTAGTTGCGGATGGTGGCCGGACTAAGCCCTTTGAGTTTGAGGTCCTGTTCCATCCGATCGCGAAGCTGACCCATGATGGATCTCCTTGGTGAAAGGGAAAAGGGAAACGCAAGGAATCCAGCATAGAGCCAATAACAATACGGCGATAGACACGGAAGAAACAATCAGGCCGTGCGCGACTGCTCCAGTCAACAAGCTGCCGCTTCGGCTTCGTTCAACACAGGCTCTGAGATTTCCCTATTTCTATTGGCACCTATTATCGAAGACTTGCCCCGGATTGGGCTCCCGTTTCGCCAACGTTCGCCCGTGGGGGGCCTTTCCGGTTGGTTGGCGCGGTGGCCCGGTCAGCAGGGCTTGATCTTCCGCCAGGCCACTGACCGCCGCCCCGGCCAGTAGCGGCTGGCCAAGTCCTTGGCCATCATGCGCTCCGGCCCTTCCGCCACCGGCGCGGCGCAGAAGGCCTTCTCTGGACATGGGTCGAATCATTGAACTTTTCTCGGTTCAAGCGCACCCTAATGGTTGTAGGCTGAAGACAGACCATCAGGCAGTCGCTGAATGGCCGATATCGCCGAACGGGTTTACAGGAGCGTCCTGGTCGTACGGTGCCAGGCAGGGGACCGTGCCGCCTTCGATGAACTGGTCGAATTGTACCACCAACGGCTGCACTACTTCCTAGCCAAGATGGTCTCTCTCAACATCTCTTTGGGCAGAGATCTGTAACTGGCAAACTGTGTCCGAAAATGTCAGGTTCTTAAAGACGTTTTCCGTTCCTGGACCGATAAGCGGCCCGTCAGGGTTTCCAGAATAACCTGGGCCCGTTTTTTGGCCTCGGCTGTTCCTTCTACGTGATGGACCAATTCCGGTCCAAAGGGTTTCCGTCCCCGCATGGTTTTATCCTCCGTGATCAACCATCGCCCCCGGGATCCTCCCGAGGAATGCTGTCGGGCGCTATTTCCGCAGTTGTGGCCGGTTCCACTTGTAACCGGGCCCCCGCCGTCAAGGCGCGGACCAAACGAAACGGCGACGGCGGCCACTCGGGCGGCCCGCCGTCTTTGAGCTGGCCGTGGTAGCGGGCGTCTATTTCCCATTGCGTGTACTCTCCACCGATCTTCCAAAACGGACGACCCCATTGAGTTATTCGACTACGAAAAGATGCGCAAAGAATGACCTTTCTTCTCATTGGCGTGCTTGCAGCCGACTCGACAGCACCGACACTGGTTGTGTCGCGTGGCAGCTTTTTTTTGTGCAGTCGGGGCGAATTGTCTACGAGTCAAGCCGCCCGGCTGGCCGGGATGACTTACGGTGATTTCTTCGGAGCAGCCGCTCGCGCTAGGGTCGTGCTTTTCCCCGTAAATTTGGAGGAACTCAAGGAGGAGCCGACGCGCGGTTTCACTCTGGGTCGTCAACGCTTCGCCCATCGTTCTACTGGCGAAGGTGGGGTTCGTTGAACTACTCCAGCGTCCTTATGGCAATTCGAACGTTTCCCCGCCGCTTCGGGTCGCGAGGGGAATTATCAGTGAGGCGGCGGAATACGGAAGGAACCGAGCTGAGCCATCTGCAAACAGAAAGTTTGCCCCACCTTGGTGCAAGCTCCAGACGTGGTAACGGTCACAAGGGTTGTCAGTTCGGCCTGGTCCAAAAGCTACCCCCACGTTACACGGATCCTTTAGAAAGAACCGCCCGGCACCAAAAACGATGAAATTATTCGGTCCGCGAACGTCTTGGAGTTCCCACCATCCTGGATACCACCAACCCGCCTGATGAGAGTCCGGAGGCGGCCGCTCGCCAACCATAATGGTTTGACCGGTGCCGTCCGTGATTTGGCTAAGCCTACATCCTCGAATCTCCCCAAAAATTCCGGGCAAACTTCTATTTGCGCCGAGCCGCACCGCCCCGCCATTACCGATGTACGAGGTAAACGCGGCGTTCACTGGATGACGGTCGCTCTTGTCATCTAGCGGAGTCAGCAATCTGCTGTCCGCGGGACACACATAAAGGCGAAGCACGGTCGCTAGCCCAACATGGGGCGGGTTGTGAAGGGGATTAGGGTCCCTTTGGCAAGCCTGGACGCTAACTCGGTAAAGATCGTCTTGTTCCACGTACGGAAGGATCAAGGCCATCCAACCGAGGTTGGGATTCGGATCCGCGCCATTGACCATAGGCCAACCTGGAAAATGACCGTTGGCGTCATGAAAGTGGTGAAGGCCCACTCCGATCTGTTTTAGGTTGTTCAAACAACTTAGGCGTGCCGCCGCGCCGCGTACCTCTTGCACGGCCGGCAATAGTAAGCCCACCAGGACTCCGACGAGCCCGATGACCACGGTCAGTTCGATCAAGCTGAAAGCGGGGCGAGACTGGCATCGCATGATCGATCCCTCTATTTGTCAACAATTACCACTAATTCGAGAACTTGCTCATCCTTACCGGCCTTGGCTCGAAGACGGATCCGCTGCCGGTCTGCGCCAGCAGATGTCGTAGCTTTTCGTGGGTCGCACGTAATGCGGACGACTCGTACCGCGGGCTCTCCATCCCCGAGCACTTCCGCGGTAAGGCCAAGAGGAGCGGATTCTACCGTTAGCGTCAGCGGCTCCCCGCGGGTACTCCGGCAAATAGAATTGGCGCTGTATACGGGACCGGCAGTAGATTTTCTGGGTAGAACGAGCAAGGCAGGCATTATCTCAATGGGCGCTACCACTTTTCCAACGACGTGTACCAAGTCCGGATTCCGCTGTTCTCCCGCCAGATGAACTTCCAGCGCACCTCTAATCTCGCCAGCCATTGCCGTATCCACGAGCATTTCGATTCCACCTACCAGACTTCCTTTGGGGTTTGGTTTATTGTCCACCGGCATTTCCTCGATTGGTAGCAGTCGCACGGTAAGCCGATCCGGCATTGTACTTGTTACTCGCTCGATGGTTCTTGGAATTGCGGCAGTGTCGCGCACTTCCAGGAGGTGCCGAACCTGAGCGCCAATCGGAACAATGCCTAGAAAAATGGACGGGGGGAAGATGGAAAATCCTGCCGTAACATGGCTAACGACAACCTCAATTCGCCCCCTGGGATGGGCCGGGTCGTTCGTTTGAAACTCAATTAAGTTCAGCATTTCTGCTCCTGCAGGCACCCCCCGTACGGTAACTCGCATCGCTAGGTCGGCTGACTCGCCAGCCTTGAGCCGGACTGACTCGAGCCGCTGATATTGACCGTCATGCTCCCGCTCCATGCCGGAGCACGAGCAGTTGGTTTGGATTTCATCCACTATCAATTCGTTACCTCCGCGGTTGGTGATAGTGAATCGGCCCACCGCTTGATCACCCAATTCATGCTCGCCCAAGTCTAACTTGGCAGGGTAGTCGATTACAGGGTCAGAACTAAGCGGGAAGACCGACCGCAAACGCAAATAATAAGTCGCTACGAAATAGGCCGCGACTCCGATTAATACTGGCACGCCCAACCAGCAGAAAATTCGAAACTTCATGGGAAACTCAGCGAAATACCGACGGTGGTTTTTCACCACGACGCGTCTAACTCTCCGTGCGCATCTTTCTCAAGCGCCGCACAAAGACGGCAACGACCCCGATAACTAGGATCGCTGCGGAAATAGGTAAGATCCAGCGGGTTGAGGACCTTGGCTCTTCCTGTGTTGCCATCACATGGCTTGAAGGGGCCTCTTGCCCTAGCGGGGGCGGGGCAAATCTCGTGTTCGAATCTAAATTTATCTCAGGAGAAATCGGGCTCCCTTCGGAGTTCGCTTGATAACGGACGCCGCGGATCGTGTCCCTAATAAACACGCCATCCGGATAGCGGAGTGTGAATGTGTCATCGGGTAGTGTCTGGTTCACCTGGATTTCCGAAATCACGGTCGTGTGAGTGAAATCGAAATTTGGATCCAGCCCTGATCGGCCGACGTGCTCTTCAGGGAAAAATACCCCGGACCCGCACTCTTTAAATTTCGTGATTTCGTCCTCACGGGAATATGTTCCTTCTTTAGTAGCGGTCGTATAAATCGTCTTTCGCACCAAATAATTCACCGAAGGGTCAAAGTGGACTTCAAGGTCCCACGCCTTCTGGAGATTTCCCATTGCTTCAAAAAAGAGATTGACCACGATCATTTCCTTGCCATTGATGGAGCGCTTTTTCGCATTCTTGACTCGAGTCGCCTTCGATTGCAGATCCTCGAAGGGAATACATTCGGTGCCGTTTGGACGGTTTAGCACGAGCAGTCCTCTCGTCCAAGCGTCACATCGGCCAATGTATCTGTTCGGTTGACTATCCCTGAGCCCCGACGACACCGGCTTGCCGTCCGCTGACCAACGTACTACTCCTTTGCGAACAGAATCCTGCCATACATAATCCGTCAGCTTGCCAAATTCCGTTACTCGGCCCCGGACGGCATCGCGAGAATACCAAAAGCGGCCAGAACAGGACTCGATTTTCGGCGGACCGTTAGGGGAAGTGACGGTACCATTAAATTCAACACGACAAGAACACGTCTGGATTAATTGACGCGACGCCCGGTGCGCCTCCCGAACGAAATCCAGTAACTCCTCCCCGACCGCCGGTTGGGCAATTAAAAGAAGCGTAACACTGAAAGGTACCCGGAGCAACACAAAAACTCTAAGAGTTGCACACATCAAGCAAAGCTCCGTAAAAGCCGGTTTTGAACCGGGAGAAGTCATCCGCAAACGCAATTCAATACAGTCGTCTTTCTCACAAATTGGAAACAGCAGCTTTTTTCAGTTAGTCGATCTTCACGTGCTATTGCCCACCTGGCTGCGGGCAATCTGTTGGAGACGGACTACACCTGTTCCAGGAACAAGTGCAGCTAACGTTAAAATCATCGACACAACCGCCGTGGCATCGTTGGATCTGGACAGGGATAATAGTCGCGCATTGGTTTTGCGTAGTCTGGTAACAAATACAGAATACGTCAGTGCTGTGAGAAGTGTTACATAAGTGTAGCCCCGGCACCCCGCGACAGTCACCACAATCCGGGGCAAACAACAGAGTTTGGCCATCCGCGGCAAATTGGGTTAGAGAGGAGCAGTTATCGGTTATACAGGTTCGAGGTGTGTCTGCTGTTGCCGCGCGAAAGCCGGCGAAAACAGCCAATGTGCAGATCGCAGTGAAAAGACTGGCTCGTAATAGCCTTTTTGTGCGCATTTTCACATCTCCTTTTTTACTTGAGAATTGTTGTTTGATATTGGAAACGATATTCAAAAAAAAAAAAGAATTTGGCAACTGATCAGATATGCACTATGCGCTCGTTGCTGACTTAAAGACTCGCTAAACCAGCATTTATCACGAAGACGCGAATTTCAGTTTAGAAAAAAACAACTGCTGTCAGAACGTCTGGCCGCAACCGGTCAGCCTGACCCTTTCGATGATATTCCGGTCCATTGTCTTTGTGCACGTATTCACACCGGACACGGCGCATCAATTTGCCGGTTCGCCCAGGCGCCTTTCGAGATCAGGCATCGGTTGCCCAGTTACCTGTGCGTACAATACGTGCGGATCAAGGTCGGCTCCACAGGGCCAGGATACCGTGCCCAATTCCGGATGCACTTGCACCGCGGCGAATTCCGTCCGCTCCTTTAGCGGCGCAAAGACGCCGGTGGCATTGCCCCAAGCGCAGACCTCGCCCAGCGCAAATCCGTGCCTCTTTGAGTCAAACGGGTTAACACCATTGTCGTAAAATTTCGCTCCATATCAACCAGGAGCTTACCCTAACAATCCTCTCCCATGCCCTGCCTTTGGGGGAAAGGAATCAGTGTTGCTGATTTCCTCTTTCCAAAGGAGCTCCCTATGACCGCTGGTCGTGCCAAAGGCAAACGCAAGCCCTATCTTCTGCAAAAACCGCATGGCGTGCTTATCCCACGCGTGGCAACCGGCACCGCGGACATCGCGGTGCTTCGGCCAGTCAGGACAGTTACCTCGCCGGCCAACCCAGTTCAAGCGCCTTTGCGCTGGAATTCGGGAACTTTTCCTGGAATCTGCTGGTGGGAAACCAGCGCGGACCGGGATCTCGAAATCTCTCGAACTGCGCTGTCAATGGCCTTGCCTTCTCTTGTCAAGCCTGGCTCAGTGGCACTGGCGTTAACGATTCCCGAGATCCCCCAGAAAGGAGCTTCTTCATGAGTATCGACAAGGACGTGGCCATCCTCGAGCAGATGGCCACCCGAGACTTGCAGATCCGCTATGCCGAGCTATTCGGCGAAGGCACCCGCGTCCACAACCGGACCTGGCTGATCAAACGCATCGCCTGGCGCATCCAGGCTTTGGCCGAGGGCGACCTGTCCGAAAGGGCCCGGCAACGGGCCGCGGAACTGGCCAACGACGCCGATCTGCGGCTGGCAGCACCCAAACTCAAAACCGGCGGTCCGATGCCAGTACGCACCATTCAGCAGCCCCGCTGGCGCGACAGCCGACTGCCGGAACCGGGAACCATCATCACCCGCGCCTACAAGGGCCAAGACTTGCAGATCAAAGTCCTGCAAGCCGGTTTCGAGTTCGCCGGCAATGTGTACGCATCGCTCAGCGCGGTGGCCAAGACGATCACCGGTTCCCATTGCAACGGTTATCTCTTCTTTCGCCTCATGCAGAAAGGCCAAGACCAATGACGAAAACCAAACCCAAACATCCGGTTCCGACACGTACCACGATTCGCTGTGCCATCTACACCCGGAAATCGACCGAGGAAGGCCTGGAGCAGGAATTCAACTCCCTAGACGCCCAGCGCGAATCCGGCGAAGCCTTCATTAAGAGCCAGCGATGGCTTTGTCTTCCCGACCATTACGACGATGGCGGTTTCAGCGGCGGCAATATGGACCGGCCGGCCCTCCAGCGCCTGCTTGCGGACAGCGCAGCGGGCAGGATCGACTGCGTGGTGGTCTATAAAGTGGATCGACTTTCCCGGTCCCTCCTCGATTTTGCCCGGATAATGGAGACCTTCGCGCAACACCAGGTTGCCTTCGTATCGGTGACCCAGCAGTTCAACACGGCCACGTCGATGGGCCGGCTGGTCTTGAACGTGTTGTTGTCCTTTGCCCAGTTCGAGCGGGAAATGATTGCTGAGCGGACACGGGACAAGATTGCCGCAGCGCGGCGCAAGGGCAAGTGGTCCGGCGGCATGCCGCTCTTGGGATACGATGTCGACCCGCACGGCTCCAAACTCCTGGTTAACGAACACGAAGCAATTCGTGTCCGGGCTATTTTCAAACTGTATCTCCGGCACGAGTCCTTGATCCGGGTGATCGGGGAACTCCACCGCCGTGGCTGGTGCAACAAGCGCTGGACGACCCGCAAGGGCCACGACCGTGGGGGACTGCCTTTTACCAAGACCACCCTGCATAAATTGCTCACCAATCCCACGTACGCGGGCAAGATCCGGTACAAGAATGAATTGCACGCTGGCGAACACGCTGCCATCATCGACCCGGCTGTCTGGCAACGGGTCCAAGATATGCTCCACCAGCAAAAGAAAGCGCGGGCTCAAGCAGTGCCGAACCGGGCAGGCGCCCTACTCAAAGGCCGGATTCGCTGTGTCCCCTGTGGCTGCGCCATGATCCCCGCGCACACCGGCAACGGCAGCAAACGCTATCGCTATTACGTGTGTACGGGGGCGCAGAAAAAAGGCTGGCGTACCTGCCCCGCGCAATCCATCCGGGCTGCTGAAATCGAACGTTTCGTCATCGACCAAATCAAGAGCCTGCGCCAGAACCCGTCCATAGTCGAGGCCATTACCCAGGCTTGGAACCAAGACCGCACGCAACTCACGCAATGGCAAGAAGAACGCCGTAGCTTAGAACAAGAAGTAACCCCCTGGCGGGTTGCAAGACTCGGGCCATGTTGCCGAACCAGGCATGCAGCAGTCGGTTGAACTCCTCTTTTGCCAAGAAATCGTTGGCCAGCGGCCGGTCCTTGGCCCGGAGTTTGGCGGTGGTGGCCTTTTCGGGGTGGCCACGGCCGGTGTCCAACCCGGCATGGGCGGGGAAGGAACTGAGGCCGGCCGCGATGGCGTTGTTGCTGCGCGGCTCGACCCGGACGTTATACGGCGGGTCGCTGTGGACCAGATGCACGGGCGCGCCGCCTAACAGCCGGTCGATATCTTCCGCCCGGCCGGCATCGCCGCAAAGGAGACGGTGTTGGCCCAGGATCCACAGGTCTCCCGGGTTTGATGTGGGCACATCGGGAGGTTCGGGAATGGCATCGGGGTCAGTCTGGCCGGGTTGCAACTCCGCCTGGAACAGGTCGTGCAGTTCATCCGCTGAGAAACCCAACAGGTCCACATCAAAGTCCATGTTCTGCAAGTCGGTCAGTTCCTGCACGAGCTGCGCGTCATCCCAGTCGGCCAGTTCACCGGTTTTGTTATCGGCAAGGCGATAGGCTTTGCGCTGCGGGGGCTTTGCCATTGGCACAAGCTGGGAACGCAGGTCAAAGACCATTGCCCGATTCCCTGCAAGACCTGCTCACCGCCGCTGCCGCCCTGGCCCGCTACAAGCACAATTCCCACTCCCGCTGTGCGGTTACTCTCCTGTCAGATCAAGGAAGGTCCCACAGCCGCACGGTCCCGTCTCGGCTCCCCGACACCAGCAGCTTGCCGTCCCTGCTGAGAGCCACCCCCGTCACCTTGCTCGTGTGTCCTTCGAGGGCGGCCTTCTCGCGGCCCGTGACGGTGTCCCATACTTTGACGGTGTCGTCACCGCCCTGCGATGCCACCAGTTTGCCGTCGCCGCTCATCGCCACGGCCGTCCCGTCCGCGTGCCCCTTCAAGACAGCCTTCTCCCGGCCCGCGACCACGTCCCACAGCCGCACCGTCTCGTCCTCGCTCGCGGACGCCAGCAGCTTGCCGTCCCTGCTGAGGGCCACCCCCGTCACCTTATCCGTGTGCCCCGCCAGGGTGGCTCTGAGGCGTCCGGTGTCCACGTCCCACAGCCGGACCGTGTTGTCGTTGCCCCCCGAGGCCACCAGCTTGCCGTCGCCGCTGATGGCCACGGCGGTCACCTCGCCCTCGTGGCCCTCGAAGGTGGCCTTCTGCCGTCCGGCGGTCACGTCCCGCAGCCTCACCGTTCGGTC
>Ga0306924_10003517_pt1 | contig 15080 bp, 14 predicted proteins | sample sta12Can44000111_FD_203756 | JGI IMG/M metagenome (GOLD analysis project Ga0306924, IMG submission 203756) | Lab enrichment of tropical soil microbial communities from Luquillo Experimental Forest, Puerto Rico - statanox.12C.anox.44.000.111 (v2)... | ecosystem: Environmental > Terrestrial >... | reverse complement strand
GTCGAAGTCGAACCCCGGAATCACGCCACCGCTGCTGATCGCCTGAGGTGCCATCGTCGGATCTTCCCTGGGGGGCGATTACGACGTCCTGAACTGCGGCGCGAGGCGAGTCGGATCTCGGATGACTGGTACGCCGCGACCGTACAGCCGGCTGCGGCAAGTTGTCAAGCGCGCTTCGATCATGGGTTCGAGTTTTCGACTTAGCGTTCACAAAAGTGAACCGTGGTTCGAAAATGCCACGAAATGCTAGCAGGATCGGGCGCGTGGCTCGGTCCAGGGCACCGCCCGCCGCTTGACGCGGCGCGTGCCGGCGCGCAAGATGGAATCATGGTTCGAAATTCGAACAGCGGTTCGCGCGAGCCGGAAGAGGGGACCCCTGCGGGGCCCCCGGGCAAGCAGAGCCGGCGCGAGCGCCGGCGCGACGAGGAGCGGACCCGCATCTTGCGCGCCGCCGAGCGCGTCTACCGCAAGCGCGGCTACGCGGCGGCGGGGATGCGGGAGATCGCGGAGGAGGCGGACCTCTCGCCCGCGAACCTGTACCACTACTTCGGCTCCAAGGAGGAGCTGCTCTTCTTCTGCCAGGACCGCGCGCTCGATCGGCTCCTCGAGGCGCTCGAGGCGGCGCGCGCCGCCCGCGGCCCCGTCGACGAGCGGCTCCGCGCGTTCGCCGTCGAGCATGTGCTCTGCCTCATCGACGAAGCCGAGGGCTCCGCCGCGCACTTCGAGTTCAGCGCGCTCTCCCCAGAGCTGCGCGCGCGGATCGACGTGAAGCGGACCGCGTACAAGGAAGGCATCCGCGCTCTCATCGCGCTCGGGATCAGGCGCGGCGAGCTGCGGCGGTGCGACCCTACCCTCGCCATGCGCGGCTTCGCCGGCGCGCTCATCTGGACGTCCCACTGGTACCGCCCCGACGGACCGTACACGGCGCGCGAGGTCGCGGAGCAGATCGCCGAGTACGCCGTGGCGGGCCTCACCGCCGGGGCGAGCCGCGCCACGCGCGGCGCCGGCCACGACGAGCCTCGCCCCGCTTCGCCGGCGGCCGACGGCGCGGCGCGGACGCCGAACGGCCCCGCGCGCTCGTGAGCGCGCGCTTGCGGTAACGACTACCGGAACCTCGGACTCTGCCGCCGGCGACGCTCTCGGTGCGGGCCGAACTTTGATTCGGCCCTACCTCGACGCAGCTTGCCTCGTCCGGCCCGCTCGCTCGAGTCCACAGGCGCCGCTCTAGAGGCGATACTCCTCCTGCACATTGGCGGCCGCGCGCTCCCCGATGACGACGCAAGGCGCCATCGTGTTGCCGGTCGTCACTCGGGGCAAGATGGAAGCGTCCGCGACTCGAAGTCCTTCCACCCCGTGCACCTTGAGCTGGCCATCCACCACCGACATCGCGTCGCGCCCCATCCTGGCTGTGCCGCACTGGTGCCAGAACGTGCCCAGACCGTTGCGGATGTAGCGCTCGAGATCCGCCTTGCTGAGATTTCCGGGGGCGACTTCGCGCTCTCTGTACCATCGCAGGGCTGCCGCGTTGCCAATGTCCCGGGCTCGTTCCAGTCCGATCATCAAGTTCTTCAGATCGGCGGGTTCCGCCAGGTAGTTCGCATCTATCTGCACGCGATCCGATGCATTGGGACCGGTCAGATGAATCGTGCCTCGACTTGCGGGTCGCATGCCGGCGACCAGGGACCATGAAGCAGCGGGAAGCGTGAACCGGGCCCGGTTCTCGGGTGTCATGTCCGGCCCGGCATGCGCGTAGGTGTAGAAGTTGGGTGACTCGAGCACCGGGTCGGTCTTCCAGAAGCAGACCGCCTGGCTTCTGGGTGCGCTCGGCAAAGGCTCCCCCGTGGCCTCCCAGACACAACCGAGCGCCACGTGGTCGTGAAGATTGCGGCCCAGACCCGCCAGGTTCTGAGCCACCGGAATGCCGAACCTTCGCAACTCGGCATCGTCGCCTATACCGGATTGCATGAGGACTTTTGGCGTCTGGATGGCGCCGAGAGAGAGGATGACCTCGAGCGCAGCCCCGATGCGCAGAAGGCGTCCTCCGAGGCGAAGCTCCACGCCCACGGCGCGGCGCCGTTCGAAGAGAACGCGTGTGACGAGCGCGTCGGTGAGCACCGTCAGGTTCGGCTGGTTCATCCGCGGATAGGTATAGGAACGAAACACTGAGTGCCGCCTGCCCCCTCGTACGATCTCGTCCGTCACGGCGCAGCCACCATCGGCCTCCATCATTCGGCCGTTCGGGTTCTCGAATCGCCGCAGGCCGGTGGACTCGGCGCCCTCCAGCATCGCGGTGAAGAAGGGATGGGGATCGGGTGCAGCCTGCACGTGCATGGGACCACCCGAACCTCGGTACTTCGGGTCGGAGGGTCCCTTCCACTCCTCGATGCGACGGCGATACAGGTCCAGTATCGCGGGGTATCCCCAGGACGGATCATCGGCCTCGGCCGCGTAGCCATCCCAATCCGCCCGATGTCCCCGCGACCAGGTCGATACGTTGATGCTCGACCCGCCACCCAGCACCTTACCCATCGAGTAGGGAATGGCCCTTCCGTCCAGGTGAGGATTGGGTTCGGCGACGAAATCCCAGTGCAGCTCGCTGCCAAGCGCCCTCACCCAGAGGTTGGGATCCATGACCACGTCCAGCTCGTCGCTGCCCCCCGCCTCGAGCAGCAGCACCTTCACCGCTGGATGGGCGGCGAGCCGTCCGGCGACGACGGACCCGGACGATCCCGCTCCACACACGATGAAGTCGTAGCGCCCGCTCAGGTCAGCCGCGAGCTTCTCCTGGTTCTCGCGGATCAGTGTCGGCAGCGTGTCGTGCCCGTGGTTCATGGCTTCGCTTGTCCGTGTCATGTGGCGAGCATGATCATCGCGAGTGGCCGCGGCTTTCAGAAGGAGATCAGACTTCCACTGAATGGACGGGAAATTCGTCGCCGGTCCTCGTTGGAAGCCGTTGAACGCTCTATGGACCGCGCCGATACGAGCTTGGCGCCAGTCCGAACCGCGAGCGGAAGGCGGTCGTGAGGTGAGCGTGACTGGAGAACCCACAGGCTGCGGCGATCTCGATCAGCGGCATCGACCCGCCAACGATCAGGTCTCGCGCTTTGGCGAGGCGCAACTCGGTGAGGTAGCGATGAGGCGTCTGCCCCGTCGCCGCCCGGAACATTCGCAGGAAATGACCTCTGCTGTAGCCAGTGGCGGCAGCCAGCGTCGCGAGGCTCAGATCGGCGCCGAGATCGGCCTGCATCCGGTCGAGCACGCGTTGCAGCAGCCGGCGCGGCAGGGGCGAGGCGCTCGTGGGCGTGGACATCGGCGCCGAGCGAGCCGCATACACCAGTCGTGTCGCGAGCGCTGCGATCAGCGACTCCGCGTAGAGAGTCCCGCATCGCCCTCCCATCTCCGACTCTCTCACCACGAGCAGGAGGAGGTTCCTGAGGTCGGGATCGTTCGTGCCGTACAGTTCGCGAAGGGTTCCGCTCGGCCGCCTGTCGAGCTCCTCCTCCACCCCGCGAACCAGGTCCGGATGGAGCGCTCCCACGATCACCTCGTGAGCCGAGCGGCTGCGCGCCGCGGGCCTGATCCCAGGAGGCAAGGTCGTGAGGGTGTGCGGCAGCTTCCGGTAAGGGGAGAACCGGTCTCCACGGTAAGCAAACTCCCCCTCGGCGACGCGCATGTCCCAGAGGATGATGAAGTGATGATCCAGCCTGAGCTCGGGCTTCTCACCAGGCAGGGCGGTGCGCCGCTCCACTGCGAACCCCTTCCAACCGAGCTCGACGCTCGAGGGTCGACGCAGGGTGGAGGCACCGAAGAGAGCCGCGATCTCGGCGCTCTCTCTCATGACCATCGGGCGCACCTGCCGCCTTTCGCATGAAAAGCCACGAGTGCAACGTGTCCCGGTTCGTTCCCCGGGGCAATCGGATCGGGGGCGCTTCGAGGCCGCCCGCACGGTGATCGCGCCGCCAGGCGTGCCTCACCTCACCCCGATTCCCAGGCCCACTGATCGCGGCGCCGCTGCGCGTCCCGCACCGAAACTCGGGCGGTGCTCGCCCTGCTGGCGGCTAGAGCTGCCCGCGGCCAATCTCCGGCAGGCGATCCAGGTAGTCGCAATCCTGGTAGCGCGCCAGGGCGAGCTCGCGCGCGTAGGCGGGCAGCGCGGCGCCGGCGACGTGCGCGCCGAGGAGCTCGGCTGCGCCGAGCGACGCCATGATGCCGTAGCCGGACAGGCCACAGAGGACGTGGAAGCCAGCGACCGGTGTCGGCCCGACGAGGAGGCGGTTCTCCCGCGTCTTGCAGTAGTACCCGCCGTCCACGAACGGTCTGCGCATTCCGCTTTCGAGATACTCGCCGAGCGCCGGCACCATGCGGGCGAGGCCGCGAAGCACGACCTCGGGATAGAGCGGATCGATGCTCGGCGGGAACGTCGGCTGGCACCGCTCCGTGTGGTAGGGCCATAGCAGCAGCAGGCTCGTGCTCGCCTCCGGCCCTTCCGGACGGAAGTGCGCCCCCGCGGGGAGTGGCGCGAGGAGCCAGGCGAGCGCGGGGTCGGCCTCGAGGTCGCGCTGTTCCCCCTCGCTCCAGCGGAGCGCCACGGCGTCGCTCCAGATCATGACCGGCACGTCACGGGGCACGACGCGCAGGTAGTCGTCGAACGTGACCATCGCGTGGAGCTCGTTCACCAGCGGCAGGTCGACCCCGGCGAGCGTCGCCACCTCTCGCGCGAGCGGGCCGGCGGCGTCGACGACGCACGCGGTCGCCACCTGCTCGCGTCCGGCGGCGCTCTCGATCTCCACGCCCGACACCCTGCCGCCGTCGGTCCCGACCGCCACGAGCCTCCCACGCACCAGCCGGACCCCCGCCTCCCGCGCGCGCTCGATGAGCACCATCCCGAGCTGCTGCGCCGAGAGCCAGCCGCACCGCCGGGCGTGAAGGACGGCGACGACGTCGTCCGCCAGGAACGGAAAGTGGACGCGGATGGAGGCGCGATCGAGCAGGAGGTCGGCGCCACTCAGGGACGGGTCGAAACCGCGCGCCTCCCGTGCCGGATAAGGTGGCTCGCCCGTGGCGCCACGGTGAACCCGCAGCTCGCCGGCGCCGAGCGCGGCGATCTCCCGCCCCGATCGTTCCAGCTCGGCGGCGCAGGCTGGCTGCGCGGTCACGTACGCGTAGCCGCGGCGGTTGAGGTGCAGGCGCCCGCCGCTCGACGTCTCGAGCTCTTCCAGGAGATCGATCGAGCGGTTCATGAGCCGCACCATCGCGTCACCCGGCCCGGGCCACCAGTTGCGGTAGCACTCCGTCGACTTGTCGCTCGTCAGCGTGAGCGGCGGCAGCGGATCGACCAGCAGCACGTCGCGCAGGCCGCGGCGGACCGCCAGCTCGTGCGCCACCGCCGCACCGGCGATGCCCGCGCCGCAGATGACCGCGTCTGCCGTCGCCATCGATTTCTCCGCGGCTCTCGCTCGTCCCGAAGCGACAGGGTGAGGCCACCGCCGCTCGGCGAACCGAGACGGCTCATCGAGCCTGTGGCGTGGTCTCAGCGCTTGGCTCGGACGGCCTCCGAGTCGGGAGGGAGCGGCCAAATCTTCGCGAAGGCGAAGGCGACGGCCAGCGCCATCGCGCTGCCCAGGATTACCTCCGCGAGGCGGCGGAGCCCGACCTCCACGCCGCCCTGCCGCGAGTGCTTCTGCAGGCTCCCGGCCATCACCAGGGCCGCCGTGATGGGCGCGATCCGCCAGTAGGTTTGCACTCGGACTACGTAGATGGCCACGAAGACCGTTGCAGTCATCGCGAGCGGCAGCAACCAGTGACGAGGGCCGGCGACGATGAGAAAGAGAAGGCCCATCAGTCCGCCGACAGCCGTGTTCTCCACCCGCGCTCTGAAATTGGAGCGGGCCACCTGGAGCTGGGGCTCCGTCACGGCTACCATCGAGCTGATGGCCCAGATCGGGTTCTGGTCAGCCAGCACGCTGAGCAAGAGCCACAGCAGGCTCGATCCCACGAGGATGCGCACGCCGTAGTGGACACCCGTCATGTCCTTCGGCAGAAGGCTCCGCGGCGCGTGCCGCGCCTCTGGCTGCGCTCCCCGATCCTCAGCGGAAGATCCCACGCTCACTCGTGCGCCTGAGGAGCGGTGCCCCTGAGCCGGTATACGACTCCGGTCTTGGTAGCCCCGAGGGAAATCCATTCCTCTGCGGCCTGCTGAAGGTAGACGAAAAACTGCTCCACACGCTTCTTCGCCTTCTCGTGGAGCTCGTCCCGGTTTTGGAACTTCACCTGGAAGGCGAATTCGCCCACGAGCGGCATGTGGTCCCCGCGAGCGCGCCAGAGTGCCACGTTGCTCTTCGCCGTGATGCCCTTGCCGAAGTCCAACATGCCGATGTCCTGCAGAACCTCCTCGACGATGGTGTGGCTCACGAGCTCCACCTTCTCGGCGTCCGATGCCTTGACGGCCGCGAGCGGAGGGAGCGCTTGCGAAATCGTCGACATGGAGCCCCGCTCCGCCGCGTGGACGTGGCTCAGAGGAAACTGGACGTTGTGCGAGAACAATAGCCGAAACGACCCGATTGAATCTTTGAGCGGCAGCGCTTCGGCCTTGAACTTGATGCGGTAGTCTCCGGCGATCCTGGGCCGCACGTCGACCTCGGCGGCCTTCTGCATGTCCGGATGCCGAAACTTGAAGACGATCTCCGGTTCGCCAACGGGGAAACCGTCCTGGTAACGAATACGGCGCCTGAGGATGAACGCGTTCGCGTAGAGCCGGCAGTCTGCGGTGTCGAGGAAGATCACCTCCCGGATCTGGGGCTGCTCGTCCTCGAAGCCCTCGCTCGAGAACCCGATGTCGTTCTGCTTGGCCGCCTTCTTCACGATCTTCGCGTAGTCCCAGAAGCTCTTGCGGGAGGTGAAGCGGTCTGGCTTCAGGATGAGCTTGCACTCGAGGTAGTGGACCTCGTCGAGCGGACTGCCGTCCGTGTACTTCCCATGCTTCAGGTCCGCCACACGCTGCCGCTGCTCGTCGTTCTTTGGCATGTCCGGGTCTCCTCGGCGCTCCTAACCCTACGAAGATGGATGCGCTGTACCGCCGTTGCCGACATCTCGCGCGCAGCGCCCCCGGAAGCCGGCGAACCCTCACCGGCGTGGTTCCACCGGAGCCTACGGATTGACCGCGTGCGTGCCGCGCGCCCGCATGCCGGCGCGTCAGTCAGGGCGCCGGCAGCTCGACCTGACCGTGCGCGTCCATCGAGTCTGCATCACCGAGCCGGACTCCCGGACGCCGCTCGCGCAGGCGAGGTCAGTTGAGGATCATCAGATCGCGCGGCTCGTCGCCCACGGGCGCGACGCGCGGCAGGTCGCGCAGCAGCGGTGCGATGCCGGCCAGCCCGCGCCGGGGGGCCAGCTCGCTGAGCAGGTGGCGCAGCTCGGGCTCGACTGCGGCGTAATCGTAACGGCTGAGGAGCTGGTACCCGAGATAGGTGGCGTTGTCCTCGCCGCTCGGGCCCGAGCGCACGTCCAGGCGCGGGTCCTCGTCGAGGGCGTTGAGGTTGGTGAAGCGAAAGTCGGGCACGCCCGCGCGCGGCGACGCCCAGGGCTCGTCGTTCCCCATCGCGGCCGACGTGGCCGCGGTGCCGAGCTCGTCACGCCCCTTCTTGACCTTGCGCCAGAGGGCCTCTCCTACCGCCGCTAACACCCGCTCTTGCCACGGCTCGGACACCGCCACGGCCGCTCCGTCGCGCGGGTCGGACCGGGCCACCTCCCCCGTGGCCAGGTAGCGCAGCCACATGCGGAAGTAGCGCCGCTGGGTCACCCCGTAGGCCAGCTCGTGCCGCAACCAGCGGTACGTCTTGGGGCTGCGGCGCAGGTCGTTCACGTCGAACCCGCGCAGCTCTCCCGTGCAATAGAACCGGGCCAGCTCGGTGAAGAAGGCCGGACTCTGCACCGTGAAGGACCGATTGGCACGCCGGTACTCCTCGATGTCGCGCTCGCAGTACTGCGTGGCCAGCAGGTTATGGGTCGTGCCGATCGGCACCGCCTCGTTGACGTCGAAAGTGGACAGGTACCAGTAATCAAGGCCGATGGTGGCCGCGGCCTCGGTCACGAGGTGCAAGAAGGCAAGCGGTTCGCGGTCGCGCTCGGCGAGCGGTCCGCGGCCCAGGCGCAGCTCGGGGACCAGCTCGCGCAGGAGCTGCGCGGTCCAGACGTGCAGGTAGTCGTGCACGGCGAAGAACACCTCGTGCACGAGAAAGTCGCCCTCGTTGTATTCGCGGGCCGAGCCGGCCGGATCGCGAAGCCAGCGGGCGAAGGCCGAGCGGCTGGCGTAGTAGACGGCATCGGTGTACGGGTTGAAGCCCGCCACCGAGATCGGGATGGCGCGCTCGTAGGTCCAGCGGCGATCCACGGCGCGCGCTCGCTTGGGGACGCGATCGTCGGTGAGCATCTCGCGCACCAGCGACAGGCGCAGCAGCGACTCGGGATGCAGCGAATCGAGCGCGGTCACGAGGCGGCTCCGGCGGCGGCGCGCGGGGCGGCCAGCGCCTCACGCAGCTCGCGTGTCGTCGTGCGAACCCGCTCGAACAGCTCGTCGGCGCTGCGGCTGACCTCGGTCCAGCGCAGCCGATCGTTGAAGAGTGCGCCCGCCTCGAGCTGGTCGGTGCAGATGCCGTCGAGGAAGTGGGGGTAGGCACACCAGCGCCGGCGGCCGGGCTCGGACGGCGCGATGTCGAGCTCGAGGCGCCGCATGTCGAGATCGGACCAATCGGGGTCGGCGCCTTCGAAGACGGCCTGGTATTGCCGCTCGGCGATGGTGCGCACGCGGGCGGTGCGAGCGCAATCGAGACCCAGCGCGCCGGCGATGGCCGCCGTGGCGGCGTCGACCAGGCGCGGGCCAGACCACAGGATGTGCTCGGGCGGGAGGTGCTGGTCGAGGGCGCGGAGCAGCTCGTCGATGAATTCGTGGGTCACGCCGCGGGTGAGGATGTGGCGCGCGAGGAAGGCGAACCGCTCGCGCAGCAAGGCGCAGAACCCGCGCAGCTCGAGCACGTAAAGGTAGACCTCGAGGCCGATCCAGTTGAGGCCGAACCCGGGCTGCGGGCCTTCGGCGAAGGTCCCGAAGAACGGGCGCAGCAGCACCATCGGCACTTCCAGGTCCAGGAAACGGCCGTCGGCGGTGACGTTGTTGCTCAACGAGCCCCAGAACACGCCGGCGCGCAGGTAATGTCCGAAATTGGCGATGCCGCGCTCGACCGCCGCCGCGAGCGCTGCCGCGAGGGCGTCGGGCGAGGATGCGGAGGGGTGGGGCCGCCGATCGGGGGGCGAGAGGAAGGCGTGCATGCGAAAGAGCAGGCTCGCCAGATCGCTCGGCGTGCCGAGGTGGTCGAGCCCCCAGGTGAAGTTCGAGAGGCGGGCGAAGTCGGCGGGCTTGATGGTGATCGCCTGCAGGTGGCGATCGATGGGCGCGAACCGACCCGCCGACTCGGGCAACATCGCGTCCAGGAAGCGGTCGGCCGGCCGGTCGAGCGCCGCTGCCAAGAGGCCCGTGCACGGGCACACGGTGGCGCCGAGGCCCAGTGCCTCCAGGGCGCGGCTCGAGAGGTACTCGCGAACGGCGGCGGACGGGAGCATGTGGCCGCTGTTGTGGTAGCGATCCTCGGGGTCGGCCCAGTTCGCGGCCAGCGAGGTGCGGCCGATGCCCTTGAGGTACGCGTCGCCGAGGATGCCAGCGCGACCGGAGCCGAGACGACGCCAGCCGTTGAAGCGCGGCAGAGTCTGCAGGTCGGCGTAGACGAGATCGGGGGTTACCCGTTCTGGGTCGAGGGAGAACGCCCCGATCGCGGCGAGGTCGGTCTCGACGTTGTAGACGTCGTGGGCCGGATCCATCGCCGCGAATCGGGAGCGTCTCACGGGGACGGGCACTGTCCAGCGAGACGAGGCGGCGTCAATCGACAGTCGCATGGTGGAGGTCCCCATCGCGGTTACAGGACGGAACAGGATCGGGGCGTCACCCCACGTCTCGCCGCCGGTGGCTTAGTAGGTGACCTCGGCCAGCGGGGTCCTGTAATGACTCCTGCTGATCAGCCCTCCGACGACGGCGGCCAGATCCTCGACCGTGAGGACCTTCTTCGAGGCCTGGTCGACGCTGCGGGGGTCGTTCTTCTCGTTCAGGGTGGAAACGGACTTCTCGTGCTTGCGATCCATGTGGTGCTCCTTTTCGACATCTGGTGGGTTGCTGCGTCAGGGTTGCTGCATCGGGGCGAGCCGTTCGCTCTCGCTCGTCCCGCTGGAGAGACGGACTGGCCGCCTCGATCTGACAGTTCCTCTCGCCAGAGACGTCACGTTTGGTGAACCAGGGGCTGGGCTGAAGTGTAGGCGCCCAGAGCGCGCGGCCCCACGGACACTGCGCTGCGGTTCCTGACATTCGTCGAGGTCGCGCGGAGGCTCGGCTTGAGCCGCGCGACCGTGTATCGCCAACGGCCCGGGATCCGCGCTTGGCGGCGGGCGTGATCGCACGCTCTGTCCCGAGATGCGTTGCTCCCGGAACCAGATGAGGTCGCCGAGGTGCGTCCGAAGTACTCCCACCTCGAGAATCTTCGGGACGCGGGGCGGAACGACGCGCTGCACGGTCGGTATCTCGCAGCGAACGCGCTCGAGGTCTTGACCGGGCTTGATCAACCGTGACGCGGTTGAACGCCATGCCGTTGTCAGCCGCCACTGCGCGTGGCGACCGGCACCCGTGAGTCATGGGCCACGCGTGTCCCTCGATTTGTCCCCCAAGTGCCGCGTGTCCCCTGCGGCCCGGGAAAGCGAAGCCCTCGAACCCGTGAGGGTTCGAGGGCTTGCGAGTCGGGTAGACAGGATCTTAACCCTGCGTCACTTGAAGCAACCCGCGCCTTCCATTGCACCGGTGAAGAAGGCAACGCCGGCATAGTCTCCGCGCGCCTGGGCACTCCACGCTAGGTCGTGCAACGTGTCACACGCAGTGGCGCCACCTGCGATGACAATGAGCTCCTCGTCGGTCACGGTCATCAGCGACAGCGACTTCGAGCAGCCTTCAATGCTGCGATTCATCTTTCTTCCCATTTCACTGCGATTCATGTTTCTTCCCTTTTTGTGAGCCTTCGTTTGGTGGTGCCCTATTCAGGAAGCCGCCGATGAACCCCGCCAAGGCGTCCAGTTCTTAGTTTGACAGCTGAACCACAGACGCCTGTGCTTCGCCGGTCTGACACGGTGCCCTTGTCTCGGGGTGCGGGGGGCGGCGGCGTCCTCGCCCGGACGACGCACGCCGAGGTCGAGGCTCCCGAGGAGGTGCTCGAGCTGTGGACCAAGCACGGGATCGCGTTCATGCCGTTCTTCCCTCTCGGCGTCGGCGCGCACGCGAAGCCGAGCGCTGCCCTCGCGGCGGCGGCCGAGCGTCATCGCGCCGCCCCTGCGCAAATCTGCCTGGCGTGGTTCCTTGCCCGCTCGCCGGTCACGCTCCCCATCCCAGGCACCAGCCGGCCGGAGCACCTGGAGGAGAACTGGAAGGTCCCGGACCATTCACCTCGAGCCCGAGGAGGCGAAGTCCATCGGGGCGGCTGCGCGGGCGGAGTGAGTTGAGGGGGTAGACCGACGCAGAGTCATCGAGCGATCACTCTGGGCCGGAGTCGTTGTGCCCGGGTGAGGTCGTGCGCTGCTACTGGCGAAGATTACACACGCCAGGCCGTAATTCGCGCGGCCTCGCTGGACACCCGCGCTCGACGAGGATCGCTTGATCGAGCCACGTGATACGAGTGAGCGTGTCGGTGCACATCCGGGACAGATCGAGGTTCGACCAGCGTGAAACCGTTCGCCGATGTGGAGCGTGATTACCTCAGGGCGCGAGCCGTGCCCGACTTCGAATGGGAGACGAATGACGAGCCGTCCCGCGTCAATCGTCTCCAGGTGCCCGTCTCGAAAGCGCCGGTGGCGCTCGTCGTCACCGCAGGCGCGTACATCCGCGACGAGCAAGAGCCGTTCCTGCGCCGGAAGGAGGGCGACCCGAGCTTCCGCGAGTTCCCTCGCGACATCGACCTCGCCCGGATCGCCCTCTCGCACGTCGGCTATGACACCCGCCGCGCCATGGAGGACGTGGACGTCGTCTTCCCGCTTCGTACGCTTCGCGCCTTGGAGGAGCGCGGCCGGATCGGCGCCGCCGCGCCTCGACACTACAGCTTCATGGGATACGCCATCGAGACCGACGCGCTGCGAGACAACGCCCAGGACCTGGCCGGACGACTGCGTTCGGACCACGTCGACCTCGCGCTCCTCGTTCCATCTTGACCCGTGTGCAACCAGTCGGTCGGACTGGTCCAGAGGGCCCTCGACGAGGAAGGGGTGAGCACGATGTCCCTCACGCTGTCGGCCAGCATCACGCGGCGCACCAAGCCTTCACGAGCGCTCCTCGTCGAGCACCCGTTCGGCCTCACCATGGGAGACCTTCACGACGACGCCACCCACATCGCGGTCCTGAACGAGATGCTCACCGCGGCCGAGCGCATCGCCCACGCCGGCGCGCTGGAAGCGCTGCCCTTCGAGTGGACGAAGGACGACCTTCGGTCCAGGCAGCTTCGCAAAGAGGCGCGCTAACGTCCCGCTCGGCCACGGCACCGCTGCATCAGACCGCCGGGCTGGCCTCATGTCCGGCGCCTCGCGCCTCCGGCCTGATGCTCCGCTGGTGACCGATGTCGAACGTGAGGTTCGCGCGACGCCACTCGCGGATACCGCCTCCGTAGTGTCCGACGTTTCGGTATCCCATCTGCTCGAGGAGGCGGACCGCCTCCGTGGATCGCGTTCAGTGCGGGCTCGAGCAGTATGCGATCACCTCGATGCCTTTCTCCGGGATGAGCGCAGCGACGCCGTCCGCCACGTCCTCGACCGGAAGGCTGAGCGCACCGGGGAGATGGCGGTTGACGTACGAAGCGTGCGGCAGGGTGTCGATGAGATAGAAGCGCTCCGCGCTCTCAAACAGCTTGCGGTGGAGTTCCTCGGTCGAATACTCGCGTGCCATGGCTGCCAGACCCCCTTGGAAGTTAGGCACGCCGGTTTGGTCTGTCATCGGCCGCATCGACGCGCACGGCGCAGGGCCGTAATCCCCACGTCCGTCGAAGGACATCGGAGGTAGAGGCACGGCAGGAGGACCGCACCATGAAGACGGGAGAGCACCGCCACGCACGCGAGGGCGCCGGCGCCGTGTCCTCACGAGTCGCGCGCTCGTTCGCGGGCCACCTCGGCGCGATCGTACGCCTGCGCGGAGCCTCGCGGCTCCGGCTCGAGCATCCCATGACCGCGAGGCTGCTCGGCGACGCCCGGCTCGGAACGCTCTCCCAGCAGTATTCGCGCTGGTTGCGCTCGAACGGTCGGCAGCCTGCGGCCGAACCCGCGTTCTCGCGTTTCCTCCGTCAGCTCCGGTCATCTGATCGCGCCGACCTAGCCGACCTGGCGGCGCTCGAGGAGGCGCGGAGCGACGTCGCGCTGGAGCCGACTCCGCGACCGATCGCGCGAGATGCGCTCGCCGGCCTCGCGTTCGGGCCGTTCCTGGCGTCCCGCCTCGAGTTCGTCTCCGCCCTGCGCGTGCTCATCCTCGGGCACGACGCGATGGCGCTGTGGCGCCGGGTCTCCGCGGGCCTCCCTCCGGATCCGCCGGATCCGATGCCGACCGTGGCCGTGGTCTGGCAGTCCGGTCCGGACGTCCTCCACGCGCGCCTGGATTTCGACGAGGGGCTCGCGCTCGAGACGGCGCTGGCCGGAGACTCCCTCGTGCATGTGTGCGCCGCCTTCGGCCGCTCGGAGGATCCGGCGCAGACTGCGTTCGCCACGCTGAGCTCGTGGTTCGAGGAGGGCTGGATCTCCGCCGTCCTACCCCCTTCGGGCACGGTTGGGAGCGCAGCGTAATCTCCCCGGCCTCCGAGGACGCTATATGGAGGCCATCGCGGCCACCGGGGAGCGCTCGTGAATCGGCACAAGGTCATCGTCGTGGGAGGCGGTATCGGAGGAAGCGCGGCGGCGCTGCGCGCAGCGCAGCACGGGCTCACGGTCGCATGGATCCGCGGCGACGCCGGGACCGCTCGCGGGAGCCGGGCCCGCTACGTCTTCAACGTGGACAACATGATCGGCGTCTCGGGCGGCATCGTGCAGCGGAAGGCGCTCGAGCTGCTCTCGGGGCCGGAGCACGCCGCCGCGCGTGAGGCGCTGGCACGGACGCATTTCCATGTGGGCATCCCGGAGATCGTCGAGGACGTGACGCTTCGGCTGACCACCGACTTCGCGGACGTGGCCACGCTCATCGATGAGAAGGCCGTCGCAGCGCGTCGGAAAGACCCCGGGTTCGTCGTCGAGACGGACGGTGGGCAGCGCATCCTCGGCGCCGCGGTCCTCCTCTCCACGGGCGTGATGGACCGTCAGCCGAGCGTCAAGCTCACCACGAAGAGCGGCCGCGTCTTGGACGACATTCGCTGGATCTACCCGTGGGCCAACAACGAGTCCCTGCTCTACTGCATCCTGTGCGAGGGGCACCTGGTGCGCGGCACGCCGGTCGCGGTGTTCGGCGCGAGCGAAGCCGCAGCGCAGGTCGCGCTCCTCCTGCACGAGCGCTACGGCGTCTCGGTCACCCTGCTTGGAAACGGCGAGGCGCTGCAGGCGATGGAAGAGACCCGCCGGCTGCTCGACGCGTACGGCCTGGGATTCCGGGAGGCGAGGGTCGTCGAGATCCTGGACGGCGAGACCGGCAGGAAGGGCGAGAGCCTCCGCGGGTTCCAGCTCGAGGACGGGAGTTGGGTGCAGGCTCGCTTCGGCATGGTCGCCATGGGGCTGCACCGCGTCTACAACGATCTCGCCCGCCAGCTCGGCGCGGAGCTCGACGCGACCGACGGCCCGGAGGAAGTCCGCCACGTGCTCGTCGACGACGCGACGAGCGAGACCAGCGTGCGCGGGCTCTTTGCGGTGGGCGACATGAGCCGGCACCGCGGCGGCACACCCTCGCTGAAGCAGATCTACACGGCGCAGGAGTACGCGGTCCGCGCCGTTCAGACGATCGATCGGCGCGAGCGCGCGGCCCGTCGGGCCCGCGTGCTCGAGGG
>Ga0306924_10003507_pt1 | contig 15095 bp, 14 predicted proteins | sample sta12Can44000111_FD_203756 | JGI IMG/M metagenome (GOLD analysis project Ga0306924, IMG submission 203756) | Lab enrichment of tropical soil microbial communities from Luquillo Experimental Forest, Puerto Rico - statanox.12C.anox.44.000.111 (v2)... | ecosystem: Environmental > Terrestrial >... | reverse complement strand
ACCCGCCGGGATCGGTGCTGTTGCTCGCCGATTTCAGCCGGTCAGTATTTACGAAAGAAAGTGTCGAGCATCTCAAACTCGCTGCGGTATTTGATCGTCCTCACCTGAAGCGGTCGGCATGGGTGCTGACGCAGAACCTTCCCAAGACACTCTTCGAGTCTATCCGCACGTTTTCCGGGCGCGTAATTCCCGCTTTTGCGACCCGCGACGAGGCCCTGGAATATCTGGTGGGTACACCATCCTCTTCTGCCGTGGATGTTCCCATCGAGCAAAAGTAAAAGCCTCCGAATTGACGGAGGCTTTGATCCTGCGACGAATCAGACTACCGCGCTAGCGGGCCGGACTTGTGGGCGAAGGCGCCGGTGCCGGAGTCTTCTGCTGGGTCGGAGCGGACTTGGTGTTGCCCAGCACCGAACCGCTGCTTGTGCCGCGGCGGGTGGCCATCACCGACAAGGTGATGGATGTCGCCATGAAGGCGATGGCGGCGTATGTGGTCGCCCGGCTGAGCACGGTTCCAGCGGTGCGGGTGCCGAAGGCGGTTTGACTGCCGGCGCCCCCGAAAGCGGCCGCGATGTCCGCGCTCTGGCCGTGCTGCAGCAGCACGACGACGATGAGGAAGGCACAAACCAGTACGTGAATGATGGTGATCAAAACTACCATGGATGTCTCAGTTCTCGCTTCGGGCGTCGGCTTGAGGCGCGCAGAACTTCGCCCGCAATTTCATACTCTCAATACGCCGCCAGGATTGGGGTAAGCCATGGTGCGGAAGGGGGGACTTGAACCCCCATGCCTTTTGGGCGCCACCCCCTCAAGATGGTGTGTCTGCCAATTTCACCACTTCCGCGCACGACCGGACCGGACCGGCAAAAAACCGGCTTCCAGGCAAAACGTAGAGGCCCCTTAAGTATAGCAAAGACAAGGCCGAACGAGGCCGCCAGAGACCCCCGGAGTCCCCCGGAGTGGGTCACTGTCCCGCTTGCCCGTACTCACCACTTGCAGGGATTTCCCATGCGATGAGGGGCCGGGTCACCCTTAAGGCAAACTTTCAAGAGCTCGTTTGCTTACCTTTACCAGATCCGTCACGTTCGCCGACGGGCCTGGCCTCCGCAACGCGGCAGTGCGTGCCTTCTCAGTTCCATGGAGATGCCCCATTTACCACAACCAACCAAACTCCAGATCAGTCTCCTGCCACTTGCTCTCTCGTCATCTCAGCGAGGACTCCCTCGGGTTCCCGCAGCGCAGCTTCCTCGGTTGCCCGCGCAAACAGATCAAGCGAACGCGCAATGAGCCCCGTCCAACCCGTTTGGTGGCTGGCCCCCAGCCCCGCGCCGTTATCGCCGTGGAAGTACTCGTAGAACAGGATGTAATCGCGCCAGTAAGGATCTTCCTGGAACTTCTTCGTTCCTCCATAGACAGGACGTGTGCCGCTTGCGTCGCGAAGGAAGATCCTCGACAGCCGTCGGGCAATTTCTTTCGCCACCTCGAACAACGTCATGTAATTCCCCGAACCTGTCGGACATTCCACCTTGAAGTCGTTGCCGTAGAACGGATACATGTTAATCAGCCCTCGTATGAGGAGCGCATTGACCGGCATCCAGATCGGTCCACGCCAGTTGGAGTTCCCACCAAACATGCCGGTATTTGACTCGGCAGGAAGGTATTGAACTTTGTATTCCTGGCCGCCAATATCAAACACGAAGGGATGCTCCAGGTGATGCCGCGACAGGGAGCGTATGCCATAAGGGCTCAAAAACTCGTTCTCGTCGAGCAGATAAGCTAGAAGGCGCTCCATCTTTCGCTTGGTGCAGACCGACGTCAGCCTGCGCCCGGCGAAGCCGACAAACGTGTTATCGCCCGGAGCGATCTGTTTCATGACCTCCGGATGGCGCTTTCCGAACAAGTCAGCCAGTTCGTGCAACCGGGGATAACGCGTGAGTGTGTCCCCCTCGAATATGGTCGCAGCACTGAGCGGCAGCAGTCCCACCATCGAGCGGACTTTCAACCGCTGGGCGTCGCCGTTCGGCAAATGCAGGAGGTCGTAGAAAAACCCATCCTCCTCATCCCACATTTCGTCTTTGTTCACGCCGATTCGATCCATGGCGTAGGTGATCCAGAAGAAATGCTCAAGGAAACGGTACGCAATTTCTTCGTACATTGGGTCGTACTCGGTCAGGGTGAGTGCAATCTCCAGCATGCACTGGCAATAGAACGCCATCCATGCGGTTCCGTCGGCCTGGTCCAGGCTTTCGCCGCTCGGCAGCGGCGCACTGCGATCGAAGATCCCAATATTGTCGAGCCCCAGGAAGCCGCCCGCGAACACATTGCGTCCCTGCGGGTCTTTGCGGTTGATCCACCAGTTGAAATTCAGCATCAAGCCCTGAAAGGAGCGTTCCAGGAAGCGCAGGTCGGCACGGCCCAACTCCTTCTCGATGCTATAAAGAAACAGTGTTGCCCAGGCGTGTACCGGCGGATTCACGTCGCTGAAGTTCCATTCATAGGCCGGAATCTGTCCGTTGGGATGCGCATACAGACTCCTCAACATCAGCAGAAGTTGTTCTTTCGCGAAGTCGAAGTCCACGAGTGAGAGGGTAATGGTGTGAAACGCCAGGTCCCACGCCGCGTACCACGGATACTCCCATTTGTCGGGCATGGAGATGATGTCGCGGTTCAGCATGTGGAACCACTCAGCGTTGCGAACGTTGCGCTGACTAAGGCCCACCAGCGGATGCGCGTCGTGCTCATCCAGCCACTTATCGACGTCGAAATAGTAAAACTGTTTGGACCATAACATTCCCGCCAGCGCCTGCCGGTGCACGCGACGCTCATCTTCGCTCAAATTCTTAGGGGCGATGCGCTCATAAAACTCGTCAGCATCCGCGAGACGAGCCTTGAAGACCTGGTCGAAATCCGCAAACGCGTTGGCAGCGGGCTTTGCGCTGAGCCGCAAACGCACAACCTTGGATTGCCCGCCTGGCACGTCGAGCACGTAATGCGCCGCCGCCTTGGTACCCGACTTCGAAGGATTGACCGCGTCTTTCTTCCCCGCGATCACGTATTCATGAAACGCGTCCTTCACATAGGGCGATGCATTCGCCTGACCCCAGAGACGGCTGACATTGCTTTCGTTCTCGGTGAACAACAATTCCGCGGCACCGTCACATTGCAAGGTGTAATCGCCCGCCACGGAATGCGAAGCTTGAATTTGTCCGTTGCCTGCCTGGCGCAGTTCGGGCTTCGCCTCGAAATCACCCCACGACCATGTGTTCCGGTACCACAATGTGGGAAGCACATGAATTTGCGCCGCCTCCGGGCCCCGGTTGTGCACGGAGATGCGGATCAGCACATTTTCCGGGTCCGCCTTGGCATATTCCACGAACACATCGAAATATCGGTCGTCATTAAAGATGCCGGTGTCGAGCAGTTCGTACTCCATCTCGTCGCGGGAGCGGCGTTTGTTGGTCTCCACCAGATCGCGATAGGGATATTCCCGCTGGGGATACTTGTACAGGTACTTCATGTACGAGTGCGTGGGAGTACTGTCGATATAGAAGTAATATTCCTTCACGTCTTCGCCGTGGTTGCCTTCGCTGTTGGTCAGGCCGAACAGGCGCTCTTTCAGGATGGGATCTCGGAGGTTCCACAGGGCGACGGCGAAGCAGAAGCGTTGCATGTCGTCGGAGAACCCGGCCAGACCGTCTTCACCCCAGCGGTAAGCGCGGGAACGAGATTGGTCGTGCGAGAAGTAGTCCCACGCATTACCGTCTTTGCTGTAGTCCTCGCGGACGGTGCCCCACTGCCGCTCGCTGAGATACGGCCCCCATTTCTTCCAGGGAACACCCAGTTCCCGCGCCTCATTCAAACGCTTCTGTTCGGTGACCTCAACGTACGAGGGCGGCACGTTTGGCTGAACCTTCGCTTCCATCGCAATGCTCCTTACAAGCTTGATGTCCGTTCTGCAAGAACATGGTTGTGGGTGCGATTCGCCGGGCGGCAAGCGTAACTTCGGCTGGCTCACCCGGTTGCTAGGTAGCGCTTTCGTTCAGGATATTACTTCAGGGGAGGCTGTGAGGGCGTTCATCATCCATTCATACGAGGCTGCGGAAGGAGTGGGCACCAAGGTGCCAGGTCGATGTACAGAGCTGACGGCAACGTTTCATTGGCAACCCGGTTCCCTCGCCAAGCTGCCATTGGCCAAGGCTTCGCGGCGATGAATATTGGCGGCTGAACTACGTTCGAAGTCCGCGCGCTCTCAGTACTTCACAATCTGGGCGAAGTTGTTTGGGTCGAGGCTGGCGCCGCCGACCAAGGCTCCATCGATCTCCTCTTCCGACATCAGCGATGTGCAATTGTCGTGCTTTACACTGCCGCCGTAGAGGATGCGCAGGGCGGTGGCAAAGTCGTCGCCAAAGGCCTTGGCCGCTTCGTGACGAATCACGGAATGGGCATCAGCCGCAATTTCTGGCGTTGCCGTCTCACCCGTGCCAATCGCCCAAACCGGCTCGTACGCGATGGACAATTTCTTCGCTTTCTTCGCCGAAATTCCATTGAACGCGCGCATGCACTGACGGCGCAGAACATCTTCGGTCAGCCCGGCTTCACGCTCTTCTAGGACTTCGCCGACGCACACAATGGGCGTAAGGCCGCTTTCGAGGGCATATTCCAGCTTGCGATTCACGGAGTCGTCGGTCTCGTTGAAATATTCACGACGCTCCGAATGGCCGAGGATCACGCAGGTCACGCCGATGGCGGTCAGCATGGACGCCGATATCTCGCCGGTAAACGCGCCCTCTTTCTCCCAGTGCATGTTTTGCGCGCCGACGAGAACGTTCGAACCGCGGGCTGCCGCGACGGCGGTGTGAAGGTCGATGTACGGCGGGCACACGACGATTTCGTCGCGATCGTGTCCGGCGACGAGGGGAAGAAACACGTCGAAGAAGGCCTGGGTTTGCTCCGGAGTCTTGTACATCTTCCAGTTTGCGGCGATGACCTTTTTACGTGACATGGTAGGAGTCCATTCTTAAGGATTTACGGTCGGCAAACGATTCTGCAGCTCTGCGGAAATGCTGAAACGCTGCCATATCAAATAACACGAACCTTACTTCGTGAACGTGCGAAGCTCGTTCCAGCCCTCCGGCCGCGCTGGCCACGGCGATCGCCGAGGCCTGGTCCACGGGATAGCCATAAATGCCGGTCGAGATGGCAGGGAAGGCGATCGTCTGGAGTTGCAGTTCATCGGCCACGCAGATCGACGCGGTATGACAACTGGCCAGCGTCTCGGCTTCGTGCTGATTGCCACCACTCCAAATCGGCCCGACGGTATGGATTACGTACCGGGCAGCCAATCGCCCCGCCGGCGTGGCTACCGCCTTGCCTGCAGGCAAGCGCCCCTGGCGTTCGACGATGGCCTTGCAGGCTTCCAGGATCGCAGGGCCTCCGGCGCGATGGATCGCACCGTCAACCCCGCCCCCGCCTATCAGGGAAGAGTTTGCGGCATTCACGATAGCGTCGCACCTCTCCTGCGTCAGGTCGGCAGGACCCACCAAGACGAGCAGCTTCCCGGGCGCAACTTGTATTTGCAAAACCTGCACGGCTGTCGTCCGGCTCACTTGTTGCTCAACGCTTCTACCCCTGGCAGCTTCTTGCCTTCCAGAAACTCGAGCGATGCTCCTCCGCCGGTGGAAATGTGGGAAATCTTGTCGGCGACACCCGCGGCCTTGACCGCCGCGACGCTGTCTCCGCCACCCACGATGGAGGTCGCTGCGCCATTGTCGGCTACTGCATCGGCGATCTTCCTGGTTCCTTTGGCGAAAGCGTCAATCTCGAAAACCCCCATGGGGCCGTTCCACACAATGGTACGGGCGGTGGCGATTTCCGTCTCGAACAAATCCACCGACTTCGGCCCGATGTCCAATGCCATCATGTCAGCAGGGATCGCCTGACCTTCTCCGATATGCTGGATGCGCGCGTCGGGCGCCACCTTATCGGCCACGACGTGGTCGATCGGCAGCAGGATCCTCACGTGCTTGGCCTTGGCTTCCGCCAATGTCTGCTTGGCGAGGTCCAGTTTGTCGGCTTCGAGAAGCGACTTGCCGATCTCGTCTCCCTGCGCTTTGAGGAACGTGTAGGCCATGCCGCCGCCAATGATGAGGGCGTCCACCTTGGTCATCAGGTTCTGAATGACGCCGATCTTGTCGCTGACTTTGGCTCCGCCGAGAATCGCCACAAAAGGTTGCTGGGGGTGGCTGAGGGCCTTACCCAGGTACTCCAGTTCCTTCTCCATCAGCAGCCCGGCGGCGCTCTTCTCTACGAAATGGGTGATGCCCTCGGTCGAAGCGTGGGCTCGATGGGCCGATCCGAAAGCGTCGTTCACGTAGTAATCGCACAGCCTGGCCAACTGCCTGGCGAACTCGGGATTGTTGGCCTCTTCTTGCGCGTGAAAGCGCAGGTTCTCCAGAAGCAAAGTCTGCCCTTTTTCCAGCTTGATGGACATCTCCTCCGCTTGAGAACCGATGCAGTCGGGAGAAAACCCTACGTTTTCACCCCGCCGCAGCACCTCATCCAGCAGGATGCGCAGGCGCTCGGCGACCGGCTTCAGGCTCATCTTCGGATTCGGTTTGCCCTTGGGACGTCCCAGATGCGATGCGAGAATGAGACGCGCGCCGTGACGCAAAGCGTACTCGATGGTGGGTAAGGTTTCGCGGATGCGCGTGTCGTCCATCACCCGCCCGTCGTCGAGTGGAACGTTGAAGTCCACCCGCATGAATACTCGTTTGTCACTCAGGGATAGATCACGAATAGATAACTTCGACATACAACCAGCCCCCGCACGCGATGGCATGCAAATTTGAACCGCTTAGCCGAAAGTCCATCCCGTGCCGGCACGCTGGCAGGTAAGAACCGCGCCGCCGGGACTATGAATTAGGAATCGATGGGGCGCTCCGGCAGGCCTTGCGGCCCGCCGGAAGAATTGCGTCCTGGCAAACTCGCCCCTGCGCAGGCTGCCACATCCCACGCTGTGGGACTACAGACCCTTGCTGGCGAGGATGTGGATCAGGTCACACACACGACAGGAGTAACCCCACTCATTGTCGTACCAGGCGATGACCTTCACGCAGTTTCCCGCCACCACGCGAGTCATGGCGGCATCCACGATCGACGACCGTGAATCGCCCTTGAAGTCAGACGACACCAGCTCTTCGCTGGTATACCCGAGATAACCCTTCAACGGACCCTTTTCCGATGCCGCCTTCAAGGCTGCGTTCACTTCTTCCACCGTGGTGCCCTTTTCCACAAAAGCAACCAGATCAACCACCGACACGTTGGGAGTCGGCACCCGCATCGAAAAGCCGTCCAGCTTGCCCTTCAGGCTGGGAATGACGAGCGACAGAGCCTTCGCCGCACCGGTCGATGTTGGAATCATGGACAGAGCCGCCGCGCGGGCGCGACGCAGGTCCCTATGCGGAAAATCGAGGATGACCTGGTCATTCGTGTACGAGTGAATGGTAGTCATAGTCCCGCTGACAATCTTGAACTTGTCGTTGATCACCTGCGCGACAGGAGCCAGGCAGTTGGTGGTACACGACGCATTCGACAGAATGTGGTGCTTGGAGGCGTCGTACTTGTCCTCATTCACGCCGAGCACGATGGTGATGTCTTCGCCGGTTGCCGGAGCCGAAATGAGGACCTTCTTCACCGTGCCCTTCAGGTGCTGCTTGGCCAACTCAGCCTTGGTGAACTTGCCGGTTGACTCGATCACGACCTTTACGCCCAACGAACTCCAATCCAGTTTGCCCGGTTCCCGTTCGGAGAAAACCCGGATCTTCTTACCGTCCACCACGATGGAGTCTTCTGTGGCATGAATGTCGTTACTCAGATTGCCGAGCACGGAGTCGTACTTGAGCAGATGAGCCAGCGTCTTCGGGCTGGTCAGGTCATTGACGGCTACGATGTCAATCTCTTTGTCATGGAGTGCACTACGAAGAACGTTGCGGCCGATGCGGCCAAATCCGTTGATGCCTACCTTCGTCGCCATGTCACCTCTCTATGTAAACGTCGTTCTGGTTATGCCAAGAATCCGAAACTACCGGAGTATGAAAGCTGGTCAGTTTCCTGAACTAAATGAGGTTAGCATCCAGAGCAGGGTGCGGCAAATGTACGCCATCACAAGATAGATTTGGGCGCCGATCACTTAAATGTGGTTTTGCGTACCGGCAGGTATCGGGCCAGACATTGCTCCGGCGAGGGTAAGCGTGTTACAAGTGCAACATGCGCAGATGGATGCGCGACCGCGGCAAGCGGCGCAAACAGCAACCCGAAAAGCAGAGCCAGGACCAACCGGCGCCCCTGCAACCTAAATTTCCTGAACCCCTTCCCGACGACATTGGCAACCGCCGCGAGCCATCTGAATCTGAGGCTTCGTCAGCTGCCGGTGTCGAATCACACTTGCAAGAGTCGCAGCCCGCTGCCCAGAGCGGAGCCGGGGAAGAGCCTCCGCAAGGGTTTCGCCGCGACCGCAACCGCCGACGCGGACGCCGCGGACGCGGCGGACGGACGCAGACGCCAGCCCAGACTACACTGCAGGTGCCCTCGCTGCCAACTCCTGGCGGACCTACCGGCGAAGCCGCCGAGGCCGATTCGACCGCTGAGCCGAGTGAGCCGGCGTCGGCCGGGGTGCGTCCGCCTGCTCCGCACGAGGCGCGCAAGTCCAAAGGCGCGGTGGTACTGGCGATCGGGCTTCCCGGATCGGGCAAGAGCACGTGGTTCAAGCGCCACAGTATTCTCCCACTCTCCAGCGACATGGTGCGGATACTAATCTTTGACGATGTCACCGAGCAGCGCTATCAGGACCTGGTGTTTTCCACTCTGCGTTCTATGTTGCGTGCGCGCTTGCTGGCCAAGCGTCCGTGGAATTACGTGGATGCCACCAATCTCTCGCCGCACGAGCGCCGCAGTTGGGTGAAATTGGCGCATGACTTTGGCTATGAGGCCCATGCCGTGTTTTTCGATGTTCCTCCGGAGGTGTGCATCGAGCGCAATCGCCGCCGCGAGCGCAACGTGCCGGAAGACGTCATGATGCGCATGGCCGGAAAGCTTCGGCCGCCGAAATTTGAGGAAGGCTTTGCCAAGATCACGGTGGTCCGCCTGAAAAGGAAAGAAGGCGAGCCCGGCGCGATGGAGGAACCACGTGAAGAGCTTTCCCTGGAGCCCGAAGAGGCCAAAGCTCCCGAGCCGATCGATACCGAGTATTAGATTAAGCAATAGAGAATTCTGGTGAGATTTGATGGAGTGACACGAGTGAGCGCGGCGCACTTTTTTTTGATGCTAGACAAAGTTAACTAGCGTTCCAGAAGCTTCTCCAGGTCAGCGAAGAATCCAGGATAGGAAATCGCCACGCACTCGGAGTTACGCATAACCGTCTCGCCTTTCGCCAGCAATGCCGCAATCGCAAATGCCATAGCGATACGGTGATCGCCGAAGCTGTCGATTTCAGCGCCGTGCAGTCTCTGACCACCTGGAATCCTCCAGCCGTCGGCGGTCTGCTCGAGCTGCGCGCCCATCGCCTGCAAATTGCGTGTCACCGCTGTGAGCCGGTCCGATTCCTTCACCCGCAGCTCACCGGCGTCACGCACGATGAGGCCGCCGGTGTAGGGAGCAATCGCCGCCAGCACCGGGAGTTCATCGATCAGCAGCGCGGTCTGCGCTCCGGAAATCTCCACCGGCTTCTTGCTGCCGGCCGTCAGCGAGATGGTGCCGACCAGTTCGCCGTGCTGTTCCTCGACCCGCACCATCGATATGCGGCTGCCCATGGCTGTGAGCACGTCAAGCAACGCCGATCGGGTGGGATTCAGGAGCACGCCGTCGATGACGAGGTTGGACTCGGGGAAGATCGCCGCCGCACAAAGGAAAAATGCAGCTGAAGAGCTGTCGCCGGGAATGTACGCCTCGAGCGAATGTAGGGTCTGGCCTCCCGCAATGGTTACAGAGTTGCGAGAGCGGGTAACGTCGGCGCCAAAGGCGCGCAACGCCAACTCGCCATGATCGCGGGTGCGCATTGGCTCCTCGATAGTAGTCTGACCTGAGGCGAGCAGGCCCGCGAACAGCAGGCAGCTCTTTACCTGTGCGCTGGCGACAGGAACCTGATACGCGATGCCGTGCAACTCCGTGCCGGCAATCCGCAGCGGAGCATGGTCATCCGTGGCGGTAATCTCCGCGCCCATCTTGCGCAGGGGATCCATCACGCGCTTCATCGGCCGCCGCGAGAGCGACTCGTCGCCGATCAATTCGCTAGTGAAAGGTTGCGCTGCCACGATGCCCGACAACATGCGCATGGTCGAGCCTGAGTTGCCGCAGTCGAGAGCAGTGCTGGGAGGGTGTAGCTGCGGGCCAATCCTCTCGATGACGACCGCGCCCTGCTCGTCGCGCTCCACACTGCAACCCAAGGCCCGCATGCAGCCCAGCGTGCTGTTGCAGTCGGCGCCAGGCGAATAGTTCTCGAAACGCGAACGTCCGCGTGCCAACGCCGCCAGCATGGCATAGCGGTGCGAAATCGATTTGTCGCCGGGCACGCGAATACTTCCCAGCACATTGCGCGCTGGACGGATAACTACTGACTCGTTTCCCTGCATGAGGAGCGCGTCCTCAGTTCCTGGTTGTGCTGAAACTAGACTACCGGAAGGACGCGCCGGTTAGCGACGGGTGGCCGCTTCGGCACGCGCTTCCCGCAGCAGCTCCGCCGGAATTTCGCGCACCCGCAGGCTGATTTCAAAACTCGGCGTGGCGGGGCCGCGCCCCCAGCGATTGACTTCCCAGTGCGCCCGCAGAAATTTCGCGTCCTTCGTCTGTGATAGGTCCACCAGCAGCGGAGACTTGCCGACGTAGAACTTCTGCGGTAACGACGCTACCGGCTTGGCTTCCCAGGTAACGCCGTCGGCGGATGGGAAGAAGGTGAGTTCAATCGATTCCTGCTCCACGACTTTTGTGATGTTGAGCGTGGCCAGAAACACCGGGTTTGAGGCTGCGCTGACGTCGAGTGGTTCGCTGTCGCCCTTGGCGGTAACCACCGTCTTTTCGGGAACGAGAAGGGCATCGATCATGACGCCTTCATTCTACTGAAGAGGGGTCGGGAATGATGGTGACACCGGTCACAAAACCGATCGATCGTCCGGATGGGCGGCCTCAACCGCGAGGGAGACTGTCGAAGAACGCTCGCAGCAGGCGGCCAAACTCGGCAGGTTGCTCCATAGCCGCGTAATGGCCGGCCTTGCGAATCACGCGGAATCTGCTGCCCGCGATGAGTTCGTGCATCAGCTTCAGTTCGCTGAGCGGCACGCTGTCATCTTCTCCGGCGATCACCAGTGCCGGCACATTGATTGTGGCCAGCGTGGGAATGGAATCCGCACGCTCTGCCATGCCACGTTGCACTTCGGCGATGTCGGTGGGTGACATCTTCTCCGCCATGGCCCGGGCTGCGTCAACGATGTCGGGGCGACTTGACAGCGTAACCTTCGAGAAAAGCTTCCGCAGCAAGTCTTCCGTGAATACCGCAGTACCCTCGCGCAGCACTTTGTCGGCGGTTTGCAGGCGACCGGCGCGTCCCTGGGAAGTCTCGGCAGCCGCACGAGTATTGGCCAGCACGAGTGCCGTAAAGCGCTCGCGAAAACCCTTCCAGAATTCAAACAACGCATAGCCTCCGATGGATACGCCAACGAAAATCGCCTTGGTGATGGCGAGTTCACGACAGAGGTGGTCGAGATCACCGGCCAGCTTTTGCATGGTCACGGGGCCGTCTCCGGCTTCGGAATCGCCGTGCGCGCGCAGGTCGGGCAGCAGCAAGCGGTAGCGAGAGCTGAGCTGATCGATCACGTTGTCCCAGAATTGGTGATTCAGCGGGAAGGGATGAAGCAGGACTACGTCCGGGCCCGTTCCTGTGATTTCGTAGAAAAGCTGGGCGTCACCACTGCGCAGCGCTGCCATGCAAAAGTGCCTCCGCTGTCGCGCCTCGTGGGAGACGCCAGAGCAATCATGGTAATCCACCGGTAAAGCTGCGACGCGAAATGAAGAAGGTAATCGGTCCTTCCCGACTTGAAAAAGCGATGCTTCTACCCTGTGGGCATATACCGCCGACTGGGAATGGGACACTCCTCAATTGCGGCGTGCTTGGAAAGGCTGGGTCACCGCCGCGCAGCTATCGACGAAACGTTCCCATGTACTCGGCCTGGGCCAGGATGTGTCCCTTCATGGCAGCGTCGAGTTCCTTGCGCGTCGCGCCCGGCGCAAGGTTAAGTTTGCCGTCCAGGGCATAGAGCCGGAAAAAATAGCGATGCGTCTTGCCCGGAGGAGGACACGGCCCGTTGTAGCCAATCTTCCTGAAATCGTTGCTTCCCTGCGCCGCGCCACTGTCCAGCCGGTCGTGCTTCGGAACGTTCTCCTGAAGCTGGTGCGCACTGCCCGGGAGGTTCCAGATCACCCAATGCACCCACGTGCCAACTGGTGCGTCTGGATCGTCTACGATCAGCGCCAAGCCGGCGGTTTGGGTAGGAGAGCCGCTCCAGGCGAGCGCCGGAGAGATATCGGTGCCCTCGCAGGTGTAGGGTTTCGGAATGGCCGCGCCCGAAGCGAACGCCGGACTGGTCACACTGAACGTCATAGCAGAATGCCCCCCCTCGGTTTGACTGGTCTGTTTTATACCCGGGTTAGTGCCGAAAAGCGCGGCGCGAACCTGGGGCGCCTTCATGGCGGGAATGGCTGTCAGCAGAAGCAGTGCACATGTGAATCTTCCAGCAAGCATAACTCGTCCTCTCGCACTATCGCACGGGGGGCCGACGCGGCTTCGGTTCGAGCGGCCGCACCGGCAAGCATGAGCGCTATCCTGTGATCTTCTTTGCATTGGCGTCCCACATTGCGGCACGCTTGTTGAAGTACGAGTAATTCGCCAGATGACAGCCGATGGCCGCATTGTTGCCGAACCCTTCATTCTCAACGCACGGCTTACGGGTACGCACCGCGTTGAAGAAGTTGGCCTCGTGATCGACGGTGTCGTTGTAGCCCTTCGGCGGCGCGTAGGTTTCGACCTCTTCGGTCAGCTGGGTGGCGAAGGGCGCAGGGAGCGGATGCTCCTTCTCCCACTCCGCCTCGTACTGTTTGCGCAGGCCCTCAGGCCAGCCTTTGGTGGAGTAGTCCTCCATTTGTGGCCGCGTGTTCTGCGGCGAGAAAGTAAGTGTGGCGTCCTTGATGATTATGGTGCCTTCGGTGCCGTAGAAGCCGATGAACTCGCCGCCATCGTTGTTCAAGTTGCAGCGCACGGCGGCGCGGAAATTGGGGTAGTCGTAGTATGTCTCGATCAGGTCGGGGAACTGGCGGCCGTCCTTCCAACGGTAGAGCCCACCGGTGGTTTGGGCGCGCGAAGCGACTGTATTGGTTCCGGTGATGAACATGATCCCCGAGATCAGGTGAACGAAGAGGTCGCCGCCCAATCCTTCGCCGTAGTCGGTGAAGCACCGCCAGCGGAAGAAACGCACAGGGTCGAAAGAGACATTTGGCGCGCCCGTGAGGAAGGTTGTCCAGTCGATGTTCTGATCGTTCACCCCGGGAGGAATGGGATAGACCCAGGCGCCACTGGCGGAGTTGCGGTCCCAGTAGGCCTCGATGCAACACACTTCGCCCAGCTTGCCGGAAGCGTAAATCTCACGAGCTTTTTCGTAAAGGATGGAACTGACGCGCTGGCTGCCAACCTGCACGATTCGGTTGTTCTTCTGCGCGGCGGCGATCATCGCAAAGCCGTCCTCAACCGTGTGGGAGAGCGGCTTTTCACAGTAAACGTCCTTGCCGGCGGCACAGGCGTCGACAACAACGCGGCGATGCTGATGATCGGTCACGGCGACGATGACGGCGTCGACATCCTTGCGATCGAGGATCTCTTTATAGTTGCGGGACGTGACAACTGATTTCTTCAGCGTCTCCTGCGCGGCAGTCAGACGGTCTTCCCAAAGATCGCTGACCGCCACGCATTCCACCCCAGGAACCCTCAGCGATGCTTTCAGCAACTCGCATCCTCGCACTCCGGTGCCGATGGAAGCGAAGCGCACCGTGTCGCTGGGCTGGAAAGGGTTGGCGGAAGCCCAGAGGGCAGAGGGTTCGAGCAACGTCACTTTCGCAGCAGCACCGACAGCGATTGTACCTGCTCCGATGCGCATGAATTGACGACGAGTCCAGGAATTGTCCATCAATAAACCCCTTTTGATTGAGATGGTGGAGAGCACGAAAATACACCCGCGTGCAACATCGGGATTGTAATGGCAGAGGCAAGGGATTAGGGAATAGAAATCGTCTCGGGTTTCGAGTGCATCGCTTTTTAGCGTGGTAGAGTCATAGTCCAACTGGGAGCAAAGGCGTCGGTTGATTCTTATTTTCGCTTGGCTCAGCGCAACCCGCGCGCCTCTGGTCCCGCCGTCGGGTTTCCTCATGTTGATTCGAATTGGCTACGACATCACGTTTGAAGTTGCGGACCGCGTAGCCATGGTTGCGCACCTGAATGTTCATCCTTCGCGCCGGCAAGACCTCAGGGAGCGCGACCAACTGCTACTCGATCCCCCCGGTCGAGATCGATCACTACACCGACAGCTTCGGGAACGAAGCGTCGCGCTTCGTGATACCACGCGGGAAGATACGGTTGCACAACTCGACGTTGATTGAGGATTCGGGGGAGCCAGACTGGCACGATCCAAAGGCGCAGGAAGTTCCCGTGGGGCGGTTGCTTTATGACACGCTGCGATACCTGTTGCCTAGCCGCTAGGGCAAGATCGATTTGCTCACCAATACGGCGGTTGAGTTGTCTGGGGACGCTGCAAAAGGCGCACACAGAGTGCAGACGATCTGCGACTGGGTGCGCGCAACGTCACATTTGGCTACCATTTCGCGCGGCCGACGCGAACTGCGCTGGATGTCTACACCGAGCGTGTCGGGGTCTGCCGGGATTACCAGCACCTCGCGGTCACGTTCTGCCGCTGCCTGAACATTACGGCCCGATATGCGGGATACTTAGGAGACATCGGCGTGCCTCCTGCAGGGCCAGGCGTTTTCAGCGCCTGGTTGGAAGC
>Ga0306924_10003505_pt1 | contig 15095 bp, 19 predicted proteins | sample sta12Can44000111_FD_203756 | JGI IMG/M metagenome (GOLD analysis project Ga0306924, IMG submission 203756) | Lab enrichment of tropical soil microbial communities from Luquillo Experimental Forest, Puerto Rico - statanox.12C.anox.44.000.111 (v2)... | ecosystem: Environmental > Terrestrial >... | reverse complement strand
AGACGATTTTATGATGGTCATGCACCTCGCAGTCTTCGCTTGCCCGCCAAATGGAAAAAAGAACGGCATCAGGCCGGTCCTACGTGAGCAGTAGCCAACTTGCAACAGTCCAAGAATTTCAATCGGCCGTACCTGATTGGCCCTTGCACACACATAATTCGGGATGAGGATTTGATACCCCCGCCGATGGGGAATGAGGGTGAGGCGCGGGGGACCAAATAATTAAAGAGGCCGCTGGGGGGCGGCCTCTTTTTCTATGCGCTGAGCGACCTGGGGTGTCGGGGGATGGGGTAGCCGCTCAACTCGCCCCTACGTTACGGCCGTCCCGATCAAACGCAATTCAGCATTTGGTGATAGCCTCTTATGCCTTGGTATAGGGCGCCGGCACTTGAATTGCCGCAATCTCCGTCCATCCAATCCTGCGCATCGAGCAGCGCGATGATGGTCCCGTGCTCGCATCGCTCGCATCAGGTGCGCCAAAAATCCTTAAACCGTTCCTGACTCAATTCCGTGTAGCGAGCGGTGTGCTGGATGGCGCGATGCCCTAGCCAATCCTGAATTGCCCGCGTGTCGTGGCCTGCATTGGCCAGCGCGTAGCCGCAAGCGTGTCGCAGCATGTGCACGTGAACCTTGAATGGGAAGCCAGCGCGCTCACCGATGCGCTTGATTAAGCGATTGACGGCATCCGTGGAGAACGGGGTGCCGCGCTCAGTTTCGAAGACATACCCGCCCCTGGTGTGACGTTGCAGCTCACGCAGGGCGCGCAGCTCGTCACCGCGGATCGGATGGGCGGCAGGCTTGCCGTTCTTGGCTCGGCGCACATGCAGCGTAGCGGCGCGGTCAAATTCGACCTTGACCATTCGAGATCGCACAAGTCGATCGCCCTGAGCCCGTGCCGATACGCCACGAGGATCAGGGTTGCGTCCCGATGCCCATAGCGGCCCTTCCGGGCGTTACTCGCGCGGGCGCAATTCACGATTGCTGGGGCGCGTAGGAATCCGCGCCTTACGCGAACTGACCGGTTTTCGTTGTTTGGGCGAACCAACTGCAGCTGCGCGGTCATTGGCTTAATCCCCCGTGATTTGCCCCGACTGACCGGACAACGCTTATTTTCCGGTCACTTCAGGCCGAAAAAGGGAGGCGACCGACAGGCCGCCCCTTTTTTCTTCATTGAAGCGCAGGCCCGCTTGACTTTATAGCCATTGTCTATACATTCGCGGATCATAATTGTCAAGACGGTGTCTTAACATGTCCGCAAAGAGATTGAAGACGGCTCAGGTCAATCTCAGGATCGATCCCCAGCTAAAGACTGCCGTCGAAAAAGCTGCGGCGGACGACCATCGCAGTTTGACCTCGCTGATTGAAAAACTGCTATTGGATTATCTGAAACGGAAGGGATACTGGCCGAAATAACCCGCTCAAGGCACAGCGTGAGTAGGCATATGGGTCGGCCACCAAAAAAGTATCATTTCACAACAACTCATCATTACGATGACTTCGAGATCAAAGAGTCCGATTGGGCCGACATTGAATCCCAATCTGGCTACAAACTCGAGCAATCGAGCCGTTCAGCAATTCTAGCCTCAACTAGGCACTTTCTCTCAATGGCTGGGCGGCATTTCTGACATGACGATCTGGCGCTGGGATCATGATCTCACCCGCGCACCCAATGGTTGGGTACCGCACCCGCGGGATGATTGAGCGCGTCAAAGCCGCGCTTTTTAAAGTGGCAACGCAAGAACGCGAGATCGGGGCCGGGTAGCATATGATGCAAAATAGAAACGCCGCGGCAGATGAGGCGCGCGGCGTTCCCGAATTGACCCAGCTTGGCGGCACGGTCGTTCGGGGAAATAGCCTCTCAGTTGAAAATACGCAAGCGGTTTGCGCCGAACTGATCGGTTCGGATCGTTGCTCTGCGCTCGGGATGACTGCGCACGGCACCACGCCGGTGTTGGGGCTTTGCCGGCTGCTGGTCGAAGCGGGGCTTGATCCAGCAACGCCGCTTGACGTGTGGCGTGGCTCGACTTTGTGCCTGCGGATTCGCCGCATTGGTGAGGCAGCGCAGCTCACCATCGAAGATAACCGACACGGAAGGCCGAGGCTCCGGCGCTGGCGAAATAGGGCACGAGCGTATGGCGCGGCCTCGCTGGTTCGCCAAATCAGAGATGCCGCCAACCACGCCCCTCCATCCGTGAACGCGCATGGGTGCGAACGATGAGCGCCCTGAACACCGCGCTCGCGGTAGCAGAATGCCGGGTTGACCTGGTTGATGTGTTCATCGAGCGCGCGGAGGCTCGCGCGTATCTGTGATCAATCGGCGATCTCGATCTGCATGAAGCCGTCGATGTTCTACAAGCCGATGCCGAGCGTGACGGCATAACGGCGCATCGCCGCCACTGGTGCCCGAGAAGCCGCCGGAAGCGCCATGGCCGGAACTTCACAGCAAGGCGTTGCACGGATTAGCCGGTGAGATCGTGAACACGATCAGACCAGAGACGGAATCCGATCCAGTTGCCGTCCTGATCCAACTCCTAGTCTGTTTCGGCAATGTCATCGGACGAAACCCCCACTATCGGATCGAGGACACTGAGCACCACACCAACCTATTCGCCTGTTTGGATGGCGCATCATCGCGGGCACGCAAGGGCACATCTGAGGGGCGCGTCCGTGCCATCGTAAGAGACATAGACCCGGAGTGGGAAGGGCAGCGCATCAAAAGCGGGCTGTCGTCCGGCGAGGGTTTCATTAACGTGGTTCGCGACGAACTGCGAAAGTGGAATATCAAGAATAAAGAATTTGAGGTCGTAGAACCGGCCATTGCCGACAAACGATTGCTTGTCATCGAACCGGAATTTGCCAGCGCTCTTACGGTCATGGACCGGCACGGCAACACCTTATCGTCGCACGTCCGCAAGGCCTACGACGGCGGGAAGCTGGCGACGATGACCAAGGCGTGCCCGATCACGGCAACGAACCCGCACATCTCCATCATCGGTCACATCACCGAACCCGAGTTACGGGCGCGGCTCACCCGCACCGACGCGGCCAATGGTTTTGCTAACCGCTTCTTGTTCGCTTGTGTAAGGCGCTCCCAGAATCTCCCGTTTGGGGGTGCGTCGATCGACGCAAAGATGCAACCACTTATCGCCAAGCTGAGAGACACCGTCGCTAACGCCAGACCGATCGGGCGCATGTCCATGGATGAGACGGCGCAGAAGCTATGGCCGGAGGCGTATGAACGCTTGTCCGCCGATCAACCCGGATTACTCGGTGCAATCACCGCAAGAGCGGAAGCACAAACGCTGCGGCTTGCGATGATCTACGCGCTGTTGGATTCGACCGGCGCTATCAGCAAGGCGCACATCCAAGCAGCCCTAGCGGTGTGGGAATATTGCGAGGCATCGGCGGTCCGTATCTTCGGCAGCCTGCTTGGCGATGACGTTGCCGACGAAATCCTTAGCGCTCTACAGAAGGTCGGCAGCAAGGGACTGTCGCGAACCGAGATTCGCGACCTGTTCGGTCGCAATCGGTCGTCTGACCGGATCGGGGCCGCTCTGGCGTTGCTGCTCACCAGGGGCCGCGCCAAAGCCGAGGTTACCACAACTAGAGGTAGACCATCCGAAATATGGGTGGTCTCAATGGAGGGCGAATAATGGGAAGGTTCGCCGACCTGCTCGACACCACTAAATCCGAAAACGCGCTACGACCAAACGACAAAAACGACATAAGTCAAACTTCGGTCGTTTCCGACATTACGACAAAAACGACAAAAGGGGGCTTTGGTCGTTTAACGCGTTTGGTCGTACCGCGTAATTCATTTTCCGATGCCTTGGCCGAGTTGGAGGCCCGATGCCCGGACTACATACAACCTGAGCGTTGGCAGCAGTGCGTCGCCGACGGGCGACAGTTTCTTGCCACATGGGGCGACAGGGCGGCTGCGCTTGGTTGGTCCCCAAGTGAGTTATTTGGCCTGCATCAAGTGCCGGCGCAGCCGGCGGCCACCTATCAGCGTTTGTCGCGGTATGACGCCACTGGCCTGATTTGGCTTTTGCAAGGCGATCCGGTTGTTGCGCTTACTGAGACAACGGCGGCTATTCGCCATGCAACGGGAAACGTCACAACATACCGGCGCTTCCACAAGCCCGCACTCGGTCCGATCGGCGACTGTCTGGACGATTTCGGGACGGCGGTCTGATTATGTCCAAGGGGCGCGCGAGATATACCGAATCGGACATTGCTCGCATTTTAAGGGCAGCTGCGAAGGCTCATGTCGATGTTCGTGTGAAGATTGACACCGACGGTAGTATCATGATCACCACCCACAAATCGAACGAGCTGCACGCTGGCGCCCATATCAACGAGTGGGACGAGGTTTTCGACAATGGCAACGATCAAGCTTCGATACGTTAACAGTTTCGCGAACCGTAAGCGCAAGAATGCCCGTGTGCGCTATTACTTTCGGCGTCGCGGTCAAAAGGCGATCACGCTTCCCGGCCTGCCTGGCTCCGAAGAGTTTATGGCAGCCTACGCGGAGGCGCTCGCGAACCAACCCGACACATCTGACATCGGCGCAGATCGAACCCTGCCCGGCACCATCAATGCGCTGGTGGTTGACTATTACCGTTCTGATGAATGGCAAAATCAATTAAGCGAGGATACCCGCAAGACACGGCGGCGCATCATTGAACGGTTTCGGAATAAGCACGGTAACAAGCGAGTGGCTTTGCTCCGGCAAGATCACATCGTGAATATGCTCACTGAAATCGAGAAGCGATCAGCGAAACGGCACTGGCTCAAAGCAATCCGTGGTCTGTTGCGCTTTGCGGTGCCAACGATGCTGAAGACCGATCCGACTGCGGGCATCAGCAATATCAAACTGCCCAAGAGTAAAGGGCATCATAATTGGACTGATGAGGAGATCGCACAATATCGCGCCTATTGGCCGTTGGGTACACAACAGCGGCTAGTGATGGAATTTGCCCTAGAGGCTTTATCCCGGCGCGGCGAAATCATTCGTCTTGGTCCGCAACATGTCAAAGACGGCTGGATCAAGATTGAACGCACGCATGGCAGTGATGATGTCGAGATCGAGGTATCACCGGAGTTGCAAGCTGCATTAGATGCGATGCCGAAATCACATCTCACTTACATCACGACAGAGCGTGGTGCACCGCGTTCGAAGTATGGACTTGGCAATGACTTTGCCCAGTGGGCAACCGAGGCGGGCTTGCCGAAGTATTGTCGTTTGCATGGATTGAAGAAAGGCGGCATGCGCCGACGCGCCGAAGTTGGCTACACTGCCCATGAGTTGATGGCGGACAGCGGTCACAAGTCCATCAGCATGGTGCAGCGTTACACGGCAGGCTTTGACAAGAAGAAGCTGGCGAGGAGCTGCGCGGCCAAGATGCGCGCAGCACAGAATGAGAACGCCGATTACACAAACAAAGCGTCCCCTTTACACAAACAAGCAAAGAAATCCTTGAAAAATGCGGGGACAACATGTCATGGCGGTCCCGACAGGACTCGAACCTGTGACCTTCGGTTTAGGAAACCGCTGCTCTATCCGGCTGAGCTACGGGACCAAGTGATTGATCGTTAGGTGTTTTTCTTCTCTGCTTCAGCAATCCGAACCGTCGATGCTACCGACTTTGCTACCGAAGCGGTTCATTTTGCGCCTGCAGAGCGCGTTATAGCAGCTTGGAAAAGTGCGTCGAGCCTTTCGGCTGCGTCGCTCTGCATCGTCTCTGTAACATGCGAGTACAAGTCCAACGTAGTGGTGATCGTAGCGTGACCTAACCGTTCTTGCGCGATCTTCGGATGCACGCCTGCAAGCAGCAATTGGGTCGCGTGGCTATGCCTGAGGTCATGAAAGCGGACGCGCGGTAGGTCCTTCACGCGGTTTATCAATCGGGTGAATTGGTGCGTCAGGCTTTGCGGCTGCAAGGGCTCGCCGTCGGCGCGGGCGCAAACCAGCGTCTCTCCCGTTTGACGGACACCTAGTATCAGCAGTTCTTCGGCTTGCTGGCGTTTGAGCCGTTTAAGCTCCTTTACTGCGAACACTGGAAGTGTGATGGCACGTGCCTTACCGGATTTGGGGGCTTTGAAGCGTATACCCAGCTTGGTCTGCTCTAGGCTTTCCACCACGCGCAAGGCACAGCCCTCAAGGTCCACATTCTTCCAGCGCAACGCAAACACTTCACCGCGCCTCATACCTGCAGTGAGCGCCAGCAATACCGGCCAATAAATGCGCGTATGCTTAATTGCGTCCAATAGACGCGCCGATTGCTCAGCAGAAAGCGTCATCATTTCACGATGCTCGACCTTTGGAAGCCGCTTCCTGAAGGCGTCGGCGGGATTGCGTGCGACTAATTGCTGTTCAACAGCGCGCGCAAGCGCAGACCGCAGAATGCGATGAATGTGATGGCGTGTGCGCGCTGAAAGGCCGCCCTCTTTATTGTCCCGACGCCCACCAATCGCCCAAGTATTGTATGCCTCTTGAATGTGGCTCGGCGTCAGCTTGACAAGCGGAAGGTTGCCAAGCGCAGGAATTAGAAAATGCTCTACGATTTCAGCGTAGCGTTCATGCGACTTCGGAGCGACCTCTTCGCGCACGGTGGCAACCCACGTTGTGAGCCATTGCACAGTGCCGGCGCGACGGCCGAGCCCGCAAGATTTCGTCCGCGTGCATCCCTCGCCTGACTATCGCGAGAACTTCGCGATGATCGACTTGAAGGATGAGCGGGAGGACTACTTGGTGCGCCCGGAAATACTGCCCGACTTGGCGGGCGAGGTTGTTTACAAGACGATCTTCACCGCGATCAACCGGCAGGGCGTCGTCTTCCTCTGGTCAATCCGGCTTCCGGCGCCAGACGACCGCAAATCCGACTGGCCGCGTTCGCAGCGTGAGGCGGCTGAGATGGCGATGAGTAGGTGGGTCCGCGTCAAGGCAAATATGAGCCTCGGCGCGTACGAGATCGCCATGGCTGAGAGCGTCATGGCGGAGCCGGTGTGGCCCGAGTTTTCCTACCAGGAGCTGGTCCGGATCGCATACCGCGACCGCATGATCGCCACGCTCGACCATTCCGTCGTCAAGCGGCTGCGCGGACAAAGCTAGTGCTCGAGGTCTTTCGCGAGGTGGTGGCCGTGGACTTCGAGTTTCATCGCCACCGCTGGCAACCGGCCCATTCCGGTTTGCCTCGTCGCCCATGAGCTGCGTAGCGGACGGCACTTCCGGGTATGGCGGGATCAGTTTGGCCCAGCGCCGCCCTATGCCACCGGCACGGACGTTCTGTTCGTCGCCTATTACGCATCCGCCGAGCTTGGCTGTTATCGCGTACTCGGTTGGCCTATGCCGGAACGCATTCTGGACTTGTTCACCGAATTCCGGGCCGGGACGAACGGCCTCAACACGCCGGCAGGCAACAGCCTATTGGGCGCGCTCGCTTACTTCGGCCTCGACGGCATGGGCGCCGTAGAGAAGGACGACATGCGGGCTCTAATCTTGGGCGGCGGTCCGTGGTCAGACGCTGAGCGCCTCGCCATCCTCAACTATTGCGAAGGCGACCTAGACGCCCTTCGCGTTTGCTAGTGGCCATGTCGTCGAAGCTGGATTTGCCGCGGGCGTTGATTCGGGGCCGCTATATGGCTGCCGCTGCCGCAATGGAGCACGCTGGAACACCGATCGACACCACCATGCTCGAGCTGTTCCGGGCCCACTGGACCGACATCCAGGACCAGCTCATTGCCGAGATCGATGCCGACTACGGTGTCTATGAGGGCCGCTCCTTCAAAACCGAGTGGTTTGCCGCATGGCTGGCCGCAAAAGGCATCCCCTGGCCTCTTCTCGAAAGCGGCAATCTGGATCTGAGCGACGACACTTTTCGGCAACAAGCCCGTGCCTATCCCGCCGTGTCGCCGCTGCGCGAGCTACGCTCGTCGCTGTCGGACCTGCGGCTCAACGACCTAGCTGTCGGCGCCGATGGAAGAAATCGGACTTTATTGTCAGCGTTTAGATCGCGCACTGGACGCAATCAACCTTCGAACACCAAGTTCATATTTGGTCCGTCCGTTTGGCTGCGCGGCTTGATCAAGCCGCCACTTGGCCATGCGATCGCTTACGTAGACTGGTCACAGCAGGAGATCGGCATTGCCGCTGCGCTGTCCGGTGATCGGGCCCTACAAGCCGCTTATCAGTCCGGTGACTGTTATCTCGCCTTCGCGAAGCAGGCCGGCGCGGTGCCCAACGATGCCACCAAGGCGACGCACGGCGCTCAACGTGAACTGTTCAAGCAGTGCATGCTCGCGGTCCAGTACGGGATGGAATGGCAATCCCTGGCGTTACGGACAGCCCAGCCCGGGATCGTCGCGCGCGATCTACTGCGAGCGCACCGCGAAACCTACCGCCGGTGCCGGGAATGGTCCGACGCCGCCGTCGATCAGGCCATGCTGGTGGGCGTGATCCACACTGTTTTTGGCTGGCCGGTGCGTATTGGTGAACACTCAAACCCACGCTCGCTACGCAATTTCCCCATGCAAGCCAACGCGGCCGAAATGCTTCGGGTGGCGTGTTGCTTGGCAACTGAGCGCGGCGTCGAAATCTGTGCGCCTGTGCACGACGCGGTCCTCATCTGTGCGCCACTCGAGCAGATCGAACACGATATCGTAGCCATGCGCGCGGCCATGGCGGAGGCGTCTCGTGTTGTGCTCGCCGGCTTTGAACTCAACACCGACGTCAAACTGACACGCTGGCCGGACCGTTACATGGATCCGCGGGGCCGGCAGATGTGGGAACGCGTCTGTAGCCTCGTAGCGCGGGCAGAACCGCAACAAATGGGGCTGGGTGCGTGAGCTACAAGTTTATCAAGTTTCCAAAGATGTGGCAGGCGTGCCTGGCAGAGAAGTGCGCGGATGGCTCAACTTATCGGGTGGCGTTGTACCTACTCGACAGAGCCGCTTTCAGCGAGCATGTGCCACTAGGCAATGCTGCCCTAAAGCGGCGAGGCGTCAGTCAGCGATCGAAATGGCGCGCTCTTCAGCAATTGCGGCAGGCCGGGTTGATCGCCGTTGAGAACAGACAGGGTAGACCACCACTCGTGAAAGTGCGCTGGAATAGCTAACACCTGCGCCGAATGTGGCGCACCCACCTGCGCCAGATATAGCACACCCGGTCTGTGTCTATATAGAAGGTATATCTTTCTTACTTGGTTTCTTCTCCTTCTTATAAAAGTTTCTCCTTCTTATAAAACGTACCATGGATACGCCCATGCGGACCCAAGAGCGGCAAGACGAGGATGCCTTTCTGCGAGAGTGGACGATCCCGGAAGAAGATCGTGCCCAGTACACGACGCATCCTTGGGCCGGTGAGTTTCGGTGGTTCAGATCGCATAACGTGATTTGCTTGGAGCAATATCGGCGGCGCAAGCAAGAGCAAGGTGCCGGGTTATGAGTTATGCGGTGGCCATCAAGTGCGAAAGTCCCCGGACCTTTTGTCGGTCAGCGAGAGGCGACCGGCCGGAGTGTTGGTATTGTGGCGAGCATCTGCCGTAAGGCCCAGCTGCGCTCTCCTCGACTGTGGCCTTAGGAATTCATGCTAACTGGTTGACAGAACATCGAAAGAAGCGACTGCGGCGAGCGTCGGGACTGGTGGCGCGACAAGCGAAATGCGGAGATAGAAGCCGCGCGGAAAAATCGCTCCTCATAGCTGTTGGCAAAGCGTGGCGCATCCGGCTTGGACGGCCAAGGTCTTAGCTTTTGGCGACCCAGCCATGGCGATCTCGTCCCCCGCCTCTTTCCTGGCGAAGATTTTGCACCAGCCTGACCGGCTTATCTGGCCTGCCACATCGGTGCATTCGTCGGGCGGCACGAACATGGTGAGTTAGCGCAGACTGTGTCGCCAAGAACCGCGCGGATGCTCAAGAGATGGGGATTACCTCTGCCCCGCCGTGGCTGGTTGTCACCATTGAGATCGTTTCTTTTCTCGAACGTTAACTTGCGCAGCTCAGCGCGACGGGCTTCTCCGGATAACGGGCTTCTCCGGATAGATGGCGATAACGGCAGCGGGAACCAGGTGCCACCGCCAGCCCCAACGCAACTGCGGCAGCTGCTTTTGCGTCGTGCCACTATCGACGCCGCTTTAGATGATCTAGCAGTAATCGATGTCGCTATGTCGCAAAGATTGTCGCCATGAACAATTGTACGGAGTCGCCTGCTTTGTTGGCTCTTAGCCTTCGAACGATTAGTCGACACCTCCCCTTGCTCTTGCTTTTCGTGGTTTTTTTCGTCCTCGAGTTTGTCTACCCCCGTTTTCCTAATCTGGACAGTGAAATTTCTAGAAAGGCCGCGGGCTTGCATCTAGTCCAAGGAGGTGCATTTGCCGCTCCGGAACTCGAAGGTTTTTTGCATGTAGATCCTCCTATCGAACGAATCTATTTCGTGTACCCGCCGCTCTACACTTGGCTATTCGGCCAGTGGACGCGCATGACCGGGTTCGGCTGGGCGGCGTGCGTGGGCTATGACGCCTTAATCTCAGGCGTCCTCGCCTTCATCATTTACGGCGTGGCTGGTGTCGTCGCGGATGCGCTGCTCGGCCCGATTTCTGTTCTGCGGCGTATCGTCTTGGGTTTTGTGCCGGCACTGCTGACCCTGCTCTTTCGTCAAGTTGCGCGACCCGATGAACTCGGGATGTTGCTTGGCTACGCAAACGTTTGGTGGCTGTTACTGCCCGGGGGCTCATCGCGATGGCCCGTCGTGAGTTTTGTTTCCGGCGCATTGGCCGGACTGATACTGTGCACGAGCGCTGGAGTGCTTCTGGCCTTCATGCCGTTTCTCGTCGCGTTGTGGCTGCTGCGCGTTGGGGAGGGGGATATACGAATCAGGCCGTCGCTGGCCGCTGCCGCTTCGGCTTTCGGACTCACTGTAGCAATCTGCGTGACGCCGATCCTCGTCGCGGACCCACACTCGTACCAACAATTATTCCGGCACCTACATCACGAGATTTTTGGTAGGGGAGTTGTCTCAATGCTTAGCAGCGCTTGGGATGATTCTCGGCAGCGCCTGTTCGTGTTGTTGGCTACATTGCCGGTCTTCTGCATTGGGATGATCACCCTCTGGCGCGCCGGGCGCATCCGCGAAACGCTCGTACTCTTTGTCGCCCCGCTTGTCGGCTTCGGCCTAGTCGTTTTTACACGCCAGTCGGACGATTACTGGTGGTTTCTCCAGCCGTGGTTCCTGCTGGTGGCGGTAACAGTGGCGGCTGATTTCTGGTGGAGCAGGGACTCGCGGCTGGTGTCGACCGTGGTGGTCGGCTGGCTCGCCATCTGGGTAACCGTTGCGAGCGCCTGGCCAGTGAAGGATTATCTCGTCCGCATGACACTCCCACCCGAGCAGAGACTGACAACCAGCGCACAAAAGCTTCGCGAATTGATCCCGAAGGGGGCTGGTGTTTTGACAGCAAATGCCTGGTGGGAACTGGGCATTGATCGCTCGGTTTACCACCCCGACCATTCTGACATTCGCGATCTTGCGCGCATTGAATATTTCGTGACGGACGGCAATGGCACCGGCCAGCCCGGGCGTTGGTTCCCGCCCCGCAACCGGCGGTACGAGGCGATGGTGCGCGAGAGCTTTGAGGTTATCTCCGACACTCTTCCGAGGACCGCTCTCCGAATTTTCGGACTTCGCATATCCAACAGTGCCTATGGTTTCGGGACGATCGTACTGCACCGTAGGTCAAAGTGAACGATGCCTAGCCCAGTCTTTTCGGCGACGTGGCAATCTTCTTGTGAGGTTTGATTATTGGAATGTGTCGAGGAATTCCTCACAAACTTTGCGTGCCTCAAAGCGCAGTCGGTAGTTCGAAACATCCGCTGCCCTGCACTCAAACGCTGAGCGCCGTCCTCAATTCAAATTGGACGAACTGCTACGGACAGCAAGACCCAGCCGGGTTCACGCGAGCAATCCAGAACGCGTTCGGCATCGGCTTTACCTTCGGCGGAGCGAAGTTGTTTACTAGGTATCGCTGCGCGGGCGAGGCCCGCAGAGGCAACGCGCGCCCTGTTGCAATTTCGCCAAAAACCGGGCCCATGCTAACGCGCCGCGATCACCGCGGCCCAAAGAACCGCGCCTATCGCGCCGACAATAAGCTTCCCCATTTCCTCGCCCACAGGCGGCATGATGCGGGCCGGCGATCGGCGGCCAAGCTGCTCACGAGGGACGAGACGCCAAGCTGCCGGAGTTGCTGCGCAAGCCTTGATGAGAGGGCAACCGCAAGCCGCAATGGACAGCGTAAGTGGCAAACCGAGGATGCCCATCATGGGACGTACCATCGTGACGTTGATTGTTCTGGCGGTGGCACCGATTGCAATCAATGCTCAAGCGTTGGCGCAACTTGTGGACGTACCGCCAGTGGTAATCAGGGCGGTAAACGTCCTGTTTGATCTGATCAACAAGCGCACTCTTATTTGGATTAACCCGCAACTAAAGATCACCGAGGTCTCCCGCAATGGAGAAACAATCTTCTTCTCGATGGAAAGCACCCTTCCTGGGGACCGATGGACCCAAGAAATGCACGATCGCGCTAGCCAGGAAACAACCAAGGGATTGTGCTCGGACAAGGATATTCGTGTATTGCTCGGTTACGCAGTTCAAATGCGCTACGTCATCACCGACCCGTCGGGCCGCTACATCACTGGCTCTTTAGTGTCTAAAGACCAGTGTAATTAGAAGTCGCCTCTCTCTATAACGGGCCCCGCGACGAGCCACGACGGTATTATGAGAGCCAGCCCCGCGCCAGGCAGAAGCAACTTGGGACCTTCGGTCCCGCATCGCTCGTCAGAACACTCAACCGGGATGACATTGGAGGATGAAACAAAAGCCGGGGGAGGACACCCCCGGCTCCTAACGGACTGCCATATAGCGAACCTCCCTAATGAGGTCGCGGGCGGTTGTGTCTAGCCATGACGTGCAGCGAGTACCCGCGTGACAGGCCGGGGCCGATCCCTACAACGGACAGGCCCTGGCGCGCAAACTGCCCCGAACCGCGCAGCGGGATAACTCTGCGCGAAATTGGACCCTGCCTCATGGAGCGCAGGACGCGATGTGCGGTCAACAGATCGGCCGCATGTCGCCGCCGCCACATGGAGTAGCAAGAACGCCGACAGGGTGACCCTGGCGCAGCCGCCAAAGCGGCAGCTTGCCGATCTGTTGTGTCTGCGATGGCCCGGCTCCGTCCGCCATAGCAGCGACGCACACTTTGCCCGAACAGGGCGAAGTGTGCCCGCTCAAGCCCTCACCATCCGCCATGGACGCTACGCCTCACTCGCACTCGCACTCGCTCGCTCTTCGATGCGGAAGAGCTGTAGTGGTATGAAATCTTGAATGCACAAAAACACGAATAGACGTGCCACTACAATGTTTGTTCGCTTCCGATGCGGTAACCAGAACTTCTATTGCTCAGGGCGCGCAGATAAATCAGATAATTCGTCAGTCAGAGACGAGTTTCTCCACCGTTTGGATATTGGATGCGTTGCGGTCTCGCTTAAATTCACTCCACGTTGCAATCGACCCGTTTGAAATAACGCTATATGGGGGCATTGGATTGCAGCAGATTAAACGGCTTAACGCTGCGGTTGGTTTTGAGTGGGTAGCCGAACGCTCAATACATGCTCTGTCGAGACTTATAAAAAGCGAGGCGAAATTTGATTTCATTTTTATCGACGGAAATCATCGTTTCGATGACGTTCTTGTCGACTTCTATTTGTCCGACCAACTAGTTTCACGAGGAGGGCTTATGGTTTTTGACGATATGTGGATGCCATCCATTCGGACCGTGGCTAACTTTATTCTGACAAATCGACAATATAAAATTGTTTCACAACCTGTCGAAAATATGCTGGTCCTAAACAAGCTTGCAGACGACAATAGAGATTGGTGTCATTTTGAGAGTTTTAAAATCTCCAATCCAAAGCGCGGACGAGTAGCTTCAGCAGTAAGACAAGCGGTTTTACAAGTTTCGCGCATAACAGGAACGGAAGGCACGCTGCGCCAAATCCAATCAAGATATCAAAGCAAATCTAAGTTCTAAGTTGAGATGAAGGCTGCTCACGAAGCGCAGTATCTCGTCGTTGCACTTGCGACACTACCTTTATCGACGCCGGGCGCGCATGACAGCGCCTGCCACGACAGTCAAAGCAGCCCCACTGGCGAAAGCTCCTATCACTTGGCCCACGATGGGACGAGGTCAAAGCCCCTCAAGGGTGGGATCAGGAACTGGAGGATTTGCGAACCGATAACTCCGCCTACAGCTCCCACGACTAAGTTTCGGGCAGGGTCTAGACCTCTCGTAAGTAAATCACCTACCGCAAAGCCGCCAGCGATACCGGTAATAAGCCAAACGATGAGAGAGATTGTGTCGAGTACCATATCCAGTTTCTTCGGCCCACCCTTGCATCAACGCCGGACATGCTTCAGAGCAAAATTTTGGGGGCCGGGGCGAGCATGTGGTGGCCTCGACTTTCGTTCGGCTGCGTCCCGACGGCCTAGCGCGGCGCGGAGGCCAGAACAGGTCGTGTACGTTGCTACCGAAATTGCTACCCAACGCGCTGGGATCAGCCGGGATGGAAACGGACAAAGAACACCGCGACCCTTAAGAAGTGCCAACAAATCGGTCCGTTTTGAGGTGCAGCGGTACCAACAGGACTGGTGCTAATCGAATTAGGAAACCGCTGCTCTATCCGGCTGAGCTACGGGACCAATCGCGGGGCGTGTATACCACCCTCTGCCGGCCCTCGCACGTCAGCTCGGTCTTCACTGCTGGGCGGCGATGTGGTTGGCGCGGATCACGTCGCCCCACAGTTTGACCTCGCGCTTGAGCAGAGCTTGTGCGGCTTGTGGGATCTCCTCGTCCTGCGGGTATAGATCCATGCCGCCATCGCTAAAGGTCTTGCGCAGTTTTGCATCGGTGAGCGCTGCCCGGAGCGCACTGTTGAGCTTGTCGATAATCGGCCGCGGCGTCGCTGCCGGGGCGAGCAACATGTGCCAGAAGTCGATGTCCGCTTTTGGATAGCCGAGATCGCCCATGGTCTTGAGCTGCGGAAGAC
>Ga0306924_10003502_pt1 | contig 15098 bp, 15 predicted proteins | sample sta12Can44000111_FD_203756 | JGI IMG/M metagenome (GOLD analysis project Ga0306924, IMG submission 203756) | Lab enrichment of tropical soil microbial communities from Luquillo Experimental Forest, Puerto Rico - statanox.12C.anox.44.000.111 (v2)... | ecosystem: Environmental > Terrestrial >... | reverse complement strand
TCGAAAATATTTTGGGCAGAGGCCGAAGCCACGGAGGTGAGACGCGTCGTGGCCGTGACGCCAGTCACGAGGATGTCTTTGACGCCGCGGCTCAAGCGGGTCTGCCGACGGATCAACAAAGCGAAAGGTCCCCCGACTCGCGCGCCAACGATCCCCAGCGCACCGTCTTTCAATACCTTCGGTGACGGGCGGAAGTATGACCTCGGAGTGCCGGGAGTAAGACGTTTGGAACCAATAGCGTCGAAGACGATTGCGCCGACAAAGCATGCCTCCCTGGGACTCGCCAGGCACGAGCGGGAGGGAGGCCCCGGGGGACCTGCTCCTCCGGGGCCAGGTGGTCTCGCTGCGTCCTAGGCCGTATCGGAGAACCACCCGCCCATGATCTACGAAGGTCTGTGCAGAGTTCCCTGGGAACGCCGGTGGGGATCTGAAAAACAATCGCTGTGATATTTTTGCAAGCCTGAAGACGGCCGCTTGCTGCCGTCTCTACCCAAATTGTTGCGGCTCCCCATCTTGTCGTCGGCGACGCGGGCACGATTCTAAAAAGCACCAGCATCCCGATACCGGATGAGCGCGTAGCGGAACCATTTCCGTCCGCCGTGCATTTGCGTGCATGCAGGCGGGTCGGGATCGGGCGTGTGCGCAAGTCTTTGGGCGCGAAGTGGCCGCAGGCCTCTTCGGCGCGATCCTATGTTTCGCCGCCGGCGCCGCATCGGCTCAAGAATCCACGAAAACCTCGACGCAAGCAGCGACGAAAGCCTCGGCCCAAGCAGCGGCGAAAGCAGCGACGAGAGCAGCGACGAAAGCATCGACGCAAGCAGCGACGAAAGCATCGACGCAAGCAGCGACGAAAGCCTCGGCCCAAGCAGCGGCGAAGGCAGCGACGAGAGCAGCGACGAAAGCAGCGACGAGAGCAGCGACGAAAGCATCGACGCAAGCAGCGACGAAAGCCTCGGCCCAAGCATCGACGAAAGCCTCGGCGCAAGCAGCGACGAAAGCCTCGGCCCAAACATCATCGACGAAAGCAGCGGCGAAAGCCCCGGCCCAAGCATCATCGGCAAAAGCAGCGACGAAAGCATCGTCGCAAGCATGGGCAAAAGCATCGCCGCAAGACGCATCGGCGCAACTGCCGCTAAAACTTTCAGGCAGCCAGCTCGAGCCGGTCAAATGGACCGAGCTCGCGGGCTGGACGGCCGATGATCATCTCGCCGCTTTCGCAGCCTATCGGGAGAGCTGCCGCGCCGCGCGCAAGACGTCGCGCACCGACGATCACGCCGCGATCTCTGCTGCCCTGTGGAACGTCTGCCGCGACGCCATGGACCTGCGGCCACGGGATGCGGATACCGCGCGCGCCTTCTTCGAACGGAACTTTCAACCCGTTCGCATCGCGCGCCTGGGCGAGGTCGAGGGGCTTCTGACCGGCTATTTCGAGCCGGTTGTTGCGGGTTCGCGCTTTCCCAGTCCCGAATTCCACGTTCCGGTCTACCGCCGGCCGCGTGATTTGGTGGCCGTCGGCTACAAGGACGCCTCCATTGCATTTCCGAACAAAGGTGCGCGGATCGCTCGCCGCACCGCGAACAACGAGCTCGTGCCGTACCACGACCGCGGCGCCATCGAGGCCGGCGCGCTCGATGGGCAGAAACTCGAAATCTGCTGGCTCAAGGATCCGTTCGACCTGCTCACGATGCAGATCGAAGGCTCGGCACGCGTGATCCTCGAGGACGGCACGCCGCTGCGCATCAGCTACGATTCGCACAACGGTTATCGCTATGGCTCGATCGAGCGCGTGCTCGTCGAACGCAATCTCATCTCGCGCCAGGAGATGTCGGCGCAGCGCATTCGCGACTGGATGGCCGCGCATCCGGACGAAGCCGCGAAGGTGCGCGCCGCCAACCGCTCCTATGTGTTCTTCCGCATCACCGGGCTCACGAACGACGGCGAACCGGTCGGCGCGCAGGGGGTGCCGTTGACGCCGGGCCGCTCCATCGCCGTCGACCGGCTGCACGAATACGGGACGCCGTTTTTCATCGAAGCCAATCTGCCGATCGAGAGCGTGAAGTCGGTTTCGCGCTTCGGCCGCCTGATGATTGCGCAGGACACGGGATCGGCGGTGGTCGGACCGGCGCGCGCCGACCTCTACTGGGGCGCGGGCGATGACGCCGCTCGCATCGCCGGCCGCATTCGCCATCCCGGTCGCTTCGCGATGCTCGTTCCGCGCGAGCTCGACATGGTCGCGGCCGGCAGGCATATGCCGTTGCCGGTGCCGAAACCGAATATCGCCGAGATCGAAGTCGACAAAACGGACGGCAAACGCGCGCCAAGTTCCGCCAAGGCCGGCGGGATCGTGGCCGGCAAGCATGTGCCATTGCCGGCGCCAAAGCCGAAGATTCCCGGGATCGAAGTCAAGAAAGCGGATGGCAAAGGCAGGACGGGTTCCGTCAACTCCGGCGATGATTGGCGAGCGGCGGCAAGGTCGGGCCGGCAAGCCGCCCCCGCGCGAATGGCGAATTGAATCGATGTTGCGTGGCTGCGCTTATCTTTGATCAATGTTTCTGCTTTGCACACATTCGCCGCGAAAGCGGACATGCGATATGGCCAAGCTCTTGCGCGCGCCGCAATCACATCGGCGGCGTTACTCCATCCCGGCCGACTCGCCACGCGCGACCTTGCAGCGTTCCATCGGGCTGCTTAACCGCGACGATGAAGACTTTTGCACCAGGCTTGAGATCGCTCCTGTCCCCCGGCACGTAAACAACGATGGGCGTATTGGCGGGGACAAAGATTTTCTTTTCTCCGTCCTTGTATTTCAGCGTCAGCGTTTGCCCGTCAACCGCGGTGACAACCTGCTCAACGTTCGCGTTGGTCATTGTGCTCTGCGGCTGAAGATCCCATGGATAGTGTCCTTCTCCGGTTCCGCGCATGGCCTCGGGAAAGATATGTACTTCCAGTGCGCTCTGGCTGCCGTCAGCCCGCGGCATCGCCGTGACACCCACGAACGAGCCCTGCTTGATGTCTGAAAGCGATGCCTTGACCACGCCGGCGATCTGCGGGTTGTCGGCGAGCGCCACCTTTAGCTCTGCGCCATCGCGTGCCTTCACCAGATAAGTCGAGCCATCGAGACGTTCGATGGTCCCGCGTACCCGAACCGTATCTTGTGCCAAGGCCGTTGCGATACCTGGCAGCATCACCGCGAGCCCAAGAACGACGCTCGCAAGCGCCGCTACCGTCGTTCTGTAGTTGGCTTTCATAACTTCCTCCCATTGATTGGTGGCGGACGTCGGCACAACGAGCGATGGACGGATGGGCGGTTTCGGCCGGTCCATGGCCCCAGGTTGCGACCCCCACGTCCGCGCAGCGGCATCAGCCAGGGCGAACTCGGCAATGCCGTGCCGAAGGATACGCGGGCGCGACGCAACCGGCCAGCACGTTTCTTGTCGTGACCGCGCTCGCTGGGCCAGGAATGCTCATCGAAGTCAACGTGATTGCGAGCATGCCGGAGCGGCCGCTAGCCATCAAATGCCGTGGGCTGACTGAAACTGCACGATTTCCTGTTTCGCCTATTTGCTATTCGGCGTCACATTCCGTGCATCCAGTCGGGGTGAGTCAGCATGTTCATGCCCATCAGCCCAAGTATGATGAGCACAATCACGGCGGTCATGACCCACATTACGCGCATGTCGGATTTTTCAGTGCTCTGCTCATTCTGGTCTGGCATTCATTTCTCCCGAACTTGTTCTCGACCGTTGCGGTTACTCTGCGTCGCACCGGCGCTACATTGCGGGAAATCTATTCGTTTCCGCTTACGTCAACCTTACGGAACATGTCGTTCCCGGAAATTTCCTTTCGGTAATCCGGACACGATGATGGTTGCTGACCCGCACGCCCCAGGGTGCGCTCGCCGAGCGGTGCGGCACCATGATCAAGGCTCAGACGGTTCCGACCGAAGCCGGTGAGCGGAGCAAATCTTTGGCGCGGATGAACAAGACCCAAGAACGTGGGAAAGGCGACCAAGAAGCGTTCGGCTCTACGCGATGCAGAGCGGGAAGGGCCGAATTCTAACTTCGATCCGCTCTGCCAACTTGCCCCGGCCGTCAACGGCTGGGGCTTTTTCCGCCGTCCGGCGCGGCGGCCACGCCCTGGGTGCACTAATCGATGTGATTGATGCCGTCGGTTGATGAAGGGGCCCGGGCGCTCGACCCTTCGGGGTCGGTTATTAGATGGGACCGCGCGCTGCTCGAAACCGTCGCCGCTGGCTTTCTGCGAACGCTTCCGGCGATGTTAGCTCGGCAATCCACCAGGCTCTGAGGCTGTGGTCTTCGGCATAGCATTCAGCATCGCCGCTATCCGCGAACAAGCCGACGATTTGGAAGCCGTCCGCAGGACTGCCGCATATCAAGATTGTCGTAGGCATGGCTCAAATGCCCCCCTTCTCCTGCGCGCCAGAAGTTCCTGTTATGCAATCAACTCCAGTTTTCGCGCCGCCTCATTCGCGTGTTCACAGGCAGTGGGCTCCGTCTCGGTAACGCCGCGCGCAACAACCTCGCGGCCGTCCTTGATGACTTCCCAATACCAGTGGCCATCTTCGCCATTGGGCATGATGCGGAATTCAACACCGTTTCCCATTGTAGGTTGGGTCCTTCGGCCCGAAATGATTATCGGGGTAGATCAGGACACTCTCTACTGCGCCGCACTCAGAGCACACGAAGGCGCGAAGGCCCGGCTCGGGGTCCCGAGGAGAAATATCAGCCACTATTTCCATCCTCCCGCCGCACCGCTTGCAGGCCGGGTCTGACAACGCCACCATTTCTCTTGCCCATCACCACTCATTTCACAACGTGTAGATGGGCCGGACGGTTCCGTGGGAGGTTCCCTGGGATTTCCTTCGCAGGTGGTGCCGTCATGTGATGGCCATCACAAAAAAGCGCTTTTCAACATCGAACCGCGCAAAAAGAACCGCGCATTGCTGACTGCACGCGCTCTCGCCGGAATAAGCAGCGACCCGATGCGGTCTCATGGGACGAACGCGCCTTGAGCAAGGAGGACAAAATGTCTCGCAAGGCCGCCACGACTCTGACCGTCCTCCTCGTGTTTGGCACCGCCTCGGCCGTTCTGGCGGATGCCGATAACCGGACCGACCATCATGGTTCATTCGCCCAACGCCCGGCGTCGATGATATCCATCGGTCGCACCGGGGTCGTGAACGATGCCGCGAAGATATTCACTGTCGAGGAGAAGGCTTTGTTCGCCGCATCAGAGCTCGCCGTCGTGCAGAGCGCCCCGTTCTCTCGTGACGGTATCGCGGGCAGAGCGAGGGCCTGGATCAAATTGACCGAACCCGGCGGCAAATCGATTCACATCAACGTGGACCACGTCACGTCGGTCAGATCCGACACTCAAATTCCCGGAGCCAGGGCGCAACTCGATTTGACGAGCGGGAAGTTTCAGGGCGTGCAGGAAAGCGTCGAGCAGGTCATGCAGTTGATCTCGGCCACCGCGGGCGCTCGCGAGAAAGATGAACCAGACGCAGTGCTATGATCGGGCCGATGGGTGGAGCACTTCGCTTCGCTTGCGCACCGGGTCGCGGGATAGCAGCTGACGGGCCGGTAAACCTCGAACAGCGCCCGATGGGTGCAATGCACCGGAAATTACGGCCCCTTCCACCTGCGAAGCGGCGCGGTGTAATCTCATCCGAGAGCTGGTACTGCGAAGTGCAGAATGTCAGCCCGATCGAATGAGCTTACGGGGATTGGAATGGATGACTTCAATCGCCGCGATTTCCTGCGCGGCTCAACAATCGCGGCAGCCGCCTCAACGCTTGGCCTGTTAGTGCCTGCCGATGCCGCATCGGCGCCAGCCTCGCCGTCGTCGGCTCAATGGAACGCTGGGCGCGTGCGGCATCTCCTGCCGACGGCGAGCGACAGCCGCGTTCTGGTGAAGGCGTCCTTCCATTCCTCGCTGACGGAGGCGCCGATGCTTCGCATCGGCAGCACGACGGTCCGCGGGCGGATGACCGACACGCGCGGCGAGTTTTGGCAGTTCCACGCCGCGGACCTCAAACCCGGCCGCCCTTACACCCTTGCACTCGTGGGCAATCGCGGCCGCGCCCTCTGCGAGCCATGGAGCCTCGCGACCTTTCCGGCTCCGGACGAAAAGCCACAGACGTTTCGGGTGTTGTTCTATACCTGCGCGGGCGGCCATGAGGCGTTTGATTTCTTGCCCGCCGCCATCCGCAACCGACTGCTACGCCGCGCCCTGTCGTTTGAGCCGTCCGCCATGGTGGCGATCGGTGATCAGGTCTATTGGGATTTGCTCGCTCCCGAGAACGGCCCAAAAATGGGCGCGTCTCCCGCGGCGGAACGGATCGCCGGAAAATTCGACCGCTCGGCGCTGGTGCTCGGGAACGATAATGAGACCGTGCTGAAACGAGCCGTCGAACCGCAGTTGATTCCAGTTTACGGCACTGACTTCCGGTCGACTCCGGTTTTCTTCATGCAAGACGACCACGATTATTTCGACAACGACGAAGCCACCGACGAGGTCATAACATTTCCGCCGCCGTACTTTTCCCTCCAGCTCGCCCGCGCCACGCAAAGCCTTTTCTATCCCGAGTTCCTGCCCGATCGCGCGCGCCCGCTGGGCCTGCCGTGGTCCTCGGCCGGCGACCGGTTCGGCCGCGTGTCGGAAACATTCGGCACCCTCCGCTACGGGCGGCTTGCCGAGATTTTGCTGTACGACATCCGGCGCACCCAGACGCTGGCCGGCCCGAGCGCTGTCTATCTCGATCTCGAAGTCGAGAAGTGGCTCAAGGCGCGCACCGCGGCGCGCGAGGTCACCCATGTGGTGCATGTACCGTCGAATCCGCCCGGCTGGACCGCGGGCAAATGGGGCGAATGGTATCCGGACGTGCTCGGGCCCGACGGCAAGCTCACGACCGCAAAGCCAAAACCCTATTGGCAGCCCGGCTGGCTCAAGCAGCACGATCGCCTCATGGAAGCGATCGCGGCTATGCGCGAACGCGTACCGCTGGTGATGAGCGGCGACCTGCATGCCATCGCCGTTGGTCGCATGATGCGCAGCGGCAAGCTCGATTTCTCCGGCAATCCGATCAATGCCGTATTGACCGGTCCGATCAGCACGCGTCCAAGCGGATGGCCGTCGGCGCGCCGGGGCACCGGCGCGCTGCCGCCCGCCCATCTCGACATGGACGAAGCCGTCAAGCCGATCGAGCAGCACGGCTTCACCATCGCGGATTTTGCCGCCGACAAGATCGTGCTGCGGATGTTCAAGTGGGATGTGAAGACGCAAAGCGTCGAGGCGATCGACACCCTCGATCCGTTCCACACGGCGGTACTGACCCGGGCGGCGTAAAGCGAGCCTCTCAGACACTGGCTTGAGCTTGGCCGCGCCGCTCCCAATCAATCGAGCGCCAACGGCGCTGCGTATTCATCGTCATTCATGCGCGCGAAATCATAGCGCGGATAAACGTCCCTTGCCCGGCTGAAGAAGAACTCCTCGAAGGCCATGCGCGCGCGGGGACGCAGCGCATCAACGACGCGGCCGAAGGCGATCTTTACAAAAAACCGCTCGGCGCCCGAAACGGGCACGAGCGCGAAGTGATTTGGGAATATCCGCGTCCAATAGGAAATCAGGTGATACTGCGTGAGGGCCACGTCGGCGTAGCCGCGCGCCACCATCTCGGGAAGATCGCGATGCACAATGCCGATGCGACCTGGAAAGTTCGGCGCCTCCGCGGCGAACAGCGCGTCGGCTGCCGGCTTTCCGATCAGATCGTCGACGGCGGCGCGATACCTGGCGCGCGCTTCCGGCTCGCTGGTCGCCTCCGGCAGCGCGATCCGCCCGCCGCTGCGCGCGACGTCGACGAGGCCATGAATGCCGCGTGGATTGCCTTTGCGAACGAGCAGCGCGAAGCCGCGGTTCCTTGAAAAGAAGCGCGCCTGCGGCTCGATCGCACCGAGCTTGCGCACCTGTCGCAAAGGCTCAGGCCCGGCCATCACGATATCGGGGTAGAAGCCGGACTTGCGGCTTACGTCAAGCACGAGATTGCCGAGCGCGATTCCTCCGGTGCGTATCATCTGTACGACGGCAGGCTGTGGGAGGGTCACCACAACTATATTGTCTAAATCGAGATCGGCGTATTGCGGCTGCGACTTGGCCCACGAGGGGAACGCGCCGATGACGTCGTCGCTGAGCAGCACCATCAGGTGATTGCCTTCGGTAAAGATCACCAAGCTCGGCGCCGTTCCGATCCGGCCGACGATGTCTGGCACGGTATCCGTGTGACCGGCAAACGAGCGAATGCCGGGCGGCAGCTTCGTCACGACCGGCCAAGCGGCTCAGCCGGTTTCTGGGTGACCGCTTGCGCCGCTGCCGGCGCTCCGAAACCTCCCGCACCCATGGCGGTCAATGCGCCGCCGAGAAATGTGCGTCGCTTCATCATGTCGGACCTCCCACAGAGGCAAAGTCGTCATAATTTACCAGGTAGCCGAGTATCCGCATCAGGGCCGCTTCGGGTCGAAGGCGGAAAAACTCTATCTGAGCATTAGAAGCCCGGTTGGAAGGGGTTTATGCGGCGTGCCGACGGCCTAAAATCTGGCGGGCTCGTTTCTCGCATGCACACATGTGAAGCACACATATGAAGACCGCGTCGATCAAAGCCTGTGCTAACCAGGCGTCTCAACCTTGTCGGCGCCAGGAGGCGGAATGTTCGATCTCATGATTCGCGGCGGCGATGTGGTGACCCCCGAGGGCGTCGTCCGCGGTGACGTCGCGGTCGCCGGCGAGACGATCGCCGCGATCGCTACTCCCGGAGCGCTGTCGGCCGACACCGCCAAGCATCTGATCGACGCAACAGGACATATCGTCATGCCGGGCGGCATCGACCCGCACGTGCATCTCCATCACGTATGGGTCAAGCCCGACGGCACGCCGCTCGTGACCGCCGGCCCCGAGCAAGTCGGACGCGCGGCGCTGTTCGGAGGAACGACAACATTTATTGATTTTGCCTATTGGCGCGACGGCGTCTCGGCGCGCAAGGCCATCGAGACGCGCGACAAGGACTTCGTCGGGAAAAGCCCATGCGACTGGGCCTACCACCTCATGCTGCACTCCGAGCCGCCGCCCGAATTCGCAGGCGAGCTCGCCGAGGCGATCCACGCCGGCTACCCGACGCTCAAGATATTCACCACCAATATCCTTCCCTCGCGCAGCGGCCGCATGGTCGACTTCGGCGATATCTGGGAGGCGTTCCAGGTGCTGGCGAAGGCGGGCGGCCTCGGCGTCATTCATGCGGAAGACAACGATATCGTCATGCACATGTACGCCAAGCTCATCCGCGAGGGGCGGGTGGGCTACGAGCATCTCGCCGAAGTCCACAATCAGCTATCGGAGGACTTGAGCTTTCGCCGCATCTTGCGGCTCGCGGAAAGCGTGCCCGGCACCGCGCTCTATATGATGCACGTTTCGGCCGGCACGGGCGTTGCCGCCATCGCCGAGTCGCGCCGCAAGGGTCTGCCGGTCTACGGCGAGACGCTACATCAGTACCTCATCTATTCGGCGAATGACTACAAGCGCCCCAACGGCCAGATCTATCACACCTATCCGTCGCTGAAGTCGCAGGACGATCAGACGGCGCTGTGGCAAGGCACCGCGAACGATACGATCCATTGTATCGCCACGGATGAGCTGTGCTGCACGCTCAAGGACAAGACCGTGGGCCGTCGGATCGACGACACGACCGGCGGCAATTCGGGTGTCGAGCCGCGTCTTGGCGTCATGTACACCGAGATGGTGGCGCGTCGCGGCTACTCGCTGTCGCAATATGTCGACCTGGTTTCAAGCAATGCTGCCAAGATCATGGGCCTCTATCCGAGGAAAGGCGCGATCGCCCCCAAGAGCGACGCCGACATCACCATCCTCGATCCCACACGGCGCGGCAAGGTACGCGCCGCGGACCTGCACGAGACCGACTACACCCCTTGGGAGGGCCACGACATCTTCGCTTGGCCGGTGGTGACGATCCTGCGGGGCAAGGTTATGGTGCAGAACGGCCAGTATTTCGCAAGCCCGCGGGACGGCCAGTATCTCAAGCGCAAGATTTCGCAAAAAATTCGGGATGGAGCGGCCCTCTGAGCAAGCTTCCGGTCGATCTGGCTCATGAGCTCATGGTGCAAAGCCTCGCGGCCTGGCGCGTGGCCGGCGCTGTTGAGCGCTCGCGCGATGGCGCAATCGTGATCCGCGGAGCTCGCAAGGATATCCGGATCCACCCCGCACCGTCGGATCCGATGTTTCGGTGGACGGTCACGATCGACGGCCGCAAGCGTCGGGCGATTTCGCTCGTGGCCGTTCTTCGTCAGGTGAGGGAAGCGCTCGATCCGCGCTATGCGGCGAACCGCGTGCGCGTCGCCCTTACTGCGCTGGTACCGTACTGATGCAGGCAGACGTGATCCCAATTTCGATTCTCACGGGTTTCCTTGGCAGCGGCAAGACGACGATCCTTGGCCATCTGCTTCGCCAGAGCGGATTTTCGCACACGGCCGTCATCATCAACGAGTTCGGCGAGGTCGGTCTCGACCACGAGCTCGTCGAAGCGAGCGAGGACAGCTTCATCGAACTCAAGACCGGCTGCCTGTGCTGCAAAATCCGCACCGACCTGGCGCTAACCCTGCAAGACATGTTGCAGCGGCGCGATGCGGGCAAGTGTTCGCCGTTCGATCGCATTGTGATCGAGACGAGCGGGCTGGCCGACCCGGCGCCAATCCTGCAAACCCTGATGACCGATACGAGCATCGCCGGGCGCCTCGTGCTGGGCGGCGTGGTCACCACCGTGGATACGGTGACCGGGGTGAGCACGCTGCAACGCGAAGATATTTCACAAAAGCAGGTCGCCATCGCCGACAAAATCGTGCTGACCAAATTGGATCTCAACGGGCCCGCGCAGCCCGCGCTGCTCCGCCGCCTTGCGGAGCTCAACGCTGGCGCGCCGGTGCTGAGCGCCGACCGCGGCAAAATCGATTCGCAGTGCCTGTTCAGCGCCGGTCTTTACGATCCCCATGCCAGATCGCTCGACGTCAATTCCTGGCTGGGGGAAGAACGCCATTCTCATGCTCGGCACGATGCCGATATCCAGACCTACACGCTCGTCCGCAGGGAGCCGATCCGGGCCGTCACGCTGACCCTATTTCTCGAGACGCTCGCCGAGCATTGCGGCGCCGATCTCCTGCGCCTCAAGGGCATCGTGAATGTTGCGGAGAGCCCCGACCGGCTGGCGGTGATCCACGGCGTCCAGCATGTCTTTCACGCCCCCGTCTGGCTCAAGCGTTGGCCGTCGAATGATCGCAGCAGCCGCATCGTCTTCATCACGCGTCGAGTCCCGCAGCGCTGGGTCGAAGCGCTGTTCGAAGCGATCGCCGCAGAAGTGGCTGACGTGTCGGTTGGATGTTAAGTGCCGCGGAAACGCGGCCATGGCCGCGTCGCCGCGCGACCCGCACGAATTGCCGTTCGAGGCACGAGCGCATAGCCCCTGCGAAGACCAGCGATAAGGTAAGGGGCCCGGACGAGCGCGCGCCGGAGCCCCGATTAGTCTTCAACCAAACCTTTACTTCACGGCGAAGACCCAGATCGCACCGCCCTGCGGCACGTCCGGATACTTGCCGGGGAAGATCAGATTCATGCGGGTCTGCATTTTCGCGGGATCGACACCCCAGCCGGACTGGACCGCGATATATTGCTTGCCGTCGACCTCGAACGACACCGGCACCGCGGCCACGCCCGACCCGGTCGGGAATTCCCACAGGATCTTGCCGGTCTTGGCATCGAAGGCGCGGAACATGCGGTCGTTGGTGCCGCCCGCGAACAGGAGGCCGCCGCCGGTGGCGAGCACGGGGCCCCAGTTGAACGACGGCAGGTTGGTGGTCCACACCTTTTTTCCCGCGTCGAGATCCCATGCCTGCAGCTCGCCAACGTGGTCGGCGTCGACAACCATCTTCATCACGTTCTTTGCCACACCCATGAAGCGCTCGCCTTGCACATATTTGGGAGCTTCACCGGTCAGTTCGGTGCACAGGTTGTCGTTGGCGGGAATGTAGAGCAGGCGCGTCTGCGGGCTGTAGGCGACCGGCGGCCAATCTTTGCCGCCCCACAGGCTCGGGCAGAACTCGGCGGTCTTGTTGGTGCCGGGCTTACGCGCTTCATCGATATCCGGCCGGCCGGTTTTGGGATCGAGACTCTTGAAGACGTTCTGGCGCACGTAGGGTTGGCCGGCGATGAAGTTGATCTTGTCGTTGGTGCGCTCGAGCTGCCAGAGGTAACCGTCGCGCGCGACGTTGACGAGGCCCTTCACGGTTCTTCCGCCTCGCTGGTAGTCGAGCACGAGCGGAGGCGAGGTTTCGTCCCAATCCCAGGAATCGTTGGGATGATATTGGAAGTGGCTTTTGATCGCGCCGCTGGTGGCGTCGAAGGCGACAACCGAGCTGGTGTAGAGATTGTCGCCGGGGCGCTGGTCGCCGAACCACGGGCCGCCGTTGCCGGTGCCCCAGAAGGTGAGGTTGGTCTCGGGGTCGTAGGTGCCCGTGATCCAGATCGAGGCGCCGCCGCGTTTATAGTGATCGCCGCCCGCCGGCCAGGTCTCGCTTCCGGGCTCGCCCGGCGCGGGGACCGTGTACGTCTTCCACAGCTGCTTGCCGGTCTGCGCATCGAACGCCGCGAGGAAGCCGCGCACGCCCAGTTCGCCGCCGGATGCGCCGAGCAACACCTTGCCGTCGATGACGAGCGGCGCCAGCGACATGTAGTAGCCCTTTTTGTAGTCATCGACCGTCGCCGTCCATGCTTCCTTGCCGGTTTTGGCATCGAGCGCGACCAGGATCGCCTCCGCCGCCGCGAAATAGACCTTGTCACCGTAAAGACCGACCCCGCGATTGGTCGGATGCAGTGGCGTCATGTCTTCAGGGAAGGGGCGCTTACAACGCCACAAGACGTTGCCGGTCTTGGCCTCGATGGCGAGCAACTGGTTCCCGGGCGTCGCCACGAACATCACGCCGTTGTTGACGATCGGAGGCGCCTGATGGCCTCCGTCTGCCCGGTGGCGAAACTCCAGACCGGCTGCAACCGGCTTACGTTGTCGCGGTTGATCTCTTCGAGCGGGCTGTAACCCCAGCCGTCATAGGTGCGGCGGAACATCAGCCAGTTGCCGTTCTCCGGCTTTTTCAGTCGCTCGGCGGTGACCGGCGCATACTTCTGCAGGATGTCCGGCATCGGTCCCGGCACCGGCGTCGCCGAGGCTGGTGCGATGGTCTGTTGCGCGGACGCTGCGGATATGCCCGTCGCTGCGAGGATAGCGCCCACACACACACTGCGCATGAGATCCTTGGTCATGACGTTTCCTCCTTGTCCCAAGCAAGAACCAACTGGGTTTTGTCTGAATTGCTGCGTTGCGACTGTCCCCTCCGGGTTTTTCGAGCGCCGAGCGACGGCATCAACTCGGAACGATGCCGACGCGGCTGGTGAACGGTTTGGCCACCGCGAGCTTGCCGTCTACGAGCTTAAGCGGAAGCGCCGGCAAGGCGCGCGAGGCGGGACCGTCCATCACCGCCGCGCCTTCGCGCGGATTGTAGTGCGAATAATGACACGAGCACTCGAGAATCTGTTGCTCTGCCACCCACCCATTCACCTCGCAACCGGCGTGCGGACAAATCGCGGAATAGGCAACGACGCCGTCGGCCGCGCGATCCTTGGTTGGTCCGACGAGCGTCGCCGGATCGAGCCGCACCAGCAGGATTTTGTTGAGGCGCGAATCCTTGCGAACGGTATTGCTGGCGGGATTCATCGGCCACGCCAGCACCGGCGGCCCGCCGATTGGAATGTCCTTGAGCTCCAGCGCGTCCGGCGTTTCGCTCTCAATTGAGACGAGGAAATCCTCCTCCTTGGGCCGCTCGCTCGCCGGCTGCGCCCAGGCGGGCAGGGCCGCGAGATCAAGTCCGAGGACCGATAGCACCGTCAGAAAGCCGCGCCTGGTCGACGCCTCGATACGAAGGCCATTGCACGCGTGATCGGCCGCTTGCCCTGCCCTGCCCATCGCCCAGCTCCCACCGCGGCAGCTCGAACTGTCGGTGGCCCACGTCGGCGGCGCACCGCCGCGATTGAGATTTGATCGCCCCTGTGCTCGTACCGCGGTTTTTCGGCACCGGTAGTCAAGCCTGACGGTCGTCAAACTGCAAGTCGCTCGCCGACGACAACCAGGTCAGCCATATGGACCGATTATTCGGACTTTGCGGATTCGATTCGATATCCGAGGCACGTCTGCTTGGCGCCGAAAGCAGACGCAAATTGAAAGGCCAAGGGGCATGTCGCCGAGTGCCATCACCAGGCGTTGTGGCTGTATAGTCGCGGTGTGAACGAAGCCTTCTTCGCCGAATTGTCGGAATGGCTGACGCAGGCTGGCCTGGCCGGCACGCCGGAAACCGACATCGTGTCTGGATTCTGCGAGCGTTGCGTCGCGGCTGGCCTTCCGCTTGCACGCGCGCACATGTTTATCGACACGCTGCATCCGGTCCATGAAGGCCGCCTGTTTCGCTGGGGCTATGGTCCCACGCCGGTGCTCGAATATGGCCGCACCAGCCCTGACGCGCTCGCCGCATCGGGCGCCGAGCCGCGGGATGTGGCGGCGGCCCAGAGCTGGCGGAACACCCCCCACTACAAGATGCTGCAAACCGGCGACTCGTTTCTGCGCCGCCGCTTGAACGCCGCGGCGGAAGCCGAGTTCCCGGTGTTGTCGGACTTCCGGGCAGCGGGGATGACCGACTACGTCTCGATCATTACCCGTTTTGCCCCGCAAGGCGTCATCGGCGAGATGGATGGCGTGTACTCGTCATGGGCAACGCGGCTGACCGATGGGTTCAGCGACGGCCAAGTCGCCGCGCTTCAGAAGATTGCGCCATATCTCGCGCTCGCCCTCAAGTCGGTGTCGCTCGCGCGCATGACCGGAACGCTGATGGAAACGTATCTCGGTCGCGACGCCGGCCGGCGCGTGCTCGGCGGACGCATCGTGCGCGGAATTGCCGAGCGCATCGACGCCGTCGTTTGGT
>Ga0306924_10003499_pt1 | contig 15108 bp, 12 predicted proteins | sample sta12Can44000111_FD_203756 | JGI IMG/M metagenome (GOLD analysis project Ga0306924, IMG submission 203756) | Lab enrichment of tropical soil microbial communities from Luquillo Experimental Forest, Puerto Rico - statanox.12C.anox.44.000.111 (v2)... | ecosystem: Environmental > Terrestrial >... | reverse complement strand
CGTGCGTGAGCTTGAGGTCGGGGTCGCCGAAGTGTCGACGGAGGTGCGCGAACCGCTGGCCCATGCCCACCGTGGGCGGACCGAGCCCCTGGCGCCGCCGGCGGAGCGTGTTGACGATCATGCGCACGTCCACGGCCTCGGCGGCGACCTCGCGCACGAGGGGATGCGCGAGACGGCGCATGAGCTCCCCGTATCGCTCCACCACGGCGGCGTCGGTCGTCTCGGCGAATCGCTTGTTCCACTCGAGGACCTCGAGCAGGTTGCGGATCTCCTCCGCGTCCTCGGGCTCCAGCATCCGCAGGCGGTCCTGGAGCCGCTCCGGGCTGATCGGCAGCCGCCCGACGTCGAACCGGGCCGGCAGCGCCGGGAGGCTGCAGATCAGCATGTGGTAGCGAGGCGACCGCCACCTCATCGCGCCGCCTCCTTCTTCCCGGCCTCCGGGACGGCGCCGGCGTCGACCGCCACCGCGCCGCGCAGCAGCGCCCTGAACCGGGGGAGCATGTGCCGCAACAGGAGCTGGCTGATGGCACCCTCGGTGAGCTCGACGTGCATGTCCTCGCCCTCGAGCTTCACGCGCATCCCGGCCTGGAAGTCGTCGCTCACCCCGAACGTCACGCCCTCGCGCAGCATGCCCGCCCCGGCGGACAGCACGAAGTGCATGATGGACCCCGGCTTCGCCTCCTCCGGCTTCTTGCGGAGCTCGTCGAGCGACGTGACGGTGGCGGGGAGGAGAACCTCGACTCGCCCCTGCCGCGGGGACGCAGTCCCCGCCACCTCCAGGATCAGGCGCTGGAGAAACGCGGGGTCCTCGAGCGTCCCCTTCACCAGCCGACGCAGCATGTTGTGGAAGTGGTCGACGAGCTGACTCTCCATCGCGAGGACGGTGTCGCGGGAGGCGAGGGCGAGGGCCCCCTGGGCCGCCGCGCTGATCTTCTCCCCCTCCTCCTTGGCGCGGACGACGATCTCCTCAGCCTCGCGGCGCGCCGCGGAGACGATCTCGGCCGCCTCCTGCCGGGCGGCGGTGACGAGCGCGTCGGCCTCGGCCCGGCCCTGCGCGATCCCGGAGTCGCGGAGCCGGCGGATGAGGGCGTCGACGCCGGCGGCTTCGGGGATGGATCCGGCGGCAGGCGGTTCGCTGCGCTGTCCTCGTGCCATGGTGGTCCTCAGCTCTTCGGGATGGCGCCGCTGACGATGAGGGCGAACACGAACGCGAACACGGCCAGCCCTTCCACGATCGCGGCCGGCGTGACCGTGAGCCCAAACACGGCCGGCTTCCCCTTGCTGGCGTTGATGGCGGCCGCGCAGCACTCGCCCTGAAGGATCCCGATGATGAGCAGCGCCACGCCGACCAGCACGCCGATGCCGAACAGACCCGGCGACGTCGCCGCGCCCACCGGCCGGTTGAGGGTGAACATCAGGACGATGCCGTAGATGATGATGGACGAGGGCAGCACCGACAGTCCGATGTAGCGCCCGTACCCGCCGTCGACCTCGAGCACGGCGCCACAGGCGGCCTTCCCCGCCCGCGTGCAGCCGATGGCGCTCCCGAGGGCCGCCAGGGCGACGGGGGCGTAGATGCCGACGAACCCGCTCAGCGCGACGTACTGTTCCATCCTCCGGCCCTCCTAGGCGGCCTTCTTGGTGAAGGCGCGGTAGAGATCGCCCTCCTCGGGCAGGCTCCAGTTGAAGAACTCGATCACGTTGAGGCGCAGCCCGTGCACCACGCCGCCCATGATCCCCATGGCGAGGTTGATGACGTGGCCGACGAACAGCACCAGGATGCCCAGCACGACGCCCACGACCGGGAGCGCGAACGAGCTCGCGGCCAGGCTGTTGAAGGCCTCGGCGAGCTTGATCGCGGCGAGCCCCAGCGCGAAGAGCCGCAGGTAGCTCAGCACGTCGCCGAAGACCTTGGAGACCTCGGTCAACGACTTCAGCCCCTCGGCGAGCCGCCCCAGCAGCGCCTTCGGCGCCAGGCTCAGCGGGTGCTCGGAGCTGAAGAGAAGTACCAGGGTGAGCCCGGCGGCGACTCCGCCGAGCCCGAGGCGCGCCAGCTCGGGGTGGCCCCGCGCGACGAACGCCCAGAAGCCCCCGAGGATGACCGCCGTCCACCCGATGGGAGCGAGCGCCGCGAGCGACCGGCGGCGGCGCCACGCCGTGACGAGGTTCGCGATCGTGAGGTGCGCGACGCCCACCCCGATCGAGATGAGCATCATCTGATTCTGGTCTGTGGCGTGGAGGACGTGCACCGCGGCGAGGAGGGAGCCCGGCCGCGGCTCCAGGCCGAAGTAGCTGCCCACCAGCACGCCGTAGACGATGGAGGAGAGCACCAGCGCGACGAGGAGCCCGCGCACCCCGCCCTGCGCGCGCCCCAGCCGCTTCCACGCCAGGAGCAGCCCGAGGCCGAGCACGAGCCCGTACCCAGCGTCGGACAGGATCATCCCGAAGAAGACCACGAACCCGAGGAAGACCGCCCTCGACGGGTCCCACATCCGGTAGCCGGGGGTCCGGTAGAACGTCACGAGCCCCTCTCCGCCGCGCAGGGCCGGCGGGTTCTCGAGCAGCGTCGGCGGCCGGTCCGCGGACCCCGGGGGCTCGACGGTCACCGCCAGGTGCCGCGCGCGGGCGTACTCCCGGAGCGCCTCGACGCGCGCGGTGGGCGCCCAGCCCTGCACCGCGAAGACCTGGTCGCGCTCCAGCGTCGCTCTCCGCGCCTCCGCTCGCGCGGCGCGATCGTCGGCCTCGTCGAGCGCGCCGCGCAGCGCGCCGGCGTGGAGCGTCAGGCCGATGCGGCGGTAGTCCAGCTCGTCGAGCTCGTGCTCGACCTCCTCCAGGCGCGCGCGCAGGCTCGACAGCGAACGCGGATCCAGATCGACCGCCGTGCCCGGCAAGCCCGCGGGCCGCTCGGCCGCCACGGCCACCACGTAGGCGAAGCGGTGGTCGCGAGCGACCACGCTCCACGGTACGTCGACGGTGGGCGGGAGCGGGAGCTGGTGGAGCGGGACGACGTGGAACCAGAAGCGCAGCGAGCCCTCTCGTGCCCAGGCGGGCAGCTCGAAGTCGCCCCACGGCTCGAGCTCGGCGACCCGGGCGCGCAGCCGCTCCCGCTCCTCGGCGAGCGCGTGAGCGCGATCGCGGACCCCGAGCGCCTCCTTCACCAGCGCGCCCACGTCGAGCGCGCTCGCCCGCCCGACCGCGCGCCGGCGCGCCCGCGCGTCCTCGAGGTACTGGAGCGCGTCGCGGGCCTCGCGGCCGACGCGCTCCACCTCGGATGGCGCGGTCGCGCCAGGATCCAGGTCGTTGAGGTGCAGACACCCGAGCCGCTGCACCCCGTCGAGCACCGCGTCCTTCTCGGTCGCGGGACCATAGAGCGTCACCTTGGCGAGCGGCACGATCGCCATCAGCGCGACCTCCCCGCGGCGCTCGCCTGCGCTCGCTTCCCCTTGGCGATCTTCGAGGTGACCACCGCCGACCGCTCCACGTCGGAGAGGAAGATGCGGATGCGGGCGATGTCCCGCTGGGCGCCCGGGATGAGGACCTTCTCGAAGAGGTTCACCCGCTGCGAGACGCGCCGGACGGCGCCCTCCATGCGCGCGACGCGCTCGCGGTAGACCCGGACCCGGAGCCGCTGCGTCGCGGCCTCGCGGATGCAGGTCACCGCGTCGTCGAGCCAGGCCGGGGTGGCGAGGAGCGAGTACTCGGTGATCTCGAACTCGACGTGGCGCAACGTCGGCAGGCGCAGGCCGAGGACGTCCTCCTCGGCGACCTCGACGCGGCGGACGCGCACCAGGCCGGAGAGCTTCGTCTCCGAGGTCCCGAGGAGCGGCAGCAGTGCCGTCAGCGACCGCCCCGCGCTGGCGGCGGCGTGCTCGGCGTCGGCCAGCTCGGCCGTCGCCTTCTTGTACTCCGCGGTGAGCTGCTGGCGCTTCAGCTCGAGCGACGGCAGGAAGCGCTCGAAGAGGCGCAGGCGGTCCCGCTGCTGCTGGAGGGAGCTCTTGGAGAGTGCCACGGCCATGGCGGCTCCGGCTCAGGCGCGCGACGGCGCAGGTGCCGCGGTTCCGGCGGTGAGGCGCTCGCGGGGGTAGTACTTGTCGACCAGCGCCTGCTTCATGAGCAGCTCCGGGGGCTCGAAGCACTCCGCCATCGTCTGCCACCCGAGGTCGAGGGCGCGCTCCAGCGATAGCGACACGTCGAGGGTCATGAAGCGCTGGGTGAACAGCTCGGCGAAGCGGATCAGCTTCCGGTCGTGGTCGGAGAGGTCGAACGCCATCGCCTGCTTCTGCTGGGCCTCCTTTCCCCCCGAGTAGAGCCGGATCATGGTGTTCATGAGCTGGCCGTGATCCTCGCGGGTCACCTTCCCGATCACGTTCTGCTTCAGGCGCGAGAGAGAGCCGAAGGGGTCCAGGACGCCGTCGTGCAGGTAGAATTGACCCTCCGTGATGTACCCGGTGTTGTCGGGCACCGGGTGCGTCACGTCGTTGCCCGGCATGGTCGTCACGGTGAGGATCGTGACCGAGCCCGCCCCCTTGTAGCCGCAGGCCCGCTCGTACCGGACCGCCAGCTGGCTGTAGAGGTCGCCGATGTAGCCGCGGTTCGAGGGGACGCGCTCCATGGCGATGCCGATCTCCTTCAGGGCATCGGCGTAGGCCGTCATGTCGGTCAGGAGCACGAGGACCCGCTTCTTCTCCTCCACCGCGAACCGCTCGGCGACCTTCAGCGCGAGGTCGGGCGTGAGCACGCGCTCGACGATGGGGTCGGACGCGAGGTTCACGAACATGACGGCGCGGCCGAAGATCCCCTCGTCCTCGAAGCAGGTGCGGAAGAAGTGGTAGTCGTCGAAGATGAGCCCCAGCCCGCCGAACACGATCACGTCGGCGTCGGCCTGGATCGCGATGCGCGCCATGAGCTTGTTGAACGGCTCCCCCGCGACCGAGAAGATCGGGATCTTCTGGCTCTCGACCAGGCAGTTGAAGACATCGATCATCGGCACGTTGGTGCGGATCATCCGGTTCGGGACGACGCGTGTGACCGGGTTCACCGAGGGTCCACCGACGTCCACCTGGCGGTCGCCGGCCAGGTTCGGGCCGCCGTCCATGGGCTCACCGTCGCCGCGGAACACCCGGCCCAGGATGAAGGGCGAGTACGTCACCTGCGTCGGGTGGCCGAGGAAGCGGACGGTGGCGTCGGTCGTGAGACCCTTGCCGCCGCCGAACACCTGCAGCGACACCTCGTCGCCCTCGAGCTGGATGACCTGGGCCAGCGACTCCTCGCCCTCGGCCAGCTCGACGACGGCCATGTCGCCCAGGCCGACGTCGCGGGCCCTCAGCTTGAGGATGTCACCGACGATGGCGGTGGCCCGGGTGTATCGCAGCAGGTCGCGTGACGCGGTCATGGCCGGCTCCTCACGAGACATCCCAGGCTAGCCCCAGGACGCATCGCGGATGGCTGCGCATTGGCTTACCTCCAGCGGGGTGCGAGCGCGCTCGGGGCGGCGTCGCGGAGCGCGGGCAGGCGAGCGCCGCCTCGTGAAGACACGACCGGCGCAGCCCGCGGAACGCGAGTTGCGCCGGCTGGTGGAGGCCCGGCTACTTCGGGGTCAGGAGCGGCTCGACGGAGATCCCGATCGACTCGGTGTACGTCGCATACACCATGTCGCCGACCTGCACGTTCTCAAGGTTCTTCGGGTCCTGCACCTGGACGACGCGGTAGTTTCCCTCGGGGCCGACGAGCGTCACCCGGTTCGTCGACCGGTCGATGGCGACGATCTTGGCGGAGACGACCACCACCGTCGTGGCGGCGCCGCCGGGCTTCTCGCCCGGCTCCGCCCGCTCCACCACGGCCGCCCCCGCCGCGTCCGGCGCGCTGCCGTCGCTGCGCTTCACCTTCAACGCCAGCGACTCGGTGTACGTGACCTTCACGGTGTCCCCGGGCCTCACCTGGTCGAGGTTCCTCACCTCCTTGCCCGCGACGAACGTGAAGGGGTTCCCGTCCTCGCCCACCAGCGTGACCTTACGTGTCACCAGATCGATCGCCTTCACGGTCGCGGTCGCCGTGATGGTGTTCGTCCTCTCGACCGACGGGAGCGCCTGCTCCTTCTTCTCCGGCTGCGGCGTCGCGCAGCCGTGGCCGAGCGCGGCGGCGGCGGCGATCGCGGCGATGGAACCGCTCCAGCTTCGGATCCTCACGGTGCTCTCCTTCCCGACCTCGGACTGCGGGTGCGCCCCGGACGCTACTCCACCGCTCGGCGGCGGCGGCCTGAGCCTTGGCTTACGGCCCGCAATTCGCGCGTGGGCGTATAGTTTTCAGGAATCAACCGCTCCGATCGATTGGAGGTGCGCAGTGCGATTCGCTCTCGCAGGTGGCAATGCCCTCTTCGGAGCGAGGCGCCGCTCGACGCGCAGCCTCGCCGCCGCCCTCGCGGCGCTCCTGCTCGGGCCGCCCCCCAACGTGGTGGTGGCGCAGGCGCCTGCTCAGCCCGCGCCGCAGACGGCCCCAGGTGGGGAGGAGAAGCCGGCCGAGAAGCTGCCCCCCGACAAGCTCGACGCGCTGGTGGCCCCCATCGCCCTGTACCCGGACCCGCTGCTGAGCCAGGCGCTCATGGCGTCGACCTACCCCCTCGAGATCGTCCAGGCCCAGCAGTGGCTCGCGAAGAACTCGAAGCTCAAGGGGGACGAGCTCGAGAAGGCCGTCAAGGCCCAGGACTGGGAGCCGGCCGTCCAGTCGACGGTCATGGTGCCGGACCTCTTGAAGCGCCTCGCCGAGGACATCACCTGGACGACGAATCTCGGCAACGCCTTCCTGGCGCAGCAGCAGGACGTCATGGACGCGGTGCAGCGGCTCCGCAAGAAGGCGAAGGACTCGGGCAAGCTCGAGTCGAACGACAAGATGAACGTCGAGACGAAGGTGGTCGAGTCGAAGACGGTCGTCGAGATCCAGCCCACGAGCACGCAGGTGATCTACGTGCCAGCGTACAACCCCACCGCCGTCTGGGGCCCGCCGGTCTATGCCTATCCGCCGGTCTACTACCCGCCGCCCCCGCCACCCGGCGCCATGTTCTTCTCGTTCAGCATGGGGGTGATGATGGGCGCGGCCTTCAGCGGCGGGTATTGCTGCGGGTGCGGGTGGGGCGGCCACAGCACGGTCGTCATCAACAACAACAACAACTTCGTGAACCACCGCAACACCGTGAACAACGTGCGCACGACCAACCGCACGTCGAACTGGCAGCACAATCCCCAGCATCGCGGTGGGGCTCCCTACGGCGATCGCGCGACCGCGGCCAGGTACGGCGGAGGCGCCCGCGGCGGCGCTGGCGGGGCAGGCGCGTCCGCGACGAATCGCGGCGGTGCTGACCGCGGTGGCGCGAGCGCGTCGACGGCGGATCGCGGCGGCGGGCGCGGCGGGCAGAGCGCGTCGACGGTGGACCGCGGTGCGTCCGGCGCTGGACGGGGCGGAGGCGGAGCGGGGGCCTCGGACCTGAGCCGCGGCGCTGGAGGCAGCTCGATCGGCAACCGCTCGGTGTCGCCGCCGGCCGGCGGGAGCGCCTTCGGCGGAGCGGGTGGCGGAGGGAATCGCGCGGTCGCCAGCAGCTCGCGGGGCGCCGCGAGCATGGGCGGGCGCGGGGGCGGCGGCAGGGGCGGCGGTCGCCGGTAGCGCGGGCAAGGGGGACCCATGAAAACGCTCAGAGCGCTGCTCACGTTGGTCTCGCTCGTACTGGCCGCGAGGTCGTCCGCGGCCGCCACCACGGCTGCGAAGGCATTTGCCACGCCAAAAGAGGCCGCCGAGGCGCTCGTCGCCGCCGCGGCGAACGAGGACGTTCCGGCGCTGCGCGCACTCTTCGGCTCTGATGGAGCGCGCCTCGTCGAGTCGGGCGACGACGTTCAGGATCGAAACGATCGCGCGCGGTTCGCCGAGCTCGCCCGCGAGAAGATGGACCTCGTGACCGATCCGGCCGATGCGCACCGGATGCAGATCGTCGTCGGGAACGACGCGTGGCCGTTTCCGGTCCCGCTCGCGCAGAAGAACGGCAAGTGGGCCTTCGCCTCCAAGAAGGGAGCGCACGAGCTACTCGCGCGTCGCATCGGCGCGAACGAGCTCGACGCCATCGAGATCTGCCGCGGGTACGTGGAGGCGCAGAAGGAGTATGCGCAGGAGGATCGGACCGGGAGCGGGGTGCTGCAGTATGCGCAGAAGGTGATCAGCACCGAAGGCAAGCGCGATGGGCTGGTCTGGAGGAATCCGGACGGCTCCCTCGGCGGCCCCGTCGCGGAGATGATCGCCGCGGCGATCGAAGAGGGATACACGGACCGGAAAAAGCCCTACCACGGGTACCACTTCCGTGTCCTGAAGCGGCAGGGGCGATGGGCGCGTCTCGGCGCGATGGACTACGTGATCGACGGCAAGATGATCGGCGGGTTTGCTCTCGTCGCGTGGCCCGCGGAGTACGGGGTCTCGGGAGTGAAGACGTTCATCGTGAGCCACGACGGCGTCGTCTACGAGGCGGACCTCGGACCCCAGACGAGCGAGAAGGTCTCGCACATGGACCGATTCGATCCGGACAAGACCTGGCACGTCGTCTCGTGACTCCCGCGACGCTCAAGGCTGTACGGGTGCCTCCTCGAGGGAGCGCTTGATCACGGGCTCGACGACCTCGGCAGGCCGGTCGAGCCTGGTGTAACCGGCTGGCGGCCGGAAGGTCTCAGGCGTGACGGTGGCCTTGGTCAGGAACTCGACCAGCTTCAGCTGCACCCCGGACTTGCCGTCCCGCGCGATGTCGTAGCGAAGGGCGGGGAAACCGGGTGCGCGGCTCAGGCGGCCGAGCGGGCCGTCCCGGAGGTCGATCCCCGCCGTCGACTCCACCTCGGCGAGCGCCGTGTTGAGAAACTCGGCGAGGCGCGCCAGCGCCAGGAGGTCCTCCTTCCGGATCGTCTTCCGGCTCCACGGGATGTAGCAGCCCTCGGCGACGACCTTGCCGTCGACGAGCTCCGAGTATCCGTCGCAGCTCTGGCCGGCCACCTTGCCGTGGTCCGTGGTCGGCTCGAAGCGCGTCTCCGCGAGGAGCTTCGTCCAGCGAGCGAACCGCTCCCGGCGCTCCGCGATCGCGCGCTGCCGCTGCTCGGGCGGCACCGCCGCGTCGGCCGCCTCCAGCTGCTCCCCGAGCGCCTTGCCCTGGGTCTGGGCATCGCGGAGCGTCGCGACCGCCCACGTCTTCTTTTCGGTGTCGACCTCGAAGAACTCCATCGACTTCCCATCGAAGATGAGGACGCGCGGGCTGCCCTTCTCCTCGATGCGGACCTTGTCCTCCTGGAGGATGTACGTGACCTGCGTCCCGGCCCGGACCAGCGAGATCCGGTGGGCAGCCGAGGCCTCGCCATAGCCGAGGGTGAGCGCCGCGGCGGCGAGACGCAGGGCGGCGAGCGGTTTGCGCACGCGTACCTCGTTGGGTTGGCGGTCGTACTGTAAGAACTTCGGTGGGACCCGGCAACGGACCCATCGTCCCGTCGGCGCACCAGGCCGCCTCACCTCCCATCGGGTGTCAGCTCAATGGCGTTCCGCGGGACACCAGGTCACATCCCACCAGGCACGGGCATGTCGGTTGACGTTGAGTGTCGTGATCCCTTTGATCGGTGCGACTACTCGAGCAGCTCACCCGATGTCGTGGGGTCGAAGCGATGCCGAACCGTCTCAGCGTGGCCGCCTTCCTGCTCCTCGCGCCGCTCGCTGCGGCCGCGCAGGTGATCCCGGTGCCGAAGGCGCTCCTCTTCCCGAACTACGACAACGTCCTGGTCGGAAAGAACCAGGCGCTCGAGGCAGGCGCCTACATCGCCCGGGTGAACGACGCCTCCTCCAACTTCTACAACCCGGCCGGCCTGGTCGCGTCCGAGAAGACGCAGTTGAGCGCCTCCTCCACGGGCTACGTCTACAGTCACATCAGCTCGACGACCTCGGGCATGTCGCTCTCGGCGAGCAAGCTCGACAACGTGCCGGGCTACTTCGGCGCCGTGCTCCCGCCGCCCTTCGTCGACACGAGGGACTGGCGGATCGGCCTCTCCATCACGCGGAACGTCTCGTGGTCTCCCGGCGGCATCGATCAGACGGTCGCGCCGACCGCCTCGGACTTCGACCGAGTCACCTTCTCCACCGAGGCGAACTTCACGACGCTCATCTATCAGCTCGCGGCCGCGTGGGCGCCCATGAAGTCGTTGCGCCTCGGAGCCTCGGGGGGGCTGGCGCAGACGAGCTTCAGCTCGAAGGTCACGCTCTCCGGCGCCACGTCGCCGGCGGGGCAGCCAGGGCAGTTCCTCTCGACGCTGCGTGCGAACGGCACCGACTACTCCATCGTGTTCGGGTTCGGCGCCCAGTGGGACGTCCTGGCCGGGCTCACGGTCGGCGCGGTGGTCCGGCCCCCCGGCCTCCATGTCACCAACAGCTCGCTCGTGACGCAGGAGTCGAGCCTCGTGCAGGCGGCGAGCGCCACCTCCACCTACTTCCGCGACGACAACGGGGCGTTCCGGTACAAGCTGCCGGCCGAGGCGAGCGTGGGCGTCTCGTACCGCTTCGAGAACGTGGAGCTCGAGGGCGACCTGCGCTACCACGACTCGGTCTCGCAGTACGACTTCTACCGGAGCAACGTGCCGGTCCAGGTGCTGACGCAGGCGAACGGAACCAGCAGCGTCACCACGCAGGCGCCGCCGGTGCTGACGAACTCGGCGCGCCGCGTGTTCAACGGGGCGGTCGGCGCGAACTGGCGGCTCGGGCGCATCGCGACCCTGCACGGCGGGTTCTACACCGCGCTGTCTCCCGTGGACGACGCCGCCACCTCGCCGTTCCGCAAGGCCGACCTCTACGGCTTCACCGGTGGTGTCGATTTCCAGTTCGAGAAGTTCGGCGCCTCGCTGGGCGCGGGCTACCAGTTCGGCACCTCCCAGGTGCTGGGGAACCCGGCGCTGGGGAATTCCGAGACCGCGTCCGAGATCTCGCTGAAGTCCATCTCGATCATCTACGCGATCTCGTACCAGTTCTAGGCGGCCGCTCTCGGCCCCGAGAAGCCCATGCTCCCTCTCGCCGGGCTCGCCGCGCTGTCGATGCTGGCGACGGGGCCGGCTCCCGCCGAGGGCGGGCCGTACGTCGACCCGACCGACATCTGGAAGGCGGTCGGTCTCGGCGGCGAGGAGAGCCCGGTCCCGAAGCCGTTCCAGCCCGTCCCCGCCGTGCTCCCGGCGGTCGGCTACAACCCGGCGGCCGGGTTGCTGCTCGGCGCGTACGCCAGCCTCGGCATCTACCTGGGCGACCTCGACACGACGACCATCTCCAGCGGCTCGGCGCTGGCCATGGTGTCGACGAACCAGCAGCTCATCTTGCAGCTCAACGGCGTCGCGATGACGGCGCGCAACGAGTGGGAGCTCCAGTCGGACTGGCGCCTCCTCCTCTACAACCAGGACACGTTCGGCCTCGGGACCGGAACCGCCCCCATCAGCACGGGGATCACGATCGGCGGGATCGGCACCGCCGCGGTCTCGGGCGGGCAGCCGATCGACTTCAACCTCGTCCGGATCCACCAGATCGCGCTGCGGCGCGTGAACGGCGCGCTCTATGCCGGCGGCGGGATCCGCTTCGACCGCTACTTCGACATCGCCGACAAGCGGCTCGACCTCTCGGCGTCGCCCCCCGTCGTCACGAGCCATTACGCGTACAGCCAGAACTTCGGGTTCACGCCGAACCACTACACGGTGTCGAGCGTGAGCCTGAGCGTCCTCTACGACAGCCGCGACTCCACCATCAATCCGTACCGCGGCATGTACGCGACCCTCGACTACCGGATCAGCCCGACGTTCCTGGGCAGCAGCAAGGGGAGCTCGCTCCTCTACGGCGAGTACCGCCGCTACGTCGGCCTCTCGCGCGCCGTGCCGCGGAACGTCCTCGCCTTGTGGTTCCTGGCCCAGGGCGTGCTCACCGGCGACGTCCCGTACCTGGCGCTCCCGTCCGAGGGGTGGGACGCGAAGAACGCGACCGGGCGCGGCTTCCCCCAGGGCCGGTTCCGAGGACCGTCCGAGATCTACGGCGAGGCCGAGCTCCGTTTCCGGATCACGGACAACGGGCTGGTCGGGGGGACGGTGTTCGCCAACGCGCGGACCTTCTCCCGTCCGTCCATCTCCATCCCCGGCTATCAGAAACAAGGGGAGGGGCTGTTCCACACTGTCGTGCCGGCGGGCGGGTTCGGCCTCAGGTTCATGCTGAGCCGGGGGACGCGCAACAACGTGCGGCTCGACTTCGGGTTCGGCCAGAATTCGGCCGCGTTCTACCTCGGGCTCGGCGAGGTGTTCTGACCGTCGCCGACTTCAGCGAGGGACGAGCCCCCGCCCCACGAGCGATCACTCTCGCTCGGCGGCCGCCTGCGCGCTGGTGACGGCCGCGCCGCCCGGCGATCCGATCTGCACCAGCCCCGCCGCCACGATCTCGGCCACGTCGAGCACCTTGAGCTTCTCCTCGCGACCGGTCTCGTTCACGCCGTCGCGCATCATCGTCATGCAGAACGGGCAGCCGACGGCGACGACCCCGCCCGAGTCGCCGAGGGTGGCGGCCGCCTCGTCGACGCGGTTCTGGTTCACCCGCGTGCCGAGCTTCTCCTCGAGCCACATCCGCCCGCCGCCGGCGCCGCAGCAGAAGCCCTGCCGCCGGTTGCGCGGCATCTCCTGCACGCTCACGCCGACGCTCTCGAGCGCCTGGCGCGGCGCCTCGTACACGCCGTTGTGGCGCGCCAGGTAGCACGGGTCGTGGAAGGTGACTGGCTGGCCCTCCAGCGTCTGGGCCCGCCCCGGCTTGAGCCGCCCGTCCGCCACCAGCCGCGCGATGAGCTCGGTGTGGTGCACGACCTCGAACCGCCCGCCGAACTCGGGGAACTCGTTCTTGATGGTGTTGAGGCAGTGCGGGCACTGCGCCAGCACCTTCTTGACGCCATAGCCGTTCAGCAGGTCCACGTTGGCCTGGGCCTGCATCTGGTAGAGGTACTCGTTGCCGAGCCGCCGCGCGGCCTCGCCGTTGCAGGTCTCCTCCTCGCCCAGGATGGCGAACGACACCTTCGCCTCTCGCAGGATCTGGACGATGGCGCGCGAGACCTTCTTCTGGCGGTCGTCGAACGCGCCGGCGCAGCCGACGAAGAAGAGGTACTCGAAGTCCTTCGACTCGCTCGCGCGCGGCACCTCCAGGTCCTCGCACCACTCGGTGCGCCGGTTCGAGCCGATGCCCCACGGGTTTCCCTGCGTCTCGATGTTCTTGAAGACGCGCGCCGCCTCCTCGGGGAAGTCGGACTCGACGAGCACCTTCTGGCGCCGCATGTCGACGAGGCGCGGGATGTTCTCGATGAAGACGGGGCACGCCGTCTCGCACCAGCCGCAGGTGGTGCAGGCCCAGAACGTCGCCGGCGGCACCACCTCCGAGATGGGCGGGAGCGCCGCCGCGGCCGCCTCCCGCGCCGCGGGGTCCTTCGCCCGCCACAGCGCGGCGAGCTCGGGCGCCTTGTCGATGACGTGGTGCTTGATGGCCCGGTTCACCTCCTTGTGGCTGAGGGGCTTGCCGGTGACGTAGGTCGGGCAGTGCGTCTGGCACCGGCCGCACTCGGTGCAGCTGTAGACGTCGAGGCCCTCCTTCCAGGAGAGGTCCTTCACGGTGGCGGCGCCGAAGGAGGCGTCCTCCTTCTCGAGGTCGAGCTTGCTCAGCGCCGCCGAGCCGGGTGGGAGCGCGCGCAGGTAGACGTTCGGGAGCCCGGTGATGATGTGGAAGTGCTTCCCGTACGGGAGGAAGTTGCCGAAGGTGAGGACGATCGCGAGGTGCAGCCAGAAGCCGGCCATCCCGAGCGCGTGCACCGCGCCCGGGGAGAGGTCGAGCCCGCGGTAGACGGCGGCCGCCAGCGACCCCGCCGGGGCCCACCAGCTCCCCGCCTCGGCCGCCGCCAGCATGCCGGCGCCGTCGAACATCATGTCCGTGACCATCAGCCCGGCGATGAAGCCGAGGATGAGGTTGCCCTCCCACGAGAGCGTGACCCGGTCCGGCTTCGTCACCAGGCGGCGCCAGAGGAACCCGAGCGCCGCGACGAGCGCCAGGAGCACCATCACGTCCTTCACGAACGCGTAGCCGCGGCCGAGGGGCGACTCCGGAGCGAGCAGCGGGAGATGGAAGCCCTGGGAGAACCCCATCCCGAACATCGTGATGGTGCGGATGGCGAGGACGAGGAAGGCCGCGAAGATGACGACGTGCATCGCACCCGGCCGGAACTCCTCCGGGTCCACCATCCGGCGCTGACCGAAGCCGAACCGCAGGAGCCCCTCGAGCCGCTCCCCGGGCCGATCGAGGCGTTCGACGCGGCGCAATGCGAAGAGCGGCACCAATCGCCGGACCATCGTCCAAGCGAAGATGCCGCCTGCGACGAGCAACATGAGGGCGGTGAGGAGCGGGCTCATGGCGCGACGGTAGACCCGCGAAGGACGCCGCTGCAAGCTTTCAACCAGGCCCCTGACGCGGTGCGCCGCGCCCTGGAACGCGCCGGCGCAGTTCTTCCATGACGCGCCGCGCGATTTGCAACGCCGCAAAACCAACCCCCGTTGAATCCGCCACATTCGGGGACTCGATTCGGATATCAACAAAGGGCTTACTTGCTCGCTCGTTCACTCCGCGTCGGCTGGCTTGGCGCGGCAACGCCGAGGAGACCCCATGCATCGTCATCGCCTCCTGACCGTGGCGATCGCCGCGGCCGCAGCAGTGGCCTGCGAGCCCTCGATCACCAACCACCCGGGTCCGGCCAGCACCGACTTCGTCCTCTTCGATCCCTCGACCTCGCAGATCCCGCAGCCGAACGATCTAGCGCTCCAGCCGAGCGGGATCGCGGCGGCGACCGGCGCGCAGAAGGAGCTCCTGCAGTCGTTCGCGGCCCAGGGCGGCTTCCCGAACGATCAAGAGGTTCCGATCACCATCGACGTGCAGCGGTTCACCTACAGTGGGGATACCACCACGAAGGGGGCCCCGCCCGAGCCGGTCGACCCGAACACGTTGCTCGTGAACGCCGCGCCGGCCGGGGTGCGGCCGACGGTGGCGCTGTTCGAGAAGAAGGCCGGG
>Ga0306924_10003496_pt1 | contig 15115 bp, 11 predicted proteins | sample sta12Can44000111_FD_203756 | JGI IMG/M metagenome (GOLD analysis project Ga0306924, IMG submission 203756) | Lab enrichment of tropical soil microbial communities from Luquillo Experimental Forest, Puerto Rico - statanox.12C.anox.44.000.111 (v2)... | ecosystem: Environmental > Terrestrial >... | reverse complement strand
TTGCAGCTGAACGTCAGGGCGGCCGGCCGATGATTGCGGTAGGTGATCTAAATATCGCACCGCTGGAAACCGACGTCTGGTCTCATAAACAGCTTCTGACGGTCGTAAGCCACACACCGGTCGAGGTCGAACGCCTCGGAGGTTTGCAACGGGCGGGCGGCTTTGTCGACGCGGTCAGGCATTTCGTGCCACGGGAGGAGCGTTTGTATACTTGGTGGAGCTACCGCGCCCGTGACTGGGCAGCCTCCGACCGAGGCCGCCGGCTCGATCACATCTGGGTAACGCCGGAGCTTGTCGGTGAGCTGACCGAAGCCCGCGTCTATCGGGAAAGCCGTGGTTGGGACAGGGCCTCGGACCATGTCCCGGTCATGCTGACGATCGGCAACTGACGCGTCTGTAGAGGTGATAACGCCCCGGAGCGACACTCTCGGGCAGGGTGAGTGCGGTAAGCTCCTCATGGGCGATCACCGGCTCGCTGACCAGCAACCCGCCCGGGCGAAGTAGCGGCATGATCAAAGGTGCGACCTCGGCTGCAAGTGCTCGGCTCCCAGCGCCGTCCCCCGTTGCCGGGTCTAGATGCGCGAGCGCTACTCGTCCTGCAAGTAGCCCGGAGGCGGTGGGCAGGGTATCGCGCATGTCACCCAGGATCAGGAGCTCGGTTGGTGGCACGCAGTCTGGATGCGCCGCAACCCGGCGCTCGCAAACGTAGATTTTCCGATCTGGAAACAGCTGGCGCAGATGGTCGTAGGTCCGGCCGTTGCCGAGCCCGAGCTCAAGCACGTCCCCATCCAGGTCCCGGACGAGGTGGGCAGCCAAGTCGAGGCAGGCGCGTTGAGCCTCCAGGCGGCGGATAAAACTGTCGAGCCGGCTCAAGATGATCAGGCGGCGATGCCAGCCTGGTCGCGCAGCCGTTTCACCTCGGCAAGCGCCGCGCTCAGCTGATGGTTCGTCGCATCGAGCCGCTGGGCCAGTTCCCGCATGATAGAGACCGCCATATTCGGGAATTCGCGCACCATACGCATGAAGGGCTCCTTGGAGATGCGCAAAACGATGACCCGGTCTTTGGCACGCACCGTCGCATTGCGCGGCACATCACCCAATATCCCCATCTCCCCGACGGTCTCGTTGGCACCGAGCGTCGCCACCACGACCGGTCCGGCAGGGGTCTCGAGGATGACCTCGGCATGGCCATCGATGATCAGATATGCCGCGTCGGCGGGGTCGCCCTGCTGCACCAGCCTTTTGCCGGGATCGAACCCTACGCGCTCACTCATAAACGCCAGGAGCTTGAGCTTTGCCGGCTCGATCTCGGCAAAGATCGGCACTCGCCGGAGCAGTTCGAATTCTTCCTTCAGGCTCATCTGTTTCCTCCCGACATTCGCATTCGCACGCTGCCCCTTCGGCTGGTCATTCGGCTGCGATGAGCATGGACATCAGTGACCCGTTATTGTCGAGCTCCGACGGGGTGCCTTGTTCTTGTAGCTTCCCGTTGCTGAGGACGAAAACGTGGTCGAAGTTTCGAGCAAGGCTCGCCCGATGCAACACCCAAATGATGCCTCGGCCGGAGAACTCTTCATTCAGTCCTCTGGTTACCTTCGACTGTGCCTGGCCATCGAGCGCCGAGGTTGCCTCGTCGAGGATCAGAAGATCGGGGCGCTTGAGCACCGCACGAGCAATTCCGGCCTTTTGGCGATCGGCGGGCGACAGGCGCGATCCCCCGGTGCCGACATTATAGTCGAGGCCGACATCGATGACAGTCTGCCGGAGCGATAGCGCGTCGACCACTTCCGCGAGCACCGCAGGAACGCGGATCGGCGCGTCGGCCTCGCCATAGGCGATCTTGCCGAACAGGATGTTGTCCTGCACGGAGGCCGCCGCATTATAGCGCTCCGCGTCAAAAAATTCGATCTGCGGTCGCGCCTCCGGTGGCAGATCAGCGCGAAACACCCGCCGCGCTTCGAGCAGGCGATTTTGCATCGCTTCGTCGAGGACGTCGAGCCGGTGGCGCGCCGGGATCAGCTTGAAAGGCAGCGAGAGAAGCTTCGCGCGATCCGCTTTGGGCAGGGCCGCCGGCCCGCCGCTGCCGATGCGCCCGAGGATCGCCGCGAATTCCGGAAGATCGTTCGAGCTGATGAAGCTGAATTGCTCGAAAAACTCGTGATCGGGAGGCAGATCCGCAAACAACTCCACCATCGTCTCGGCCACTTGTTTACCGGCTTCGACGAGATCATCAATCAACCCGACTTTTGCGAGCACCTGAGAAACATAGGTGTTGTCGGCGAGCGCCTCGAAATCGAAGGCCGGGCCAATCGGCGTTCCGAATAGCAGGTTCTCGGCGACCGAGGCGTTGGAGTTGAAGCGGTTGGCATCGTAAGTCTCGACGAGGTTTGTGATTTCATCCTCGACGAGCCGGTGGGCGAGCGCCTTGCGCGCTTCCAGGAGACGGGCGGCCGCCTCGGGACAGTCGTCGGGGTCGAGCCGCCAGCGCAACCCCAGGAGGTAGACGACCTCGTCGAGATCGAGTACGGCGAGCACCTCGCTGATGCGCGTCGATAGGATCTCCCGGTCGGCCACCCCGGCCGCTTCATAGTCGAGCCAGTCGGCGTGAAGGTCGAGATCGATATTGCCCGCCAGTCGCGCTTCACGGAGTTGAACCGCGCGGCGTCTCGCGACGGCGGGCTCGTATTTGGTTGGCCGGACCGGGGTATGTCGTAGACCCAGCAGCAGATTATCGCGCAGAGTGCCGAGGAAGAAATACGGCGTAGCAGAGACGTAACCGATCCGACGGCCGACTACCGAAATAGGAAGGGTGGCGATGTCGATCCCGCCGATCGTAATCCGGCCGCTGGTCGGCCGCGTCAGGCGAGCGAGCAACAGGCCGAGCTCGTTCTTCCCGGACCCTCCTTGCCCAATGATCGCGATGTGCTGATCGAGCGAAACGGTAAAACTGACGCCGTCGAGAATGCGGCTGCGGTCGTCTTCGGTGAGCGATAGGTTGCTGACCGCAAGCTCGCCGGTGAAGGGAGCCACTTTAGCCGGTTCATCGAGCAGCAGCCGAGCATCCGTCATTTCCGCCGGCTGGAATTGCTCGACGATCTGATCGTACTTGATTCTGGAATCTTGAAAATTCTGATAGAAAACCAGCAGCTCGTTCCACGGTGAGGGCAGGTCTTTATAAGCCAGCAGCACTGCCAACAGCGATCCAACCGAAAGAGGGCCCTTGATCACCAGATAGCCGCCGATCGAGAAGAAAAAAAACGGCGTCAGCTGTAACATTAAATTATTCAAGAACTTGCCAAGGAATTTGCGCTGAAAAGCCTCGAACCGAATCTCATAAATGCGGCCCAGCAATGCAGCAAAACCCGTCAGCTGCAGCTTGGCGGCGTCATTGGCGAGTATGTCGGCGATCCCGGTCGCCGATTCCTGAACCCGATCGGCTACCTGGCGGATGGTGCGCACCCGCTGTCTGTTGAGCAGGTTAACCTTCTGCTGCAATTTCGGAATGACGTAGCCTTGGATCGGAAACAGCGCTATCGCGGCCAACCCCAAGACCCAATCCTGCATGAACATGAAGAAGACGCTCGTCAGCAGCGTGCCCCCTTGAAATACCGGGGTGCCGATCGCTTCGCCGATGAACCCGCCCAGAGACTCGCACTCGGCGGTGATCATCGGGATGATCTGGGCGGACGAGTTCCGCTGAAAATAGGATAGCGGAAACAGCAACATCCGCTGATAGAGCTGATAGCGGAACCGCCGCAGCATGCGTTCGCCGAGCCGGCCCTTATAAGTGTTTATATAGAATTTGAATGCACCATTGATAAATACTAACAGTAAAAATGCGAAGGAAAGCAGTAAAAGATATTCGATCTGGTCGAGCTCGACACCGAATAAGTTTTGCGGAATATACTTTGCCTTGATAGCGCGATTGGTGATGGTTTTGGGTAACTCAAGAGAATAATAAAGGAACGGAAAGGACAACAAGGTCATGACCAGCAGAACTATCTGCTGGCGCAAGCTGTGGCGAAGGATGAAACGGTAGATCGTCGGCTCGAGAGTGGTCGGATCCTCGGCTGGCGTCTTCGGCGACTTGGTGTCGCCCGTCGTGTCTGCTGGCCTCCGCCGCCCGGGTAGAAATCCGAACCAATCGCGCGCTGGTCGGAGCGCATCTTCGGCCGTGGTGACCAGCGCTGCCATACCCTTCATGACCATGGCCTTCATGAAAAGATCGTTTCGCCGCGAGGTCCGGTATGCAATAGTCTGCGCGCCGGTTCGACGAGAGGGTCCGCGTGGCCGTTCGCCGTCACCACAAGCGAGTGCTCATCTACAGCCACGACAGCTTCGGGCTCGGGCATTTGCGCCGGTGTCGAGCAATCGCCCACTCGTTGGTCGATGCTGATCCCGCAGTTTCGGTGCTGATTTTATCCGGATCGCCAATCATTGGCAGTTTCGATTTCCGTTCTCGCGTCGATTTTGTGCGGGTGCCTGGCGTCATCAAGCTGCGCAACGGTGAATATGTTTCGCTAAACCTCCATATCGATATCGAAGAGACGCTGGCGATGCGCTCCTCGATCATTCGTCACACTGCCGATATCTTCGACCCCGATCTATTGATCGTCGATAAAGAGCCGCTGGGCTTGCGCGGTGAGGTGCGCGACACCCTCGATCTGCTGCAGCGTCGCGGAACCGCCCTGGTCCTCGGTCTGCGCGACGTAATGGACGATCCCGAGGCATTGGAAAGCGAGTGGGAACGCAAACAGGCGGTTCCGGCACTGGCCGAGTACTACGACGAGGTTTGGGTGTACGGCTTGCCGCAGATCTGCGATCCCCTCGATGGACTCTCGGTGCCGAGGAGTGTGCGCGAACGTATGATCTATACCGGGTATCTGCGGCGCAGCGCAGCTCCGCCTCAAGTTACGCCGGAGATTCTGGACATTCTCGACAGTGAATTTGTGCTCGTCACCCCCGGCGGTGGAGGGGACGGCGAAGGGCTGATCGACTTGGTTCTTTCGGCTTATGAATACGATCGCGCGCTGCCGCTCCCCGCTTTGCTGGTTTTCGGCCCTTTCATGCTCCCCGAGCAACGGGCCGAGTTCGCAAACCGGGCGTCGCGTCTGGCGAATGTGCGCGCCATCACGTTCAACGCGCGGCTCGAATCCCTGATGGCTCGCGCCGCCGCGGTAGTTGCGATGGGTGGTTATAACACGTTCTGCGAAATTCTTTCTTTTGACAAGCGAGCGCTGATTGTGCCGCGCACGGCGCCGCGTCTGGAGCAATTTATCAGGGCCCAACACGCGGCGCAGCTCGGCCTGCTGACCATGCTGTCCGAAGAACAGGGTCGCGACCCCAGAGTGATGGCCGCCGCCCTCCGCCGTTTGACCGGACAACCCCCGCCATCGACCGTGGTAATCCCTGGCTTGCTCGACGGAATGTCCAATGTCAACCGGCTCGTGCGAAAATGGCTCGATGAGGGCCGGGCCGGCTGCTTTGCGGCCCGGGAGCGCCTGGAAGCGTGAGCGGGATCGCGCCCTCATCGCCAGCCGAGGGGTGTGTCGCTTTTGTCCTGAAGGGCTACCCGCGGCTGTCGGAGACTTTTATCGCTCAAGAGATCCTCGCGCTCGAACGGCGCGGGCTCGAAATCCTGATCGTCTCGTTGCGCCGTCCGACCGATCGCAAGACCCATCCGGTTCATCTGCTGATCCGTGCCGCGCTGCTGTACCTCCCGGAATATCTGCATCAGGAGCCACGTCGCGTCTGGCGAGGATGGTCACGCTCGCGCCGGCGCTCGGGATATCGAGCGGCGCGACGAGCCTGGTTCGCCGATCTGCTCCGCGACCCAACTCCAAACCGTATCCGTCGTTTCGGACAGGCGCTCGTGTTGGCGGCGGAGCTGCCCGACAACGTCCATCATCTGCACGCACATTTTCTCCATACGCCGGCCTCGGTGGCCCGCTATGCGGCGTTGATCGTGGGTCTCAACTGGACGGTTTCGGCGCACGCCAAAGATATCTGGACGCTTCCCGCATGGGAGAAGCGCGCGAAACTCGCCGAGGCCCATTGGGTGGTGACCTGCACGGAAGCCGGCCGGAACCACCTCGCCGGCCTGGCGGCGCACCGCAGTAAGGTCGCGCTGTGTTATCACGGGCTCGATCTCGAGCGATTTCCGGCACCGCCCCCGCGACCCGGTGGGAGCGACGGCAGCGACGCTGAACATCCGGTCGTCATCCTCTCGGTCGGACGGCTGGTCGCCAAAAAGGGCTACGAGGATTTGCTCGAAGCGCTGGCGCGCCTGCCGCACCGCCTGGAGTGGCGCTTTGTTCATATCGGCGGCGGCGTGCTCGGGGCCGTACTGCGCCGCCAAGCCGCGCGCCTGGGTCTGTCGCACAAAATCGAATGGCGCGGTGCCTCGGCCCAACCGGACGTGTTTGCCGCCTATTGCCAGGCGGATTTGTTCGTGCTCGCCTCGAAACCGGCCAAGGACGGCGACCGCGACGGTCTGCCCAATGTCCTGGTCGAGGCGCAGAGCCAACGGCTCGCCTGCGTTGCTACCGACATATCGGGGATACCCGAGTTGATCGATCCCGGAGTAACCGGGTTGCTCGTGCCGCCCGATGACCCCGCCGAGCTTTCTCGAGCGATCAGCACGCTAATTCGCGATCCCGCGAGGCGTGCTGCGTTGGGCGCCGCCGGAGAACGCCGGGTGCGCGGCAATTTCGCTTTGAAATCGGGGATCGATGCGCTGGCGACACGCTTTGGACTGCCTGCGACTGACCGCGCGGCGGTCGGGCCGCAGGCGGCGCCGCTGCCCTTTGACATCCGTCGCGACGGAGAAGATCCGACTTTGCGGGTAGGTCACAGAGTTCTCGTACCCGAGCCATCGGCGAAATAGCTCCAACCGGGTGGTTACCAGCGCATGCGCATCGCCTTCTATGCGCCGCTGAAACCGCCCGATCATCCGGTGCCGTCCGGGGATCGCCAAATCGCCCGGCTATTGCTTGCGGCCTTGCGCCGCGGCGGGCACGAGCCCGTTCTGGCTTCGCGGTTTCGCAGCTATGACGGGGGTGGCGATGCCCTCCGACAGGCCCGGCTCGCCGTATTGGGAGAACGGATCGCCGACCGCCTCCTCGGCCGCTACCGGGAGTTTCCGGAATTTACACCAGAGCTCTGGTTTTCTTATCATGTTTATCATAAGGCACCCGATTGGCTGGGGCCGACGGTCGCCCGGGGGCTCGGCATCCCCTATGTCGTCGCCGAAGCTTCCGTGACGCCAGCGCAGCGGCGCGGCGCTTGGGCAGCCGGCCATCGTGCGGCCGAACGCGCGATCCGACGAGCCGATGCGGTGGTCGGACTGAACTTTCAAGATCGGGAGTGCGTCCTGCCGCTGCTGCGGGAGCCTGGGCGTTGGGTTGCCCTCAAGCCATTTGTCGATTCTTCGACCTACCGTCGAAGAGGCGGACGAGACCGCGGGCCGCCCCGATTGATAACGGTGGCGATGATGCGCCGGGGCGACAAACTCGCCTCCTACCGCCTTCTCGGTGACGCGCTGTCTTGTCTGTTGGACTTGCCTTGGTCGCTGGAGGTGGTCGGCGACGGTCCGGCGCGACGCGATGTGGAGGTCGCGCTCGCGCCGCTCGATGGACGAATGACCTGGATGGGATCGCTCGACCAAGCGGCGGTTGCCGGGCGGCTCGGTTCGAGCGATATCTTCGTCTGGCCAGCCTGCAACGAAGCCTTTGGCATGGCCATGCTGGAGGCCCAGGCCAGCGGGTTGCCCGTCGTCGCGGGGGCCGAGGGCGGTGTCGGGGAAATCGTCGTCTCGGAGGTGACCGGACTGCTGGTCCCACCCGGCGACGCCGCCGCCTTTGCCGCGGCGGTGCGTAGTCTGATCCTCGATCCCGACCGGCGGTCGGCCTTCGCAAGAGCGGCGCGCCGGCGTGTCCTGCTGGAGCACGACATCTCCTTCGCGGCGCGCAGACTGTCGGCGGTGATCGATGCGGTCGGTCACGCTCGTGCGGCGTGACGGCGGCATGAAGCAGGCCGCTTGCTCGATCCTGGGCCTGTGCGGTCCCGACCGCGGCAATTCCGCGCGTACGCGATCGTGAACGGCACCGTTCTGTTCTACGTTCAGCACTTGCTCGGCATCGGGCACGCGCGGCGTAGTTTTCGGCTTGCCGGCGCGCTCGGGCGCGAAGGCGTCGAGGTCACCCTGGTCTCTGGCGGAGAACCTCCGCCAGGGCCAATTTGCGCGGGCTCTGCGCGCATCGTTCAGCTGGCGCCGATCAGAGCCCGCGACGCGACCTTCAAAGAGCTGGTTGGTCCGGGAGACCAGCCGATCGACGACGAACTTCGCAAGGCTCGTCGCGAGACACTGCTTGCCACCTTCGCCTCGGCGCGGCCCGACGCCGTCGTAATCGAAGCATTTCCATTTGGACGGCGCGCGTTCCGCTTCGAGATCGAGCCGCTCATCGAAGCGGCGCGATCTCGCTCTCCGCGACCACGGATAGTATGTTCGGTTCGAGACATTGTCGTGGTACCCGACGATGCGAGCCGCCATCGCGAGATCGTCGATCGGGTGAGGGCCGACTTCGACTTCGTGCTGGTTCACGGGGATCCGGCCTTCATAAGATTGGACGCGAGTTTCTCGGCCGCAGCGGCGATCGCCGATCGCCTTATCTATACGGGTTACATTGGTGATCCCGCTCCGATGGACGGAGGAGACGAGACGGCGGAAGCGGATGAGGTGTTGGTCTCGGTTGGCGGGGGTGCAGTCGGCGGCGCCCTCTTGTCGACGGCACTGGAAGCCAGGCGAGGCGGGTGTCTGGCCGGTCTAAATTGGCGCCTGCTCGCGGGACCTAACCTGCCGGAGCACACATTTGAGACATTGGCGGGAGTTCTGCCGGAGGGGGTCGTCCTCGAACGCTATCGCCGCGAATTCCCCCGGATGCTGCAGCGCTGCCACGTATCCGTCAGTCAAGCCGGGTATAATACGGTTCTCGACATTCTCGCTGCCCGAGCCCGAGCCGTGGTCGTTCCGTTTTCATCCGAGCGAGAAACCGAGCAACGGTTGCGGGCGGAGCGCTTGGCCGCTTCCGGGGTCCTCGAACTGGTGCCGGAAGCCCGGCTCTCTCCGGTTCGGCTCGGCCGCGCCATCGAACGCGCGGTCGGGCGCGAGCCTGCGCCGTTCACCGTCGATATGGACGGGGCTTCGCGCTCGGCCCGCCTGATCGCGGACCTGATCCGTAATGCAGAATTTGGTGCCCCATCGGGGATTGTCTCATCGGGGCTCGACGGTTTGATCGAGGATACGTCACCTGCTGCGTAAAGATTTGGCAACCACAGCCGCGTGGTCCGATTTGGTCGGTGAACTCGACCAATGGCGACACCGCGGGCAGGTCGCGACCCTCTGGTGGCGCGATGACGACGCGGTGACGGCGAGCCCCCAACTCGAACGCCTGATTTCGCTCGCGGGGGAGGTCCCGCTGTCTCTCGCGGTGATCCCGGCGAGCGCGGATTCGGCACTTGCGGCATTGATCGACAACTTGCCTCGGTCGCCGCAACACACCCATCTTTCCGTATTGCAACATGGCTGGTGCCACGCGAACCGCGCCGTCGTCGGAAAGAAGAACGAGTTCCCGGCGGAGCGCTGCTGTCATGCTGTGAAATGTGAATTAGCGGCCGGCCGAGAGCGGCTGACCGCCCTCTTCGGGGGCCGCGCGCTTCCGGTTCTGGTTCCGCCTTGGAACCGCATTGCTTCGCGCTTTGTGCCGCTCCTGCCCGCTTGCGGTTTCCGGGCGATTTCTTGCGTAAAACCGCGACGTGATGTGGCGCCGGTACCCGGTATTAGCGAGGTCAACGTTCATGTCGATCTCGTCGCGTGGGCCGAGAATCGCGCTTTTATAGGTGAAGGGGCTGCACTCGGTGGTATCGTCGGACATCTGAAGGCGCGACGCCTTGCCAAAGTCGATGCCCAGGAGCCGACCGGAATTTTGACTCACCACCTCGTGCAGGACGACGCGACAAGCAAGTTTCTCTGCCGGCTCGTCGCGATTACCGGTGAGCATCCTGCTGCGCGGTGGATCGCGGCCACAAAAGTGTTCGCGAACGCCCTTTGTCCGGGGCGATGACACTATACGCCTACCCCGCCTCGGCCATGTACGGCGATTACCTCTGCGCCGCTGCGGGTTTCGTCCCGGCGACGACAATTCTCGCAACCACGCAAGTCGGCCCGGTTGCGGCTGTCGTGCTGAGCGGGTTTGCGGCGCTCTTTGCGGTGTTTGGCGTACGTACGATACTTCGCCACGGGACGCGCTTTGAGATGACCGAGTCGGCGCTGCGGGGGTCGGGACTGCGTCGCGCCTCGATCGCTTGGGGACAACTCGACCAGATGGCGCTTGCCTACTATTCCACTCGCCGCGACCGGCGCGACGGCTGGATGCAACTCGACCTTCGAGCCGGTTGGACAAGAGTGCGTCTGGACAGTCGGATCGATGGTTTTGCGGAGGTGGTCGAAAAGTCGGCGAGAGTCGCGAGGGCCCGCGGATTGTCGCTGAGTGCAACCACCCTAGCCAATCTGACAGCGCTAGGGCTCGGCTTCTCCATTGATTCTGGTGTCCGGGAAGCCGCGGGGGGTCCGATTTGACCGATCTTCTCACTATTCGCGACTTGCATGTGCGGTTCGCCGCCCCGGGCGGCTTCATTCGCGCGGTTACTGGGGTCTCGTTTCGCGTGCGACCGCGATCAACCGTCGCCCTCGTCGGCGAATCCGGCTCGGGAAAGTCGGTGGTCAGTCAGACGGTCCTGCGCATCCTGCCCCGGAGTGGTGTCATCACCCGCGGCGAGATCTTGTTCGCCGACCCCCGGCTCGACGGCGAAATCGTCGATCTCGTGAAGCTGCAGGACGATGGCGCGGAGATGCGAGCGATCCGTGGCGGCCGCATTTCGATCATCTTCCAGGAGCCTATGACCTCGTTGTCCCCGGTCCACACCATCGGCAATCAGGTCGGCGAGGCACTGCGGCTCCATCGGCCGGTGACCGCTGGGCAAGCCTCCGAGCTGACCGAGGAGATGCTGCGCCTAGTCGGATTTCCCGATCCCAAGCGGGCCTTGCGCAGTTATCCTTTCGAGCTGTCGGGTGGGCTCCGCCAGCGCGCCATGATCGCGATGGCGCTGGTCTGCCGCCCGGCGCTGCTGATTGCCGACGAGCCGACAACGGCGCTCGATGTCACAATTCAGGCGCAAATCCTCAAGCTGATCATCGAACTCCAGCACGAGCTCGACATGGCGGTGCTGCTCATCACCCACGACCTCGGTGTGGTTGCCAATATCGCCGAGGAAATTGTCGTGATGTACCAGGGCGAGGTCATGGAGAGCGGCACCCTCGACGACATCTTTCGGCGCGCACAGCACCCCTATCTGCGGGCCCTTTTGCGCGCGATCCCTCATTTCGACATGAAGCCCGGCGAGCGCCTCGTCCCGATCCGCGAGATCCCGCCTGGAGATGCTCCGCATCTGATGGCCGAAAAGGCGGAATGGCCCGCGGGTGCCGATGGACCACTGGTCGAATGCGTCGGTCTGCGAAAGTCCTTCACGATCCGCAAGAGCGGATGGCTCGGAACCGCAAGATCGGGCTCGGCGGTCGTCGCCGTTGACGGCATCAGCCTGAGGATCGAGCGCGGCGAGTGTCTGGGGCTGGTCGGCGAGAGCGGGTGCGGGAAGACGACGTTGAGCAAGCTGTTGCTGCGGGCCGTGCTACCCGATACCGGAGCGATCCGCTTCAACGACCGCGGCAGGGTCATCGATGTGCTCTCGCTCGACGGCGAGGAGTTGAAGCGGTTCAGGCGGCAAGTCCAGTTTATATTTCAGGACCCGTTCGGATCGCTGAACCCGCGAATGACCGTCCATGATATCATCGAGGAGCCGCTGGTGATCCACGGGATCGGCGATGTTCGCTCACGCCGCGAGATGGTGCATGAGCTCGTCACCCTGGTTGGCCTCGACCCGCGTCACCTCAAACGTTACCCTCACAGCTTTTCTGGAGGTCAGCGCCAGCGCATCGGCATTGCACGCGCTCTTGCCCTGCGCCCCGATCTGGTGATCTGCGATGAGCCGACATCGGCGCTCGATGTTTCGATCCAAGCGCAGATTCTCAACCTGCTGATGGACTTGAAGAAACAACTCTCGCTTACTTACCTGTTTATTTCGCATAACCTTGCGGTTGTCGACTATATTGCCGATCGCATCGCGGTGATGTGTGCCGGTCGGATCGTGGAAATCGCTGATAAACAAACGATCTTTCGCAGCCCGGCCCATCCCTACACCCTGGCGCTGCTGGCGGCCGTGCCTACCCCCGACCCGTCGCGCTCCCTCGACTTCAACCGGCTGATGGAGGACAAAGCCTCGGACCCGGCTGCCTGGCCCGAGCCGTTCCGCCGTGAACCGATGAACCCGCCGCCGCTGATCGAGATCGGCCCCGACCATTGGGTGGAAGCGAGGGCATCACCGTCTGAGATGGGGGCTCGCGCCGGCGACGCTGTCTCGGCGTAAAACCGGATAGGGAGGACGATGTGAGACGGATGGGCCTCGTGGTGGCTCTGTTGACGGCCGTTCCCGGCGCGGTTCGTGCCGAACTGCACGAGACACCCTTTTTTGCGCAGGACGTGACCGGCGGCAAGCTGTCCGGGATCAACGAAAGGCTGCCGAGCGATCCGGCGGTGGCGGGATTGGAAACGGTGGGCAATCCCGGCGGCGAGTTGCGGATGTTGATGAGCGGACCCAAGGACACCCGTATGATGGTGGTTTACGGCTACGCCCGGCCGGTCGGCTACACTCCGGCACTAAAGCTTCTGCCGGACATCCTGGCATCGGTGGATGTCGAGGATGGTCGGGTCTTTACGCTGCATTTGCGAAGGGGGCACAAATGGTCGGACGGGTATCCGTTTACCTCCGAGGACTTTCGCTATTGGATTGAGGATGTTGCGCAGAACAACCAGTTATCGCCATCGGGCCTCCCCGTGACGTTGATGGTGCAAGGCGAGGTGCCGCGCTTTGAAGTGCTGGACGACACCACCATTCGCTATACCTGGACGCGTCCCAATCCCTTGTTTCTGCCGGCGCTCGCCGGCGCGGATCCGCTCTACATTTATTGCCCGTCACATTATCTGAAGCAATTTCATGAAAAATTTGCTGACAAGACTGCTCTTGAAAGGTTGGTAAAAAAGTACAACCAGCGCAACTGGGCAGCACTACATGCCAGAATGGATACAATGTATCGCAACGATAACCCAAATTTGCCGTCGCTCGAGCCCTGGATTCTAAAAACAAAACCACCATCAGAGAGATTTATATTCGAACGAAACCCCTATTATTATCGGATAGACGACGCCGGGCATCAGCTTCCTTACATCGATCGCGTCGTCATGTCGATTGCCGACAGCAAGATCATCCCGGCAAAAACCGGCGCCGGCGAGAGCGATCTTCAGGCGCGCTATCTGCGTTTCGACAATTATACCTTCCTTAAGAATAGTTCAGAGCGCAATAAGTATAGCGTACGCCTCTGGCGTACCGGCCCCGGGAGCCAACTCGCCCTCTACCCAAACCTCAATGTAAACGACGAGACGTGGCGGACGCTGATGCGCGACCTGCGCTTTCGTCGCGCCTTGTCGCTCGCGGTGAACCGGCACGAAATTAATCAAGCAATCTACTTCGGGCTGGCGATCGAAGGCCAGAACACGGTCCTCCCGCAGAGCCCGCTCTATGAACCGGAATCCCGCTCGGCCTCGGCAAACTTCGACCTGAAAGAGGCCAATCGCCTGCTCGATGAAATCGGGCTCACAAAGCGAGACGGCGACGGTATGCGCCTGCTTCCCGACAATCGACCTCTGGAGATCATCGTCGAAAATTCGGGTGAATCGACCGAACAATCGGATGTGCTGGAGCTGATCCGCGATTCCTGGCGGCATATCGGGATCAGGCTCTTTGCCAAGCCTCTGCAATTGACTTTATTCCGGCGTCGGGTCTTCTCGGGCGAGACGTTGATGTCGATCGACAAGGGGATCGAGAACGGGCTTGCCACTGCGGCGATGCCGCCGTGGGAATTCGCGCCGACCAGCCAACAGCAGCTGCAATGGCCGAAATGGGGTCAATACTATGAGACCAAAGGGAAGGCTGGCGAGGCCCCCGATCTCCAATCGGCAACACACCTGAAGGAACTCTACGAGGACTGGCTCGGGACGGCGCTGCAACCGGACCAGTCCCGGATCTGGCATGCGATGCTGCAGATTTGGGCCGACGAAATCTTTTCGATCGGCACGGTTGCAGGAGTGCTCCAGCCGATCGTGGTGAGTGATAGGCTGCACAACGTCCCGGAGGAAGGATTCTACAATTGGGATCCCGGAGCCTTCTTCGGGATCTTCAAGCCGGATACGTTTTGGCTGGATCCGTCCGATACTTCTGCGAAATCGGCGGCCGCGGGTGTCTCACCGCCGATGCATCCCTGACGACAGACTGGATACCGTCGCCGAAATCTGGCTAGATCGGCCTTATGCTGAGCTATTTGGTGCACCGCATCCTGATCATGATCCCGACGTTGATCGCGATCAGCATTGTGATATTCATCATTATTAACCTTCCGCAGGGCAATTATTTCACCACATACATTGCGGAATTGCAAGAGTCAGGTGAGCCGGCGGATCTGGCCAAAATCCATTTCTTGGAATCCGAATACGGTTTCGACCGTCCGCTCTGGGAGCAATACTTGTTTTGGGTCGGCGGGCTTCTACGAGGCGATTTGGGCTACTCCTTCTCTTATAATCTGCCGGTCGCGAAGGTCGTCGGAGATCGTCTGTTCCTGACCTTTCTCGTCTCTTTCACGACGATCGTCTTTACGTATCTCATCGCCTTCCCGATCGGTGTCTACTCCGCGACGCATCAGTATAGTTGGGTGGACCACTGCCTGACATTGGTGGGATTTCTCGGGCTGGCCACGCCAAGTTTTCTATTTGCCCTCGTCCTGCTCTACTTGGCGAATGTGTATTTTGGTATTTCGATCGGCGGCCTTATGGATCCTCAATATTTCGATCAGCCGTGGACCTGGGGCAAGATCTTCTCTGTGCTCGCTCAT
>Ga0306924_10003491_pt1 | contig 15121 bp, 14 predicted proteins | sample sta12Can44000111_FD_203756 | JGI IMG/M metagenome (GOLD analysis project Ga0306924, IMG submission 203756) | Lab enrichment of tropical soil microbial communities from Luquillo Experimental Forest, Puerto Rico - statanox.12C.anox.44.000.111 (v2)... | ecosystem: Environmental > Terrestrial >... | reverse complement strand
AATCCGAAGAAGCGCCCGCGCAGAGTTGTCGGGATCACGCGCCCGATCACGTCCATCCATGCCGGCATGAGCACGCCACCGACGCCGGTGACGACCAGCAGCACCAGGAGCATCACGCCGAGCGTCAGCGCCGGCGCGCGGTCGGCCAGGAAGAACGCGGCGAGCGCGAGCCCGACGAAGGGCACGCGCTCCCACACCGTGTGGCGCACCACGAACGGCAGCTTCCGCTCGAGCGTCTCGGTGTGGCCCGCCGCGAACAGGGACGGCATGAACCAGCCGAGCGTCATCACGGCGGGGATCGCGCCGATGACGACGTTGGGCGCCCCGAGATACTCGGCGAACGCCGGCAGGATCGTCGACTGCGAGGCGAACGCGAGCCCCACGACGAAGAGCGCGTAGTCGGCGCCGAGCGCCGCCAGATTGTGGCGGAGGTTCGCGGTCACGCGCGGATCAGCCGAGGCGGATGTCGAGCCAGCCGTGCGGGGTGACGATCACACGCTCGGACTCGCGCACGAGGACGGTCGTCGTCGCCGACTCGAAGATCGCCGGGCCTTTGACCTCGAGGCCGGCCGCGAGCGTCTCCATCCGGTAGAGCGGCACCTCGACCCAGTCGCCGAGCCACACACGCCGGCGCGCCGAGACGGTCGCCCCGCCCCGGCCCACGGCGTTGGCGCCCGCCGGCAGCACCGGCAGCGCGCCGACGACCGCCACGCGCGCGTTGACGACGACGACCTCCTGCCCCGGCGCGCTGTACGCGTAGAGCTCCTCGTGGCGGCGGTGGAAGCGCTCGGCCACCTGCTCCATGAGGTCCGCCGCGGCGAGCTCCACGCCGTCGAGGTCCACCTGGATCTCGAAGATCTGCTCGCCGTAGCGCATGTCGAGCGCGCGCCGCACCGTGACCGGCCCGTCGAAGCGGGCCAGACGCTTGCGCCCCTCGCGCTCGAGCGTCGCGAAGAGCCGCCGCAGACCCGCCGCGGTCATCCGTCCGACCTCGCTCACGTGAGAGCGTACGAGCTCGTAGCGAAGGTCCGTCGCCAGCATGCCCCACGCCGAGAGCACGGCGGCGACCGACGGCACGACGACGCGATGGATCTCGAGGAGCCGGGCCACCTCGGTGATGTGCAGGCCGGCGGCGCCGCCGAACGAGACCAGCGCGAAGCGGCGCGGGTCGACACCGCGACGGACCGAGACGATCTTGATACCTTCGGCCATGTTGGTGTTGACGACCCGCGAGATCCCCTCGGCGGCCCGCAGCGCCGTCGTGCCGAGCTGCCGCGCGACCGCGTCGACGGCCGTGCGGGCGGCGCGCGCGTCGAGCCCGATGCGGCCGCCGAGGAAGTTCGCGGGATCGAGGAAGCCGAGCACCAGGTTCGCGTCGGTCACCGTCGCGAGCGAGCCGCCCTTGCCGTAGCACGCCGGTCCGGGCTGGGCGCCTGCGCTCTCGGGACCGACGTGGAGAATGCCGCCCGCGTCGACCGACGCGATCGAGCCGCCGCCGGCCCCGAGGGTGTGGATGTCGATCGCCGGCAGGGCGACCTTCGCCGCGCCGATCGTCTTCTCGCCCGTCAGCTGCGGCTCGCCGCCCTGGAGCAGCGCGATGTCGGTGGACGTCCCGCCCATGTCGAAGGTGATGAGGTTCGGCTCGTCGAGGAGCCGGGCGCAGTAGCGGCCCGCGGCGACGCCGCCGGCGGGGCCGGACAGGACGGCGCCGGCGGCCAGGCGCGTCGACTCGCGCACCGGCGCCACGCCGCCGTGCGACTGGATGACGAGGACGTCCCCGCGATAGCCGTGGCTCGCCAGGCGCGCCGCCAGGTTCTTCAGATAGCGCGCCAGCGCCGGTCCCACGTACGCGTTCACGACCGTCGTCCAGACGCGCTCGTACTCCTTGATCTGCGGCAGGACCTCGCACGACAGCGACACGTAGGTACCCGGCAGCCCCCGCGCCAGAGCGCGTCCGGTCAGCTTCTCGTGCCGCGGATTGCGATACGAGTGCAGGTAGCAGACGGCCACCGCCTCGACACGCGCCTTCGCGAGCGCTGCGATCGACGCCTGCAGCGAGCGCGCGCTGAGCGGGATCGCGACCGTGCCGTCGAAGCGCATGCGCTCGCGCACGCCGAGCCGGCGCACGCGCGGGACGAGCGGCACCGGCGGCGGCATCCGCAAGTTGTAGCGGTCGTCCTTCAGCCCCTCCCGCATCTCGATGACGTCGCGATGGCCCTCGGTGGTCAGCAGGCCGACCGTGGCGCCCTTGCGCTCGAGCAGCGCGTTGGTCGCGACGGTCGTTCCGTGCACGACCGACTCGGTCTGGGCGAGCAGCCCGCGCAGGTCGGTGCCGAGCTCGGTGGCCAGGAGTCCGAGCCCGTCGATCAAACCCAGCGACGGGTCGAGCGGCGTCGAGGCGCACTTGGCGATGACGAGAGAGCCGAGCTCGTCAACCGCGACCAGGTCGGTGAAGGTGCCGCCGACGTCGATGCCGATCCGGTAACGTCGGCTCAGTAGAGCGTCCTCTGGATGCCCTCCTCGCTCTCGCGCACGTAGTCCTCGAGGCTCTTGCCTTCCGGCTGGAGCTTCTCGTAGAGCACGCACGCCATCGAGGGCAGGACGGAGCGGTCGGGCCACGCCTCAGGGGCCCAGAGCTGGGAGCGCCGAAACGCCTTGGGGCAATGCAGGAAGCACTCTTCGACCTCGACGGCGATGGCGACTTGCGGACGCTTGCCCTTGGCCGAGAGCGACTCGAGGACGTCATCGTCGCGCACGATCGCGGCGCGGCCGTTCACGCGCAACGTCTCCTCGCGCCCCGGAATGAGGAAGATCAACCCGACGTGCGGGTTGTCGAGGAGGTTGCGCAGCCCGTCGAGCCGCTTGTTGCCCGGGCGATCGGGGATCACGAGGTGGCGCTCGTCCAGCACGCGCACGAAGCCCGGCGCGTCGCCCTTGGGCGAGACGTCGCAGCGCCCCGTCGCGTCGGCGGTGGCCAGCAGCAGGAACGGCGCGTGGGCGATGAACTCCCGGCTCGGTGCGTCGATGAACGGCGACTCCTTCTTGATCGCGCGCTCGCTCGGCGTGCCCATCAGGTCGCGCAGCTCCTTCTCCGAGGTCACCACTCGCTTGAACATTGGATCCTCCTCAGCCGTCCAGCCAAAGTAGTCGGAGCCTGCGACCAAGTCAACGGTCCGCGTGGTCGCGGCGGATCGCGTACGGATACGGGCCCTCGGGCGATTTTCCCTCGGCGAAGCGCCGCAGGCCGAATGCGTCGATGTCGACCGTCTTGGCGCGGCCGTCGACGATCAGCTCGGCCATGCACACGCCGACCGCCGGCGCGATCTTGAAGCCCGAGCCGCTGAACGCGGTCGCGAGATAGAGGCCGTCGACGCCGTCGACGCGACCGAGGATCGCGTGCCGATCACGGCCGTAGCAGTCGACCGCCCGGTAGCCCCGCGCGAGCGTCGCGCCGTCCATCGCCGGGATCCGGTGCGTCAGGATCTGCGCACCGACGGCGGGCGCGTCGGGGGCCAGCACCAGGGGCGCGTCGGGATCGAGATCCCACTCCTGGCAGGGCACGCCGACGATCGTGCGGATTCCGCTCTCGGGCCGGAAGTAGGTGCCGAGCACGTTGTCGATGAAGATCACGTGCGGCGCTGTGAGCGCCGGCGGCCGTGTGACCTGCACCGTGTCGATCCCCTTGGGCCGCGCCGGCAGCTCGATCCCGATCTCGCGGCAGATCCGCGGCGCCCAGGCCCCCGCAGCCACCACGACGGCGCCGGCGTCGATGCGTCCGGCGCTCGTCTCCACGCCGACCACGCGACTCTCCCTCCGGAGGATCCTTGTGACGGGCGTCCACTGGAGGATCCGGGCGCCCAGTTCGGCTCCGCGCCGGGCGAAGCCGTCGACGGTCGCCGCCGGATCGGCGTAGCCGCTCTCGGGCTCCCAGGCCGCCGCACCGATGTCGTCGACGTTGGCGAACGGCTGCAGATCGCGGAGCTCGCCCGGCGTGAGCGCGACGGTGTTCACGCCGATCCCGCGCAGCATCGCGACGTTCTTGCCGAGCGCGTCGGCGTACTGCGGCGCGACGACGTTGACGAACCCGGTGTGCGTGAACACCGGCGGCCCGCCCATGATCTCGGGCCAGTGCCGGAAGACCGGAAAGCTGGCGAACGCGAGCCGCGCATCCCCCTCGTTCGTGTAGTGCATGCGGACGAGCGCGCTCGAGCGGCCCGAGGCTCCGGTGGCGAGCGCCGCCTGCTCGCAGAGGATGACCTTGCCCGCTCCGCGCGCGGCCAGCGCGTAGGCGATGCTCGCGCCGTTGACTCCGCCTCCCACCACGACGACGTCGGCCGTGTCGGTCACCCGTCGCTCCTCATGAAGATGCCGCTCGATCGCGGATACCTTATCATGTGCTGAGCCTCGAGGGCCGTTTCACATCGGGGCTCCTGCGGTGTTGTCAGGGATGATGGGCGAGCAGCCGTTCGAGACGATCGTGGGCGCGCACCATGCGGAGATCTATCGCTATCTGCGGCGGGTGACGTCGCGCGCCGCGGAGGCCGAGGACCTGTCGCAAGAGACATTTCTGCGTGCCTACCGCGCCTATCGAACGCTCACCCCGGACGCGAACGTCCGGGCCTGGCTCTTCGCCATCGCCACCAACTTGAGCCGGAACCACTTTCGATCGGAGAAACGGCGGCGGGTCGCCCATCAGGCGGTGTCGGCGGCACGCCGCGAGGCCGATCCCGAAGGGCCCGAGGACGAGGCCCGGTACGGCGAGGCTCGAACGTTGCTCGAGACCACGGTGCAGGCCCTGCCCCTCAAGCAGCGGCTGGCCTTCGTCATGCGCAAGGTCCACGACCTCGACTACGAGGCGATCGGCAAGAGCCTCGACTGCTCGTCGGAGAGCGCGCGAGCGCACGTGTTCCAGGCGCTCCGCAAGATTCGCCTGGGCCTGAATGGTCACGAGCTTCCGCCTGTCAGGAGCGCCGAAACGAGCCCACTCAGCATGGAGCGACCGCGATGAAGCGTAAACCGCAAGCGTGCCTCGAGATCGAGCCGGACCTCGTCGCCGCGGCGACGGGCGACGCCGAGCCCGGCGCCGTGCGCCGCGTCGAGCATCACATCGATGGCTGCAGCGCCTGCCGCAGCGAGCTCCATCGCTATCGCGAGATCGACTCCGTCGTGGGGACGCTGCGGCGGGCGCCGGCGCCGGCGGACAGCGTGGCCCGCGCGCGCGAGGGGCTCGAGTCGAGACTGGCCGATCTGAAGTCGCGTCTGGTGTCGTACCGGGTGTTTCCGTCGCCGCTTGGCCACATCCTCATCGCGCGCTCGGAGCACGGGGTATCGCTCGTCGAATATCTCCACGGCCGGCGCGATCTGAGCGCCTCGCGGCTCAGCCGCGTCGCGGGCCTCGAGCTGCAGGAGGACGGGGTCGAGACCGAGACGCTCTACCGGGAGCTCCTCGAGTATCTGCGCGGCGACCGCACGCGTCTGGAGTGGCCGCTCGACCTGCGTCTGGCGCGCAGCGACTTCCACCGCGCGGTGCTCCGCGCGACGGCCGCGATCCCGTACGGCGCGGTGACGTCATACGCCGGCATCGCCGCCGAGATCGGCAAGCCCGCGGCGACACGCGCGGTGGCGCAGGCGCTACGCTGGAATCCGCTGCCGATCGTCGTGCCCTGCCATCGCATCATCGGGACCTCGGGCGCGCTCAGCGGCTATTCGGGCAACCGGGTCGCGCTCAAGCAGCGGCTCCTGGCCGTCGAGGGCATCCACGCCGGCGGCCAGCGCAGCGACTCGCACGTCGTGCGCAGCTCGCTCTATCACTACGAGCGCAACGATCAGCACGAGTATTGCCTGCCGACCTGCGGCGATATCGCGCGCCATCCGATCGGCGCCGTCACCCTGCTGGCCACGCGTGAGCTCGCCGGCTCGCTCGGGCTCGTCCCCTGCACGAGCTGCCGCCCGGACCTGCACCCGCTCGCCGCGTAGTCGCGCCCGCCGTTTCACACCCGCCTCCCCGGGGTGTTCTAGGGAGCAAATGGGAGTGCGCGGTGCAGTCCGTCGCGGGGCTGGGGCCCCGCCGGCCGAGGCGCGCTTCTAGATGGAGGAAGGAGGCGACCATGCAATCCGTCGTGCTCGGCTCGTTGTCCCTGTTGGTGGCGCTGTCGCCGGTCGTGGTGCTCGTGGCCGCGCTCTCGCTGGCGAGCTGGCGCCAGCGCACGCGCCTGGCCGAGATCGCGCGACAGGTCGCGGTGACCGACGCGATCCACGCGGTCCTCGGCGCGGTGGTCTCGCCGGTCGCGCGCCGAACCTGGTGGGGCGGCTGGCGGGTCACGATCCCGGTGCCGCTCGATCGCCCCGACACCGTGATGCAGGTCGTGGACGCGGCCTGCGGCGCCTTCGGTGTCGCCGAGCGGACAAGCCCCACGCGCTTCGAGATCGTGCTGACGCCACAGGAGCGTCCGGTGCCGCGGCGAGCGCCCGCGCTGGTCCCGGCGAGAGGAGAGTCGGTGTCATGGACATGAACAGCTATCTGGTCGAGTGGCTGGCGAACGAGCGTCTCGGCGAGCTCCGGACCGCGCTGGCGCGGCAGCAGCTCGCGGCCTCGGTCCGGCCGCACTCGCCGCTGCGCACGAGGCTCGGGCTGTCGCTGATCAGCTTCGGGCGGCGGCTGCAACGCAGCGACGCGGCTCTGTCGGCCCGAGCAACCGGAGCGCCGGCCGCATCGTAGCTTCGAGCGTAGTCGAGGGAGCGCCGGCTCCCTCGACTACTTCTTCTTCACGAAGCCGTTCTCCCGATCGCCGGCCCGTGCCGCCCGGGCGCGCTTCGACGGCGGCCCGTAGCCGCCTCCCCCCGACGATTCGATCAGGAACACGTCGCCCTTGCGCACGGGCACGCCGACTTCCTTGGTCTTCAAGATGCGGGGCGCGCGCCCGCGCGATTCGAGCCGATAGCGATGTGGCAGCCCGTCCTTGCCCCCGAGCAGGCCGTACGGTGCGTGGCGCACGCCGTCGCCGGCGGTGTTGGCGACCGCCGGCTCCTCGATGTCGACGCGCAGCCGCAGCACGGCGCCGACGCCGCCCCGATGCATGCCGTCGCCGGCGGAATCGGGACGGAACTCGTGGCGCTCGAACGTGAGCGGGAAGCGCGCCTCGGCGACCTCGACGCTGCCGAACTTGATCCCGCCGGCCGCCTGCCCCTCGCCCGCGGTCTCCCAGCCGTCGCCGGCCGCGCTGGCGCCGCCGCCCGGCCGCGCGTGGAACATGTGCCAGATGAACGGCTTGCGCGTGCGCGGGTTCATCCCCTTGATCGCGATCCGAAATCGCCGGCCCCAGCCCGAGAGCACGCGCTCCGGGCACGCCGGCGCCAGCGCGCGGATCATCGCCTCGGCGATCTCCTGGGCGCAGTGATTCGTCGCGAGCGTGACCGGCGCCGGCGGGAAGGGCCAGACGATCGTGCCTTGCTTGGCGAGAACCTTCACCGGCCGGAACGTGCCCGAGTTCTTCGGCGTGCGCGGATCGATGAGATACGCGAAGGCCATGTGCACGGCGGACATCGTGTTCGGGAACGACGAGTTGATGAACCCCGAGACCTGCGGATGCGAATCGCTCAGGTCGACCGTCAGCGCGTCGCCGCGCTTGGTCACGGTCGCGCGGATCCAGATGTCGGTGAACTCGTGGCCGTCGTCATCCAGGACCGTCTCGCCGCGATAGACGCCGTCCTTCCACGTCGCGACGCACGCACGCGCCTGACGCTCGGCGCCGTCCAGGATCTCGTCGATCGCCTCGAGGACCGTCGCGGCGCCGTAGTCGGCGGTGAGCGCCAGGAGGCGCCGCTCGCCGACGCGGGCCGAGCCGATCATCGCGCGCAGATCGCCCATGAAGTCGTGCGGGTGGCGGACGTTGGTCGTGATCATCTTCAGGACGTCGTCGCGCAGCTCGCCCGCGTCGTAGAGCTTCAGCGGCGTGATCCTGAGCCCCTCCTGCCAGATCTCGGTGGCGCCCGGATTGTAGGCGCCGTGCGTCGAGCCGCCGATGTCGCTCTGGTGCGCGCGGTTCACCGACCAGAAGGCAACCTCGTCGCCGACGAACACCGGCACGAACGCCGTCAAGTCCGGCAGGTGGTTGTTGCCGTGATAGGGATCGTTGAGGAGGTAGACGTCGCCCGGCCTCACGCGTCCCTTGAAGGCGTCGCGCACCGACTCGACCGCCCACGGGATCGCGCCCACGTGGATCGGCACGTGCTCGGCCTGCGCGATCAGCCGGGCGCCCGCGTCGCAGAGCGCCGTCGAGAAGTCGCGGCTCGAGTTCAGGATCTGGGAGTAGGCGGTGCGCAGCATCGCCTCGCCCATCTCCTGCACGATGGCCTCGAGGCGATGAGTCAGGACCGAGACCGTCACGGGATCGCTCATGGCCCTGAGAGTATCATCGCCCGGCGCCCCACGCCGAGCGGCCCGCGGGACGCGATCATCACGCGTCGGCGGTGGGGTGCGAGAGCCGCCGTGCGGCGGTCAGACGGCCGTGACGGACGAATGCGACGAGGCAGCCAGCGACACCAGCATCTCCAGCTGCTGGAGATCGAACGGCTTGGGGACGTAGGCGAAGATGCCACTCGCGAGCGCACTCTCGGCGCTCTTGTTGTCCTCGTTGCCGGTCAGCATCAGCACCGGCGTCGTGAGCCCGCGCCGGCGCATCTCGGTGAGGAGCTCGAGACCGGTCATGCGCGGCATGTTGAGGTCGAGCAGGACCAGGTCGCACTGACGGCGCTCGAGCGCCGCGAGACCCTCGACGCCGTCGGCGGCCGTCTCGACCGTGTAGGCGTGGTCGTGACGGAACAGGCCGAGCGCGTCCTGCAGCACGTGCACGATCGACGTGTCGTCGTCCACGATCAGGATGTGCTTGGTGCCGTGCGTGGCCATCTCAGTGACCTCCGACGAGGTTTCGGCCCTGCCGCTTGGCGTCGTAGAGGGCGTGGTCGGCGCGCTTGATCAGGTCGCCGACGTTGCCGGGATCGTCGGGATAGCCGGCGACGCCGAAGCTCGCGGTCAGCGGGCCGTGCTGGAAGGGATAGCGCTCGATGATCGCGCGCATCCGCTCGGCGTAGGTCAGCGCCGCCGCCTTCGTCGTGCTCGGCAAGAGGGCGATGAACTCGTCGCCGCCGTACCGGGCGACGACCGAGTCGCGCCGCGACTGGCTCGCCAGGAGCTGGACGACCTGCTTGAGCACGTCGTCGCCGGCGCTGTGGCCCCAGCGATCGTTGATGGCCTTGAAGCCGTCGAGGTCGAGCAGGATGAGCGAGAGCGGCTGCTGATAGCGCGCCGCACGGCTCACCTCTTCGTGGAGCCGCAGCATCAGATAGCGCCGGTTGTAGCCATCGGTCAGCGGGTCCTTGAACGAGAGCTCCTCGAGCCGGGCGCTCCGGACCGCGATCGCCGCGTAGGCCGCGAACGCCCGAGCCACGTCCTCGAGCCTGGGATGAAACGGCACCGCGTGGCCGTCGAGGCCGACGGCGTTGATCAGCTGCAGCACGCCGAGGTTGCGCTGCGCGGCGTCCCGCAGCGGGACCGCCAGTACCGAATGCGTGCGATAGCCGGTCGTCAGATCGACGCGCCAGTTGAATGCGTACGGCGCGTCGCTGGGGATCTCGTACGCTTCGGGCACGTTGACGACCTCGCCCGAATTCGCGACGTAGCCGGCCAGGCTCGGGACGTCCAGTGCGAGCCGCTCGACCTCGAGGCGCTGCTGCATCTCGTAATTGCCGAGCCCGCGGTGGTTGACCTCGTTCTGAACGACGGCGAAGCGCAGGTGGGCGCCATCGCGCAGGAAGAGCGTGGCGGCCTCGGCCCCGGTGAACCGGCGGGCCTGCGTGACGATCCGCTCGAGCACGGGGGCCAGCTCGCCCTCGCTGCTGATGGCGATGCCGAGCTGCAGGAGGTCCTCGACCATCTGCGCCCCGAGGTCCGTGGCGGCCATGAACCCCGGGAACCTCAGCTCTCCCGTTCTCGTGCCCGGGATGTCCATGTCGGCGTACAGGTAGCACGCGGAATGCCAGCCTGAGAGCATCGGAAATGCCTGAAATTCCCGTAAAAGTTGCCCTGTCGAGCCTCACTGACCGGTCCGCGCCGGTCAGTTTCTGATCACGTCGGCGACTTTCCTCTCACCGAGTGAAATCCCGAGGCGACGACCCCCCAAACCCGGGCTCTCGAAGCACCTCCGGGCGCTCGAGCGGGAGGGCCGCGGCGCAGCCTCGCGCAAGGCCCTCGCCCGCCAAGCGCGCGGCGCCGCGCGCCGGCGTCGGCGTCGCTAGCGCCCGCGCGGCTCGGCGATCGAGGGCGTCGAGGCGCGCGGCTGGGACGCTGTCTGGAGCGGCTCGGGGATCCCGATCAGGCGGTACACCATCACCGCCTCGCGGACGCCCTTCACTCGCTCCGGACGGCCCTCGGCGACCTCGATCCTGACCGCGACCTGCCTCCGGATCGCGTCGGTGAGCAGCACCTCGCCGCCGACCGTCAGGGCCTGGATGCGCGCGACGAGATTGACCGCCGGGCCGACGACGCCGTACTTGACGCGCTCGGCGCTGCCGATGTTACCGGCCACCACCGAGCCCACGTGAAGCCCGATGCCCATGCTGAGCTCGGGCAGCCCGCGCTGCCGGCTCTCGGCGTTGAATTCGGCCAGGGCGCGCTGCATCGCCCAGGCGCAGCGCACGGCGCGCTCGGCGTCGTCGGGGCGGCCGAACGGCGCGCCGAACAGGACGAAGATCGCGTCCCCGATGAACTCGTTGATCGTGCCGCCGTGCTGGGTGATCACCGGCGTCATCTTCGCCAGGTATTCGTTGAGGAGGCCGATCATCGCGGAAGGGCCGAGGCGCTCGGACATCTCGGAGAAGCCGCGCAGGTCGGACATGAGCATGGCGACCTCGCGCACCTCGCCGCCGAGTTGCAGGGCGTCGCGGTCGCGCAGGCACTGCTCGGCGAGCTCCGGGCTGACGTAGCGCCCGAGCGTCTCGCGGATGAAATCGCGGTCGCGCAGCGCCTGCACCATGTCGCCCATCGCCCGCGCCAGCACGCCGATCTCGTCGCGGCTCCGCGGAACGACCGTCACGCCCAGATCGCCGTGGCGGATCCGGCGCGCGTGGCGGGCCAGCTCTTGTAATGGCCGCGCGATCCAGCGCGCGAGGGTGACGCCGCCGGCGACCGCGAGGATCAGCGCCAGCACGCCGAGCCCGAGCGCCACCTTGGCCTCGGCGTCGACGTGCTCGGTGTAGTCGGTCGCGGGCACGACGACTTCCACCACCCACTGCAGATCGCCGACCGAGATCGGCACGGCGCGGGCCAGGAACGTCTCGCCCCGGTGCTCGAACTCGTACATCGCGTCGCTCACCGGAGTCTGGCGCATAGCGGCGGCGGCAAGCTCGGCGTCGATGACCTCCCGGCGCGAGGCGCCCGAGCCCTCGTGGCCGACCAGCAAGGCTCCCTGGGCGGTCGCCACGAAGACGCGGCCGCGCGACGAGACTTTCAGGTCCTTGAACGCGGTCGCCAGCCGGTCGAGGGAGAAATCGACGGTGAAGACGCCCTTGACGCCGCCGAGCACGTCGAGAACCGGCGCCGCGCACGTGATACCGAGCCCGCCGCCGGCGTAGAACTCGTAGGGCTCGGTCCACACCGGCGCGCGCCGGGCCTCCGCCTTCTGGTAGTAGGGCCGCTCGGTCGGACGGTAGCGATGGTCGTCGGAGCGCCGGACGGCCTCGCGGCGGCCGTCGGGGAAGACCCGATCCTCCTCCAGCCGTATCCGGCCCTCACGCGGAAAGCTCCGGTTGACGTAGACGTTGTCCCGCGGGTCGCGCCACGCGCCGAGGAAGCGGTTCGCGCGGTCGCCATAGCTCACCCAGCTCAGGTGCGGGTGGGCGTGCAGGACCGCCAGGAGGAACCGCTCGAGCGCGCGGTCGCCGCCGTCTTGATCGAGCTGCCCCTGCTGCACCAGCTCGGCCCCCAGACGCGCGGTGGCCGCGGCGTCCTCGAGCACCCGATCGGCGTGTGCCGCGGTGAGCCGGGCGGCCTGCGTCATCGCCGCGTCGAGCAGCGCGCGCGAGCGCGCCCGCTGCTCGCGCCAGGCGACGCCGCCGATGATCGCGCCGGTGAGGCCGGTGAGCAGCACGACGAGGCCGACGAGGGCCAGAGTGAAGGGCGGCCGCCGGAGTAACAATTGGGTGACGCGTGACAGGGTGGTCAGGGAACCCACGTTACCGTTCCCGACCGGGCACGGTCAAACTCGACGACCCGTCGCGCGACGAGTTATGTCGCGGGTCGCGTCCCGCCGTAGGCCTCGCTCGGGCCGTACCGGCTGTCCTCGAACAGGAGCCTCGCGCGGGCGCCCACGACACGGCTCCAGTTCGCGAGCGCGGCCTCGGTGTACTCGCCGTCGGGTCGCGGCTCGTCGTCGAAGTTGTCATAGGTGTCGACGCCGCGCATGAGCATCGCGGGCTGGCGGACCTTCGCCGGCTTCGCCGACGTCGGCAGCATTTCCACGAGGAGCAGGAACCGGCGGTCGGGCCCGAAGTTCCCCGACGAGCCGTGGACGAGCGAGTTGTCGAACATCGCCATCTCGCCCGGGCGCAGCTCGAAGTCGACGGCCTTGGATTCGTCGAAGGGCTCGGTGATGTACTGGCCGCGCGCGAGGATGCTCTTCGGATCGTCGGTCTCCTCGTGGCGCAAGATCCCCCACCGGTGCGAGCCGGGAATGCCGCGCAGACAGCCCTGCCGGCTGCCGCACTCGGAAAGCGCCAGGGCGCCCAGCACCACCGGGACGGCCGAGCCGTAGAACGAGTCCTGGTGCCAGCCCGCGAAGGTCTCGCCGTCGGCCTTCTTCACCCGCCACGCCATGCTCCAGCAGCGGAGATTGGGACCGATCAGGTCCTCGAAGATGTCGAGGATGTACGGGTCCTCCGCAATGTCGAGCACCCACGGACACAAGAGGTGCGACTTCGTCTTCATCTTCTTGATGTCCGGCACGCGCGCCTCCAGCGACTCGAACCGCTCGCGGTAATGGCGTGCGCGCTCGGCGCTCATCGCGCGAACGGGGGTGAGGAGCCCGTCGCCCTGGAACGACTGCACCTGGGCCTCGGTCAGGATCTTCGGCACGGCGTCACTCCTCCTTGTCCTTCGCGAAGAGCTCGTCGAGCTTCTGTTCGTACGCATGATAGCCGAGGACGTCGTAGAGCTCCGCGCGCGTCTGCATGGACGCCACGGCGCGCTTCTGGGTGCGGTCGCGGCGGACGGTCTCGTAGACCGCGAGCGCCGCCGCGTTCATCGCGCGGAACGCCGACAGCGGGTAGAGCACGATACCGACCCCGGCGCGAGCCAACTCGTCGACCGAGAACAGCGGCGTCACGCCGAACTCGGTAATGTTGGCGAGGATCGGAACGCGGACGGCGTCGGCGAAGCGCCGGTACGCCGCGAGCTCGGTGACTGCCTCGGGAAAGATCATGTCGGCGCCCGCCTCGACGCAGGCGACGGCGCGGTCGATCGCGCGCTCGATCCCCTCGACCGCGAGGGCATCGGTGCGCGCCATGACGACGAACTCGGCATCGGTCCGCGCGTCGACGGCCGCCTTGATGCGATCGACCATCTCGCCCTTCGCGACGATGGCTTTGCCCGGCCGGTGCCCGCAGCGCTTGGCCTGCACCTGATCCTCGATGTGCATGGCGCCGGCGCCCGCCGCGATGAGCGAGCGGACCGCGCGGGCGATGCTGAAGGCACTGCCGAATCCGGTGTCGGCATCGACGAGGAGCGGCAGCTCGGTCACGCCGGTGATCCGCCGCACATCGGTCAGGACGTCCTCGAGGGTCGTGATACCGAGATCCGGCACGCCGAGCGAGCCCGCGGCGACACCACCCCCTGACAGGTAGATCGCCCTGAATCCGACGCGCTCGGCCATGCGCGCGGCATACGCGTAGATGCAGCCGACGACCTGCAGCGGACGCTCGTCTCTCACCGCCGCCCGGAACCGCGCTCCCGCCGACGTCGGGACCATGCCCAGACCATACAACAAGCCGCGAGCATCCGCCGACCGCCCGGCAGTCGAGCGCGCAGGAGCGCTGGAACTACACGCCGAGGTAGTACTTCTTGACGAGCTCGTTCTCTCTGAGCTCCTGCGTGTTCCGCCCCTCGAACTCGATGCGCCCGTGGACGATGATGTAACCGCGGTCGGCGATCTTGGTCGCCTGGTTGAAGTTCTGCTCGGCCATTAGCACCGTCAGCTGGTAGCGCTCCTTGAGCTCGCGGATCTTGGCGATCACGCGGGAGACCAGAATCGGCGCCAGGCCGACCGAGGGCTCGTCGACCAACAGGATCTTCGGCGAGGACATGAGGGCGCGCGCGACGGCGAGCATTTGCTGCTCGCCGCCGCTCATGCTGCCGGCCAGCTGCCGGCGGCGCTCGCGCAGCACCGGGAAGGCCTCGAAGCAGAACGGCAGATTGCGATCGATGTCGGCCCTGGCACCCGTGCGATAGGCGCCGAGCAGGAGATTCTCCTCCACCGTGAGCTTCGGGAAGAGCCGCCGGCCCTCGGGTACCAGCGCGATCCCCAGATCGACGATCTCCTCGGTCGAGCGCCGCGCGAGATCGATGCGCCGGCCGTCGGTCTCCAGGTAGATCTCGCCGGCGTCGGGAGCCAGGAGACCCATGATGCACTTGATCAAGGTGCTCTTGCCGTTGCCGTTGGTGCCCAGCAGGGCGACGGTCTCCCCTTCGCGCACCTCGATCGACACGCCGTGGAGCACGCGGACGGCCCCGTAGCCGGCGTCGACGTCGCGGACGACGATCCTACTCGCCAAGATAGGCCTTCTCGACGGCCGGGTTGCGCACGATCTCCGCGGGCGCGCCCTCGGCGATGCGAGTGCCGGCGTCGAGGACCACGACCCGCTCCGAGAAGCGCATGACGGCGCGCATGATGTGCTCGATCATGATGATCGTGATCCCCTGCTCGTTCAGCCGGAAGAGAATCGCCAGGATGTCATCGACCTCGGCGCTGGAGAGCCCGGCCATCGCCTCGTCGGAGATCAAGAGCTTCGGGCGCGCGGCCATCGCGCGGGCTAGCTCGAGCTTGCGCATCTCGATCTGGGTGAGCGCGGCCGG